>Ga0194126_10007361_pt1 | contig 15363 bp, 16 predicted proteins | sample TA2KigC150mmetaG_FD_148641 | JGI IMG/M metagenome (GOLD analysis project Ga0194126, IMG submission 148641) | Freshwater microbial communities from Lake Tanganyika, Tanzania - TA2015035 Kigoma Deep Cast 150m | ecosystem: Environmental > Aquatic > Freshwater > Lake | place: Tanzania: Lake... | reverse complement strand
CGGAGTCTTCTTGATTGAACTCTACTATATGAGGCTTGAGACCGTTCCCTTCCTAACAAAACTGACCATCCTCGTACTCCTGAACCTCACTATTATTGCACTTCTCACCCTAATATTCTTTGTGAGCAAAAGCCTTGTGAGACTTTATTTCGAGAGAAGAAATAAGGTCCTCGGCTATAAGTTTAAAACAAAACTCGTGGTTATCCTTGTTGTTCTGACCTTAATCCCTACTGCCCTTTTATTCATGGTTTCGAGCGGGCTTGTGACAAATTATATTGAACGATGGTTTACCCCACAATTACGAGAGCCTTTAGACAGGTCAATAGAAATAGCAAAATCTATTTATGAGATCGAAAAACAAAAGGCATTCGAGTACGCAAAAGCACTCTCAGCAGGGAAAACAACTGCCGGCAATTATACTGTCAGATATCTTAAAGAGATACCAAAAGACGCTACTGAAACAGTTCGGGCTGCATTTGACGGCAGGGCAGGTGTTGAGGTCATATCAGGAGAAAAGGGAGACACGGTAAAGGCAGTTGCGCCAGAATACAAAGAAGGCAGACAGAGAGGCATTATAGTCGTCGAATCCTTTATACCCAAAAAGATTACTGAAAATGTGGAAAATATAAAAGATGCGTATGAAAATTATCTCACACTCGAATCATGGAAAGTACCTATAAAAACAAATTACCTCCTGATTCTCGGCTTTTTTACCCTGCTCGTTATTTTTATGGCACTCTGGATTGCCCTTAAGATCTCAAGGGGAATCACCGATCCGATAGAAAGCCTTGCACAGGCAACAGAGCAGGTTGCTGCAGGAAACCTCGATATAAAAGTAGATTTAAAGAGGGAAGACGAAATAGGCCTTCTCGTAAATTCATTTAATAATATGGTCAAAGAGTTGAAGGAAGGAAAGGAATCGCTTCAGTCTGCTTATCTTGTGTCGAACAGAAGAAGACTCTTTATGGAAAATATACTTGAGAACATAAACTCCGGCGTGATTATGCTTGACACAACCGGAAATATACTGATGATCAATAGTGCTGCATGTTCAATACTTGACATAAATCTGGAAGCGGTGATGAATAAACATTACAAGGAACTTATGTCTTTGATAAAATCCGAAGAACTTCAGAACCTTGTAAAGGGAATAGAAGGCCGAGAATTCAGAAGAGTCAAAAAGGAAATTAAGGCAACTGTAGGTGGCAGGAAAGTTATCATCCGGGTCTTTATCACCAGTCTCAGAGATTCTCAGAAATATATAGGCCTCCTTGTTGTCTTTGACGACCTCACTGATATTATTCGGGCTGAGAAAGCACTTACATGGCAGGAGGTTGCCAGAAGGATCGCACATGAGATAAAAAACCCCCTGACCCCCATTAAACTCTCCACAGAACGCATTGTCAAGAAATGGGAAAGCAGAGATGATGATTTTGACCATGTCTTCGACCGCTCTACAAAAACAATCATAAAAGAGGTTGAAGACTTGAAAAGGCTGGTTGACGAGTTTTCAAGGTTTGGCATGATGCCTGAGATAAATAAAACGCTCACCCCTATGCCGACCATAATAGATGAGGCAGTGAATCTGTATAAAGGTTATAAGGGTGTAGAAATAAATGTATCGATACCAGAAGAAAATCCACCGGTAGAACTTGATGGAGAACAGTTTAAAAGGGTTATGAAAAATATATTCGACAATGCAATCGATGCGATCTCTCACGAAGGGAGAATCGATGTGAAACTACAGTTTGATGTGCCCTCAAATAGAGTATACATAGATATTGCAGACAACGGTCCTGGCATAAGGGATGAGGATAAGGAGAAATTATTTCTTCCGTACTTCTCAACCAAAAAGCATGGCACTGGCCTTGGTCTTGCAATTGCAGATAGAATTATCGCGGAGCACAGAGGTAATATAAGAATCAGGGATAATGAGCCAAAGGGAACTGTATTCACTATTGCAATTCCAATAAAGGAGAGTTAAATGGTAGCGCCTGTCGTACTTATTGTAGATGACGAAGATGGAATAAGGGAAACCCTTTCAGGGATATTTGAAGATGAGGGATGTGATGTCTTAACCTCAGGTACTGGTGAAGAGGCAATAGAGGTGATCAAAGAGCAAATGCCGGATTTGATACTCCTTGACATATGGCTTCCTGGTATTGATGGTATTCAAACCCTTAAGGAAATCAAGGCGTTTAAGCCTGAACTCCCTGTAATCATGATCTCGGGGCACGGCAATATAGAACTTGCGGTAAAGGCAACAAAAATGGGAGCATACGACTTTCTTGAAAAACCCCTTTCTCTTGAAAGGGTTTTACTCGTTGCAAAGAGGGCACTTGAAAGAAGAACACTCGAGATGGAATATAAAGCCCTCAAGCAGGATTTAACAAAAAAATATAGACTTGTTGGCAGCTCGCAAAGCATGACCCATTTAAAAGAACAAACAACTATGGCTGCACAGAGTAACAGCAGGGTTCTTATTCTCGGTGAGAGCGGCTCTGGCAAAGAGCTTGTTGCACGAATGCTTCATGAAAAAAGTAGAAGGGCAGAGAAACCTTTTATTGAGGTAAATTGTGCAGCAATCCCTCAGGAGCTCATAGAGAGTGAACTATTCGGACATGAAAAAGGCTCCTTTACAGGCGCATTTGAAAGGAAGAAGGGTAAATTTGAGCTTGCTGATAAAGGTACGTTGTTTCTTGACGAGGTTGGTGACATGTCGCTTTCTGCCCAGTCAAAGGTTCTTCGGGTTATTGAAACTCAGGAATTTCAGCGCGTGGGCGGCAGCAAGAATATAAAAGTTGATGTGAGGATAATTACTGCGACGAACAAAGACCTTAAAGAGGAAGTAAGAAAGGTGACTTTCAGGGAAGATCTTCTCTACAGGCTGAATGTGATTCTGATAGTGGTTCCTCCCTTGAGAGAGAAAAAAGAGGACATACGAGAACTTGTTGAGTATTTCCTCGAATATTTTGCTGCAGAATATGGACAGAGACCGAAGAAGATAACCTCTGAAGCATTAAAGACATTTGAGGCATATGACTGGCCCGGGAATATAAGAGAACTAAGGAACGTGATAGAAAGACTTGTGATAATGACTCCTTCAGATACCATTACACCCAAAGCCCTTATTGTTGCTGAACCAACACAGTCTGACTATATTGCGTTCAAAACACTGAAGGAAGCAAGGGATGCATTTGAGAAAGCTTTTATCATAAAGAAACTCGAAGAAAACAATTGGAATATTTCGAAGACAGCAGAACACCTTCAAATCGAGAGAAGCAACCTTCACAAAAAAATCAAGGCATTTGATATCAAAGTGCCGTGATGAGCTATTCTCCTATCCTGTGAAGCTTCATAAGGTTCGTTTTTCCTGGAGTTGATAATGGGGAACTTGAGGTGATGACTATCCCATCGCCTCTCTTTACAATACGCTCCTCGATAAGAGACTTCTCCACCTCTCTTATCATCTCATCAGTAGTTGTAAGGCGCCTCATAATTTTTGGGATAACACCCCAGTAGAGGCACACTCTGTTTTTTACCTCTTTGTCAGGTGTATAAGCAATGATTGGAACCATGGGTCTGAACTTTGATAAAAGCCTCGCGGTAAAACCTGACTGTGTAAATGCAACGAGCACCTTTGCGCCTATGTCCTCTGCAGCTCTGCACGATGCATCTGCGGTAGCCTCAGCAAAGGTGTTTCCATGAATATAAGATGGTTCTATTCCCTTTATTGATTCAGTGTGTGTGATAATTCTGTCCATCATATTCAGGGCATCAACAGGATATTTTCCTGTCGCTGTTTCCGCAGAAAGCATCAGCGCATCAGTACCATCAAGTACTGCATTCGCAACATCTGTTGTCTCCGCCCTTGTCGGCCTTAAATGCTCTGTCATAGACTCGAGCATCTGTGTTGCAGTAATAACAATCTTTCCTCTTTTATTTGCATAATCAATTAACTTCTTCTGTATAAGGGGAACCTCTTCAGGTGGAACCTCAACACCAAGATCACCCCTTGCTACCATGATTCCGTCAACCTCTGATAGAATTTCTTCAATATTATATACGGCCTCTGGTTTTTCTATCTTTGCGATGAGCGGGATCTGTTGTCTTTTCTCTTTAAGCCATTTCTTTACTTCTCTCACATCACCAGCATCTCTGACAAAAGATATAGCCACATAATCAACGCCCACTTGTATTCCAAACAAAAGGTCTCTTTTATCCTTTTCTGTAAATGAGGGAATAGATAACTTTACACCGGGAAGATTCACGCCTTTTCTGTCTCTTAATATTCCGCCTTCAACGATTCTTGTTTTAAGTGCATTCTTTGCACGACTAAGAACGTGGAGTTGAATGAGCCCGTCATCAAGGAGAATCCTGTCACCCCTCTTAGCATCTTTGAGAAGTGCCGGGTATGATATAAATATCCTCTCTTGATTTCCAACCCCACTCCCAGGCACAAGCAACAGTGTCCTTCCTTTCTTGAGTTCAATCGCACCGGACTCAATAAATCCAACCCTGATCTTTATACCCTGAAGGTCTTGGAGGATTGCAATTGGTCTGTTATACCTAACTGAAACATCACGAATGATTTCTATAACTTTCTTATGAGTATCGTGATCACCGTGAGAAAAATTTAATCGTGCAACATCCATCCCGTTTTTTATGAGAGAAGAGATAATTTCTTTACTCGCGGATGATGGCCCAATTGTGCAGACTATTTTTGCTCTTCTTCTACTCAACATACTCAAATTTTACTTCCTTATCGTCCTTTTTCAATAGTATATGCCTCTGCCATCCTTCACCTCTTTCAGGATAATCAGACCTGTAGTGTGCTCCTATACTCCCTTTTCTCAGGAGGGCTGCCTCTGTGATGAGCATGGCTACTGTGAGCATATTTTTCAGTTCGAGTTCTCGTCTTGTTGAGAAGGTCTTATCAAGGACATATGACCATTCAGCGAGTTTATCCTGTGCAGCTTTAATAGACTCTTCACATCTTATTATGCCAACCTTTTCCCACATTATTTTTTTCAATGCATGCCTTATCTCTTCATGCTCGGAAAGTGAAGGATGAATGGTGATCTCCTTACCATCTATCACTAATTGTTCATCAGTAACCGGGGAGTTCAATGCTCCCTTATCTGCTCTTGCGCCAAATACGAGTCCCTCAAGAAGGCTATTTGATGCAAGCCTGTTTGCACCATGAACACCGGTGCATGCAACCTCACCTGCTGCGTACAGACCTTTTATATTTGTAGCACCATTGAGATCTGTTTTTACACCACCCATCATATAGTGAGCTGCGGGTGAGACAGGTATTAAATCTTTTATTATGTTCACATCATATTGAAGACATGTGGTATAAATTCTTGGAAATCTCTTCTTCACAAAATTGCCATCCATATGGGTAAGGTCTAAGTAAACGTGGTTACTCTTGGTCTTTACCATCTCTGATATAATTGCCCTTGAAACCACATCCCTTGGCGCAAGCTCTGAGTCAGGATGATAGTTTTTCATAAAGGGTTCTTTGAATACATTCCTTAAAATTGCTCCCTCACCTCTCATTGCCTCGCTTAACAAAAACTGCGGAGAAGAAGAGGCAAAAAGCACTGTCGGATGAAACTGGACAAACTCCATATCCTCAAGAATCGCACCTGCCCTGTATCCAATAGCCATTCCGTCTCCGGTTACCACCGCAGGGTTTGTTGTCCTCGAAAATACCCGTCCTGCCCCACCTGTGGCGAGCACTGTAGCCCTTGAAAAAATAGCAATTATATCTGTGTTCTTTAACACATATGCTCCGTTACATCTGCCGTTATCAATAATTAGATCAATTGCTGTACAGAATTGAAACCTCTGGACTTTCACAAGAGATTTCACTTTATTTATCAGAACTCTCTCCAATTCCCTGCCTGTGGAGTCACCCTGTGCATGTAATATCCTCCGTCTTGAATGAGCTGCCTCTAAGGTAAAGGATAGCTTTGTGCCTTCTTTGTCAAACTCCGCTCCCCACTCGATAAGCTCAAGGATTCTCGGTGGCCCTTCCTCAACAAGAACCTTTACTGCCTCTTCTCTGCAAAGGCCATCTCCTGCCTTGATTGTGTCTTCAAAATGGATGCCAACCTCGTCTTCATCACTAAGGGCGACTGCAACACCTCCCTGTGCATACTCTGTACTGCTCTCGGTAGGAATGTCTTTTGTCACCACAATTACCCTGCCAAAAGGTGCAAGCTCTATCGCAGCCCTGAGACCTGCAACACCACTTCCAATGATGAGAAAGTCTGTTTTTATTTTCTCCATACTATGAAGGATATAGGATACAATTCAGGAAATCAAGCTGGTATATTGACAATGTGTATATAATGTAATAAAATACACATGGAGGTGATAATAATGAGTACTGCATTAAAGGTAAGAAAACAGTTTATACTCGATTCAAAAAAAATTAAATCTGCCAGAGAAATTATAAAGGCAAGAACAGACACGGAAGCTATAAACAAGGCATTAGACCTTGTGATAGCAAATAGCAAAATTGAGAAGATGCTCATGTCAATGAGGGGCAAAGGGCATATAAAAGATATTTATGACAGGACATCTCACTAAGGTTATCATCGATACCTCGATTTATATCCCTTTTATTAACGAGGGTATTTTCCACCCCATTCTCGAACTCGAATATGGAACGCCATTGTTTTATATGAGTGCAGTGGTTATTGAAGAGCTTTATGCAGGCGCCCTTGATACTATATCCATTAAGCTTTTAGACAGGATGTATGAGACCTTTGAAAATCTCGGGCGCATCGTTATTCCAGAAGCATCTGATTGGCAAAAAACAGGAAAGGTCATCGCAAAGTTAAGACAGAAATATGGTTTTGAAGAGAAATATCTGTCAAAAACAACGAATGATGTTTTGATCGCCTTTTCAGCAAAGCGAATCGGAGCGATCGTGGTTACAAATAATACAAAGGACTTTTTAAGAATAAAAGAATTTGTGAACTTTGGGGTTTATGGAGAAATATAAAGGGCACTATGGGAAAAGTTTACAAAGATAAAAAATCAAAGGGATGTGCATTATGCAAGCCACATAAGCATGGATGGGCTCCAAAGAAGAAGGTAAAAATCATCGCTATTGAAAAGGAGATGGACAGGGAGATAAATAGAAGTACTAAAGATTCTCGACACTCAAAGTAAGTTCTATTAAAGGCCATCCATAGTCTTTTAGATGAAGAAAACCAAGCTCACCGAAAAACCCTCCTGCCTTTAAGCCTATGCTACCCAATTTCCTTATTGACCATATTGCATTGCTGGATTTAAATTTATGTGCTTATTATTTAACATTTATATAAATATATGAATTATTTATTTGACATTTGTATATTATTTATGCTATTTTAGAAATATAATTTTACTATTTGGGAGGTTTATGGAGCAGGAAGGCAGGCATGAACGGTTTAAACGGATAGCCTCAAAGAGGACTAACGAGATTCTTGAGAAAATCAGAATACTTGGAAATTGTGCGAATAAAAGCTCTTATGAGTATACAGAGGAAGAGGTTAATAAGATTTTTAATGAAATCGAAAAACAGCTCAAATTTACAAAAGCGAAGTTTTTGGCGGGGAAAAGGGAGAGGTTTAAGCTGTGAAAAAGAAAGGAAAAGAACTTTCAAATAGGGAAAAATTGCTTTGTGTTATTTATGAGATGTTATCAGGAAAACAAGGTACATTGAAATATGAAGATATTTCTGTAAAAGCATTTACGAGATATCCAAATGAGTTTCAGTTACGAGGATATCCAAATTATCCGGATACCGAGCATACATCAAAAAGGATATACGATCTTCGAAAAGAAGGTCTTATACAAGTTCGTAATAAATATGTAACCCTGACAGAAAAAGGGATAACATATGCGAAGCAAATCATAAAAACACAATCAAAACCTCAGAAGTTACATTATAAATTAAGCCGTGATATTTTGAGCGAAATCGATAGAATAAAAAATACTGATGCATTTCAATTGTTTGTCACTGATAAAAGAGACCAAATAGTTGATACCGATTTTTTTGCTTATCTTGGAACAACTGTCAGAACTGAAAGAACAGATTTTAAAGCACGTATTAAAACTATCGAGGATGTTATTGAGACTATTAAAACAAAAGAAGAGTATAAGTTAATTGTTGACTTGCATAACTATCTTTTTGAGAGATTCAAAGATATAGTAAAAACAAAATTGTCAATCGGTTATCCGAGGAGGAATATATGAGTGAAGTCTTAGAAATTATTGAAGAAAAAAATGTTATAGATGATCATTTACTGGACATTATTGGTAACGAATTTAAGTTCAGTCATGAAAAGGGCCTCTCCGAATGGCTTAAGAATTCTGTTGATGCCTATTTAAGGGCTGGTGTTCCAGATGAGGAAAGTTTTGTAGTTTTTAGGTTTAAGGATAGAGACGAGATAATATTTGAATGCATTGATTTCGTGGGAATGACCTTAGATGATATAGATAATGCGTTAAAACGGTGGGGTGATCCTGAGGCTGCTAAAAGGGGGACAGGGACAAGGACATTCGGAGGGCATGGAAATGGTGGCAAGTTTTATATGCGACAAATGTTTACTAACTCATACTTTATCACATATAGGGCAGGCAAACTTAATGTATTTGGTTTTAATGAGAATCGTCGATATGGCTTTGCAAAAGGCTTCAAAGATAAAAGAGTGAGTGCTGACGATGCAATGAAATATGCCGAGATATATGATATGGATTTGCCGCCAAATGTAAGGAAAAACATATTAAGTGGTAAAACCGGATTTACGGTTGCAAGAGGAATTCGCCCTTATAATGTAACGAGAAGAAAATTCAATTTAGTTAGACTCCTCGAAAAATTTAAAAACTATCCTCAGGCAAGGATAATACTCAAATATAAACCAGTCTCAGTTATTTACAATGATAAGATATTCATTGAGCACGTTCTTCCTGAGGAAATTTCGCCAATGCCAGAATTTGAAAAGCCATTGGTGATTCCAGTCCCATCTATTATTTCATGGGAAGAAGACGGCGAAAAGGAACCTGTTTTACTTACACCTAAATTGAGCGATTCTAATACTTTGTCATTCCCCGACTTGATCGGGGAATCCAGACGCCGTCCCCGCGAAAGCGGGGAACTATATATAAGGAACTGGATTCCCGTTTTCACGAGAAACCCTGGATTCTCTGGTCAAGCCAGAGAATGACACTTATTGGGTGATTGCATTTTCTTTAGAATACCTTGATTAATATGGTTTTAAATAAATAAATCGCTCAATTTAGGTTACAAATGAAAAATATCCTCAAGGTACACTTACTCTTTACACCTCTATCGAGCCACTATCAAGAAATAGCCGCCTCGGAGACCTTAACCGCATTGATATTATTGGTGAGATAGGAGTTATCGCTTCTTATAAAGTACAGGAACTTGGCTACGTTAATCATCTATCAGCGGCCGAATTTATTTATGGTGAATGTAAATGTCCAATACTTGAAGACCCAGATGACGACTGTGTAAAAAATGATAGAAGCACACTTGTTGAAAATACCAAAACCAGATCTCTCAGAAGATGGATAGGGGAACAAGTAGACGGACTTGCTGAAAAAATAGAAGAAAAAGAAAAGAAAGAAATACGTGCAAAGAATATTGAGACGTTATCTGATATTAACAAAGTGTTAAATGATTGGAAAAATAAGTTTATGTCAAAGGTCATGAGAGAAATACTCGGGGGTATAGGCGAAGGTTCGGGAGCAGGCTATGGTACCGGAGGTAGTAGCGGAGGCTTTGGCGGTGCAAGAACTAAAGAAAAAGGTGGAGAAAGAGGAAGCGGAGAAGGAGAAAAACCTGGTGGTGGAGGCACAGAGTCTAAACCAAGGCAAGCTTTCCCTAAGGTGCTTCTTTCTGGCATAGATAAAGACCCATTTAATCTTGAAGAACCTATAACTCTTAGTGATAGGCAACCTCCTGTTTATCAGAGACCAAAAGATGTTCCTGCCGGAATATATTGGATAAATACATCGAGAAAGCTTGCTCAATATATTATTGATAAGTATGGCGTCAAACATATGAAATGGCGAGATTATCACCTCCAAAGAATGATAGATGTAATTTGTAAAGAAGCTGTTCATAAACTTGAGAAACAAGACCCAGAAAACTTTAATGCTGACAGAGTAGATGCTGAAATTATAGACAAATTAGTAAGTAAGGCACATGATAGCGCAGTGGAATCCCTTGGAGTTTATTTATTTGATGAAGAATATAAAACACCCCGTGAGGAGCTTCTCGAAAAGATTGAAAAGATTCCAATACTTAAAAATCTTGACCCTATGGAACAGATAAGGCAAATAGAGGAAGCAATTGATTTACTTAAAAGACAAAAGGAATAAGGTCAGTCGTATCTCTCAAAAAATACTTATCAGAAATGCAAATTAACAATTGCTAACTCGGAGAAAAAGAGGGAATGACAATAAATCAGTTTATCATCGGAAGATAATTAATATGGGTGCTGGTATTGATATTTCAACAAGTAAAATTTCGTTTATTGATGCTGTAGAAACTACTCTAAGCATTCTAACCCAAAAATCTTTATTCGTAATAAAAGCAAGATTTGGATATGAAAATGGTAAACGGAAAACACTTGAGGAAATTGGAAACATGATTGGACTTACAAGAGAAAGGGTTCGTCAAATTATTGTCAAAGAAATTAAAAGATTTAACCATCCAGTTAGGAAAAAAGTTTTGCAATCACTTATTGAAAACATTGAAAGACTTCTTCATCACTATGCGGGAATTATAAGCATCAATGATTTAGCAAAGGATGAATATTTTAATTCTGGGGATAAAAAACAACTGCGATTTTTAATGAATTTAAGTGCAGAACTTTTCAAGGAACGTTATAGAATCATTGATAGGTATTTTTTAACGAGTCTTGATGACAATGAAATTAAGGTTTTACATTTTCAAATAAGAGAGGCAGCTTTAAAATGCCAGTTTCCAGTGGATGAAAAAGTTTTTTTAAAAAATATCATATCATCCATTGGCCTTATATCAGAAGATTATTTGATTTATCACTTAATACATAGAGAACATATTCAGATATCAAAAGGGAAGGTTTTATCTCCGGGTAGGCTTTCTATCCCTCAGCGAGTCAAGCTTATTATGAGAGATATTGATAAGCCGATGCATTTTACAGAGATTGCCAAACTTTATCGCAACTATTTTGTAGACATTAAGATTAAAGCCTCAGACCTTGAGCATGCAATGCATGCAAGAATTGGTGATTCCAAAGATTTTATTATCGTTGACCCTGGCACATTTATACTAAGAGATAAATTTAAAATCCCTCATAATATTGAAGAGATTGTAGACAAGTCTAAGGAGATATTGCGAACATTAAAAAGTTTATCAGATACAAGATACTTAATAAATGAACTCAAGAGACGAAATATAGATGTTGGAAATCTCAATAAATACTCCTTAAAGACTATTCTTCTTGATTATCCAGGTTTTATAAGTTATAAAAAATTTGAAATAGGGATAGAAGAACTTGCAGATAAATATGAAAGGAAGCCTCTTAATGATTTAATTTTTGAGATACTATCTTCGACTGTGAAACCTATGCATTCAAAAACAATATGGAGAGAAATTTTAAAACAGAGAGGATTTCCTAAATATGCCATAGAACAGCGGTTGGTTGATAATCCAAGATTTATTCGGGTTGCGCCAGCAACTTATACTGTGGCTAAAAACATTGCTCAATATGAGGAAAAACAAAGAATAATTATTAACTTTGCAAAAGAGTGGATAACCTTAAAGAAAAATGCTATTTCAGCTTTCTTTATCAGTGAGGTTTTAAAAGAGACATCAGAATTTAAAGACTTATCATTGGGATTGGTTGAAAATGTTCTTGCAACCAGTCCTGAATTTATTAGATTGCCAAATGGGTTTTATAATTTAAATGACAAAGAAAAAATGTCTTATTTATCAAATTCTTCTCAAACGAGTTAAAGGGGAAGGGTACATTTTTTTAAAAATTATGGCTAAACTTCAAATGAACGACATCTTCTCTAAACTCTCCTCCCTCAAATCTGCCATTGGCGGTTTGGGGCTTGTTTGCGGGTGGGCAGGCTGGTAATATATAAGCAGCGAACGATGTGAGGATATTATATGAAAAAAGAAAAAAAGAAACCCATTGTGATGACGCGGGAAGATGTAATTGCAATTCTGGAAAAGGAATTGCCGACATTGAAAGATAAGTACGGTGTTCAAAGGATAATTCTGTACGGCTCTTTCGCAAAAGGGACTCAAAAGAAAAAAAGCGACATTGATATTCTGGTTGATATTAAAAAGCCAATAGGACTTGAATTTGTATCTCTTGCCGACAGGCTTGAGGAAATTTTGGGTCACAAGGTGGACGTGGCGACATATTCCCATTTCAGGAGAAGTTTCCATAATCCACGCTATAAGCATATAGCGAAAGACATTAAAAAGAGCATGATCTATGTCTAAAAAGCGGAAAGACGAGGATTATCTTGGCGATATAAAAGAGGCAGTTGATCGCATCGCCTCATACACGAAAGGGTTGACGTATAAGAAGTTTCTTCTCGACAGGAAGACGCAGGATGCCGTTGTCCGCAACTTTGAGATTATAGGCGAGGCAGCAAAAAATATCTCAAGAGATTTTAGAGCAAGGCATCCTGAAATTCAATGGAAGAAGATAGCTGGATTGCGAGATAAACTTATTCATTTTTATTTTGGTATTGATTACAAAATCGTATGGAATATTGCCAAGAAGGAACTGCCTAAATTGTCCAAACAGATTGAAAATATTCCTAAATGAATGACATTCTCGATAACCTCTCCTCTCAAATCCAGCATCCCTTACGAGTTCTCCTCCCCCTATTGCCAAAACTTCTCTAAATTTATTATTATATTAGGTATTCATTTTTCAGGAGGTTCAAATTGAAGGAAGGAATTCATCCGGCATATAAAGAAGCTACAGTGGCATGTGCTTGCGGCGAGACATTTACAACAAGGTCTACGAGGCCAAAGATACAGGTAGATCTATGTTCAAAGTGCCATCCGTTCTTTACGGGGAAGCAGAAGATCGTTGATGCTGAAGGAAGGGTAGAGAAGTTTAAGAGAAAGTACACGAAGTCGGAATCTTCTCGTACTGAGAAGTAGATACACTCAGGAGTTTAAAGTCGTTAGTCCGTAGTCTTAAGACTAACGACTTTTTTTTGAAAGACTTAGAATGAAAGCCATAGGTGGACAGGCAGTTATAGAAGGTGTCATGATGAAGGGCCGAAAAGGCTGGACAGTAGCAGTCAGGGGGCCAAAAGGGGATATCCATGTAAAAAGGGCGGAACTGAAGGAACTTCCAAAAATTCTTAAGCTCCCCATTATGAGAGGTGTGATAGCACTCTTTCATGCTTTATCCATTGGCATCAAGGCTATAGAGTTTTCTGCAAACAAGGCATACGAAGGAGAAGACGAAAAACCTATGAGTTTTATCACCATGAGCTTAACTATTGGACTCGCTATACTCCTCGGTATAGTCATATTTATACTCCTCCCTTTATATGCAACAAAGCTTATGGGGCTCATCATTCCATCTGTCGCTACAAATTCATTTTTATTTAACCTTGTTGATGGCATTATCAGGATACTTCTTTTCCTTGCATATATAATTGCAATCGGCATGTGGAAAGAGATGAGACGAATATTCGAATATCATGGTGCTGAACATAAAGTAATTCACGCCTACGAGGATGGAAGAGAACTCACAATAAACAATATAAAGGACTACAGTCCTCTTCACCCGCGCTGCGGCACAAGCTTTATCATAATTGTTATGGTAGTGAGTATATTCACCTTTTCATTCATCCCCCAGGAGTGGTCTTTCACTTCTAAATTTCTCTCACGGCTTATTCTCATCCCTTTGATAGCCGGACTTTCCTTTGAGTTTTTGAAACTCTCCTCAAGAAAGAAAGATAATCTCATAATGCATATATTGATACAGCCAGGATTACTGCTCCAGAGGCTTACTACAAGAGAACCTGATGATTCTCAAATCGATGTGGCTATCAGAGCACTCGAAGAAGTCCTGAAAATAGAGGAAGCAAATGCTTGAGAAACTGAAGGTAATAGAAGACAAATACGAAGAACTGAACAGGCTGCTGATGGACCCTGTGGTGTTATCAAACCCAGGTGAACTCCAGAAATACTCAAGAGAGCAGTCAGAACTCCAGCCACTTGTCGGTAAGATCAAGGAATACAAGAAGCTGCTTTCGGATATGGAAGGTGTTGAGGAACTTCTGAAAGGAGAAGACGGTGATTTGCGTGAGCTCGCACAGGCAGAACTTGAAGCACTAAAGGGGAAAAAGCCGAAGATTGAAGAGGAGATTAAGATGATGCTTATTCTAAAAGACCCCAGGGACGAGAAAAATGTACTCCTTGAGATCAGGGCAGGGACTGGAGGTGAAGAGGCTGCTCTGTTTGCCTCTGAGCTATTAAAGATGTATTTGAAATACGCAGAGCATAAAAAATGGAAAGTAGAAATGATCGATATGAATTCTACAGGTCTTGGCGGCATCAAGGAAGTGATTGCCTCTATACAGGGAAAAGGTGCTTACAGCAGACTTAAATATGAAAGCGGAGTTCACAGGGTTCAGCGCGTACCTGTTACTGAGGCTTCAGGAAGAGTTCATACTTCTGCTGCAACAGTTGCAGTGCTTCCTGAGGCAGAAGAGGTTGATATCAAGGTTGATGAAAAAGACCTGAGAGTTGATACATTCTGTTCTTCTGGACCTGGTGGCCAGGGAGTGAATACAACCTATTCAGCAGTGAGGATCGTCCATATACCAACAGGTCTCATTGTGCAGTGTCAGGACGAACGATCTCAGATAAAAAATAAAGAGAAGGCTATGAAAGTTTTGCGTTCAAGACTTTATGAGATCGAGATGGAAAGACAGGAGAAAGAGCGGGCACTGGAAAGGAAATCACAGGTGGGAACAGGCAACAGGAGTGAAAAAATAAGGACATACAATTTTCCTCAGAATCGTGTTACTGACCATAGAATCGGTTTAACACTTCATAAACTTGAGCAGGTCCTTGAGGGAGGTCTGGATGATTTAATCGACGGTTTGATAACCCACTATCAGGCAGAACGACTGAAGGAGCTGTAAAGAGTTTCTCAGTTTCCCCGTCATCTATTACCCGTAGCTCATAAGCAGAGATTATTCACCTTTTTAGGCATGCTTCATACCCATCTTCTACAGTTGTAAAAAAACAATCCTTAAATAACATATAGTTAGAACAGGCAAAACATGGCGTGGCAC
>Ga0194126_10007357_pt1 | contig 15365 bp, 9 predicted proteins | sample TA2KigC150mmetaG_FD_148641 | JGI IMG/M metagenome (GOLD analysis project Ga0194126, IMG submission 148641) | Freshwater microbial communities from Lake Tanganyika, Tanzania - TA2015035 Kigoma Deep Cast 150m | ecosystem: Environmental > Aquatic > Freshwater > Lake | place: Tanzania: Lake... | reverse complement strand
AATGGCATAACGGCCTCATTTTTGTTGCAATTCTGCCGAAGTGCAGTCCCCTTTCCTCTCGTGAGAGAGCGCCGCTTGGAAGTCGCGGTTGCGTTGCGATCGGGTCTGGCCTACACGACCGAGATCCTGCACGGCATTGCTGAGTATTCGCGGTGGCAGGGGCATTGGATGCTCGAGGTCGATAGCTCCTTTCACTATGGGCAGCGGCCGGCGCGCCTCGACCGGGATTGGCGCGGCGATGGCGTGATTCTGCTGGGCGGGGAAAGCCAGGTGTTCGACAGTGGGTACTTCAGGCGTCATCGCATTCGGGTGGTCAACGCGACAGGGTGGCGAGACAAGTACCCGCAGGCGCCGCAGGTTTTCTGGGATGACGCCGGCATTGCGGCGGTGGCCGCTGAGCACTTGCTCGGGCTCGGTTTGGAGCATTTTGCCTATTTCGGGCCACGCGTTTTCGAGCCGTCACATGACCGGGCAGTCGCGTTCCAGCGGCTCGTCGAGGGCGCGGGTTTTTCGTGCGACCTGTGTGAATGGACTCGCCGGGAGATCGCGGAGGTGGCCATTTGGAGCGAAGAGGCCTGGGGAAAGGCGGCCGAGCTGTTTCGGAAGCGACTGTCCGCCTTGCGCACGCCGGTTGGCATCCTGGCCAATAATGACATTACCGCGTCTCTGCTGATTGCGGCGGGTGTGGGCATGGGATTAAGATGCCCCGAGGACTTGGCAGTGGTCGGGTTTTGGAACGACCGGGTCATCTGTGAGTCGACTTTCCCGCCATTGACCAGCGTCGAGACGGACTTCCGCGAGGTGGGTTACCAAGCGGCTGGCATTCTGGACTCGATGATCCGTCGGCCGGGTTTCGAGCCGCCTCCGATCACGCGGGTCCGAACCAAGGGCATCGTCGTTCGGGAGTCCTCGGACTACGTCTGTTTTGAGGATGACCTGATTGCGCGCGCGCTCAGGTTCATCCGGAAGACCGCCGTGTTTCGCCCCCTGACCGTCGGCGAGGTGGTGCGGCAGGTGCCGATGTCGCGCAGCAGTTTCGGTGCACGGTTCCGTCGGGCCGTCGGGCTCTCCGCCAAGAAGGAAATCACCCGTGTGCGGCTGGAACACGTGAAGCGGTTGCTGCGGGAGACGGACTGGTCGGTGTCCAAGATTTCTGAAATGTCGGGGTTCGAGAGTTCGCGGGAGCTGGACCGGCTTTTTCATCGGGAGGCCGGTGCGACGCCATCGCGGTATCGGGAGGCGGCGAAGGCGCATCCCAAGCTGGGTCGAGCGACGCCCGACACGCTCGCAGGTCAAGGCGTCCGGAGAGCTCGGTAGAAGCGTTGGGGATGCCGCGGAGCTGCATCGGGGAACAGGAGGGTGGTGTCCAGTGCCCGCACTGGCAGGCCGAGAGGCGACCAGTTGGTGGCGCCGGCCTGATCCTGGACCTCGATGCTGTAGGTGAAGTTCGGGACGGTGTTGAGGCGGAGCGCGACCGAAGTCTCAGTGTGCTGGAGTTGTTGAAAGGTGGGCGGATCGGGCGGGGCGGAGTTTGGGCCTCCGGGCGTGGGCCAGGCCAGGACGGTGGTGTGGCTGAGGGGTGCCGCCGCACGGCCGGAGGAGATGTCGGGCGCCTGGGGGCCGAACTGGACAACGTCGATCAAGGTGCCGTCCGGGGCGCTGAGGGCGATGACCTCACCTTGCTTGTCGAGCTTGAAGTTAGCGTGGAGATCGGGGCGATCGCTGGAGTTTCGATCCGCCTGGCCGTCGGCCCAGACGATGAGGTAGCCAGCCGGTTGGAGGAGCGGGTGGGTGGGGATTCTGAACTGGAGCGGCTGGCTGCGCGTGTCGGATAAGTACCAGCCGTGGAGGGCGACGGCGCTGGCCGTCGGGTTATAGAGCTCGAACCAGTCGGAGGCCTGGCCGTAGACGGGGTCGCGGACCGAGCCGGTGTTGTCGGCCATCCATTCGCTAATCCGCAGGGCAGGCCAGGCGGCGGTGCCGGTGAAGGTGATCTGGATGGTGGCCCAGGCACCATCTAGGACGACCCCGTGGCGGTCGAGCCCCTCGACCGCCAGCGCGTTGGCTCCGGGCTGCAGCACCACTTCCACTCGCCACTGGCTGACCGTGTCCCAACTCGCCGGATACGGCACGCCGTTGACGAGGAGCGTGGTGATGGTCACCGGGGCTTCGCCGATTAGGCTGACCCGGTTAGCGTCCGTGCTAAAGTCGCGGCCTTGGTTGAGGGTAAGGCGGAAGGGGACATTCACGCTGGTCAGGAGCGAGCCGAGGTACGCGCGGCGGCTCCGGACGTAGGTCTTGATCGTGGCGGTGGAGTCGGCGTTGGGGGTGGCGCCCTCAGCCAGTAAGGCATCGAACCAGGCATCGACGACTGGATCGTGCCGTGCCGGCTGCATTGGGCCATTCACGGCTTCGTCCACATAGCGCCAGAAGATCCGGCGAAACGGGGGATGGTGCAACAGCCGGGCAATGACGGCGTCGTTACAGGTGAAGAGGTCTTCCTGGGGCCCGCGGTTGGAGCCGATACCGAAAGACTGGTCGGTGTCGATGAGGAAGATGCGGGCTCGGCCCAAGGGAGGCGCGTAGATGCCGGTGTTCTTGCTGTTGCGCCAACTGATGCTATCGCCGTTGCCGATGATGTGGTTAACGGCGAAGACGCCCATCCAGGAATCGAGGTCGAGCCGGCTTTGAGTTTTGAGGGTGTAGAGCTGGGGATCGGCGGTGTTGAGGGCCTCGATCAGCGCGTAAAGCGGTTGGTAATCGTCGCTGGGCACTTTGGTCGGCACGCGGCCAACATACCAACGGTAGAATTCCTGCTTCCGGCTTCCGTCGGGGTTCCGGATATCACGCAGCGGACTGTAGTTGACCTGGTCACTGTGAAATCGCGTGTTCTCGAAATAGAGCGGATCTTCATCGCCGTAGACGCTCTCGACAAAGGCGCGGCCGGGGGTTTCCTTGTCATTTAACACGCCATTAATGCCCCGGTCCGAGCCATTGAAGAAGACCCGCACGAAGCGGACATTCGAGGCCGGCAAACCCAGCGCCTTGGCGAACCAGGAACTGTGGCGCTCCCGCTGGAGGGCGATGTCGCCGCCGCCCTGGCCGGGCAAGTCCAGTTTGACTTCGTTATCGCCGAGGAACCGGTCCGACGCTGGAAAGTCCACCGCGAAAGCGCAAGGGGCGCTTCCGGCCGGACCGTTGTACGGACGCCAATTGCCCCGGTAGCGGGCGGAGGCATTGTAGATGACGCGCTCCGTTCCCGAGACAAAGGTTGCATCCAGAGGTTCGTTGCTACGCGGTGGCCTGGAATTCCAGGTTTGAACGTTGGCGTCGGTCATCCACATCCGATAGGTGCCGAGTGTGCCCGCGGGGACCATCTCACCGAACCGGACCAAGCACTCGCGCGTGGGGGCGCCGACGGGGCCCGGCGGGGGGAACTGCGTCGTGGCTCCGAGGGTGTCGGTGGCGGCGAGTGTGAAGGCGAGGAGTGTGCCGGTGCGGTGGCCTGGAAGCCGAGCACTGTAGAGGCCGTCTCCCGCCAGCAAGTCGCCTTCCAAGCCATCGTCGCGCATGGCGATGTTCCGGACTGCCGGTGACGGATCCACGCGGTAATGCAGGCTCAGGGACGCAACGCCCTGTGGATCGTGTGCACGGCACGTGACGACCACGCCGCGGGAGGCGGGGGGAACAGCCGGGGAATGAGCCACGTCCCACAAGGCGGGGCCCGCATTGGGCAGATAGCGACTGTTGCTCCGGCCGGGCGTGCCGAGGTCGGTCGGCACCGTCAGTAGACCCGCGGCCTCCATCCAGAGGCCTTTGAGTCCCAGCACCAGTCCGGGTGAACCCTGCAGCCACCTGGCTCGGCACTGGATCGTCACCTGGTTGCCGGCGACCAGTCCCGCGCCCAGGGGTACCGTCACGCGGTCGTAGGTGGGATTGTCCGCTTCGCCTTTGGAATTTCCTCCGGTCATGTCGCCCGGGCCACTGGCGCGCAGGTGCAGGCTGCGCGCGCTTTGGTAGCCTTGGCCAGGTTCGTGGCTGGACCGGACGTGGTTGCCCCAGAACTGCCAGCCGCTCGCGCCGGCTTCAAAGCCTTCGGTGAGCCGGGCGGGTGCGCCGGCGGCTTGGACGACGAGCTCGTCCACCAAGCACTCCCCCGCGCCCATCATGAAGAGGTGCAGTTCGTCGGCCGCGCCGTGGCCGCCGGCGAGCGTTCGGGTGGCGGCCAGGTGGGTCCACAGATGGGCACCTTTCTGGCTTTCGTCGCTGCCGCGCCAGTTCATGGCCAGGCGGTTGTCGCTGGCGGGATCCACCAATTCCAGACTGCTGCCCCCGCCGTCGGTCCATCGCCCCCAATCGTCGCCGTCGCCGTAGCTGACCTCATCGACTAGGAGCAGCGCCTCTCTGGGCGAACGGGGGTCCCGCGGCCGCGCGAGAGCCAGCCGTTCTCCGCGATCGGACAAGCTTCCGGTGTAGTCGCCCACGAGGGTCTCTGGCGTCAGGTTGGCATGGCGCGTCATCAGTCGGGCCGCGTCTTTGGCAACCACGAGAAAGCCGTGCGGGCCGAGGGTGGTTCCGGCCGGAAACACAAACGAGATGCCGTCCGTGAACTGCCAGTGGCTCAGGTCGACCGGCGTCGCGCTGCGATTGTGCAATTCCACATACTCATCGCGCTCATCGCCGGAAAGGGGGTGATACATGATTTCGTTGATAACGACGCCGCGTATGAGCAGCGGCGCGTTGCTCGAGCTCGGTGTTGGCGAGCTGAGCTCATGGACCGCAGGGGCCCCGTCGGGGTATCGGCCAAGCGCGACACCGGTTTCGGACGCCCCGAATCGGATGGCGTCCAACACGAAGCTCCCATCCGGGCTGGACAGATAGATCTCATCCCCCTGGCCGCTGAGGGAGAAACCCAACACCGTGCGTGTGAAAGCGGCGATCCCGCCGGGTGGCAAGACGGTGCCATCCGGGATGCGGAACTTCGGCGTGGCAGCGGTGTCACTCAAGGTGCATCGGGAGACATCGACGGGCTGCGCTCCCCCGTTGAGCAGCTCCACGAACTCCTCTTGGTCATGGGCTGGCGAAGACAGGACCTCGTTGAGCACGACCTCTCGCAGCGGACTGGCATTGCTGGGATCGATTCGGCCCGGCGACCCGCCGACGAGACCGCTGGCCGCCCAGGCTCGAGGCGAGCTTTCCCCGAAGTCGGGTTGAGTCAATTGCAGCGCGTGGCCCGCGCCGTCTGCGGCCACCGGCCAGGGGTACTGGTCCGCATACTGGATTTCGATGAGCTTGGTGCCGAGTTGGTCGCGCAACCGGAGGGTGCCCCGATCATTGGGTAGAAAGCCAGCGAAGGGGCCGACGAGGTTGGTCGTGCCGTAGCGCGCAGTGAGGGCTGTGGGATCAGCCGCCACGAGCAGATAGGATCGGCCCGAGAGAATGGTGCCAGCGGGGAAGACGTAGTCCACGGCCCCGGTGACTTGCCAGCCACTGAGGTCATGCGGGACCGGTTCGGTATTGAACAGCTCGATGTACTCCAGGTCCTGAGGCTCTGGGCCGGGTCCAGGGTGGTACATGATCTCGGTGATCGTCAGAGGTGTCCGACGACTCGAAGGCTGCTGTTGACGCGCGTCGGCTGCCGTGGCGGTGGGAGCGGCGAACCCCAGCCAGGGCCAGGTGGCTAACAGGATCGAACAGACCGCTTTCATGACGTCTTCCCAGGGCCTCCCCCTGCCTTTTGGCCTAGGGCCCGCGAGCGTCCAGTGTGCTCATGCTCTCCCCTTTGCCAAAGCGCACCGTCCCGTTTTGTGGCCCGGTGAAGTTGGCCCAACTTGCGAACTCCTGATAGGCCGCGAGACCCGCGTCGGTCTTGCCCGCTGCCGAGGGCGATGAATCGCTCAACGGCAGTAGCCCTGAGGCCCTGCTGAACCGACTGGTTGCTAGCCCTGTGGAGCATGGGGAACGCTGGGCCAGCGACGAGGTTGGGGCAATGGCATAATAGCCGCAATTTTGTTGCAATTGTGCCCGAGCCGAGTCCAATCGCGGGGTATGAACCGCCGTGACTTCCTCGCCGTCGCACTCCTCTCGGGTTTCCCTCTCGCCACGGGCGCCGCCACCGTCGAACGTCGCTGGCGCGTGGGGGTCATCGGCCACACTGGGCGGGGAAACTATGGTCACGGACTCGACACGGTCTGGCAGCGGGTGCCGGAGACGGAGGTTGTAGCAGTGGCGGATGTTGATCCGGCCGGATTGGCCGCGGCCCAGCAGAGGCTCGGCGTCAGAGGGTACAGCGACTATCGGGCGATGCTGGCGCAAGCCAAGCCGGACATTGTGGCGGTGGCCCCGCGCCACATTGACGAGCACCGCGACATGACGCTGGCGGCGATCGAGGCTGGGGCGCGAGGGATTTACATGGAGAAGCCCTTCTGCCGGACGCCGGCGGAAGCCGACGAGATTGTCACTGCGTGTGAGCGGTGCCGGGTGAAGCTAGCGCTAGCTCACCGGAATCGCTACCACCCCGCCGTGGCGGCCGTGGAACGGCTCCTCCAGGAGGGAGCCATCGGCCGGTTGCTGGAGCTGCGCGGGCGAGGCAAGGAAGACGACCGTGGCGGGTCGCTGGATCTGTGGGTGCTGGGCTCGCACGTGTTCAATCTCATCCATCGACTATCCGGTGCGCCGGTGGCGTGCACGGCGACGGTGATGCAGGGCGGTCGCCCCATCGCGCGCGCGGACGTGCGCGAGGGTGCGGAAGGCGTCGGACCGATTGCGGGTAACGAGGTCCATGCCCGGTTCGAGCTGGAAAGCGGTGTGCCTGCATTTTTCGACTCGGTCCAGAACGCCGGCGACAAGGCGGTGGGTTTTGGGCTCCAACTGATCGGGACCAAAGGCCTGATCGACTTGCGCATGGATGTCGAGCCCATGGCCCACCTGCTGTCGGGCAGCCCGTTCAAGCCCAGCACCGAGCCGCGCGCGTGGAGAGTTGTCCTGAACGCGCCCGAACTGGCCCGGCAAGTGATGAGCCACGAAACGGCGGTACGTGACCTCCTGGCCGCACTGCGCGAGGATCGTGCGCCCTTGTGCAGCGCTCGGGATGGCCGGGCGATCGTCGAGATGATCCACGCGATCTTCGAGTCGCAGCGGCTGAACGGCCAACGGGTGGAATTCCCGCTGGCAACGCGAACCAACCCATTGACGCGACTGGCTTACTGATAGGTCACTGAGATGGACTACAACTCGGCGGTAGGGCGCGCAGTCCTCTGCGCGCCGCGGCTTGCTGTGTCCACAGTGGTTTGCGGCGCGCAGAGAACTGCGCGCCCTACCGGCAATCCGTCCTCTATCCCGAGCTCTCATCAGTAAGTTCGCGCCGGCGCAACAGCGTGGGGTGGGACCGCCGCCGTGCGGGCCGTCGGACATCGGGTGCTGAAAAGTCCTTGCATTCCGCCGGTCGACCTGTCTCGATCGCGCCGGTTATGAGAAAGACTATCGTCGCTTTGGGATTGTTCTTATTGACTGGGTTTGCGTTCGAGGGGCGAGCGGCCGAGCCGGCCGATGCCGGGGCGCAGCTCCAGGCGTTGGTGGGGAAGGTCAAGGCCAAGTTGCAGCAAGGGGAGGTAACCGAGCAGGTGCTGGCGGCGGAGCTCAAGGAGTTCGACACGTTGCTGGCGGAGCACCAGGGCGAGAAGACCGAGGCTGTCGCTCGGATCCTGTACATGAAGGCGATGTTGTACTTGCAGGTGCTCGATGACACCGAGAAGGCGACGCAGTTGGCGAAGCAACTCAAGCTCGATTTCCCGGAAACCGAATTGGGGAAGGGGGCGGACAAGCTGGTCGAGTCCATTTCGCAACAGGCGGAGGCAAGGAAGATCCAGCGCAGTCTGGCGGTGGGCAGCAAGTTTCCGGACTTTGCCGAGAAAGACCTCGAAGGCAAGCCGTTGTCGGTGGCGGGCTTAGCGGGCAAGGTGGTGCTGGTCGATTTTTGGGCGACGTGGTGCGGGCCGTGCATCGCCGAGCTGCCGAACGTGCTCGCGGCCTATGAGAAACATCATGCCCGCGGCTTCGAGATCATCGGGATCAGCTTGGACAAGGACCGGGAGCGCCTCGAGCAGTTTCTCAAGGACCGCAAGATGACGTGGCCGCAGTACTTCGATGGGTTGGGCTGGCAATGCAAGCTGGCGGGCAAGTACGGCGTCAACGCCATCCCGGCCACGTATCTGCTGGACAAGGAGGGCAAGATCATTGCTAAAGACCTGCGCGGCGATGCCCTCGAGCAGGCGGTGGCCAAGGCGCTCAACTAGTGCGGGGTCTAGACCAAGTACCACGACGACTCGCGGCGACGGACGCGAGTCTGGCCGAGGCGTGGACGGGCGGGTTTGGCCGGGTTTGACTTTTGGCTAAGGAACCCGCGGCGGGCGAGTTGGCCAGGCGTTGGCCAGGCGTCACTTGACGAACGGCCGGCGAGGCCTACATTGGCGGCGGGTCGAGAATCAAGCCTGCGTTGGGAATCGAGGAGGTCGTGGCTTACTGCCCTGGCCGCCGCGCGGGCGCGAGAGCGGTCAACCGATACAACAAGGAGGCAGTGTGATCAACAAACCGTCAGTGCCGGCCAAGGGCTCGGCGTCCAACCCCAACCCCGTCACGTCCAACTCAGCAAGCGGCGGGAACAAGCCGGCGCACGTGATGCGGTTGGGCGCCATCAAGGCGGCGATTTGGGAGAACAACTTCGGCGAGACCACGCGTTACAGCGTGAGTCTGTGCCGGCTGTACAAAGACGGCGAGCAGTGGAAAACGACCGAGAGCTACGGGCGCGACGACTTGCTCCTGCTCGCCAAGCTGGCGGATCAGGCGCACACCTGGATCTGCGAACAGCGGGCCGCGGCCTAGCGGCGGACCAACAGCACGCCGATGAGGAGTCCGGCGCCGAAGGCGAACCCGATGGACTCATAGGGGTGCTCGCGCACGAGGCGGTCGGTGACCTTGGCCGCGTCGGCCGTGCGCTCCTGCAGACGTTCGCAGGTCGTGGAGGCTCCCGACAAGGCCTTGGTGAGTCGGGTCCGGACCTCGTCGATCTTCTCGCCGGTCTGGTCGGCCGTCGCCTTGAGCAGGTCTTCAGCGTCGCGCACCACCAGGCGGAGGTCGTTGAGCAATCGGTCGTTGGCTTCTTGTGTTGTCATAAGCGTATGCCGTTCGAGTTAGATACCGGGTCGGCGGAGGTTGTTCAACCCCGGACCGATTGCGGCCGCGGCGAGAAGTTCCTCAGGCCCGGGGCCCTAGAGCTGGTCGGCGAAGGTTTCCACCAGTGAATCCAACCAGTTCAAGGCCACGGGCTCGGTGATCTCACGGGAGCGGGCGAAGTCCACCTCGAACAAGTCGCGGCGGAGGCGCTCGACGGTAGCGGGGTCGGAGAAGGCGATGTTGAGTTCGTGGCAGACGTGGAGGCTCAGCTTGTTGAAGTTGGCGGAGCCTAGGCAGGCCCAACCGTCGTAGATGGCGGCTTTGACGTGGGTCATGCCGGGGTAGGCGTAGACGCGGATGCCGTTGCGGACGAGGTTATTCGCCGTCACCGCGTTACTGGTCTCCATGATGCCCAAGTCATTCTGGGCCGGCAAGATCACCCGCACGTCCACGCCGCGGCGTCGCGCTCGGACCAACTCGCGCGAGATGCTGTCTTCGGCCAAGTAGGCGTTTTGCAGGTAGATGTAGCGTTGGGCCCGTTGGATGGCCCGCAGTTGGGCCAGGTAGATGTCGGTGCGCCCGGTTTGCGTGTAGAGCGGGCGGATGTCGATGGCCTTGGGCGGCTCGACCCGCGAGATGCGGACCGGGCCGAAGAGGGCCGCCCAAGCGTAGGCGAGATCCCCGAGGGGACCGGCGTGGGCCCAGGCCTTGGCGAAATCTGCCCGCACGCGGCCCGTGATCGGTCCGGTCAACCGCACCATGAGATCGTGCCATTCGGATCGGTATTCCCGTCCGAGGTTCATGCCGCCCAGATAGGCCACGCGGCCGTCGATCACGATGCACTTGCGATGGTCGGCGGTGAGCCAAGGATTGGTGGCGGTCCGCACCAGGACCTCCGACCCCGCGCGCAGGAAGGACTTGATGTCTGCCGGCGGCCGGAAGCCGGGTGGCGGCGGCGTGCTGGGCGGGCTCCGCGCGGCGAAGAACGACCCCATCTCGTCCATCAAGACTCGCACCCGCACCTCGTGCGAGCGCGCTTTGAGGACCTCGGCAATCTGCACGGCGTAGTCGTCGTTATCGAAGATGTAGACGAGCACATCGATGCTGCGCTGTGCGGCCGCGACGTGCGCCAGCAGATCCGGGAAGAAGGCATCGCCGTCGATCAACAATTCGACCTGGCCCGCATAGCGCCGCGACGAGACCATCCGGTCCAGGTCTTCCTCCCAGGCCTCGAGGTCCATGCCCGCGCCGGACGCCAGCGGGGGCAGGTCCGCTCGGGGCGATTCCAAGCCCGCGTTCAGGACGGCGGTGCCGCACTTGGCCATATGCCACAGCCCGCGGGTGATCAGGGTGCTGGGGTTCTTGAGCGCCGTGAGCGCCAGGCTGCGGATGACCAGGGAGTTGAGGGCGCGCACCACGAACACCGGCGTGGCGTGAACCGGGCTCACTTCCGGGTCTTGGGGATGATGCACCACGACGGTCAGGTTCTGGCGCAGGTCAAAGAACACGAAGGCAGGGTCTTGTCCCGTCGCAAAGAGTATGCCGGCGTCGGTCTCGCCGAACGCGCCCAAGTTCGCCGCCAGCAACTGGTTCGCGTTTTGCGAGAACTCCGCATCCGCGAGCACGCGCACCACCTGGACCTCGCGTGGCTTAGCTTCGTGCCGCACCACCTGGAGCCGTCGATCGGCATCGCGGTAGGCCAGCAAGTGCTGACTCTGCACCCGCCAGCCCGTGGCCAGATTGGGCGGGTCCGGGACGAGTCCCTCGAGCACTTGCCGCACCAATTGGCGCCATTGCTCGGCCGGGCGGACCGCCAAGGGGGTGGCGCCCTGGGCGGCGAAGTCCGGCATGGCACCCGTGGGCTTCTCGAAGGTCAGCACTGCCCACCGATGCTGCGGGTCCGCGAGTCCCGGCTGCGGATCAAGCCATTGGGCTCGTGCCGAGGTCTCGCGACCCTGCATGGCAAACCAGAAATGGAGCCGGTTGCCCAGGCGCCAGGCCGTCACCTCCTGGTTCTCGACCGCGGCGACCGGTTCGGCAGGCCTGGTCCAACGAGCCCGCTCGCCAGCGTCGGGGGCTGAGGCGCACCCGGCCAACCCGAGCAATCCCAGCAGTCCGAGCGCGCTCCGGGTATTCAAACGGGGCCTCAGTCGTTGCCGGGCTTATCTTGGCGCACCACAATGAACCAGGACTCGTCCTTATCCTCGCGATCGCCTCCCATGATGAGCATGGGGGTTTTGACCGGCTGCCGTTCGACACGGGTCAGATTGCCTGCCCGATAGAGCCGAACCACCATGCGTTCGGCGTTCAGCAGCTCGATCTCGACCTCGCGTTCCTCGCTCATTTCGCGGCGCACTTTGCCGCCGATGCGGACGCTGACGGCCAACTGCTTGAGTTCCCAGTAGTGTTTCCAGCGCAAAACCGGCTGCAACCGGCGGCTCAACTTCGAGCCCACCCGCGTCGCGTGGGGCACCGGGGGTGTATCGTCGTCGGTGCCGCGCACCAACTGGAGGTAGAAGGTCTCCTGGTTGCCAGGCTCGCCGCTCAAGGCGCCGCCCACACCCAGCAGGAGGAATCCGAGGGCTAGGACTAAGGACTTCATGTTGCGCATGACCTCAAGGTTGCCTTCCTCAGACGAGCCGGTTGGGAGCTGCATTCGGTGAATTTGCTGGGGCAGCTCCCAGGAGCGCTCTGGCTCCGTCAGGTTGCCGGCGCCACGAAGGCCTCTTCGCGCGCCAGGTGCTGGACGATGAGTTCCACCGTGCGGTTGACTGCCCCGGCGTTTTCCTTCACGACCTGTTGGGCGCGCCGTCCCAGTTCCTCGCGCTGCGCCGGGTCGGCAAGCAGTTCGGCCAGCGCGTGCTCCAAACCGGCCGCGTCGGGGACTTGGACGGCCGCGCGGGCGCGCACGAAGCTGTCGGCGATGGCGGTGAAGTTGTGCATGTGCGGTCCGAACACCATGGCCTTGCCCAACGCGCCTGGCTCGATCGGGTTTTGGCCGCCTTGGCCGACGAGGCTTTTGCCGACGAAGACCACGGTGGCCTGTTCGTAGAAGTACTTCAGCTCGCCGGTGGTGTTGACGAGCAAGCACTGCACCGAACCCGCCGGCCAGTGGGTGCGTTCGCCGATCTCGCGCCGGTAAACGAAAGGCAGGCCGCGCGCCTCGAGTTGGCGTCCGACCTCCTTACCTCGCTCGAAATGCCGCGGCACCAGGATCAAGAACAACTCCGGAAAGCGCGCCCGCAAGCGCCCGAAGATGTCCGCCAGCAGCTCTTCTTCGCCCGCATGGGTGCTGCCGCCAACCAATAACGGCGCGCCTGGCGAGACGCCCAGTTGGGCGAGCATGGCGGGCACATTCAATAGCCGGCGTTCGTCGGGTTTGGCGGCGTCGAACTTGAGGCTGCCGACAACGTGAATGGCCTCCGCACGGCAACCCAACGCGCGCAGGCGGTCTGCGTCGGCCTGGTTTTGGGCGCCGACGCCTTTGAGTTGGCGGAACAGGGGCCGGAACAGGAAGCCAAAGAGCCGGTAGGCGCGGTAGGAGCGCTTCGAGATGCGCGCATTAACCAGCAGGACCGGCGTGCGGCGCTCGCGGCATTTCCAGAGGAAGTTGGGCCACAACTCGGCCTCGACTAGGACGACGGCGTCCGGGTGGACTGCGGCCAGGGCGCGAGTGACACAGCGCCGGAAGTCGATCGGGTAATAGATCTTCTCGACATGACGCGGCAGGCGTTTGTGGAGTTCCCCCATGCCGGTGGTGGTGGTGGTCGAGACGACGATCTTGACGTTGGGCACACGCGGTTCGAGGGCGCGGATGAGCTGGGCGCAGAGGTTGACCTCGCCCACGCTCACCGCGTGCATCCACAACACGTGCCGGTTGGTCACCGCGTGCTTGATGGCCGAGCTGTAGTGACCGAAGCGCTCGCGAAAACCGCCTCGCCAATTCCCCCGCCGCCGCAGCTTCCAAAAGTAATACGGAGCGCTGAGGAGGAAACCGGCGGTGAAGACTAGGTTGTAAAGCGTCCGCATAGGCCGGGTCCGCGGCGGGTTACTTGAACTCGAGCGTGAGCTGGCGCCACTCCAACAGGGTGCCTTCGGCCAAATGGAGCCGGGAAAGCGCCTGGTTGTAGTCCGCCCGCGCGCGCACCTCGGCCGAACGGGCCCCGGCCAACTGGCTCTGCAACTCGAGCACCACGAAGAAGGTGCTCCGCCCAACGGCCAGTTTTTGTTCCTCGGCCTCGACGGCCGCGGCGGCGTATTCGGCGGCGCGGCGCGTCGCGTGGACGCGCTCGCGGCTCGCCTCGACGGTGCGGAGGGCGTCGTCGATCTCCCGCAGCACGACCTCTTCCTGGTGTTCGAGGCGCAGTCGGGTTTGCTCTTGGAGTTCCTTGCTCGCGCGGTAGCGCGCCCGCTCGGCCGCCCGGCTCAGGGGCACGGTCAGAACCACGCCGATCATGTCGTTGGGCGCGGCGCCGGACCCGAGCTCGTCGAACGCCGCGGTCGCCGACGCTGGCGGGAGGCTCGCCGGGGTGCGGCGCGTGTCCGCGCCGCGCCGGGCATAACCGGCCACCAAGTCCAAGGCCGGGAAGAGCTGGTTGCGCCGAAAGCCTAGATCCAAGTCCGCCGTCTCGGCAGCCAGCCGCAACTGGGCGAGGTCAGGGCGCTGGGCCAGCCCGCGCTGCCAGCTCTCCTCCCGCGCCAGAGTTTCGGGGACGATCACGAGCTGGTCCGCCGGCACGAGGTGGACGTCGGCGTTGGCCCGGAAGCTTTCGCCGAGCAAGAGCTTGAGCTCGTTCTGGGCCAGGGCGACCGCGTTTCCCGCCGCGATCAAATCGGTTTGCACCTGCGCCACCTGCGACTGGGCCAACTTCTCTTCGAGCGAGGCGAGTGTGCCCGCCTCGATTCGGCGCCGCGTCTCCAGTTCGAACCGTTCCCGCACCGCAAGGAGTTTCTCTTGCACCTGGACATGGGCGCGGGCGTACGCCAGTTCGTAGTAGGCCTGCGCGACCTGATCCACCAGTTCCATGATCGCCCAGGTCGCGCTCGCCTCGGTCGCGCGGACCAGGCGACGCTGGACGCGGATCCGCAGGCGGCCGGCATCGATCCAGAAATCGCGCAGCAAGGGTTGTCGGACGGAGACTCCGGCGAAGAGGTTGTAGGAGTCGAACAGTTCGCCGTTGCGGACGCCGAAGGTATTGGCGTAGGTACCGCTCAAGGTGTAGGTGAGTCCTGAGGGCAGTTGGCCGGTGAGACCCATCGTGGCGGTGTGGGCTTGGGTGTCGTAGACCGCATCGGTGCTCAGGTCGGCGGGGTCGTAGCCCCCGGTGTCGGCGATGGCCCGGCGCCGTCCGTCCGCTCGGAACGTCGGATCGTAATAGCCGTACGCCTCGTCGAGGGCCAAGCGGGCCAAGGCCGGGTTGAGCCGCTCGATTTGGATCGCGCGGTTCTGGCGCAGCGCCAGCTCGAGAGACTCCGAGAGGGTCAGGGGGCGGAGTTGGGGGCTGGCGGCTTGGGCGTCGAGTGGGGCCGACCGACCTGCGTCGGCGGGCCAAGCCAAGTGCAGCAGCAGGAGCGGCAGGACGAGACCGGGTTGCTTGCTCATGGCTGCTCAGAATCTCCTGGTGGCCCGGCGCGGTCAACGGTTTGCTGCGGGGGCGAGCGTCCGCCGCGCGAACTTCCTGTTGCTCCACCGCAGGGGCTGTTGCATTCTAGGTCGGCATGTTACCTGCGGACAGCCTCGAATGGGCAGGCCCACGCACGCTACTACCTGTGGCGCGCGCGTTTCTGCTTTCGTTGCTGTGTCATGGGGTGCTCTTTGGCCTGCTGGAGGTGGCGCAGCGCTACGATCTGTGGCGGCTGGCGCCCTTGGCGGCGTTGGCGCGGGCGCTGCAGTTGGAACCGGCCCGCGCTCCGCAAGCGGCGGCGCCGCCGGTCCAACCGGCCGAGGAGTTGCCCGTGATCTTTGTGGATGTGGATCCGTCGCAGGCCACGACCGAACTGCCGCCGGCGACGAAGTTCTACTCGGCCACGGCCTCGGTTGCGGCCAATCCGGATACCAGCCGGGATACGGGCATTCCCAAGCTCTATGGATCGCAAGAGCAAGTGCTCAAGACCAGCGATACCTTGCGCGCGGCGGCCGCCGCGCCGGCCGTGGCCGAGGCCCTGAGGCCCGCGCCCCTGCCGGCGCCGCCGGC
>Ga0194126_10007350_pt1 | contig 15373 bp, 12 predicted proteins | sample TA2KigC150mmetaG_FD_148641 | JGI IMG/M metagenome (GOLD analysis project Ga0194126, IMG submission 148641) | Freshwater microbial communities from Lake Tanganyika, Tanzania - TA2015035 Kigoma Deep Cast 150m | ecosystem: Environmental > Aquatic > Freshwater > Lake | place: Tanzania: Lake... | reverse complement strand
AAGCCCTGCGGGCGCCACGGCCGCCGCCTGCATCTGGCGCGCCGGGCGATATTGGTGTATAAAACCCGTAACATGCTCGAAGCCATCCAGATCCGGAAATCGTACGAAGGCAGGCCGCTCCTGGCGGGCATCTCGTTCACCGTCCGGGCCGGCGAGACGCTCGGCCTGCTCGGTCCATCCGGCAGCGGCAAGTCCACCCTGCTGCGCATCCTGGCCGGGCTGGAGGAGGCTGAAGGCGGCGACATGCGCTGGGACGGGGAGAGCCTGGCGCAGGTCCCTGCCCATAAGCGCAATTTCGGCCTCATGTTCCAGGACTACGCCCTCTTCCCGCACCTGACCGTCGCCGGGAATGTGGCTTTTGGATTGAAGATGCAGCGCCTGCCCAAAGCCGAGACGGCGCGCCGCGTGGCGGAGGGGTTGGGACAGGTGGGGCTGGCGGAATTCTCCGGCCGCCGCGTGACCGACCTCTCCGGCGGCGAGCAGCAGCGGGTGGCGCTGGCGCGCACCCTAGCGCCGCGCCCGCGCCTGCTGATGTTCGACGAACCCCTGGGCGCCCTCGACCGTTCCCTGCGTGAACAGTTGCTGGGCGACCTCCGGGCGATCCTGCGCGCCACGGGCGTCCCGGCGCTCTACGTCACCCACGACCAGGAGGAGGCCTTTGCCCTGGCCGGGCGGGTCATCCTGCTGCACGAAGGGAGGATCGTCCAGCAGGGGACCCCGGCGGAGGTGGCGGCGCGCCCGGTGGACGCCTGGACGGCGCGCTTCCTCGGCCTGGGCAATGTCCTGGCCGGGACGGTCGCCCCGGACGGGCGGGTGGAGACGGCGGCTGGGACCTGGCGCCCGGCCTGCGGCCATGCCCACGCCCCGGGGCGGGAAGTGTCGCTCCTGGTCCGCCCGGAGGCCGACCTGGCCGGGGACGGCGCGAACTGCGCCAGCGGCCGCGCGGCCGATGTCATTTTCCAGAAAGACCATTTCCGCGTCACCCTCGAGAACGGGTTGGTGGCGCGCCTGGCGCGACCGGTGAACGAAGGGGAGTTGGTCACGGTCTCTTTCCAGGTGGTTGAATGCCTGGGATGAAGGCCGGCGACCCGGTGACCGTTTCCAAATTGAGCCTGGATGGGACTATCGCCTGGCAGTACGAAGGGCGGGTGTTGCGCCGCGAGCCGGATGCGGTGGCGCTGGAGGCGCTCTTCGACCATCCGGATACGCCCTTCCAGGGAACGCTCCTGAAACAGGGCGATCGCTTCGTTGAGACTTTCTATACCGGGCGCTGGTACAATATTTTCGAGATCCACGACCGGGATGACGGTCAGGTCAAGGGCTGGTATTGCAATATCGGCCGGCCGGCGGTGGTTTCCGAAGGCTCTGTCTCCTACGTTGACCTGGCGCTCGACCTGTGGGTGTCCACGGACGGCAAACAGACCGTGCTGGATGAAGATGAATTCGACGGACTGGAACTGGACGAGGCTGCACGCCGCCAGGCCTGCGCCGCGTTGGCTGAACTGCAGCAGGCCTTTCGGCGGGATATGGGATAAAAAATCCCCGCTCCTGTGAGCGGGGTTTTCGTTCGACTAGTACAGGCCGAGGGCATACTGGATGTTGGGCCAGAAGGCCCAACCCAGGCCGATGGCGCCGATGCAGCAGCAGCACAATACGACTGCCACCACAATGCCGATGATCAGGCCGGTATTCTTCTTCTTGGGCGGGGGCGGGACATCGGTCGTTTCGAGGGGGGTGTTCAGGTCTTCGGTCATTTTTTCTCCTCCGTCAGGGACGATTTCGATCTAGTAGTACCCGCTTTCCAGGAAGGGCAGCAGGGAGACGCCGAACACCAGCGGCAGGACAATGCCCAGGCAGAGGGCGCACAACCCAATGACGACCGCTGCGTAGCCCAGGATCAGGCCGGCGGTTGCCATGCCGCCGCCGGTAAGCATCCCGTTGCTCTTGTTGATCTCGCTCTTCGCCATGTGGCCGGTGATGATCGCCACCAGCGAACCGAGGAAGGGCAGGAAGGTCCAGCCCAGGATGCCCCCCACCAGGCTGATGATGGCCATGGCGCTGTTGCGGGGTGCGGAATACGGACTACTTTCCATCGTTTACTACCTCCTTTTGAACGGGTAAAGAAGAATGGATACGGAAACGACCTGCTCTTGCCAGGCCCGGTGTCGATTATCCAGGTTCAGGGCAGGTAATACTGCGGGTCGAAATACTCAGGTGGGATGAGGGTCAGCCCAAGCAGGGGCAGGACGAACGCAACACAGATCGATAGCAGGGCGAATATTATACCCAGCAGCGCCAGCACGCCATTGATGACGAAGTAGGTCTTGATGCCGCCCAGGGCGCGCACCAGTTCATACTTCTGCCCGGTCAACTGCGCGTTCTCAGCCCCGGCTGCAGCCTGCATCAGCAAAACGCCCAGCCAGATCGGCAGCCAGGCAAACAGGATCCCCACGATGGACAGGGCCTGGCCGATACCCCCGATGATGGAAAGGATGCCAAGGAACTTGAGCCAGCCCCGGCCTTGGTAGATGGGTAATCCAATTTCACGGATGAAATCCGCCTGGCTTTGTCCCTGTTGGGGTGCGGGAACTGCTGTCATGGGTTCTCCTTCCTTGGGCCGTCTTGTGTCGATATTTTACACCTGTTTTCGGGCTGCGGCACGCTTCCACAACCACCAAATTACCAGCGCCGCCAGGAGCACGGCGAACATACCGACCAGGACCGGCAGGATGACCGCCAGAACGGACAGGACGGTGGCAACCACATCCTCCAGGATGCTGACCGGGACGTTGCCGGCCCCGCCGGTGGTGGCGGTGACCGCCGGGCGGACCGCCCCCGACTTGACGGCATGCACGCTCCCGGCCACCAGCAGGCCGGCCAGCAGGGCGATGACCGGGTGGACATCGGTGATGACCTGGGCGCTGGCGGCGAAGACGATTGCCCCGGCCGCCGGGCGGAAGACGGTCTGGATGACATCGTTGATGTGGTTGACGGCCGTGATCTTGTCGGCCAGCATCTCGACGATGAGCAGGAGGCCGATCACGATCAATACCCAGGGGTTGGCAAGCGTGTCCCAGGGCGGTTGGAGTTCGATCCAATCCGTGTAGTGGGCGATGACGCCCACCGTCAGCAGCGGGATGTAGGCGTTCAAACCGGCGCTGGCGGACAGGCCGAAAGCGGAGAGTATTCCAGTCAGTAGTTCCATCTTGCCTCCAGAAAAATTATCAGCCCAGCGGGATGGCGCCCCAGGCGCCGGTCAGCCACAGCCGCAGCATGTCGATCGCGAAGACCTGGATCAGGGCAATGGTCAGGCCGGCCAGCAGGGGCAGCCATAACTGGCGGATGCCGTTGAATGTATTCTCCTGGTTCATCAGGCTGACCCAGGCCACGCAGAATACGAGGGTCAGGATGACCAGGATGCCGCCCGAACTGATGAAGGCTACCGGGTAGAGCACAATCGGGCTTTCGGTCAGCGCCAGCAGGTCGAGGGCGGCCGCCAGCCCGACCAGGCCGAGGAATTTCCAGCCATCCAGGGCGGGTTCCTTTTTCCAGTCGGCCCAGACGGTCTGGGTGAAGGCCGGGAAGAGGGCCGCTGCGATCCCCAGTCCCATCCCGGTGCCGGTGAACAGGCGCAGGGTATTGCTGGGGACGTACAGGTTCGACAATTGCTCGAACAGGCCGGGGTACACTTCCTTGATAAGGTACAGGTACGAGTTCGACCCGTCCACGGCGAAGGCGGCCACCATCGCTCCCAGGGCGGCGATGATGGCCCAGTGCGGCGCGCCGCCGCGCCGCTTCGAGACGGCTGCCTGGTAGCCGAGTCCCAGGAAAGCGCCCAGGAACATGCCGCTGCAACGGGCGCAGAGCGGGAGGGCGCGTTCGCCGATGTGGAAGGAGCGCTCGTCGATCTGGTGGCAGACGGCGTAGCCGAGGGCATCGGCTTTTCCGAGCAGCCCGGCGGGGGTGGTCAGCAGCCAGCCGGTGGTCACCAGTAAGAAAGCCAGGATCACGAGGATCCTGGAGATGGATGCAGGCCGTGCGGTTTTGATGGTTTGCATGGTGGCCCAATTATAGGGTTATTATCCAGGAAGCGCAATGCAATTGGATATACGGCGCTTCCCCCATTCGGATGCGGCAGGGGAGCGGTGGCGGGGAGTGGCCGCGCCAATTGTCCCGAACCGGGCTATAATCTTTGCAGAAAGGAGTACAGCGATGCGCAAGATCGGGGTCCTTACCGGCGGCGGCGACGCCCCGGGTTTGAATGCAGTCATCCGGGCGGTGGTCAAGACCGCCATCCAGGTCTATGGCTGCGAGGTCGTCGGGGCGCGCGATGGGTACGACGGCTTTGCCTCTCCCGGCGGCATCATCCCGCTCGGCCTGTCGGATGTGCGCGGCATCCTGCCGCGCGGCGGGACGATCCTCGGCACGGCCAACCGCGGCAATCCTTTCGCCCGCAAGGTCGTGCGGAATGGGGTGGAAGTAGTGGAGGATGTCTCCGACGAGATCGTGGACGCCATCCATGAACTCGGCCTGGACGCCCTGGTCGTCATCGGCGGCGACGGCACGCTGCATATCGCCGACGAACTGCACTATAAAGGCGTACCGGTCATCGGCGTCCCCAAGACGATCGATAACGATATCAGCGGGACGGAGATCACCTTCGGTTTCGATACCGCCCTGACGATCGCCACCGAGGCGGTCGACCGCCTGCATACCACCGCCGAAGCCCACCACCGGGTGATGGTGCTGGAACTGATGGGACGGGATGCCGGTTTCATCGCCCTGCACTCCGGCGTGGCGGGCGGGGCGGACGTGATCCTGATCCCGGAGATCCCGTTCCGCTTCGAAGCGATCGCCGCCAAGATCCGCCAGCGGGCGGAGCGCGGCACCTATTTCAGCATCATCTGCGTCTCGGAAGGCGCCCGTCCACAAGGCGGGGCCCAGGTCTATTCCCGTTCCGGGGACGCGGTCTATGTCCCGCGCCTGGGCGGGGTGGGGCACCTGGTCGGCGGTTACGTCGAGGAACAGGGTTTCGAGGCGCGCGTCACCGTGCTCGGTCATGTCCAGCGCGGCGGCACACCGACCGCTTTCGACCGCTGGCTGGCGACCCGCTACGGCGCGGCGGCGGTCCGCCTGGCCGCCGAGGGCGGGTTCGGGCAGATGGTTTCGCTGAAGAACGCCCGGATCGAATCGGTCGCCCTCAAGGATGCGCTGGCTGTCCCCAAGCGCGTGGACGTGAACGGGGACGCTGTCATCACTGCCCGCGGGCTGGGGATCGCGTTTGGGGATGAGCCCCTCACCCCCGTCTCCTCTCCCACTGGGAGAGGGATGCAGGGGTGAGGGAGTAGAGGTTAAAGCGGAAGACCGCCCTTCCGGACGGTCCTCCTGTTCGCGCTACGGCATCTCTATCGCAGAGCGAGGAGGGATGCCGCAGCGCTTCGGTTCATACTACTATCCATTTTGGGCACCACCTCCTCTTCTATAAGGATGGCAGGTCGATGGTCCGCCCCCTGGCTGCCTGTAGTATCGCACGTTTCATTTTACGTGTCAATATCCGAAACCCGATATGCCCTGCAATATTTTGATAGTTTCCGCAAGCCTCGCCCGGCTATTCTGGACAAAACTCTTCAGGAGGTTCCTATGCAAAAACGACCCCATATCCTCTGGCTGGCTGCCATCTTCCTCGGCTGGGCCTTCGATTTCCTTTTCTGGAAACACTCGCCTGCCCTTGCCTTTGCCATCTATGTCGTCCTGTGCCTGGCGGGCGGATTCATCGTTCTCTACATCGATGGGAAGAAGCCATCCTGGAAGTCGCTCCTGCTCCTGCTGCCGATCCTGTTCTTCTCGGCGATCACCTTCATCCGGCAGGAGCCGTTCACCGTCTTCCTGTCCGTCTTCCTGACCCTCTTCTGGCTGGCGGCGCTGGCGCTGACCTACAGCGGCGGCCGCTGGCTGGAATATGCCCTGTCAGACTACCTGGGCGGCTTCATCCGGCTGGCGGGCAGCGCCCTTTCGCGCCCGGTCGGTTTCATTTCGGAAACCCGCCGCCAACGGGCAGCGGCAGGGACCCCGGGCGGACTGCGCCGCGTCTGGCCGGTGTTGCGCGGCGTCCTGATCGCCCTCCCGACGCTGGTGGTATTTTCAGCCCTGCTCTCCTCGGCCGACCTGGTATTTGCCCAGCGGCTGGATGATTTCATCCAACTCTTCCGCCTCGAAAAACTATCCGAATACATCTTCCGCGCCATCTACATCCTCCTTGGCGCGTACCTGCTGGCCGGCATCTTTCTCCATGCCGCCTTGAAGAGCCAGGAGGAGAATGTGACCAGCCCCGACAAGCCGCTCGTCCCGGCCTTCCTGGGATTCACCGAATCGACCATCGTGCTGGGCAGCGTGGTGGCGCTCTTTGCCGTCTTCGTCGGCATCCAGTTCCAATACTTTTTCGGCGGGCAGGCCAACATCAACCTCGAAGGTTATACCTATTCCGAATACGCCCGGCGCGGTTTTGGCGAACTGGTGGCGGTGGCCTTCTTCAGCCTGCTGCTGTTCCTCGGTCTGAGCGGCATCACCCGCCGCGCCTCCCCGGTCCAGCGTTGGAGTTTCTCCGGCCTGGGGATCGCCCTGGTGGTGCTGGTCGGGGTGATGCTGTTCTCGGCCTTCCAGCGCCTGGCGCTCTACGAAGCCGCCTACGGTTTCTCCCGCCTGCGGGCCTATACTCACTTCTTCATGTTCTGGCTTGGCCTGCTCCTGGCAGTCGTTGTTGTGCTCGACATCCTGCGGCGCACCCGCCTGTTCGCCAATGCCGCCCTGCTGGCTGCCATCGGCTTTGCCGTCACCCTCAGCCTGCTCAATGTGGACGCCTTCATCGTCCGCCAGAATGTGGCGCGGGCGGTGGAGGGGGAGGACCTGGATGTCGGCTACCTGGCAACGCTCTCAGCCGATTCGGTCCCGGCGTTGGTGGACCTCTACCAGTCCCCATCCCTGTCGGATGCGACACAACACGCGGTCGGCGCGGCGCTGGCTTGCATCGCCGCCGATGGGCAGCGGACGGTTTCCTGGGAGGATTGGCGCTCGTTCCACCTGGCGGACTATTGGGGAGGAGCCGCCCTCGAATCGGTGCAGGGTGAACTGGATGGGTACGCCATCAACGATGAAGTCTGGCCGAATATCGTCACCGCGCCGGATGGGCTGAAATACAGTTGTTCCAGTGGCTGGATTGACTAGATGAAACCAAGCATCAAACCCACCCTCATCATCCGTGCTGCGCTCTACCTGTTCCTGCCTTTCGCCATCCTGATCGGCGTCAGCGGCAAGCCGGATTGGTTGATGGGCTGGTTGTACGTGGGCCTGGCGTTGGCGGCCTCGCTGGCCGGGAGGGCGCTGGTTGCCCGCAAGAATCCCGATATGCTGGCAGAACGAGCCGCTTCGCTCGGTAAGGAAGATGCCAAGCCCTGGGACCGAGTCCTGGTCGTCATCGTTGCCGTGGTCGGCCCGTGGGTGATGATGCTGGTGGCTGGTCTCGATGTGCGCTTCGGCTGGACGCCGCCTCCATCCCTCGCATGGCAGGTTGTGGGCCTGGCAGGCGTCCTGCTCGGATATCTCCTGTCCATTTGGGCTTTCGTCGAGAACCGTTTCTTTTCAGCCGTGGTACGCATCCAGAAGGAACGCGGCCATACGGTTGTGAGCGCCGGACCTTACCGGCTGGTGCGCCACCCCGGATACCTGGGGGGACTGCTCAGTAACCTGGCCGCTCCGTTGATGCTCGGCGCGTTCTGGACCTGGATCCCGGTGGCGTTGCTTGGCGCGGGCTTCATCGTGCGTACAACGCTTGAAGACCGTACGCTCCAGGATGAACTGGAGGGGTACCGGGCGTATGCAACGAAGGTGCGTTACCGCTTATTCCCCGGCATCTGGTAACCGGGCTGCGATGGATGTGTATCCTCCCACTGGCTCTCGCCAGCGGGAGGATTTTTTCTGCTATACTACCCGCCAATTCCAATGCAGATGGAGCGAACCATGACCCTCAAATGGTGGCAAACCGCGGTCTTCTACCAGATCTATCCCCGATCCTTCGCCGATGGGAACGGCGACGGCATTGGAGACTTCATGGGCATGACTGCGAAACTCGACACCCTCAAAGAATTGGGCGTGGACGCCCTCTGGCTCTCGCCGCATTTCCCCTCCCCGATGTGGGACTGCGGCTACGATATTTCCGACTACACCTCCGTCGCCCCGGAGTACGGCACGCTGGAGGATTTCAAGACATTCCTCGAAGCAGCCCACAGGCGCGGGCTGCGGGTCATCCTCGACCTGGCGCTGAACCACACCTCCGATGAACATGCCTGGTTCCTGGAGTCGAAGTCCAGCCGCGACAACCCAAAAGCGGACTGGTATGTGTGGATGGACCCCTTACCCCCTCCGTCCCTACGGGACGCCTCCCCCGTTTCGAACGGCAGAAATGTGGGAGGTCGGGAGGGGGTCCCCAACAACTGGCAGTCCTGCTTCGACGGCCCGGCCTGGACCTATGCGCCGGAGCGTCGCCAGTACTATTACCATTACTTCATGAAACAGCAGCCCGACTTGAACTGGCAGAATCCTGCGGTGAAACAGGCCATGTGGGACGCCGCCCGCTTCTGGCTTGACCTGGGCGTGGATGGCTTCCGCCTGGATGCCATCGGCACGATCTACGAACACCCGGATATGCCCGACCACCCTGTCCCGCTGACCCTGGCGGAAATGCGCCTGGCCTCCGACCGCGCCAAAACCGATGCCGAGCGCAAACAGGTCGGTGACTATTGGCGGGAAATGTTCCAGTACCAGTACGGCCGGCCCGGCGTCCACGACCTGATGAAGGAACTGCGTTCCATATTGGATGAATACGACGGCGACCGGATGCTGGTCGGCGAGGACGACGATGTGAACTACATGGGGGACGGGAAGGATGAACTGCACATGGTCTTCAACTTCCCGTTGATGCGCGCCGACCGCCTGACCCCGGCGCACATCCGCCGTAATCAGGCCGAGCGGCTGGCGGCGCTGGCGAAGGTCTCGCCGCAGGCCTGGCCGTGCAACACGCTTGGCAATCACGACAGCCCCCGTATCCACAACCGCTACGGGGATGGCGAGCACGACCGGGAACTGGCGCGCCTGTCCCTGGCGACCGTCCTGGCGTTGAAAGGGACGCCTTTCCTTTACAACGGGGAAGAGATCGGCATGACCGATTTCTACCTGACCGATATTTCCCAATTCAAGGATACGCTGGCAACCTGGTACTATCGCGAAGCGGTCGAAAAACTGGGCGTGGACCCGGCCGAGGCACTCCATAACGCCGCCCGCCAGACGCGCGACAAATGCCGCACACCGATGCAATGGCAGGACGCCCCGAACGGCGGTTTCTGCCCGGCGGGAGTAGCGCCGTGGCTGCCGGTCAACCCGGACTTTGCAAAGGGCGTGAATGTGGCAGACCAGCGTGTCGACCCGGCCTCGCTATGGACCTTCTACCAGGAGATGCTGGCAGCGCGCAAGTCCAATCCCGCCCTGTTGGAGGGGGATTACCTGCCCCTGCAGGAGAATAGCGAAACCTGCCTGGCCTTCCTGCGCCGGGCGGATTCCCAGACCTGCCTGGTGGTGTTGAACTTTTCGGACCAGCCGGACCTCCTGGATTTCAGTAACCTGCCCTATCGGGAAATGCAGTTGCTTTTCACCAGCGGCAGGCCCCCCCGGAGCATGGCGCTGGATGCAATACAGGTGGATCGTTTCGGCGTCCTGATCGCTGAAGTGGCGTAGGCCCATGTGGGAAAACCCCGCAGAGCCTGCCCGGCCTGGTCCCGCACCCGCTCGACTACATGGATGGAGGACCGATCAGCCCCGACCTCCAAAGGCATCTATACTTACAGGGTACTGCGAAAATAGACGAACCAAATACTGCACGAGATGCCTGATTCTTGTTAGTTCCAGTTCAGATATTTATACAAGAAGCAGTAGAAGGTCGGATCGTTCCCAGAGTCTCTACCCCTTCACGCTCTCCACAATCTCCGCCACCAGGTCATAGCGGTGGAACTGGGGCATGATGTAGATGCCTCCCGCCCAGGATTTGACCTGCCGGACCAGGGCCACTGCCAGTTCCACGCCGACCTGCGCCGCCTGTTCGCCGGCGGCTTCCATGCGGGCAATCGCCTCAGGGGGGATCGATATACCCGGCACTTCGTGGTTGAGGAAATTGGCGTGCTTCACGCTCACCAGCGGCAGGATGCCCGCCAGGACCGGCTTCTCCAGTTCCCCGTGGGCGGCGGCGTATCGCTCCAGGAAATGCAACCCATCCTCCGCCCGGTATATCGGCTGGGTCAGGAAGAAATCGGCCCCAGCCTTCAATTTCCGGCGCAGGTTCTTGATCTCCTGTTCCGGGTCCGGGGGGCACAGGTTGAGCGCCGCCCCGACAAAGAACTGGGTCGGCTGCCCAATGGAAGCGCCGGAGTGGTCGAGGCCGGCGTTGAATCCCTGCTTGATGAGTTTGATCAAACCGGAGGGCACCAGGTCGTAATTGTCCATCGCCTCGGGGTAATCCCCGATGGCAGTCGGGTCGCCCATCACCACAAAGACGTTGCGCAGGCCGATGGCGTGCGCCGCCAGCAGGTCGCCCTGGACGCGCAGCAGGTTGCGGCCGCGGGTCGGGAAGTGGAGGGTGGTCTCGATCCCGATCTGGCGTTGGACGAGGTCGCAGACCGCCCAGGCCGACATCCTCATGCGCGCCATCGGGCTGTCGGCCACGTTGATCACATCCGCGCCGGCTTCCTTTAGCAGGGAGGCGCCGGCCAGCAGTTTATGGGCCGAGAGGCCGCGCGGCGGGTCCATTTCAACCGCCATGACGAACTTCCCGGCAGCCAGTCTTTGTGCCAGTTGCGAAGGGGCTTCGGCCACTGGCTCGCCCTCCTCGGTCTCCAGCGGCAGGGATAGGTCGAGGGTGGACGGGTTGCAGCCATCGGGATACTGGTCGAGCGCCTTGCGCATGGCGGCGATGTGCTGTGGAGTCGTACCGCAGCAGCCGCCGATCACGCTTGCGCCGGCCTGGCAGAAGGCAAGCGCGTATTCCCCGAAGTATTCCGGGTCGGCGGGGTACATGATGCGCCCGCCGACCTGCTCGGGCCAGCCGGCATTGGGCATGACCGAAAAGCGCGCCTGCGGCGCCGCCTGGCGCATCTGGCGCAACAGTCGCAGCAGTTGTGCCGGGCCTCCCGAGCAGTTGACGCCGATCACATCGGCGCCGGTTTCCGCCAGCGCCTGCGCCACTTTGAGCGGGACGTCGCCCAGCAGGGTGCGGTCATCGCGGGTAAAGGTCATCGAGGCGATCACCGGCAGGGAAGGCGCGACTGCTCGCACGGCGGCGACCGCCTCCCGCACTTCGTATAGGTCGCTCATGGTTTCGATGATGAACAGGCCGGCCCCGGCTTCGGCCAGCGCGAGCGCCTGGGCGGCAAAGGCCTGGCGCGCCTCTCCGGGCTGGACGCGCCCGAACGGGGCGATGCGCACACCCAGCGGCCCGATGTCGCCGGCGATCAACACATCCTTGTAGGAGGCGGCCACAGCGCGGCGCGCCAGTTCCACCCCGGCGCGGTTGATTTCCCCCGCCATGTCCTCCAGGCCGTGGCGGGCAAGTTTGAAGCGGTTGGCGCCGAAGGTATTGGTCTGGATGATGTCGGAACCCGCCTCGATGTATTCGCGGTGCACTTCGGCCACCAACGCCGGGTTGGAAAGGTTGAGTTCGTCGAAACAGCGGTCGAAACTGGCGCCGCGCAAGTGCAGCACGGTACCCATGGCGCCATCGGAGACCAGCGTCCCGGCCTGGATACGTTCAAGAAAACCGGTCATGGTTGCCTCTCTTCGATTAGTTTCACTACGGATAAGGTCGCGCCCTGCCGTTCTACACTAAAAATGACCGGCGCGTCGGGGAAGTATAACAGGTCGGCATCGTTGCGGGTGAGGGTCACGAGGTGGAACGGGACAGGCAGATCCCCGGCTTCGGCCTCTCCCACGACCTGGATATCCGGCCGGGTAAAGCGCCACAGGCTGGCTTCGGGGCCGATGACCAGCGCCCGGGCGCCTTGTGATAGTTCCGCATTCAGGTAGGCCGCCGTCTCCCGGTAGGATAAGCCCCAGTAGTCCAGTTCGAAGCGGCGTTCCACGGATGTTGTCCCACCCACCAGGCGATTGTAGTAGATGTATTGATAGGGATGGAGCGAGGCGATGCCGATCCAGCCGGGCAGGGCTGCCAGGAGAAGTAGCGCGGCGCGCGGGACCTTGTGCCGGATCCAGCCAAAAAGAGCCTGGAGCGCCAGCCCGGTCAGCAGGAAGAGCGGGGGCAGGATGAAATACAACTGGCGGGCGTTATCGTATAGACTTGGCCCGGCCAGCAGGATCGCCGACAGGGGGAGCAGGAGCCACAGGCTGATGACGGGACCCAGATCCCGCCCCAGGCGTCGCCGCCATGCAAGGACCATGAAACAGAGCAGCCCAAGCAGCGCCAGGGCCAGCAGCGGTTCGGTCAACTGGATGCCCCAGATGGTGGGCAGGTAATGGTTTGGCAGCATCTCCGGGGAGTAATAAGTCCCATCGAACAGGGTCCTGCCCGGCCACGGGAAGTTGGCCATCACCCGCAGCGCAACCAGGAAGCGCACCAGCGGTTCCTGCCACAGGTAAGGCCAGGTGATATACATGACCGGCAGCGACACCAGGCCGTAGGCGGTCAGGGCGGGGAGGAAGTCCGCCCGGTGGCGCAGGAAGAGCAGGAGCCCGACCAACGCCGCGGCCGCAAAAGCCAGCAGGCGGATGGACAGGCTGAGCCCGAGCAGCAGGCCGGCAATGAAGATTGCCGGATGGCGCAGGCAGCGCCAGACGCTCCGGATGTAGGCCGATGCCTCGCCAGTCAGAGCGGCGCGGGTGAAAGGCAGGCGCGCCAGCGCCAGCCAGCGCAGTATGAGCCAGGTGAACAGGGCAAGGAACGACAGCCCGCGCAGTTGCGCCGCCAGTCCGCGCAGGTAGATCGTGAGCTCGGCGGCGGAGGCGTCGTCGCGGAAGGCCGGTGGGATTTCGGGCCAGGCGGCGTTGAGCAGGAATGCCAGGGCGGCCGCAGCCAGGATTCCGCCGGCGGTGAGCACGGCCAACAGGCGGCGGGTGGATGGCCGCAGGGCTGCCAGGTCCCGGCGCAGGATATCGGTCGTGAACCGCTCCGGCCCGGGTGGAGGGGAATCCATATTGTCCAACGCGTCGACCATTTTCAGGCCGGAGTAGATGCAGGCCAGGAAACCGGCCATGAAAGGTGTATCTTTCGGATTGATGAAGGCGTGCCCCCACAACAGGGGCTGGGCGGCCAGCAGCAGGGTGGCGCCGAAGGAAGCCCAGCCATCCAGCCAGCGACGGGCAAGCAGGTAGAATGTGACCAGGGCAGCCTGGAAGGCCAGCCAGTTGATGGCGTGCTGGAAATCGGAGATGACGATACCTGGGAAGGCGCGCCAGAGCAGGACGGCCGGCATGGTGAAAACCGGCCCATAGTACCGGAGAGTTGGGTCGAATGTCGGGATGAACCCCGGCTGGAACAACCCGGCGTAGGCTTTCAGGGACTGGTCGGCATAGAAGTAATAGTTCTGTTCATCCCAGGTCTCGCCGTAATGGGACAGTGTCAACGTTCCCACCACGAGGTTGACGGCAATCAGAAGCAGGACGGGAAGGTACTCTGAGCGGAGGATTTTTTTCATGGGAGCATCAGATCCTACTTGAGCAGTTGCTCCACGCGACTCTCTCCCACTGTAAAATACTTCGCATCCTTGTGGTGGAGGATGATGGCGGCAGTGGACTGTTCTGGGATCAACTGGCAGGCTGGGCTGAGCGACATGCCGAGTTCTTTTTCCACGGGCAGGAGGTCGAAGACTTTGCGGTGGTCTTCGAGTTCGGGGATGGCGGGATAGCCCCACGAATAGCGTTTTCCCTGATTTTCGCCGATACCGAGTTCACGGCGGATGTAGTTGTGGAGATAGTCCGCAGTCGCTTCGGCGGTCTGGACGGCGAGTCCGTGGGTGAAATAGCCCTCGGAGTAGCTGCCCTCGGCCTGGAATTTGTCGAAACGGGCGGTGGCCTCCTGCCCGACGGTGACCACCTGGAAGGCGACCACATCCAGCACACCCGAGTCGACCGGGGCGAAGTAGTCGGCGAGGCAGAGGTGGTCTTCGAAGGTTTGGCGGGGGAAGGTGAAGCGAGTCAACTCATCCCTCACCCCCGCCCCCTCTCCCGCGGGGAGGGGGGAGTAGATGATGAGGTCATCGCCGTTGGATTGACAGGGGAAGTAGCCATAGACGGCTTGGGGTTTGAGCCAGCCCTCGTGGAGCGCAGCCCTGGCCATCTTGTCCAACCGTGAGTCGAATTCCTGCTTCAATTTTGTCCATTCTTTTCCGTGCGTATTCTTAGCGCCCCAAGACAGGCGGTACAACTCATTGATGTTGAGATGCTTGAGTACCATTTCCAGCGGCATATCCCGCACGATGCGGAATCCAAGTTTCGCAGGCGGGGGGATCGGCGCTGGAACGATACTGGACCGCTGGCGGCTGGCGGTTTCCGGGACGGTGGGGGTAACGCGCCCAAGTTCCAGTTCGGATTCCTGGCGATTCTTCTCCATAAGCGCAGGAAGTTGTTCGGCGTTGATGAGAATATCCATCGTTTCAAGGCCTTCGAAGGCATCCTTGCAATAGAAGACTCCCGCCTGGTAAAAACCGCCATCCTCTGTTTGCAGGATGCGCCGCCCGAAACGACGGTTGATGGCCGCGCCGCCGATGAGGACGGGGATGTGGTGTCCGCGGCGGTGCAGTTCGTTGACGATGAGCGGCATTTGCTTGGAGGTGCTGACCAGCAGGGCGGAGAGGCCGATGGCGGTGGCGTTGACCTCCACGGCTTTGGTGATGATCGTCTCGGCGGGGACTTGCTTGCCGAGGTCAATGACGGTGTAGCCGTTGTTGGCGAGGATGGTCTTCACCAGGTTTTTGCCAATGTCATGCACGTCGCCGTAGACGGTGGCGATGACGACCGTGCCTTTGGTCACGCCCTCGACTTTTTCGAGGTAGGTTTCGAGATGGGCGACGGCCTTCTTCATCACTTCGGCGGATTGGAGCACGAAGGGCAGGATCAGTTCGCCCGCGCCGAATTTGTCGCCGACTTCTTTCATGGCGGGGAGGAGGACGGTGTTGAGGGTGTGGACGGCGGTTTCGTGGTGATGTGCCCTCACCCCCGACCCCTCTCCCAGTGGGAGAGGGGAGTCATCCCTCACCCCCGACCCCTCTCCCAGTGGGAGAGGGGAGTCATCCCTCACCCCAGCCCTCTCCCGCGGGGAGAGGGA
>Ga0194126_10007349_pt1 | contig 15373 bp, 14 predicted proteins | sample TA2KigC150mmetaG_FD_148641 | JGI IMG/M metagenome (GOLD analysis project Ga0194126, IMG submission 148641) | Freshwater microbial communities from Lake Tanganyika, Tanzania - TA2015035 Kigoma Deep Cast 150m | ecosystem: Environmental > Aquatic > Freshwater > Lake | place: Tanzania: Lake... | reverse complement strand
GCGCCCCCGCCGTTCAGGCGGGGGATGGGGGGGGCAAAAGAAATAAAAGGCTTGCCTCAAATTATCTCTTGTGATAATTTATTATCAATTGGGGCCTCATAAAAAGTGAGAACCTTATGGAGTAGGCCCCGCCAGTTAAAAAAGCCGAGGGGCGTTTCTGAAATTCAAGAAACGCCCCTTGTTTTTTCTCTTGCTACGTGTTATTATAAACCAAATAATATAAGGAGGAATTGAAAATGGCGACCATAGATGATTTCCGTAAGCTAGAATTGAAAGTTGCTGAAATAAAAGAAGTTACAGAACATCCAAATGCGGATAAACTGTATATTGTTACAGTTGATTTAGGGGATAAAACCAAGCAACTGGTAGCGGGCATCAGGCCTTTTTACCAGAAGGAAGATCTAATCGGCAAGCAGGTAGTTGTGGTGGATAATTTGGACCCGGCAGTGCTGCGCGGAGTTGAAAGCCAGGGTATGCTTTTAGCCGGCTCAGATGAATCAGGTATTGTTATCATATCGCCGGAAAGAAAATTAAAACTGGGAAGCATCGTCAAATGATAAAACAATTCGTTCCTGAAGAGGCCTGCCTGAAGTGTTCCGGCTGCTGCAGGTTTAAAGAAGCTGATTCCGTGTGGTCGCCCTGCCTTTTGGAGGAAGAGATCCTCTCGTTGGTTGATAAAGAAGGGGTCCCTGCGCTTTCCCTTTCGCTTAATAAAAGGATTGTGCCTGTGCCGATTGAAGGAAAAGACGGGTTTTTCTGCCCCTGCCTCAGTGTTGCAGATAATAAATGCAAGATCTATGCGATGCGGCCGTTTGAATGCCAATTGTACCCGTTTCTTATTGCCTTCAGGAACAAGAAAGTTCTTTTGACCGTTGATTTAAATTGTCCTTATGCAAGAGAAAAGGCCGATTCCAGGGAATTTAAAGAATACGTCAATTATCTGGATGAATTCCTGAATTCTCCGAAGTTTATTAGAGTTTTAAAAGAAAACCCTCATTTAATCCAGGCCTACGAAGACGCCCTCGATTGCTGTGAATTAAATATTCAGGATGAAACTAAATAATTTATCCTTAAAGGATAAGAAAATATTTGAAAAATATTTAGGCGCATACAGGCATGAACTATCCGTGTATGCTTTTCCTAATATCTATATCTGGAAAGAATTTTTCCGGATACAGTGGCAGGTGATTGATGAAGCGCTGTGTGTTTATTTTACCGATAAGATCGGTTCTTTCCTGTATCTGGAGCCGCTTGCCAAAAAAATCACTCCGAGGGTCTTATCCGGCGCGTTCAGTGCCCTTAGTTTCTTGAACAAAAATCCGGAATTATCCCGCATTGAAAACGCGGAGGAGAAGAATTTAGAAATTTATAAGAGGGCAGGGTATGTTTTTCAGCAAAAATCCAGCGACTATGTTTGCTTACGGGGCGATTTGGCTGCGTTAAAAGGCAATGCATTTAAGTCCAAGCGGGCAAGCTGCAATTATTTTGTGAAACACTGCAAATTTTCTTTCACGCCTTATAAAAGTACGGACAAAAACGCCTGTTTCAAATTATACGACTTATGGGCAGAGCAGCGCAGCCATAACAGAAAAGAAGATTATTATCAGTTTATGCTTGAGGATAGCCGTAAGTCGCTAAAAGTGCTATTGAATAATTATAAGGATCTCAATTGTGCGGGGCGCTTGGTCAAAGTGGATAACCAAATAAAAGGTTTTACCTTCGGGTTCAAATTAAATAAAGACACTTTCTGCATTTTATATGAAATTACCGATTTAACTATCAAAGGCCTGGCGCAATTTATCTTCCGCCAGTTCAGCCGCGATTTAAGCGGCAATAAGTACATAAATATCATGGATGATTCCGGCTTGGAGAACCTAAAGCGCGTAAAATTATCGTATCATCCGGTCAAACTTGTGCCGGCGTTCATTGTAAAACGGGGGATATAGCGATTTTGGCGGGTTCTCTAGAAAGGGCGGGTCCTGCCGAGGCGCGTTTTCGCAGGGACGCGCGATTTTCCCCAGCGTGGAAAATCGCGCTCGGCTACTCGGCCTCGCTCTCACTACTATCCTTTAGCGGGTGAACCTTGCCCGCTCGGCCTGCGTTACGCCCTGCTCAAATCGCGCCTCGTCTCCCGCCCCGAGTATCCCGCAAATATTCTCTCTTGGGGCAGGGTAGGAAGCGAAGGCAAGGTTTGCAAAAACACAGCCAAGCCAATCGCTAAGAAATTATTGTTACGTTTGTTCTTAATGAATCTTGTGCGGTTTCGAGCGCATGGCTTAAGCTTTATGGTTTTTGCTGAAGGCGCATTAGAAAATTTTTGGCACTATCTATTGACTTCCAGTCGGCAAGGGTTTACGAGGAGCGGAGGAGTTCTCGAAAGGGCAAGGCGGAGCCGGAGCGACGAAGTAAACCGTAGCCGACGGCAAAAATTTTCAGCGCCGGAAGCAAGAACCATAAAGCTAGACTTGATAAGAGCGAGAAAATACAACAGATTCATAGAGCTCAAGCATGAAACCCGATTGCGCGCTTGGGCTCATCAGGCGGCATGGCAAGCTGCCTCAGGCAATCAAATATTGCCTGGATTTCCACGTCATGTTTATCAAGGCGCTTTTCAAGCTCTTCTAATTTCTTTATAAGTTCTTTGTGAGTCAGCAATATTTCTCTTAGTTTAGTGAATGCGCGCATAATTTGAATATTTACCATAATAGCGCAGTCGCTGTTTAAGACGCTGGAAAGCATGGCAACGCCTTGTTCGGTGAAAGCATAAGGCAGATATCTTCTGCCGCCCCAACTTGAGGTCACAAATTGTGACCTCAAGTTTGCAACTTCTTCTTGTGTAAGCAGATACATAAAGTCTTCCGGAAAGCGTTTTATGTTTCTTTTAACTGCTTGGATGAGTGCTTTAGTTGATACTTGATAAATTTGAGCTAGGTCTTTATCCAGCATTATGCGTCTACCGCGCACCGCGAAGATTTTAGACATAATAACTTCTATAGAGATTGTATCTGACATTTGAGTCCTCCTTTTGGTGAGTTAGTTTAATTTGTATCAGGCATTAATCCTTTGATGATTACCTCCTTTCTACTATAATAGACGATAGAAAGGGCAAAATCTAACAGCTAAATTATGGATAGGTTAATCGACGAAGTAGAGTTTACGATTTTTGATACGGAGACCACGGGCCTTGAGCCGCGCGCAGGGGACAGGATCGTGGAAATTGCGGCAATAAGGTTTAAGGCCGGGGAAAAGAGCGCTTCTTTTGAAAGCCTGGTTAATCCGGGCAGGAAGATTTCAGAAGCGGCATTTGCCGTAAACCATATCAGCCAGGAAATGCTGGAAGGCGCGCCTACTATCGCGCAAATCGCCCCGCAATTTATAAAATTTATTGAAGGCAGCTGCCTTTGTTCTTACAATGCCCCTTTTGACCTAGAGTTCTTGAATAATGAACTGGCTATGCATTCTTTGGCGCTGCCTCAGGGCACGATGATCGTAGATGTTTTAAAAATGGCCAGGCGCCTTGTACCCGGGCTCCAGCGTTATGCGCTCTGGTTTGTTGCCGAAAAGATGGGAGTCAGGCAGCAGCAGAAGCACCGCGCGTTAGAAGACGTAGAAATGACCTTGGGGGTATTTAATAAATTAAGAGAGATCCTTAAAACAAAAGGCGTGGATGATTTTAAGAATTTCGCCGGGCTGTTTAGTATCGACCCTGTATTTTTAAACAATATGCAGAATGAACGCCTGGCACAGATCCAGGAAGCAATTGACCTGGGGGTAAAGCTTAAAATAAAATATCTTTCCTCAACCAGCGCCCAGCTTACCGAGCGGGAAGTGCTGCCTAAGGAGATCAGGCAGGAATCCGGAAAAACCTACCTTGTGGGTTTTTGTTGTTTGCGCAATGAAGAAAGGTCGTTCAGGATAGATGGCATCTTGCATCTTGAAATCATATAAATTAAAACTCAGGCCATTTCAGGTCTTTGAGGCCTTAAGCAAGAAAGAGCGCTGTTTCTTTCTGGATTCCAGCCTGAGAGGAAGATATTCTTTTTTAGGCATTGAGCCCTATCTGGTTTTAGAAACCAAAGGTCAAAATCCTTTTGGTGCCCTGCGTAGGAATTTGGAGCAATACAAAAATACTTCCGCAAAAGGGGCTCCGCCTTTTTTAGGAGGGGCAGTCGGCTATCTTGCTTATGACCTGGGTTTTATCCTGGAAGATAAATTAAAAAACCGGCAGCCAAAGCCAGGCCCGGGCATTCCTGATTGCGCCTTTGGTTTTTATAACAAAGTCGTAATTATCGACCATTTAAAATCACTCCTTTATATTGCTTGTTCAGGGGCCCCGGAAAAAGGCGGGCATTTATCAGGCGTCCTTGCCAGAGAGAACTTGCGCAGAGTTGAAAATATAATCAAAGGCATCGGCAGCTGTTTTGCCCCTTGCCAGAAAACAAAACATATTCCCGGCTCCGGTTCTTTTGAGTCAAACTTTACCAAGAATGAATATATAAACGCAATTAAAAGGTCCAAAGAATACATCCGGCAGGGGGATATTTATCAGGTAAACCTTTCCCAGAGGTTTGAAACAAAAAGCAATTTACCGGGAGTAGAAATTTACCGGAGATTGCGCAATGGGAGCCCCGCATGTTTTAACGCCTATTTATCAGGAGGGGATTTTGAAATTTTAAGCTCTTCCCCCGAAAGGTTTTTGGCTTTAGAAGGCAGGAAGGCCATTACTCAGCCGATGAAAGGTACGCGCCCCCGCGGCAAGGATAAAAAACAGGACAGTGTTTTAAAAAACGAGCTGAAAAACAGCGCCAAGGACAAAGCGGAATTGATGATGATCGTCGACTTAGAGCGCAATGACCTGGGCAAGGTCTGCAGTTACGAATCAATAAAAGTCACTAATTTGAGGGAAATTGAAACCTACAGCACGGTTTTTCAGACCACGGCCACAATAGAAGGGGAGTTGTTTGTTGATAAAGACAGGGTAGACCTGCTTCAGGCCTGTTTTCCCGGCGGCTCCATCACCGGCTGCCCGAAGATCCGGGCCATGGAAATTATTGACGAGCTTGAGCCGGACAGGCGCTCCATTTATACCGGGGCCTTGGGGTATCTTAGTTTTTCCGGCGAAATGGATTTTAATATTTTGATCAGGACAATCCTGAAAAAAAATAACGCCGTTTATTTCGGGGCCGGAGGCGGAATAGTCGCCGATTCTTCTCCGGAGGAAGAATACAAGGAAACCCTGGTTAAGGCGCAAGGGATGCTGTCTGCGTTAGGTATTGGTTGTCCGCGGGAAGGATAGACATGAAAGAAACATATAATTTCGGCCTGTTTGAAACAGTGCGTTCCTATAAAGGCCGTATTATTTATCTTAATGAGCATCTTTTGCGATTAAGGAAATCCGCGGAGCTCGCAGGCCTTAAAATGCCGTTTAATCCCCGGCGCCTCAAGGCAATGATCAATAAGGCCGTGAAAATAAATAATTTTAAAGATGCCTACATAAAATTGATCCTCTTGGGTGCGGCGGACAACAAGTGCAGTTGTTTTATAATCGTAAAAGTTTATAAGCCATACTCAAAGCAAAAGTATTCCATGGGGTTTAAGGCCATTGTTTCAAAATTCCGGCAGCTGGACCCGTATCTGGCACAAATGAAATCTACCAAGCGCTTTCTTTATGAAAGCGCATTTGCCGAGGCAAAAGAAAAAGGAGCCGACGAGGCGGTTATCCTGAATAAACACGGAAGTATCACCGAGGGTTCGCGCACCAATGTGTTTTTTGTGAAAGGCAAAGAACTTTTTACTCCTTCCGTATCATGCGGCTGCCTTAATGGGATCACGCGAAAACTGGTGATTGACCTGGCTAAAGCCGAGAAAATCAAGGTTACCGAGGGGAAATTCAGCCCGCGAGACCTTTATGAAGCAGAAGAGGTCTTTCTGACCAATTCTTTAATGGGGATAATGCCTTTGTCGAGGTTAAACGGGAAGAAAATCGGGGTTAAAAACGCCAAGATGACAAAAATTTTTATTAATAAATATAACTCTATTTTAAATGCGCATTAAGCTGCCTTTTAAAATTAAAAAAACAGTTTTAGCTTTGGGCCCGCAAACCAAAAATACGGTTTGTTTTGTAAAAGGTAACTCGGCATGGCTTAGCCCTGTTCATGCCGACCTTGACAGCCCGAAGGATCGTGCCGATTTCGAAAAAGATCTGTGGTGTTTTCTAAAAAAAGGCCCTAAAGTTATCGCCCACGACTTGCATCCTGGCTATCAATCTACTAAATATGCTTACAAGCTGCAAGCTGCAAGTTGCAGCTTACAAACTGTGCAGCATCATCATGCCCACATTGTTTCCTGCATGGCAGAAAACGGCCTGAAGGATCAGAAAGTAATCGGGGTTGCTTTTGATGGTGCGGGGTTGGGGGCAGACAACCGGATTTGGGGAGGCGAGTTTTTAATCTGTGAGTACAAAAGTTACACAAGGGCCGGCAGCCTGAAAGATATCCCTCTTTTGGGCATGGATAAAGCCGTGCTTGAGCCGGCAAGAGTGGCTGCGGCGTGGCTTTTTACGGTATATAAAGACAGTTTCTTGAAATTGGGTATAGGTTTTATAAAGAATTTTAACAGGAAGCATTGGCTGGTATTGAAGAAGATGTATCTATCGGGTTTTAATTCCATCCCTACAAGCAGCATGGGCAGGCTTTTTGATGCAGCTGCCTGTATCGTGCTTGCAAAGCAGAAAACTGATTTTGAAGCAGCCCTGCCGATGGCACTGGAAAGATCGGCCGGCCGTTTTTTTGGGCGCAGTACGCACTATCCTTTTAGAATAGACAGGATCGGCTCCCAATTTATTATTGACCCTGGCCCGATGTTTAAAAATATAGTCGAAGATTTAAAATCGCGGGAGAAAGAAGAGAAAATCGCGTATCGGGTCCACTTGACCGCGGCAGAGATGATTGGTAAAATGTGCATTTTGTTAAAGAAAAAGTTTCATTTAAATAAAGTAGTTTTATCCGGAGGCGTTTTTCAAAATAAACTTTTACTTCGTATCGGTTCGGATTTATTATATAAAAGAGGGTTCAGGGTATTTGTCCATAAAAAATTGCCTGCCAATGATGCAAGCGTCTCTTTGGGGCAGGCGTTAATAGCAAGCCAGAGGGGATGATATGTGTTTAGCGATCCCGATGAAGGTCAAAAGTATTCACGGCGCCTTTGCTGCTGCGGAAGCAGGAGGGCTATTGCGGGAGATCAATATCCAGATGTTGCCCGGAGTAAGAATCGGCGATTATTGCCTGGTGCATGCCGGTTTTGCTATCCAGAAGATCGATCCGGAAAGAGCCAGGCAAACTTTGAGTTTAATAAATGAAATACGTTGATGAATACCGCAGCAGATCAAGGGCTAAGAAGTTATCTGCGCAAATAAAAAAGATCATGCCTCCCCGCGAAATAAAATTTATGGAGGTCTGCGGGACGCATACGCAGGGGTTTTACCGTTTTGGCATTGATAAATTACTTCCCGGCGGGCTTAAGTTGATTTCCGGCCCGGGTTGCCCTGTTTGCGTAAGCACGGGGGGATATATTGATCGGGCAATAAAATTGGCCGGCTATAAAGACACGATTATCGCTACTTTTGGCGATATGTTAAGAGTCCCGGGAGGAAAACTGGACCTGGAGAGGCAAAGGCAGGCAGGCAGGCGCATAGAGGTTGTTTATTCTCCCCTGGATGCCTTGGGATTGGCCAGGAAAAATCCCGCAAAAAAAGTAATATTTCTGGCGGTTGGCTTTGAGACAACCGCGCCGTTAATAGCATCGAGCATCATATCGGCTAAAAAGGAAAAACTGAAAAACATGTTTTTTCTTGCTTCTTTAAAAAGAATTGCGCCGGCGATGCGGTATTTACTCAAAGATAAAAGGCAGAATATAGAAGGTTTTTTGTGCCCGGGGCATGTTTCAAGCATTACCGGTACGCGCCCCTATGAATTTATACCCCGGCAATACCGCATTGCCTGCTGTGTCGCGGGTTTTGAGCCGGTAGATATCCTGGAAGGATTGTATTTTTTGCTGCGGCAGGTTGTTAAGAACAGGCCGATAGTGGATAACCAGTATATCCGCGCAGTAAATAGATGCGGGAATACTTATGCCCTTAAGCTGATGCAGCAGGTATTCTGCATTAGCAGCGCTGATTGGCGGGGCTTAGGAAAAATCCCGGAAAGCGGGTTCAGGATCAAGAAAGAATTCCGAGATTTTGACGCGGAGAAAATTTTTTCTCTCCGGCAGCAGGCATCAGGCAGCAGGCAGCAGGCCTCCTGCAAATGCAGCGATGTTCTGAAAGGTTTATTAAGCCCTGATAAATGCAATTTATTCAAGAAGGCATGCACCCCTGAGCATCCGGTTGGGCCGTGTATGATTTCCGCGGAAGGAGCGTGTAATGTTTACTATAAATACAAAAAGTAAGCTAAGCACCATATTTGCAGTTTTATTTTGCTGCCTTTTTTTTATTACAATGCCTGCTTGTACACAGGAAAATAATGTAGAACAGGCGCAGGAATCCGCAAAAAAATCTGATAGTTATTACGAAGAGGCGGTTATCGGTTACAAGGCCCTGATCTCCGGGGGAAGGGATTTAGATAAATTACACTTAGAACTCGGGAAATTATACTACAGCCGGGGTAATTTTGAGGATGCCATTAAAGAATTCGGCCTTTCAAATGCCCCCGAGGCAAAAATGCTTACGGGGATTGCTTTATTCCGAAAAGGAGATTTTGTCGATGCAAACGAGATCTTCAGCAAAAATAATTTTCCGGATGACCAAGCCCTGTATTATTACGGCCTTACTTCCGAGAAGCTCAATCTATTTGACCAGGCGCTGGGTGTTTATAAAAAGATTAAATCCCCTCAATTTAAAAGCTTGGCTTATGCCAGGATAAATTCCATTGAAAAGAAAGTAAATACCGCAAAGATCAAAGAGGTAAGCCCCCAGGCCTATAAGATCATCGCGGATTGCCCGCAGCCGGAAGAATACCCGCAGGCAGGCGCTTTAATATTATTAGCCGATGAAAACATAGAGATCACAAAAGAGAATACCCAGGTTTTTGAAATACATTATTTAATCAAGATCATTAACGAAAGGGGCAAAGAAAGTTTTTCCGAAACACATATTGATTATGATTCAACTTTCGAGAAAATCGACCTGGAATTCGCCCGGACTATTAAACCGGACGGGACAATTGTGGATGTGGGCTCGCGCCATATCCGCGATGTTTCCAGGTACCTCAATTTCCCCCTTTACAGCAATGCCAAGGTATTTATAATTTCTTTTCCTGAGATTACGGAAGGCGCGGTCATAGAGTACAAAGTAAAAATATACCGCAACCGGCTGGTTAACGAAAAAGACTTTTGCATGGCATATCCTGTGCAGGCAAGCGAACCGATTATCAAAGCTAAATTCGGCCTAAAGCTGCCCAAAGGCAGGGCATTGCATATAAAAAAGCTGAATTCCGAATATAACAATTTCGGGGCTGACCTTGAGCCGAAAGTAAAGGAAAACGGCCCGGCTGTTTATTACTCCTGGGAATTTAAGGATATCCCCCAGATCATGCCGGAAGCAAATATGCCTCCCCATGTGGAAATAAATCCGGCTGTTATAATTTCCACTTTTTCCGGATGGGAAGAAATTTATGCTTGGTGGAAAGGTCTGTCTTTAGGCAAGATCAAAACAGACAAGGATATAAACAACAAAGTAAAAGAATTGATTAAGAATAAGCACGAAGAATCCGGAAAAGCAGCAGCGATCTACAATTTCTGCGCCAAAGACATCCGTTATGTTGCCGTAGAATACGGCCAGGCAGGATACGAACCGCATTCTGCCGCCGATATCTTCCGGAATAAATACGGCGATTGCAAAGACCAGGCAGTGCTTTTGGTGGCCATGCTAAAAGAAGCAGGTATCAATGCATACCCGGTACTTATCCCGACGCGGGATGCGTATAACCTTGACCCGGGGTTTCCGTCGATGCTTTTTAACCACGCTATTGCTGCGGCAGACATAGAAGGAAAACTTATACTTATGGATCCTACCGCGGAAACCTGTTCCTTTGGAGACCTGCCTTCGGCTGACCAGGAGCGTAAAGTGCTGCTTTTTAAACCGGAAAACTATCAGATTACGGAATCACCGCTTTACCCTGCCGGCCATAATTTTGTCAAACACGACCTCCGGATACAGATTAAGCCCGATGAAACGCTTACGGGAGAGAAGACGGTTTATAGCCTCGGGGTCTTTGACCAGGCCCAGAGGTATTGGCTTTTGTATACTCCTCCCGAGCTGATCGGCGAAGCACTGCGCGAGAGAATACAGGAAATTTCAATCGGCGCAAAATTAGAAAATTATGACTTCAAGAATATCGGTGACCTTGATAAGCCGGTAATACTAAGCTATCAATTCTGGGGGCCGGAATATTTTACCAATGCCGGGGACTTAAGGATCATGCCGCAGCTGGCAACTTGCGACGTGGCTTTGGTGGCAAAAGAAAAGCGTAAATACGCCATTGATTTCGGGTTTCTTGACAGCAAAGAGATAAAATTCATGGTTGCAATACCACCCCAGTTTGTTATAAAATATATCCCGGAGAACCTGGACGAAGACAGCCCTTGGTTAAAGTTCCATGTCGAGTATTCCCGCCAAGGAAACAAGCTAAATTTCTTACAGAAGACAGAGCTTAAAAAACGATTGATCCCGGAAGCGGAATACGATGAGTTTAAGTCATTTTTTGAGTCATTGGCGAAAAAGATCAAGCAAAGGGTCATCTTAGAAAAGGTGAAATGATACAAAAAACCGACTTGCCTTCGCATGAACGCAGGAAATATGTCCGTATTGATTCGATCTTTCCGGTGCAGTTCCGGCTTTTAAGCTGCGACGGCAGATGTTTTCTCTCCGACTGGATCCAGGGGTTTACCAATAATGTCAGCAGCGGCGGCGTGTGCCTGGAAGTAAACAATTTAAAGGCAGAATTTCAAGGGCCTGTCCTGGATAAAGGGGCAAAGCTTTATTTATCCATGGACCTTCCTTTTAATCAATGCCCTGTGAATGTCACAACTTCCATTGTTTGGGCAAAAAAAATTACGGCTGTCCCCAATAAATTCATCATCGGCCTGAGCTATGAGAATATTTCACCGGCGCAAAAGAGGCGCATTATCCGTTTTGCCTGGGGTAAAAAGTTATTCGCTCCGGTGGCAGTATCTGCGGTCGTTGCCCTGGCAGTGGCATTTGCCTCGGGCAGCTATCTGAATATGAAGCTCACCAAAGAAAATAGAGCTTTGGTAAATCAGCTTGTTGCGGTCGTTGAGGATGCCGGTATTGCAAAGCAGAAAATGATGAAAATAAACAAAGAAAAAGAGGCATTGGAAATAAATATCCGGTCGCTTTCAAAAAAGCTTACCGAGGCAGAGGGCGCATTGGAGAAATTAAGCGCCACGTCTTTAGAGGCCGGGGAATTAAGTTTGCGGATTGAAAAATTAGTTAAAGAAAAAGCGGAATTTCAGGAAAAATTGGCGGCATTGCAGAATACAGAGGCCGGAGTTAAAGACGAGCTTGCGCGTTTGGGCCAGAAACAATCCGCGCTTGAAAAAGCAAATTTTGATAAAATGTACCAATGGCTTAAAGTACATCAGAGCCCGCGCACAGGCCTGGTCGCTAGCTTCGAGGGTGATAAGAATATAGCCAATTGGGCTTTTACTTACGATGAAGCGCTGGCTGTTTTGGCTTACAGTTATTTCTCGGATTTCCAGAGAGCAAAGAAAATCCTGGATTTTTTCAAAACGCGCGCAGAAAAAATTAACGGCCAATTTGTAAATGCCTATTATGCCGGCGACGGCAACCCGGCAGAATATACCGTGCATAACGGCCCGAATATCTGGCTGGGCATTGCGATCATGCATTATACAAAGATGAGCGGGGATACTAGCTATATGAAATTAGCGGAAGAAATTGCTGCCCAGGTGATTAAAATACAGAACGATGATGCCGACGGAGGTATCCGCGGCGGGCCGGAAGTAAACTGGTATGCTACGGAACACAACCTTGATGCTTATGCGTTTTTTAATATGCTCTATACTGTGACTTCAGGCGCCCAGTATAAAACAGCAAGAGATAAAGTGCTCAAGTGGCTGGTTATGCATACCTATGGGAAAGCCGAGGTGCCTATTAAGCGCGGTAAAGGAGATTCTACGATCGCAACCGATACCTATGCCTGGTCGATCGCGGCTATCGGGCCGGAAAAGCTGGAAGAATTGGGGATGAACCCGGAAAGGATAATGGAGTTTGCCCAGGAAAATTGCTACAAAGAGGTTGAATTCCGCCGGCCGGAAGGCAGGTCTGTTAAAGTGAAAGGTTTTGATTTTGCCCCGGAAAGGCATGTGGCAAGAGGCGGTGTTGTTTCAACGGAATGGACGGCACAGATGATCTTATCCATGCGCATAATGGGCGATTATTATCAGAAAAAAGGCATGGATAGCAAGGCGCGCAGTTATGAGCTCAAGGCAGACGATTACCTCGCATCTTTGGCAAATATGGTCATCTCAAGCCCGTCTCCTTCGGGGCAGGGGGAGAGCTGCCTTCCTTATGCCACGCAGGATTTTGTGGATACCGGGCATGGCTGGATGACCCCGGCAGGGAAATCCACAGGTTCTGTTTCAGGCACCGCGTATACACTTTTTGCTTATTATAGATTTAATCCGCTGGAATTATAAAGGATGGCCCACAAGCTTGAATTGATATACAGAAAACTTTACGGGCATTTCGGGCCGCAGCACTGGTGGCCTGCTAAGAGCAAATTTGAAGTTATTGTGGGGGCAATACTGACCCAAAATACTTCCTGGGCCAATGTGGAAAAGGCAATAAAGCAGCTAAAAAAAGAAAAATTACTGGATCCTGCCAGATTATATAAGGCCGGGCATGAGAAAATCGCGCAGGCAATAAGGAGCGCCGGTTATTACAATATTAAAACAAAACGGCTGAAGGAATTCTTAAAATTCTTCTTGAAAGAATATGCGCTGGATATAAATAAAATGGCGCAAGCCGATACCGTTTTTCTCAGGCGGCAGTTATTGGCAGTTAATGGTATCGGGCCGGAAACTGCCGATTCCATATTGCTTTATGCATTAAATAAGCCGGTTTTTGTGGTTGATGCATATACAAAACGGGTCCTTTTAAGGCATAAACTTATCGGCGAAGATTATGATTATTACAGGATACAGGATTATTGCGCGGGGAATTTAAGGAATAATGTGAAATTGTTTAATGAGTTTCATGCTCTTTTAGTGAATTTAGCCAAGAATTATTGTTTAAAAAACCAACCAAGGTGCAGACTATGTCCTCTAAATTAAAGAAAGCAGTCAGTGAATTAGAAAAGCAGTTCAATGTCCCTTTGTCCGAAGTTAAGAAAATCATCAAGGATTTTCACGGTGAAATGTCGCGGGGCCTGGCCGGGCAAAAAAGTTCGCTTAAAATGATACCTACCTATGTAGATAAGCCGTCGGGAGGAGAAAAAGGGAAATTCCTGGCGCTGGATTTGGGAGGGACAAATTTCCGCATCCTTGAAGTAGAATTAAGAGGCAGAGGGCAGCTTACGCCTGTGAGGGAAAAAAAGCTGGTCCTGGACAAGAAATATGTCAGCGGCAAGGGCGAGAACCTGTTTAATTTCCTGGCGCATTGTATAAAGGATTTTAGCAAAGAGCCGCGCAGCATAGGTTTTACTTTTTCTTTCCCCGTCAAACAAACCGGCATTGCCGAAGGCCGGCTCCTGCATTGGACAAAGGATTTTTCCGCAAAAGGGGTAGTGGGAAAAGATGTCGTTAGACTTTTGAGCGAAGCATTGTTAAGGAGCGCAACTTACAATAAAAGGATAGCCGCCCTTGTTAACGATACGGTAGGTACTTTGGCTGCGCACGCCTATCATGATGAGGATTGCGATGTCGCCGTTATCCTGGGCACAGGGACAAATGCCTGCTACCAGGAAGAAGTAAATAATATTTCCAAATGGCGGGGGCCGATCTATCTTTCCGACAGGATGATCATTAATATTGAGTGGGGCGGATTTAATAAGTTGCGGAGTACGCCTTTTGACATTTCATTGGACAATGCCTCGGAAAATCCCGGCGCACAGATTTTAGAGAAGATGGTCTCCGGGATGTATTTGGGGGAAATCGTCCGTTTTATAATCAGGGGGCTGATCAATAAAAAGATTATTTTTAAAGGTAAAAATATCCCCATATTCAATGAGCCAAAAGGGTTTATTGCGGAATATATTTCGCGCATTGAGGCAGATCGTTCTCCCGGACTATTGGACGTAAACGCTTTTTTAAAGAATAAAGGCATCCGGAATTCCACAGGAGAAGAAAGAGAGGCCTTGCAGAAAATCTGCCATTTGGTATCAAAAAGAGGCGCGCGTATCAGCGCCGCGGCATTAGCAGCCGTCTTAACAAAGATTGACCCGAAGTTGTTGCGGGTACATACGGTGGCTGTAGACGGCAGCTTGTATGAGAAGCACCCCAATTTTGCAAAAAATATCAGGTTAACGCTGCAGGAGACATTTGGCAGGCGGGCTTTACGGGTAAGGATGGCCCTGGCCAAAGACGGTTCAGGGCGCGGAGCGGCAATTATCGCCGCTATCGCGACTTCTTTATAGCCGGAATGACTTTTAAACAGGAGAATAAATATGCGCATCATTCTTTGTATTTTATTATCTTTAATTTTTGCAACTGAACTTTATGCGGCTCCCTGTTACGGCACCAAGCTTCCGGAGAAACACCGGTTTTTTGCTAACCTTGAATATTATTCTCTTTACAACAGGTACCTGGAGCAGGGCTCCGGGAAAATGCGTTCGCAGCAGGAATTCTACGGCATGTCATTCGGCGTATTTAACTGGCTTTCAATTGATTTAAAAGCCGGCGCAGGGAACATAAAACAGCGCCCCGAGGATAGCCAGGAGGTCCGCTATGAAACGAGTTTTGCAGGCGGCTACGGTTTACGCGCCAAATTCTTTGATAATGACAAGATAACAGGAGTATTGGGTTTTCAGCATATCAGCGTCCATCCTAAAAGCACGCATGTAAACGGCGTAAAGAACAAGGCGATTTTAGACGATTGGCAATGGTCATTATTGGGCTCTTACAGCTTTAAGAACCTCACGCCGTATTTAGGGACGCGGTGGTCGCGGGTTGATTATATCCATTGGGTAGGAGAAGACAGGAAACGCGTAATGTCGGAATACGGAAAAAGTTTCGGGCTTATTTACGGCATTGATATTCCATTGACGCAAAAATTATGGATTAATATCGAAGGTTCAAGTTTTGACAGTGATGCGCTTGCCGCAAGCATAAATTACAG
>Ga0194126_10007346_pt1 | contig 15375 bp, 12 predicted proteins | sample TA2KigC150mmetaG_FD_148641 | JGI IMG/M metagenome (GOLD analysis project Ga0194126, IMG submission 148641) | Freshwater microbial communities from Lake Tanganyika, Tanzania - TA2015035 Kigoma Deep Cast 150m | ecosystem: Environmental > Aquatic > Freshwater > Lake | place: Tanzania: Lake... | reverse complement strand
AATCCCCGCGATGTGGAGTTCCTCTGCCTTCTTCTGCAGGTATGCTTTAAGTGGAAGCTCAGGATAGCCAGTCGGTTGACAGACTATCATGAGGATGACTTCACTGTTGAATCTCTTGGCTATTCTCCTGGCGTATGGCAGGGAACACTCTGCCAGTTCGGAGCCGTCTAGTGGAACGAGTATTCTTTCGTACATGCGAACCTCCAGGCCATAATATAATCTATGACCTGCGTTAAATCAACTGTTTGTGCATTATCACCCATTTTGAGGGCATTTTCGAAGCTATGTTATAATTTGCCGAGAGAAGAGCAGTGTTTGACAGGTTAGAAACAATAGAAAAGCGCTACGAAGAACTGAATGAGCTGATAGCACAGCCTGAGCTGTCTGGCCATCCATCGCGTTTACAAGCCCTAGCCCAGGAGCAAGCCAATCTAGAAGGCGTTGTAACAAAGTACCGGCATTACAAAGCTCTCGTAAGGGCAATCCAGGAAACCCAAGCCATGCTAGAGGAAAAACTGGAACCAGACCTAGCCTTCTTAGCAAAAGAGGAACTGAGCAATCTCAAGAAGCGCCAGCAGGATATGCTCCAAGATTTGAAGCTGGCACTGTTGCCTAAGGATGCAAATGAGACCAAGAGCGCTATAGTGGAGGTCAGGGCTGGCACTGGTGGGGATGAGGCTTCTCTGTTTGCCGCTGACCTTTTTCGCATGTACAGCCGCTATGCTCAGCTCAAAGGTTGGCAAGTCGAGGTTATCGACTGCAGTGAATCGGATGTGAGCGGCTTCAAAGAAATCATCTTCGAAGTCAATGGAAAAGGTGCCTATAGCCGACTGAAGCATGAGCGCGGTGTCCACCGTGTCCAAAGAGTGCCAACCACGGAGGCATCGGGGCGAATTCATACGTCAACTGCCACTGTGGCTGTCCTCCCCGAAGCCAAAGAGATAGAGATAGGCATTAGCCCGGATGATATCAAAATTGATTTCTTCCGTAGTGGTGGTGCTGGTGGCCAAAATGTAAACAAGGTAGCCACAGCAGTTCGCATAACGCATTTACCAACGGGCATAGTGGCCACATGTCAAGATGAACGGTCGCAATTGAAGAACAGGACAAAGGCCATGGCAGTCCTGAGGGCACGTCTGCTTGATAAAGAGCAGAGCAGGCAATTTCAGGAAATAACGGACGAAAGGCGTTCACAAATTGGTAGCGGTGAGCGTGCCGAAAAAATCCGTACCTATAACTTTCCCCAAGACAGGGTAACAGACCATCGGATCAACCTCACCCTGCACAATTTACCCAAAATCCTCAGTGGCGAAATCGACGAGCTGATCGATGCCCTCTCGGCCAACGAACAGGCTAGACAACTTGAAGCAAGCTTGCTATGACCCTGGCACAAGCACTCCAAACAACAACACACGTTTTTCGTCTGAATAGTGTAGATTATAGCCATCTCGAAGCTAGAGTCCTGCTCCAACACATATCGAGGCTCTCCCCAGCCCAGCTATATTCAGAAAGTGACCGCCTTCTGACTGATGAAGAGATAGCCCTCCTGCAGCAGCTAGTAGAACGTCGCCTTTTGGGTGAGCCTTCTTCATATATTGTGGGACACAAGGAATTCTATGGGCATGACTTCTATGTCGACCAGCGCGTCCTGATTCCAAGGCCGGAGACTGAGCTTCTAGTAGAAGCTGCCCTTCAATGGGCTAATACCTTTGCACACAGCAAGCCGCACTCGGGACAGCCACTCGTCATAGCTGATATTGGAACTGGGTGTGGTGCTATTGCTGTGGCGCTGGCTCTTGGACTGCCTGAAAGCATAATCTGTGCCATTGATATTTCGCCTTTGGCCATAGATGTGGCGCGGATTAACTGCGCGCGTCACAACGTCACCGAGCAAGTTGTACTTTTGCAGGGTAATCTTCTAGAGCCGCTTCCCAAGCCTGCCGACTTGGTTATTGCCAATCTACCCTACATTAAAACCCCGGACCTGGCGAATCTAAGTCCTGAGATAGCTCGTTTCGAGCCTCTACTGTCAATCCACGGCGGTGAGGATGGCCTGAGAGTAATAGAAAGCCTGCTCAGCCAACTGGAAGGCAAGATATTGCCACATAGTTGTCTGCTTCTGGAAATAGGCAGGGGACAAGGCAACGAGTTATCCTCTTTACTGAAGCGATATATTCCTCATGCTGACTGTGTTTTTTTGTCTGATTACGGTGGAGTTAACCGCGTGGTGAAAATCACGTTCCACCATGTTTGACAAACAGGGCCATTTGTCCTAAAGTATCACCTTGGATAAGACGCAGCCGACATTTTCATACACAAGAAGGAGGAAATAATGCCCGTAAACATGATCGTATGCTGCAAACAAGTTATCGACCCCGAAGCACCGCCTGCAAGCTTCAAAATCGACCCCGCTTCCAACCAAGTAATCCCACCACCCGGAGTACCACCAGTAATCAGCCCTTTCGATGAACAGGCAGTTGAAGCCGCTCTTCGAATCAAAGATAGCCAGGGCGGCAAGATAACCGTTTTAAGCTTAGGCAATAATTTGCTTCGCGATGTGGTGAAGAAACCCCTCTCCATGGGTGCGGACGAACTCATCTTGCTTGAGGACCCGGCCTTTGAAGGCGGCGATAGTTGGTCTACAGCCTATGCGTTGACAATGGCCATAAAAAAGATTGGGCAATTCGACCTCATATTCTGCGGCCGGCAGGCAGCAGACTTTCGACCTCATATTCTGCGGCCGGCAGGCAGCAGACTGGGATGCGGGTCAAATTGGCTCAGGCATAGCTGAGCTTTTGGGAATTCCTAGCGTCACAGTGGCCAAGAAGGTGGAAGTGGTTGATGGCAAAGCAAAGGTCGAGCGTGTCATAGCTGATGGCTATCAAATTATTGAAGTTACTATGCCTGCTCTGATCACGGTTAGCAATGAGTTGGGTGAAGCACGCTATGCAACCCTGAAGGGGATCATGGCTGCTGCCAAGAAGCAACCAGTAATATGGAAGCCAGCAGATATAGGCGTCGAACCAGGGCAGATTGGCGCCGCTGGTAGAAAGAATAAACTGCTCAAGCTCTTCCAGCCGGTAAAAGAGGGGAAGTGTGAGATCATAGAGGCAGACAGCCCTGCGGAAGCAGGAACCAAGCTTGCCCAGCGACTCAGAGAGTCCAAACTATTCTAAACTAAAATGCAAATAAACCAAGGAGGTCATCATGGCTGAACCCAAAGGTGTAATGATATTAGGAGAATCAGTTCAGGGTAACCTGGCTGCCATTAGTGGCGAGCTTCTAGGGTGCGGTCGACAACTCGCTGACACGCTTAAAGAAGAGTTGATATGTATATTAGTTGGGAATCAACTTGGCGATGCACCCAAGAATACGATAGCAGCCGGAGCGGATAAGGTCTACACAGTAGAAGACGCTATGCTAGCGGACTATCAGACTGACTCCTACCTGATGGTTATGGAAAAAGTTATAAAGGATATCTCACCGCGTATTCTGCTGATGGGGCAAACTTCGATTGGACGCGACTTGGCTCCGCGTCTGGCGTTCAGATTGGGTGTCGGCTTAGCTATGGATACCGTGGAGCTAAGCATCGACCCGCAGGCTAAGCTGCTGCAGGAAACTCGACCTGTTTACGGTGGAAATGCACGCGCCATCTTTGTTTCGGAGGCATTCCCACAGATTGCTACTGTCAGGTCTAAGGCGATGTCACCATTGGCACCTGATACGTCGAAACAGGGCGAGGTTATCCCACTGAAAGTGGAACTTGACGTGGCCAAGATAAGAACCAAGGTACTGGAGACTGTAAAAGAAGAACTGGCCGGTATCAAGCTCGAAGACGCTCAGGCAATAATCTGTGGTGGAAGGGGTATAGGCAGCCCTGAAGGCTTCAAGCAGCTAGAAGAGCTAGCCAAGGTTCTGAAAGGGGCCGTAGGAGCCTCTAGGCCACCGTGTGACAACGGCTGGGTACCAGACACCATGCAGATCGGCCTTACTGGCAAGATCGTTGCTCCAGAGCTTTATATTGCCGTGGGCGTTTCCGGCTCCAGCCAGCACCTTGCAGGCTGTTCCGGTTCCAAGAATGTAGTAGCTATTAACAAAGATGCTGAAGCAAACATATTTAAGGAAGCGCGCTTCGGCGTTGTGGGTGACTGGAAACAGGTATTGCCGGCATTCTCAGAAAAAGTCAAGGAGTTGCTGGCAGGTTAAAGAATCTGCAATCGGGCAGCTATTGCTGGCTCTTTTGAGCTATGATTTTCTGCATAATGGGCTGCGGTACTTCCTCATAATGGCTGAATTTGACCACAAAAGTGCCGCGCCCTTGTGTCATTGACCTCAGGTCGGTAGCGTAGTTCAAAATCTCGGCCGATGGTGCTTGCGCTTCGATGGTATTCATTCCGTGAGCAGGTGACATACCCATAACGCGGGCTCTTTTTGAGTTCAGATCACCTATTATGTCACCGGTATAATTGTCGGGCACAGTAATTGTAAGGTTCATTATAGGCTCTAGCAGCACAGGCTGTCCCTGGGACAGTCCTTTCTTTAGGGCTTGAGCTGCGGCAATCTTGAAGGCCATTTCTGAGGAGTCTACGGGATGAGAGCTGCCATCATACAATGTTACTTTCACGTCAACCACAGGGTATCCCGCTAGCACGCCTTCGAATCTAGCTTCGTTCACACCTTTTTCCACGGCTGGGATATAGTTCCTTGGTACAGCGCCGCCTACGTCAACCACAGGGTATCCCGCTAGCACGCCCTCTAGCCTGGCTTCGTTCACACCTTTTTCCACGGCTGGGATATAGTTCCTTGGTACAGCGCCGCCTACCACTCTCTCATCGAACTCAAACCCGGAACCTCTAGGTAATGGCTCCAATTCCAAAAAAACATGTCCATACTGCCCGTGGCCACCTGTTTGTTTCTTGTGTTTGTACTCCGCTTCCACTGGCACAGCAATTGTCTCCTTGTAGGGCACCTTTGGTGTACCAAGGATGACTTCCACCCCGAACTTATGCACTAGTCTATCTGCAGCTACATCGAGATGAGTCCCGCCCATGCCTTTTAACAGCATCTCGCCAAGGTCAGGGTCACGTTCTATTCTGAGTGTTGGGTCTTCCTCGCAAATCTTGGGTAATGCCGTGCTCATCTTGTCTAGGTCGGCCCTGGACTTAGGGTAAATAGCCCTGCTCAGAACCGGTTCTGGGAATCCGATAGGAGCAAGCTTAAATTGGCGCTCGCGCAGACTGAGGGTGTCACCAGTGGACGTTGACGTGAGTTTGGCAACAGCTCCGATGTCACCGGCAGCCATTTCCGAGGCAGGTTCTTGTGTCTTGCCCCGCAAAACAAAAAGCTGGCCAATTCGTTCAGCAGCATTCTTGTTGGTATTCCACACTTGAGAATTGCTGGAAATCGTTCCTGAGTATACTCTAAAGCAACTAAGCCTACCGGCGCGGGGGTCAGTGCTTGTCTTAAATACCAGTGCACATAGCGGCGACTCTGGGACCGGCTCTACAGTTTCTTCTATCCCAGTAGCAGGGTTGATGACTTTCACCGGGCCTTTATCTTGAGGCGAAGGCAAGTAACTGCAAATCGCCTCCATTAGAGGCGTAATAGCAGTGTTGGTAATGGCACAGCCAACCAGCACAGGTACAACTTTACCTATCAAAGTAGCCTGTCTCAGGCAATGATATATCTCGTCATCATTGATTGTTTCACCTTCCAGGTATCTGGAGAGAAGCCCATCGTCAACCTCGACTACTGCTTCAACAAGTTTTTCGCGATACGAATCCACATCGCCCATGAGAGCAGACGGCACCTCGATTTCCTTGTTAGTAGTGCCACCGTATCCCTTTTTGCTTACCAGATCCACTATGCCTTTGAAATCCTTTTGGGAGCCTATGGGTAATTGAATTGGCAAGCACTTTGACCCTAGCTTCGCCTGAATATCCTTGAGTACTGTAAGGAAATTGGCATTCTCACGATCCATCTTGTTTACGAAGATGAGACAAGGAATTTTCGCCTCGCTTGCATACTCCCAAACCTGTTCAGTACCAACCTCGACGCCTGATGCAGCACAGACCACTACTACTGCGCTTTCGGTGACGCTAAGCCCTGCCTTAACCTCGCCCACGAAATCGGGATATCCAGGCGTGTCAATTAAATTTATCTTCGTGTCTTTCCATTGGTATGGAAGCAAGGATAGATTAATGCTGATATATCGCTTTATCTCGTCGGCATCATGATCCGAAGTCGTGGTTCCATCCGCGGTCTTACCTAGCCTTGTGATTGCTCCCGAATTGAATAATATTGCTTCAGCTAGTGATGTTTTTCCGGCACCTGAATGTGATAGCAAGACGACATTACGTATTTTGTCAGATTTGAAATGGTGCACTTGTTCTACCTCTGTATTGGTTGTAGTCTTCCTAGGAGAGGAAGCAAATGGCATTGTAGCAATGTGAAGTTCCGAACGTCAAGCTTGAGTTGCCCAGTAAAGCTAAGTTGACAAGGGTATTATAATATGTGCTGTAGATACGATAAGGTATATGTCCAAGTTAATATGCCTCCTAACCCTAGCCTTTGTGCTGGGTTTGGTAGCCCTACCGCCAATAGTAGAGGGTGCGAGCTGAGCAGGTGGTGATTGTGGTGTCAGTTTGACACCTACTTCCGGAGGAGTCGGCACGCGGGTAACTCTTAGCATTATCAGTTCCCGTTTTTCGCTCGAGGGAGACTATAGGATACGTTGGAGTCCCGCAGCTACTTTTGACGAAAGGAAGACCATTGTCCTTGCAGAAGGCAGCGTCCCTAAAGGTGGACATACTGTAGTAGCTACGTTTACCGTGCCTGAAGCCAGGTATGGTGCTCATTACATCCAGTTTGCACCAGTGGGGCGCGTTGACCCAGTTAATTTTCAATTTGCCGTTGTGCCCAGTCTTAAAGTTAATCCAACATCTGCCCAGCCTGGCACTGTGCTAAGCGTCAAAGGTACAGGATTCCCGTCGAATGATAGTGGGATGCTCTTCCTCGGCGGCAATGTTACTGGTACTCGTGTAAACACCAATCAGGCTGGAAGCTTTGAGACGCGATTTACTGTTCCGACTGCACCGCCTGGCGAACATAAACTTTTTGTAGACATCCCCATAGTGCATGCTGAGTCTGGTATCGCAACAATCCAAATCTTGCCCGTGGTCAAACCTGTACCATCTCAAGAAGCACCGTAGTGCATGCTGAGTCTGGTATCGCAACAATCCAAATCTTGCCCGTGGTCAAACCTGTACCATCTCAAGAAGCACCGGTCGTGCCAAGCTCTGAACCTAAGACCGGTTCTGAGGTCAGGTACACATTCGTCCCGATAGAGGACCACCATCCACCACATGAACCCATACCAATTGCACCCATGGGACACAGCTTTGGAATATGGGGAGCCAAAAAGGTTACCTTCAGTTGGAACAGTGTCTCCGATTCCAGCGGCGTCACTTACACTCTGGAAATATCGCGAAATGTCAACTTTGACCAGCTTGGGGATGGAGCACAGCGTACGGGATTGCTTGAAACCAGCTACACCGCAACTATCGAACCTGGCACTTATTACTGGCGGGTGAAGGCGGTTGATGGGGCCGGCAACGAAAGCTATTGGGGATATGCCCGATGTGCCTTCACTGTAGGAGAACTCTCCAGCCTCCTAAGAGAATTCGGAGCTGTCCTAAAGTCAATTTTTCCACCTGGCATCTAGCCTACCAAACGCGCAGCAAACGCGCAGCCTGGATAGTCACTACCGCCATTTAGGAGAGCGGTCAGCAAATTCTACTTTAGCTCGTCCCTGGAGTAATTGAGTATCCTACGAGCTACGATGAGCATATTGATCTGACCAGTACCCTCAAAGATATCGTTGATCTTGGCATCACGCATCCACTTTTCTAGCAGATACTTTCTGGAGTAGCCGAGTGGCCCCATGATTTCGATTGCCTTCTGGGTTATCTTGGTAGCGGCCAGTCCGGCTTTGGCTTTGGCCATCGAGGACTCAAGGTTGTTTGGCTGTAATTGACCCATCATCCACAGCGACCTCAGTATCAGCATTTTGGCTGCCTTATAGTTAGCCTCCATCTCCATCACGTCCTTCTCAATAGTGGTTAAGTTCTTGCGCGGCGAGCCGTAGCGCACCTCGATGCCCTCCTCGCGCAGGACATCTTTGACAAAATCTAGGGCAGCACGAGCAACCCCTAAAGCCATAGCACCTACAATAGGCCTGGTCACATCAAAAGTTGCCATGGCTCCTTTGAAGCCAGCGGCTTTTCCCTCGGCTGCTTTCTTAATCTCTGGGCTGCCGAGTATGTTGTCAAATGGCACACGACAATTCTCAAAAACGATAGTAGCGGTGTCACTGACTTTGATTCCTAGCTTTTTCTCCAGCTTCTCCACTCGAACACCAGGTGTTCCTGCCTCCACCACAAAAGACTTCATGCCAGCACGCCCCGCTGACCTGTCTATGTTTGCCCAGACCACCACAAAGCCATCAGACTCCTCAAGCGCTCTTTTCCCCCAGGTAACAAATATCTTTTCACCGTTAATAACCCATTCGTCACCATCTCTAACGGCTGTGGTAGAAATGGCAGAGGTATCTGAACCACAACCAGACTCTGTCATGGCCATAGCGCCCCATTTTGGCCCACCTTCGCTAAAACGCTTCAGGAAGCGTTCCATCTGCTCCCTAGTACCAGCGGCAAATACAGCAGCACCACCAAGGCAAGGGCCAGGTGCAACCAGGTAAAAACCAGCGTCACCCCAGCAGACCTCTTCCACCGTAAGCGCAGCAGTTAGGTCCAGGCCCCCAAAGAGCGTTGCCTCTTGTCTTCTCGACCACAAGGTGTCAATCATCTCGTTAGGGCTCTCGTGTTCGTGTTCATCATAGTAACGGCTTATGGGGCGAAACATCTCCTCAGCAATTTGATGAGCTCGCTTAATGGCATCATTCTGTTCTTGTGTAAGTTCAAAATCAATCATTGCCAGTCTCCTTCTATACAATAGCCATACCGTCGAATGTGACAAACCCACGCCCGTTCCTCAGCCAGAGTTCCACCGGATGTTCACGGATATAACCGTGTCCACCCAATATTTGCACAGCCCTATCAGTTACCATCAGCACCATATCATCAGCATACATCTTGACCAGCGACGCTTCTTTGGTCGCTTCCTCTTTTCTATCCAATCTCCAAGCAGCTTCCCAGGTCATCAGACGGGTCGAGTCGATCTCGATAGCCATTTCTGCCAGCATAAAAGCAATTGCCTGTCTTGCAGCAATAGGCTCGCCAAAAGCAACGCGCTCCTTAGCATAATCCCTGGAATACATGAAAGCAGCTCTGGCAACCCCTACTGCCATTGCCGACAAAGCTACCCGGGAGCAGTTGAGCAGCCTGTTGAAATCACAGCCATCGGCACCACCTAAGCGGTTTTCTCTGGGCACACGGCAATCATTCAGAGTAAGCTCGTATGTAGCCAAACCTTTTATTCCCATGTTCTTCTCTCGCTCCCCAATCACTAGCCCGGGTGTACCTTTGTCTATTACAAAAGCTTGGCCAGTACCGTTATCGCTAGCATAGACAATCAATGTCTCTGCCTCTGCTGCCAGTGGAACATAGCATTTCTGCCCGTTCAATATGTACGCATTTCCATCAAGCCTTGCAGCAGTGGCGAGAGCGCATGGGTCGAAATTAAAACGAGGTTCAATGAGAGCAGCACTAGCTGGCCTGTATTTGGCACCACAAAAGCCCGGTAAATATTTCTTCTTCTGCTCGGCAGTGCCCATTTCCAAAACAGGCAAAGCCACTAGCGCTGGACACAGGATATGCATAGCAATTGATAAGTCACCCCAGGCTAGTTCCTCGGCAATGAGGCAACCTGTGATGCTTGAATGCTCTCCATCTCCTCCCCCGTATTCTTCGGGAATACCAGTAGATACAAGACCTAAGCTCCATGCTGTGTTGACGATACGGTCTGGTATCTCCCCGCTTTCATCGCATTCCCGGTACACCTTCCTCACCTCATCCTCAGCGAACTGCCTTACCATGTTTACAATCATCTGTTGCTCTTCGGTAGGACTAAATGAGATCATTAGCGCACTCCTTATCGTAAAGTTTTGCACACGCCAGTCTGAAACTAAACGGACGCATGATATACTCTCCTGACCGCTTCACCTCGATTCACGGTTTTACAAGATTATTGCTGTTTCGAAGCAGTCACCGCACCCTTAGCCTGCGAGCAGGTGGACCTCATGATAAGTCCATTCTCGTTAGCGTTAGGGTATAGTTCTTGGCTTTATCATGGCAGTATAACCTTCAAAGTTCCGCTGCCAAAATTAGCCGTGAAAACTTCCGAAGAAAATTGCCATGTAATACTACATCCTGGCACAGTGAGTGTCAAATCAGAAGGTCAGTTCTGCTCAATCGTAAACTGGGGGGTAGCGAAATGCAGGGCAGGCTGTCTGCAGGAGCAACTACGATCATTTGGCACCCAACTCACCCCGCACGCTGATGAAAGAAAGCAAGTTATCACGCGCGACCATACCAACGATTTTGCCGTCTTTGACCACTGGGAGTTGATTAATATTCTGTTCAGTCAACATTTTTAGGGCAGTGGTAAGCTCTTCGTCCGGCCCGACCAACTTGAGATTACTGAGAGGAGTCATCACCTCACCGACTGTCTTGGCACCCCAGCGATCGCGAGGTACTGCTTTGATGTCATGCAACGTCACCAATCCAAGAACACGGTCATTCCGTACCACAGGAAAACAACGCCGGCCAGAAGTTAGTATCTGCTCGTTAACTAGTTGCAGAACTACCATATCTGGCGACACTACAGGGCAATCGTGTGTCATGAGTTCACTGACCTTGTGTCCTTTGAGCATATCTTGAAGCGCCAATTGGCGATAGCTGCCGGCAGCAGCGTTCTCCAGAAACCAACCGATGAAGGCAAGCCAAAGTCCGCTGATGAAGTCACCTCGAAAGACTATGATGATGCCGCCTAGGATGAGAAGATAGCCGATACCACGTCCCACATTGGAGGCTATCTTGGTAGCACTATTGAGGTTCCCACTGCGCCACCACAAAAGCGACCTTAGGACGCGTCCCCCATCGAGGGGAAAACCCGGAATGAGGTTGAAAGCAGCCAAAAATATATTGATTGGCCCAAGCCAGCGGCAGATGGCTGCTACAAATTCGAATTGAGGAACAGACCGCAGCCAAACCCAACCTGCTAGAAATATGCCTCCCAGTACCAGACTGGCTAACGGCCCGGCGAAAGCCATGCGAAACTCAACCTGCGGCTGTCGTGGCTCCTCGCCCATCTGAGATACACCACCAAAGATGAAAAGCGTTATTGACACAATGGGAATACCAGCAGAGCGTGCAATTAGACTGTGCGTAAGCTCATGTACCAAGACAGAGGCAAAGAATAATAAGCTGGTTATGACGCCAGCAAAAATCGATGTAACCAGATTCCAGTGGGGATAAGCTTGAGGGAAGTACCCGATGGTCAGCGACCAGGTAACCAGGACAAAAACAATAAACCAGGAGTAATGTATCCTCAGAGGAATACCGAATGCTTTACCAATGCTAATACCTTCAGCTAGCATGCCAGCGATTCTCCTTTGGTGCTGACGTTGACTGTAATTTCAAAATGTTATTTTCGCTGACTCGTTTGCACCCTTCAGAAAATCAAGATAGCTGCTCTTGGTCTGCGGAATCAGCCCCATCTTTTCAATACGTTTCAGCCATTCTCTGTTCTTTGCAAGCACAGCCTCAGCGCACTTGTTGGTGAGACTTTGCAGCAATCGTGCCTTCGCCTCAGCAGAAAGGCCGACTGCTTTCCTTGTGACTTGCTCGGCTTCTGTTAGAAAGCCTGACTGCAATTTCTCAATTTCACTTGCCAAAGAGCTAGCTCGCGATGGATAGTCTTGTTGCACGCTCCGAACCAGTCTCTCATGATTCCACCAATATGAGTCTGCTCGAAATTTCTCTTCACCCTTCGAGAACGCCCCCGGAATTTCAGAACCTATATAAAATGGAACATAAACGCTAATACAGGGGCTTGAACCTCCTGTAAACCAGTGTGTCGAAAGCTTACTCGATAAGTGCCCCACGTAGCTTGCTGTCGATTGGCTTATGACTTCAGGCCCTGCGTGCATGCAGACAGTATTTAGCTGTTTGTCAGGATTCCACTCACGTATACCATAGCCGTCGTGATCCTTGAGGTAATCCATCATGTGGCCCATTGTTATCTTACCCCGGTTATCCATCATAAGCTTAGCACTACGGTCAGCGCGCTCAACACAGTGCACAATCTCTCTCATTCCCGCATCGCCGTAACATTGAGCGAAATCGAAGTCTTGCTCAGATTGGCACCATCCTTTCTCCACAGCGTGTTTGGCCAAATCTGGCGAAGCCATATCCCAATGCTTGCCTATGGTATATCCGTTTGAAATTGAGCGGATATCTCTGACACGCTCTGCCACCCAGTACTTGTCAGCAGTTTCTAAAACCCAGGCCTCATTAGGGTCAGCGATGATGTAGGAATTGTGATATTTCATGGGTGCACCAAAGAAACAGTTTCCGCCCTGGCCGTATTTTGTTAAGAGTTCAATTATCACCCCTAGAGCTTCTTTGGCAGTAGCGCCACGCTCTAGGCCCAATCTGAGAAGGTCCATGCCGAGCAATCCGGTGTCAGCATAGTTCTCTCTGGACCATACAGCCTCATTACCGATGGTAACGCCATGCTCATTGACACCCATTTCTGCCCCCCACATCCAAAACGGACATGACAAAAGAACCTCAAAGGTCTCCGGTGCCTGTGGGATCTCAATGTGGGTACAGTTCACCATTGAACCCTTACGATGTTTCGTTCTAGGAAATCGCCGAATCACTTGTGCTTCGTTGGGTGGCCTATCGCTGTTTTTCCCAAAAATTACTGAACTGTCATGTGTGGAATTCCCTAACGCTACGAGAGTGTCACACATATCCGTCTCCTTCTTACATTAAAATTCAGGCTGCTTGCTTCCCAGCCGCTAATGTCGCGTTCAGGATATAGCCATGTTAGTCACAGCCACGCTTCCTGTCAAGATTGCGGGGACTTCAGTTATACGATCGACTAACTTTTGGCAGCATCTACTTACACAACATCAACATCAAGTCGTTGACATTTGTCCCTGTCGGCCCGGTAACTAGCAGGTCATCAACTGCTTTCAGGGCATGGTAGGAATCGTTGTTGTCCAATGCTTCCTCTGCAGAAATTCCCTGCTTCTTCAGGCGTGTCATGGTGCTCCCATCAACGATTCCACCGGCAGCATCGGTAGGGCCATCTGTACCATCAGTAGCCGCAGAGGCAATCACAACGTTTTTCAGCCCCCCTATACCGCGAGCAGCCGATAATGCTAATTCCTGGTTTCTCCCACCCAACCCGTTGCCTCGCACCTCGACAACAGTCTCTCCACCTGCGATTATGGCGCATGGCTTGCGAATAGGCTGATTCCTTAGCACAACCTCACGAGCAATAGCGCTCAGGAATGTCCCAGCCTCGCGTGCCTGACAGTCCAACACCGTAGTGAGTATAGCTACGCTATAACCCAGCTCTTCTGCAGCTTGCTTGGCGGATGCACAGGCAACAGAGAGGCTGCCGATTATCCTTGTCTCAACATTATCCAGTGACTTCGGCGTCTCCAGTTTGAGTGCTTCAAGTGCTCCAGGCGACAAGTTAATGCTATATTTCTGTGTAATCCTAATTGCATCCTCCGAAGTTGAACAATCTGGATAAGCGGGGCCCGAAGCAATGGTATCCAGTTTGTCTCCCAGAACATCAGATAGCACCAGGCTGAAAATTCGGGCAGGCTTTACAATCTGGGCAAATCGTCCCCCTTTAACCTTGGACAGATGCTTGCGCACCGTGTTTATCTCCTGAATAGCCGCACCAGATTTAAGGAGTTGATCGGTTATCTCGGTAATATCGCTCAGGCTGACCCCATCAGCAGGTGATTCAAAAAGTGATGAGCCTCCACCCGACACCAGGAAAAGCAGGTAATCGTCCTTCCTCCTAGGGTCTGTCACCATGTTGAGTGCCCGCTCAGTGGCTTTGATGCTATTTTCGTCTGGTATGGGGTGACCAGCTTCCCAGACTTCAAAGTCGTTTATTCTGCCCATCGAATAGCCGTATTTTGTTATTGCCAGTCCCCCGGAAATTTGTCGCTGTAGGCTCTCGTTGGCTGCCTTGGCCATTCTCCATGCGGCTTTGCCGATAGCGAGGACAAAAATTTTTTTTCCAGAAACGAATCCGCCAAGGGGGTTTTTGGCCGTATCTGTGGGGGAGATTGTGTTTGGATGCTCTTTAGCCATATCAGTGGAGGAGGTTGTGTTCGGGTATCCTTTAGCCGTATCTGCAGAGTAAATTGTGCTTAGGGCGTTCTTGACGGCGTCCTCGGGGTAAACCGCGCGGATAGCCTGGTCTATTATCTTACGGGCATCTTTTCTCAGTGATTTGCTCATAGCGTATTTTCTTCTCCTTATAATAGGCCATGTACTGGATAAGTCAAGTTTTCCAAAGCTTCGATGACTCCGCGTTTGAGGACTCGCACGTTTGTTGACTTTTGGGGTAGCTTTGATTATACTAACTGCCCTGTAGTCGGGATGGGTGGTGTTTGTGGCTTGCTCGATTGCCCGAGTGGCGCAATGGCAGCGCAACCGACTTGTAATCGGTAGGTTAGTGGGTTCGACTCCCCTCTCGGGCTTTGGCCTTGGGTTTGGGAGGGGTGCCGGAGTGGACAATCGGAGCAGACTGTAAATCTGCCGCCTGAAGGCTGCGTAGGTTCGAATCCTACCCCCTCCACTTTGCGGGCGGCTTTGAGAGCAAGAGGCAAATATTGTATAATCTTGAATTACATTTATAATATTAGGCATGCCCACATAGCTCAGTCGGTAGAGCACGTTCTTGGTAAGAACGGGGTCACCAGTTCGAATCTGGTTGTGGGCTGGGTTTAAAGAAGGAGGCTTTACAAATGGCGAAGAAAGTTTTTGACCGAACCAAGCCCCACATTAACGTGGGCACAATAGGCCATGTTGACCATGGGAAGACTACTTTGACTTCGGCGATTACTCTTTGCTTGTCCAAGGTGGGAGGTGCTGAATTCAGAGCCTATGATTCAATTGACAATGCGCCTGAGGAAAAGGCGAGAGGCTTGACAATCGCCATAGCCCATATTGAATACGAAACCAAAAAGCGTCACTATGCACATGTAGATTGCCCCGGTCATGCGGACTATATCAAGAACATGATTACCGGTGCAGCCCAGATGGATGGGGCAATACTCGTAGTCAGCGCTCCTGATGGGCCTATGCCTCAGACGCG
>Ga0194126_10007344_pt1 | contig 15379 bp, 14 predicted proteins | sample TA2KigC150mmetaG_FD_148641 | JGI IMG/M metagenome (GOLD analysis project Ga0194126, IMG submission 148641) | Freshwater microbial communities from Lake Tanganyika, Tanzania - TA2015035 Kigoma Deep Cast 150m | ecosystem: Environmental > Aquatic > Freshwater > Lake | place: Tanzania: Lake... | reverse complement strand
CCTCCACGACCGCCACGACCACCACGACCGCCGGGACCGCCACCGCGTCCGACGAAAACATTTGGCCCACCGGGCGGCCCCCCTGGACCTCCGAAAGTCGGTTGAGGGATTACAGCAGAAAATCCATTTCGAAGTTCCTCTTCTGTGAGTGAACCGCTTTTTTCTGCATCCCATTGGGTGAACCATCTCGTGAAAGTAGTCTGAAGATCACCGCGTGTTAGTGATCCATTCTGGTCGGAATCCAGCGATGCAAAGAGCGCTGGGCCAATAGACATACTCGGTCCAAATCCTGGCGGGGCGCCGGGCGGCCCGCCGCGTTGAGGTCCCATGTCGCGTTGTGGCACGGGGAGAATATTTTGAATTCTGGCAACGAACTGCTGCTGATTGATGCTCCCAGCCTTGTCTGAATCGAGTTTGTCAAACCAAATGTCCACCATCGCGGCAAATTCGTCTTTGGTCAGCGCCTTGTCGCCATTCTTGTCGGCGTCGGACAGGAATGGCTGCGCGAGATTCATGACTCCAAATCGGAGCGCCCCCATAAAGCCCGGTCCACCAGGGCGGGCAAACGTTTCGTTTGCATCGTGAGGAAAAACATGGAAGCGGCCTTTTTCATCTTGATAAAGGCTATAGTCGCTGGTGCGAATCCAGTAACCGTCGTTATTGATGAGCGCGTTTTCGAGCGCGAGGAATTTCAAAGCGCCATCGATGTCCAGCAGGGGCGCGAGGGCCTCTTGCAACTGCGACGCCGGTGTTTCGTTCAACACCTTGCAAAGCTTGATGAGATCGGCCCACGACTTCTTATCATCTTTGGTTTTGATTTCGTAAGCGCGCTTGTACGGCTCGATGTCATCGCCAAGGTAACCGAGGTTGCCTTGCCCGCCAGGACTTCCCGGAACTTTCCAGCGCGCGCCTTTGGTTGTGCCAAACCATTCTTTGATAAAATCTTTGTTGAACTGCTGAGTGTTCACGTAGATGCCCCAGCTCTCGCCATTGATGACCACATGCACGAAGTTGGCTTTAGGCGCAGGAATATATTCACGAGCGATATAGTGATAGAGAACCGTGCGCAGGAATGTCGGGTCCTCGTGCGCGTTCAACAGATTGAGCGTTCGATAGCCGCCGATTTGCTGATCTGCGTGAGCGAAATCAAGAGCCAGATTCAATGAGCGCTTTCGGCCTTCACCGACGCCCGACGACGACATGCCACGAACATGGATTCCAACATCCTGGCAAGTCTTGCCATCCACCGTGAGCTTCGCAGGCACTTCGACATCAGTGTTCCGGAAATCAGTGAGTTCCTTGTCCCAATCGGAGCTTTCGAATTCGAGGAAAAAGGTTCGCAACGTATTCGCGTCGTAGAACGGTGCATTGGGGAGCGATTTGACATCGGTAGGCGATACCTTTCGACCGGGCTGGGGAGGGGTTTGGCCTTGGTTCGGGAAACCTGGCCCGCCGCCACGCCCGCGGAACCCGCGTCCGGGGCCGGGACCCTGATCGAGATTCTTCTTGAGGAAGTCTCGGGCGGCGGCGCGTTCCTCCAGGTTTAAGCGGCCATTGCCGTCTTTGTCGAATTGCTTGAGAACCTTGCGTTCTTGTTGCATCGGGCCGAAACCGCCGCGCCCGGGTCCCGGAGGACCACCGGCGTTAAAGACCACATCGCCGGGCGGAACAGGAACGGCCCCGGGAGGACCGGGCGGAAATTCGCCTGGCTCTTGCGGCCCATTTGGCAGGCCAGACCTCGGCGGCCCCAGCCTTCTGTTATTAGGCGGCGGCGGGGGCGGATTGTTCTGCTGTGCGTGAAGAACGAATGTAAAACCTACGTAATATCCGCTGACAAACGTGAGAAGGCAGAAGCTCGCCAGTTTCAGTTTTTTCATGGAAGTAAACTACGCCGGTAAGGATTAAGGCTCGATTAAGGCTGAGCGTTCGTCGTGCCCGCGGCTTCCTGAACTAATCCGAGCGCGGCCGTGGCCAGGCGATATTTTGACACGGGCTGTGGACTCAATCCAAATTTCTGGGTCAACACCTTGAACAGGGCCGGAAGTTCGTTCCGAAACTTCAATTCCAGCACGACGTCTTCGACCAACAAATTGTGTCCGGCGGAGGAATCGTCAAACGCCGGCTGCGAAATCGGGACTGCGCTTATTTTGTCGTCGAGAGTCAGTCTCAAAGGACCCGCGGGAGTTGCCGCCAGCCAAGCAGCCCGGCGGTATCGAATTTGGCAAACGGGCCGCAATTCACGAGCGAGCAGGCGGCGATGGTACCAGAAGCCGAGCCAACTCCGGTCGGCGCCGCCCTCGGATAAACGTTGCAAGTCCTGGGCAGTCGCGGTTGTGCGCCGTTTGCTCACGCGCCCGTTCGTCTTTAGCTTGCGCTCGAAAAAGATGTTCTCGTGTCCATCATACCGCCGGATGCGGTACTTGCTTCGGCCGAACGAGCCAACCCGGCGGAAAACGTGAAATTTCGGTGTGTCAAAGTAAAGGCTCGTGATGCTGTAGGTATTGCCCTCGTCTGGGTTCGCGTATGGGTCCGGCTCCAAGTGCTGCAAAGCCCAGCAGTGTATTTCCGAGGCCAGAGGCCGTGGCACGAGAATCTTTAATTCGCAGGCGGGCTCCTGATGGCGCCTGGCGTCGATTGAAGGGGACATTGGGTTTGGTCGATGGTTAGAACCAACAACGGCGGATGACGCCAGCATAGACTGATTCGTTAGACACATTGTGTTTGACACCGCAAGCCCGGAAATGTTTCTAGAATTTCGCATACTATTGACCGCCGATCCAGGGGGCAACCCTCCGGCACTCTGGCACTTGCGAAGGGCACCTTCTATTAGCTCTGGATAAATTCTACATTCTTCCATGTTAAATAAATGTAACCGGATCATAACGTGACACTCACCTCCAATGCGAGAGAACGGTCCGAAAAGGATCAGAAAGGTCTGACGCCGGATCTTCCTTAATTAATTAATAGGAGCGCGAACCGCCGAGTCCGCGCGGGAAACCATTTGATAAAGAGGCCTTGCGCGGACACGGCGGTCCGCGCTCCTGTCAGGCTAAAATTCCGTCGATTAATCGCCCAGCCACTCCGGTGAGACGTGCGTCGAGTCCCTGGAACTTCACTGTCAGCTTCGTGTGTTCAATTCCCAACAACCTCAGCATCGTGGCGTGCAGATCATTGACATCGATCGGGTTTTCCACAGCTGCATATCCCAGTTCGTCTGTGGCGCCATAGGCAAGACCCCGCTTAATGCCACCGCCGCACAGCCAGATAGCAAAGCCGGCATTGTGATGATCGCGTCCGTCGCCGCCCTGGCTCATCGGCGTCCGCCCAAATTCGCCCGCCCAAACCACCAGAGTGTCCTGGAGCATGCCGCGTTGCTTGAGATCGGTAATGAGTGCCATGCAAGCGCGATCCACTTCTTGGGCTTTGAGTTTGATTCCTTCTTTCACACCACCATGGTGATCCCAGTCTTTGTGATACAACTGAACGAAGCGAACTCCCCGCTCGACCAGCCGGCGCGCGACTAAGCAATTCGAGGCGAATGAGCCGTCGCCCGGTTTGCAACCATAAAGGTCGAGAAGGTGTTGCGGTTCCTTCGAGGTATCCATCAAATCCGGGACGCTCGCCTGCATTTGAAAGGCCATTTCATACTGCGCAATCCGCGTCGCGATTTCAGGGTCATCCACGACCAAGTCATGTTTGGCGTTAAGCGCGTTGACCGCTTGCACGACGTCCTGTTGTTGATCGCGCGATACCCCGGTTGGCGTCCCGAGATAAAGGACCGCATCGCCTTTTCCACGCAGGTGCACGCCTTGAAAGCGGCTCGGCAAAAATCCGGAAGCCCATTGGCGGGCGGCAATCGGCTGATTTTGACCGCCCTTGCCCAACGAAGTCAGCACGACAAATCCCGGCAAATCCTCCGCATCCGAGCCTAATCCATAAGTCACCCAGGAACCCATGCTCGGCCGCCCGGCGATTTGCGAACCGGTGTTCATGAACATGTGGGCCGGATCGTGGTTGATAGCCTCGGTCGTCATCGAACGAATGAAACAGATTTCATCAGCAACCGAGCCGATATGTTCGAACAACTCGCAAATCTCGGCGCCGCCTTGGCCGAACGTTTTGAATTTGTACTGAGGACCGAAGCAGACCAGCTTCGCGCCCTGCAACTGAGCGATCTGTTTGCCCTTCGTGAAAGATTCAGGCATCGGCTGGCCATGCATTTCCGCCAGCTTGGGCTTGTAATCAAAAGTTTCGAGATGCGATGGCCCGCCGGCCATCGAAAGCCAGATCACTCGCTTGGCCTTGGGCGGGAAATGATGCGGGTTGACCACGCCGGTCCACTTGTCCTTCTTCGGCGTCGACGCCATCGCCAGCTTCAGGAGCCCAGGATTTATCAATGAGGTGAGCGCCAACGCGCCAAGGCCCTGAGACGCGCGGCCTAAAAAAGCGCGGCGGTTGAACGTCAAACTGGAGTTAAGTCTTATCATAGCGTTACGAAAAAATCGTCATTATCCAAGCTCGGTCTCTACCCACGCCCGCAACCGCCGGACGATACCACGCGCAACCCGGCGGTCAAAGCCACTGATTCGCGGCGGATCTTCCTATCGGCAGATGGTTGCGTAAGGCGTAAGCAAATCCAAATCTGCAAGGTCCAAGGGCAACAGCCGAGACTGGTCTTCCAGCAGTTCAACGAGAGTCTGAAGATTATGTGTCTTGGGATAGTTGACGCCGAGATCAACCAAACGAGCTTTCAAAGGTTTTTCCACCGCTTGTTGGCAATGATAACCGACCAATTCATCGGCAACATCGAGCAAATCTACATCGCTATCCTCGCGCTGTTCACCACGTGCGCGTGAACCGAAAAGTATGATCTTTCGCGGCTGGGCAGCTTCCACCAATCTCCGCGTCGCCTCAGCAAGTTTTTCAGGCGTAACGTGCCATATCGGTAGCGCCGTTTTCATGAGCACCACATTAACTGCGGGTTATCGTTTCGTGCAGGTTCAAAATAACGCGGGCGACGTTTGTCCAGGCGGCTAGTTCCGATGGATCCAGGCCTTGCACCGCGCCAGTCAAGCCTGCCTTCAGCAAGGCTTCGGCAGATTTTGTGTCACGGCGATATTCCGCGAGATGTTTGTCCAATAGAGCGCCAACCGTCTCCACTTCATCCGCCCGCGGGGTGCGCGACAGCGCCTGGCGCCAGGCCCACGTGATACGCGCTTTGGCATCGCCAGTTGATTCGTTGAGAATGCGAACCGCAAAAGCGCGCGCGGCTTCCACATAACTCGGATCGTTCAAGAGAACGAGCGCTTGTTGGGGAATATTCGACCGGTTGCGATCGGCGGCGCATTCTTCACGGCTGGGCGCATCGAATGCAACCATGCTCGGATGCAGAAAGCTGCGCTGCCACCAAGTATACAAGCCGCGACGGTACTGGTCCTCCCCTTTGCTGGCGTCGTAACTCCGCACCGGAAAGTTCAAATTCTCCCAATAACCATCGGGTTGATAAGGCCTCGCACTGGGACCACCGATCTTCGAGACGAGCAAGCCGGAGATCGCCAGCGCATTGTCACGAACCAATTCGGCGTCCAAGCGCCAGCGACTCTGCCGCGCCAGTTCCCGATTGTCCGGATCGCGCGCGCGGAGTTCTTTCGAAGCGATGGAAGTCTGTTTATAGGTTTGGCTCGTCACGATCAGCCGCACCATGTGCTTTACGTCCCAGCCGCTGTCCATGAATTCACACGCCAGCCAATCAAGCAAATCTTGATTGGGCGGCGGTTCGCCCTGAGCGCCGAGGTCATCCAAAACTTTCGAAAGTCCAGTTCCGAAGAATTGTTTCCAAACGCGATTCATGAAGACGCGCGCCGTCAGTGGATTGTCGCGCGTCACCAGCCAATCAGCCAAATCAAGTCGGTTCAGTGCGCGGTCTTCCGCTTTCCTGGCCGAACTTGTCAAATAGGCTGGCAAGGCGGGCTGCACGATTTCGCCGGAGTCAATCATCCAGTTGCCGCGCGGCAGGATTCGCACGGTGCGAGGTTTATCCATCGAAAGAGAAACCAGACAACGCGCGACGGTGGCTTCGAAATCGGTTTTCGCTTTGCGCGCGTCAGCCAGGCTTTTGCGCAAACCAGCAAGTTCCGGGGCGGCGCTTCGTTGGTAAGCCGCCAGCTTCGATGACTGTTCCTCCGTTCGCTTCCCTCGTTCTTGTTTCAATGCATCCGCAATATCGCTCGGCGGTACGGCCGCTTTGCCCGCTTTCACGCCACCCGGCATCGAAGTGACGGAAAGCCGGAATCGACCAAGCACTTGATTGCCGCCGCTCGCCTGGTGAATCACAAACGCGAGGGTCGTCTCGCTGTCGTTCTTGATTGGTTCTTTCAACGTAAAGTGAATGGCATGGTTGACACCGGTTACGCCGCGAACGCTCCAGCCGTCCGCGCCTTCTATCTTGCCGTCCAACGCCGCTGCCGCCGGATATCCGCTGGCTTCAAAAGTCGCGGTCGCTTCCGCAAGCGCGATCCGGTTGGTTTGCGCATCTTCAACACTAAACTCGGTCAGAACAAAATTGCCGTCAGCGCCGCGGCCCGGGCCATTACCTGCTAGCTTGTCGCCCCGCAACGCTTCGAGTCGAAAACCGGTGATTTCTTTCACTGAGGTTTTGACGGGGATGCGATACGTGTCCTTGCCATTAGGTGGGTCCCTTTCGATGGTGACAACGTGATCTTTATCTGCCGTTAGCTTCGCGCCCGACGTTGCGACGGGCTTCTCGGGAACGAGCACTGTCCAGTTTTTTTCATTCTCGATGGCCTCCAGCGCATCCTGTTCCCAAGCGCCCACCGCGGCTGGTCGCGGCATGTCATATTCGCTTTGCAGCCGTGCAAGGTTGTTTTCCAAACGGGCAAGGTCAGCCGTTTGTTTCGGTGTTGGGACAAGCATGCCATCTTCGCGGCGTCCTATGATCGGCTCCTTAAGATCCGCAAAGAACGCTCCCAACGAGTAGAAATCCTGCTGGGTGATCGGATCAAATTTATGGTCATGGCACTGGCTGCATCCAATGGTCTGACCGAGCCAGACGGTGCTGACCGCGCGCACACGGTCGGTCAACATGCGCGCCTCGTAATCCTTCGCTTGGGCGCCCCCTTCCTCGGTGCTGAGGAGCAATCGATTGAACGCCGAGGCCACCTTTTGTTCCACCGTGCTTTGAGGCAGCAGATCGCCGGCAAGCTGTTCGCGCGTGAATTGATCGAATCGTTTGTTTTCGTTGAATGACTTGATCACGTAATCGCGATACGGCCAGACATTGCGTGGATTGTCCGAGTGGTAACCAATCGTGTCAGCGAATCGAACCACATCCAGCCAGCCGATGGCCATGCGCTCGCCATAATGCGGAGAGGCCAGAAGCTTCTCCACGAGCTTGGCATACGCATCGGGCTCCGGACTCATTTCGAAGGCCTCGACCTCCTCGGGCTTGGGCGGAAGCCCGACCAGATCGAAGTAAAGCCGGCGCACAAGAGTTTGGCGGCCCGCTTCGGGCGACGGTTGCAGGCCGATGTCCTTGAGGCGGCGTTGCACCAAATAATCGATGCCATTCCAGAAGCCCGGCGCCTTGGGTTTTGCCGGCGCCAAATAGGCCCAGTGCCCTTGATATTCTGCGCCGCTCGCGATCCAACGCCGCAGCAATTCTTTTTGAGTTTGCGTGAGAACTTTGTGGGATTCCGGCGGAGGCATCAACTCGTCCGCGTCCTTTTGGAAGATGCGCGAGACTAATTCGCTTTCCTCAGGTTTTCCCGGGACGATGGCGGTCTTGCCCGACTTCGCTGGTTTAATCGCTTGATCGCGCAAGTCGAGGCGCAGACCACCTTTCAACTTTTTGAGGTCCGGTCCGTGACAGGCAAAGCAGTTGTCCGAAAGGATCGGCCGGATGTCGCGATTGAATTGAACGTTTTCCGCTCGCGCTGATGGCAACTGGCCAGAACTGCGCGAGAGCGGCAGGAGAACGAGCAAGGTTGAGAAAACAGCTAACCTGGGTTTCATAAGCTCAATAGAGATCAGTTTTTCGTCTTGGACGCAACTCACAGAATGCTTGTGACTGCACCCGGTTCATTCTTGAACGCCTCGGCGAGCGGTTCGTCAAGTGTTGCCAGACTGCCTCTGTGACGACGGGCTAATGAGGCAAGATAGCGGTCTGTGACTTGCCCGTGCCCGCGAATCAAGTCCCGGCAAACCTCGGCTTCCCCGAACGAGAGATCATCCGGCCAGAACTCGTGACGCTCGTCTGCCAGGATGGAATCTAACGAAACGAAAGCGTCATCAATGCCATTGGCAAAGCCAAGCAAGGGATTGGAGGATAAGCGCAGAAACCCGCCTTGCGTGATGGGGCAAGTCGCAAAGGATTTCACGGAGCGCAGCCACCGAGTAGTTCGGCTATGACAGTCGTGGTTTTGCCAGGCCAGCGCTAGAAGCGCGTTAGTGTCTAAGAGAAACGTCATATTGTCTCCGACTCGAGCTTTTTCACCATCTCGGTGGTAATCCGCAGAGCATTCTTGGGCGGCTGAAAGACCATGAATCCATCCCGAGAACGGACTAATTTCGCTCTGGCTTGGGGTACGACCATCATTCTTTCGAGTAAATACTTTCCAGGCCCTATCCGCTCAAGACGGAAGACATCGCTTGCTTCTAAGTCATCGGCGTCGCGGAGTTCTTTTGGCAATGACAATTGACCCTTTGAGGAGAGTGTGACGGTGGTATTCACGCTAGTAAGATGGCCTTACTCTGACCGGTTCGGCAAGCGGAATCTCCCTATTGCTCACGGTTAAAGCTCGGCTAAGTACGCCACTTCATAAGTTCACTCACGTATTTTTTACGCAGCCAGAGGGTATTGTGTTTGGGTCAGTTTGTTGAGTAACCTGGAGAGGTCCTTTCGGGTGAACTTCCATTGGAAGGGGCTGGCGATGGCTTCGTAATGCCGCTCGAAGCGTTGGAGGGCGTCGGCGATTTCCTGGACAGACTGGAAATCGTTTGGGGTCAGAACTTTTCATTCCACGACAGAAAAGTAAATTTCAATCTGATTTAACCAACTTGCATGAACGGGGCCATGCACCAACTGGAGGTTGGAATACCGTTGCTCCAAGCGTTGGACGCTGCGTTGACCGCGATGGGAGGCGCCATTGTCCACAATCCAAAAGACGCGGCGCGCTTGCTTGTAAGGGGGCTGCGTCATCACCTGGTCCACCAGCAAGTCAAAAGGCGCAATGCCGGTGGTCGAATCACAGCGGCCAAAGAGCTTGGCGCGATGAACATCCCAGGCCGCCAAATAGGCCGTGGCACCTCGGCGCTCGTATTCGTGTTCGACCTTCATAGGCTGGCCCGGCTGCGTCGGTTGGGTGGGATGGATGCGGGCGCGGGCTTGGATGCTGGTTTTCTCATCGGCTGAAATGACGTATTCATCCTCTCGCAAAGGCTGGCCATCCCAGACCCGTTCATACAAATCCAGGAGGCGTCCTGCTTTGGCGGCAAAATCCGGGTCACGCGGAAAAATCCAACAGCGATGGAACCAGGGGCCAATGGCATCCTCATGCAGCCAACGCCAAATGGTGCTGCCACTGATGCTGGCGACTAAACCCGACTGGCAAACATGATGAGTCAACTCCGCCGTGCTCCAGCGCGAGAGTGGCAAGCCGGCTTCCTTGGGAAGTTGGCAAGCCAAGGCTTTAATCTGCACGACCAGTTCTGGGCGGAAAAGCTCGGGGGCGACCCGAGCGCGGGAGTTCGTCCAACCCGCGCAATCGTTGCCGAAAAAACCGTTGACGCCACATGCTGACGACCTCTCGGCGGGTGTCCAAGCGAAGGGCAATTTGATCGTTGGAAAGGCTTTGGGCTGCCAGCAGGATCATCTTGGCGCGAAGCACTTGAAAATAGGGCAACGTATATTTTGATGCTCGATGCTGCAATTCCCGCTCCTCCGCCGGCGTCAATGTGATTTTGAATGGGCTCTCTCTTGGCATAGAAGGCGAATCGATCGCTGCCGAATACTATGCCACCCATTCAGAAATGACTACATAAATACGTTAGTGTATTTGCGAAACCGCCGACTAAGCTGGCAAAGAGCGGACTTTGAGACAGAGACGCTCTTCATCGGACAAGTGAATCGCCGCGGCAGCCTCAAGTCTGTCTTTGCTTTGTTTTCTCTGTGTTCTTTGCGGTTAAGTTAAGCTGCGTTTCCAAATTCAAGATTCCAGCGCCAATCGTTGCAAGCCAAAGCCGCGACGGAAGTGCCGGGTACCGAAGTGGCCGAGGTCTGGCACCAGGAAGTCAACTGGGCCCAAGCGCGCCGGGTGGCGCTGCTGCGCCACAAGATCAGCGACAAACAGGCCGCCGGCCAGCGCACCGGGGCAAGCCGCTCTTGGATTGCCCAGCTTGCCTCTATCAGGGCTTGGTCACCAACCTGCCGGCGAGGGTGCCGCCGTTGGAAGTGTGGCGGCAGTACAACCCGCGGGCCGGCTGCGAAGAAGTGATCAAGCAATTGGACGCGGACTTCGCGTTGCCCAAGCTGTGCCTGGAGAAGTTCTGGAGCACGGGGGCGGCCTTGAGCCTGGCCATCCTGAGCTACAATCTGACCCAGTTGTTTCCACGGCATCTGGGCTGGATGGATCGAGTCACGGCGGCGACGCTGCGCTTCCGGTTGTTCACCACCGGAGGGATTCTCAGTGAGACGGGCGGGGTGACGACGATTCGTCTGGCGGTGCGGGACCCGCAAGAACGGGCCTGGTGGCGGCGGCTGCTGGAGAAGATGATCAGTCTGATGCCCAACTGCAATTCAGTGCCGCAGACCGCGGGCTGAAGCTCGTCGGCCAAGGACTTGGAGGAGATTGCGCGGATGAAAGAACCACCCTGAAGCCGGGGTCCAGAGCGTTGAACCTGTCGCGGCCGCGAAAGTTCGGCGCGCCGTGTGTGTCTGGACCGGTCAGTCGCTTGACGGCACGGAGGTGGGGTGTGCCCTAAAAGTGATGCACTACTGAATAGTTACGGCTAAGGCGCATGAGCCGCATGGCGTATGCGTCGCCGCACTCCAAGACCTCGCGGCCTTCGGTTGCTCCGGCTCATGGAGGGCGCTAGGAGATGAGGGGAGGGCCCTTTGAGCAGCAGCGAAAATGCGCCGCAATGCGCCTCATTTTGAGTTTTCTCCTTTCGCCATTTTCAGTTTTTTGAATTTGTTTCGGATTTCGGATTTAGATTTTAGACTTATCTCGCCGCCTCAATTCTTACATGAATGAGCCATCGCTGATGAATCCCAGTCTCTCCATCATCTACGAAAACTCCGACTTATTAGTCGTCAACAAACCAGCAGGACTGGTCTGCCACCCCACTAAGGGAGATGCTTATTCCAGTTTGATCGGCCGGGTTCGTCTGCATTGCGACCCGTTGACTGACATACATATGATCAATCGGCTGGACCGCGAAACCAGCGGCATTGTGCTCGTCGCCAAGAATGGCGAAACCGCCGCCAAGCTTCGCCGGCTTTGGGAAACACGCGCCGTTGAGAAGGAGTATGTGGCGATAGTCCATGGTTCCCCACCCAATCCAGGCGGGGTGATCGACGCGCCGCTGGGCAAAGACGAGGAGAGTCGCGTCGCTATCAAGGATCGAGTCCGCGCTGATGGCGCCCCGGCTCGGACAGAATTCTGGGTCGAGCAACGCATCCAAAGACAGGGCGAGGCATTCACTCAATTGCGCATTGTGCCGCGGACAGGCCGCAAGCATCAAATCCGCATTCACTTGGCCTACGCCGGTTTTCCCATCGTCGGAGATAAGCTGTACGGCCTGGATGAAGATTTCTACCTGGCGTTAGTCGAAGATCGGCTGACCGCGGAAAATCGCCAGAAACTAATCGTGCCATTTCATGCTTTGCACGCCCGAAAGCTGCAGTTTTCTTGGGAGGCGGGGGTCATGCACTTTCACGCGCCAAGCGAGGCGTGGTTCAGTAAATTTGCTGTCGAACAAGCATCTATCGAGCCCAAAATGAACCTATTGAGGGGCCAATAAGTTGCAAATATCCCGTTGCTTGCGGTTTGAATCCGCAGATGAGGACCGGGGACACGAAATTTTGTTCAAAAAATTATTGACATGAAGTAGGCGATTTGAGATTTTCACCTCACACACGGAATAATACTAAACAAAAAATGAGAACAAAAACACTACTCCTCACAGCTGCCCTTAGTGCAGCAGGCGTCGCCACCTCGATGGCACAAGTCTTCTCTGTGAACGCGGTTGGTTACGTTGTTACGTCGGTCCCGGCCAAAGGTTTTGCTTTAATTTCAAATCCATTGACGGCTGCCGACAACAAGATCAGCTCTCTCTTCGCAGGTTTGCCGGCTGGCACTCAGATTAATAAGTTCGACAGCGCAACCTCGAAATTCAGCACCGCAACGTATGACGACTTGGATAATGCTTACACACCCGCAGCGGCCGCTGCGCAAACAGTAGTCCCTGGCGAAGGTGTTTTCGTATTCAATTCGGGAACGGCAGCAATCAACATCACTTTTGTCGGCGAAGTACCGCAGGGCAATCTGGCTAATGCTTATCCGAAGGGTCTCTCCATTCGGAGCTCCATGGTGCCTCAAGAAGGAACGGCGAAGGACCTAGGATTTGTTGGAAAGCCTGGTGACCAGATCTTCCAGTTCGATACGGCTACGCAGAAATATGCTCCGAGCGCATTTGACGATCTCGACAATGATTGGGTTCCGAAACTGAAACCCCTCAAGGTCGGCGAAGCATTTTTCCTCAATGCGGCAGCAGCAGGAACGTGGAATCGCACATTTTCGGTGAACTAATAAAAAAACTCAGGAATAAACTCACTAACAAACATGAAAAAGCTAATAATTGCGATGGCAGCGGTGCTGGTTTCTGTATCGGCCTTCGGACAGGGCGCGGTGACGTTCAACAACAGAGTTGTCGGTGTAGTTGATGCTAAAGTAACCTTCGTGGGCACGACGACAGGTGTGTCGGGTGCCGGTTACGAAGCGCAGCTTTTCGGTGGAGCCAAAGGTACAGCAGAAGCTGGACTGGCTGCTCTAAATCCTAAGACTACCTTCAGAACAGGTGCAGGTGCCGGTTATGTGTCGCCTCCCGCAACTGCCGTTGAAATTGCTGGCGTAACTCCTGGAACCGATGCCGCATTGCAGATGCGTGTATTTCTCAACGGTTCCTTGGTCGGCAAGTCAAGCGTCTTCAACAATGCGACGGGCGGTGGAACCCTCCCTCCGGCGAACCTGACCGGCTTAACGGCCTTCACGGTTGTGCCTGAGCCTTCGACCATTGCTCTCGGTGTGATTGGAGCAGCAGCTCTCTTCTTAATCCGCCGCCGCAAGTAATTAAGTTAGTGTGTTCTCATTAAGCCGCCTGAAAAGGCGGCTTTTTTGTTTTCAGGCATTGACAAGTTGGTCGTCGCCATTAGCATTCGAACGATCCTCTTCCGGGGTGGCGCGTTCGTCTATCAGTTAGGACACGGCCCTCTCAAGGCTGAAAGACGGGTGCGATTCCCGTACGCGCTACCAATTTAGATTCTTGCTCGCGAATAGACGCGGACAACGCCAATGCTCCCCATGAACCTGAAGGTAGGGCTGCGGTGCTCCGCAGCCTGCGAACAGCAATCGCGGCGGCGCGGCAACGTCGCCCTTACCAAGTTCAGGTTCATGGGTGCAATGTGCGAACACGATGTTTCCGAGAAGTCTCCCCATGAACCGGCACCTCGTAACGCAGAGTTTCACTCTGCCGTATCGCCGACTTGCAGTCAGCAGCACGTCCGAAACATCGAACACTCCCGAACATCTGGACGTTCTGCAGAATGGAATTCTTCTAAGTAGCAAGGTGAATGTTGCCCCTCTCCCTAACCCTCTCCCCATCCGATGGGGCGAGGGAATTGAGCTTTGGCGGTGGTCGATGCCTGATGGACGAACGTGCTCAATTTCTTTTCCCTCGCCCCATCGGATGGGGAGAGGGTTAGGGAGAGGGGGGGTGCAACTGTCAGCTACTGCATTCTTTCGTCGCCGAACGGTGACTGATTGGCTGCGATACAGCAGAGTGAAACTCTGCGTTACGTCGGGGAGCGCTTTTCGGTTCATGGTCCCAATGCGCATCCTTTGAGTCTCTCCCGGATAAGAAATGCGTCCCTTCCAGATTATTTTTAATCCTACGAGCGCGGCCGAGCTTGGGAAAATGCCTAAAGAGCTGCAGCTTTATATTCTCGGCGAATTTCGTGGCTTGCCTCAAGAAGTCCTGCACTCGGACCTCGAACGATTTGGAAAACTAGAACGGAATGGCAGGACCTTACACCGGTTTCGTTTAGGGGATTACCGCATTTATTTCGAGCGCCATGAACTTGGCATGGTCGTCCATAGGATTCTAAGTCGAAATTCGCTCAAGGATTTCTTTTATCGTTCAAGCCTGCCGGTGGGTGAAGACGTTGCCTTGCAAGATAACCCCAAGTTCTGGGAATTAATCGAAGCCGCACGAACTGCTTCCATCAAGTAGGACACCTCCAGGGACAGGCGGTACGCCTGTACTATTCCTCACCGATTTCGACGTTCCAGTAAGCGAGGTCAAGGAAGTGCTTCCAACTGTCATGGCCTCCTAATCCGAAGCTAACCTGGATGAATGGGCGCCACTTAGGCCGTTTCGGCTTGCGAATTAGATGCATGCCCGCCTCCTGCGGAGTGCAGTTGGCCTTCTTTGTATTACACTGAATACAAGAGCAAACGATATTTTCCCAGGAAGTTGGACCGCCACGATCTCGCGGAATGACATGGTCCAAATTCAAATCTTTGCGATCGAACACATCGCCGCAGTACTGGCATGTATTTTTGTCGCGCTCGAAAATATTGTGACGCGTAAACTTGACTTCCTTCTTCGGCAGCCGATCAAAAAGCACCAGCAAAATGACTCGCGGGACACGAATCTTGAAGGAGATCGTGTGGATGCTTTCGGAGTGTGGTTGCTGCTGCGAGAAATCCTTCCACTCGTTAAAACTGAATGTTTGAAACGAACCATCCTGGGCGCCAAATACGACGTGCGCATGTCCTTCAAAGAGCAAGGTGAGCGCGCGTCGCGCAGTGCAGACATTCACGGCTTGCCATAGGCGGTTCAGCACTAACACTTGTTGGTTCAAACAGGAACTCATGGCCGTTTCAGTTTCGGGCGGAAGCTATCACACGCCGCAGCCAAGTGTCAATTGCTGATGGCCTTCCGACGGTTTCCTGCCACGGATGATTCGAGAAAGGATTTAGGGCGGATGGATGCTCGACAGTTCGAACTCGCAAACTGAATTGGTGCTCCGAGGCGAAGTTTTTCTGTCGGCCGCGCGCCGCAAAGCCGAACGGTCCCAGGG
>Ga0194126_10007343_pt1 | contig 15381 bp, 13 predicted proteins | sample TA2KigC150mmetaG_FD_148641 | JGI IMG/M metagenome (GOLD analysis project Ga0194126, IMG submission 148641) | Freshwater microbial communities from Lake Tanganyika, Tanzania - TA2015035 Kigoma Deep Cast 150m | ecosystem: Environmental > Aquatic > Freshwater > Lake | place: Tanzania: Lake... | reverse complement strand
GAATGATTATCTCAGCGTCTGGATTTGCAGCTAAAATAGCTGCCATCTGCTGTGTATTTTCTTCCTCAGTACCAGATCCAGAATCCCCATATAGTGCTTTTGAACCTTTAATACTTGGATCTGCAGACTCTCCAAATTTTTCTTTAAATGTTTCTACTGCCCCATATTGCCTTGCCAATGCATGATCACCAGCATTTGGATTCCAAAACCATGTTACCAAATCAACGTTATCCCAACCTCCTAGCGCACTATCCACAAGTCCTGCTGCAAATTCTCCTGCCATTACCGAAGCAGCATAAGGATTAACACCCATATAAGGCGTACCGGCAGGGCCAGGAACATCAACATAAATAACTTCAATTCCTGCTTCATCAGCCCTCTTGGCAATATTAGCATTCAGTTTATAATCTATTTGAAATTCTATAAAAACTTCTGGTCCAAAATTGAATGCCATATCAGCATTTTGTACTGCCAGATTTACATCCACTGCATTATCCATAACTAACAAATCCTCTTCAGCACCACCAGCTAATTTCCACTGCTCGATAATACTATTTTCAACAGCTTGACAGAATGGCTGCGCAGCAAGGATATTTGCAAATGCCAGTTTATGACCTTTTGCTGGTTCTCCGGGCCAAGGTTCTCCTGATGCAGCATACTCCAGGTTTTCCTCATAAGTAAATACAGCCTCCTTTTCAACTTCCACCGTTTCAATTACTGTTTCGATTACTGTTTCTTTAACAATAACTGTTTCAGGAGCAGCTGCTTCTTCAGGCTTGCAAGCTGGCAGAATCAAGATTGTAAATACCAATGCCACTACGATTCCAATTAATAGAATCATTTTTATTTTACTCATTTTCCCTCCTTTGCTATGAGTAATTTATTGTTTATATTGAAAAACTCCAGATTTCACCTCCTCATTTATTACTTTTTGATACAAATAAATTATTAAATTTCTAATCTCTATTAAATTTCAATTAATGTTAAAAAACTAAATATGTTTTTTAAAAAAAATTTATTTTGAACAATACAGACACAACCAATATTTCACTATTGCAATTTTAACATTAATATATTAAATGTCAACTCTTCTTGCATAACTGCAATTATTATTTAATTAGGAATTATAATATTAGATTTAAATTACTTATTTATAGAACTTCTGCAGAATCAATAATTCTATTTAATCTCTCTCTATAATACTTGAAGTTTTCCCAGGAACAATTTGGTGGGATTAAGTGGTCCCCAAAGGGAATATATCCACCTTTTGTGATTAAATATTTAATTATATCAAGCTCTTCATCTATAAAAAATTTACCTCTGGATAAAGCATTTTTATCAAAACCACCCATCATACCTAAGGATGGATATTTTTTTCTGATTGCAACAAGATCATTATCAGCCTGTCTTTCAAAGGGATAAATGATATTTATTCCAACTTCCATAAAAAGGGGTATTAATTTTTCAACATTACCATCAGTGTCAACCACAAAATTTTTAACTCCTCTAGATTTTAAGAAGGTAATTAACTTCTTGTAGTACGGGGACATAAATTCACGGAAAGTTGAAGGGCTTATAAGAGGGCCATTTTTTCCACTCATGTCTTCCCAGAAGAAAGCAATGTCATAATCCATTTTTGAAGTAAGTTCTTCTGATATATATAACCAGAGCTGGCAAAGATGGTTTGCTATATCTCTTACTAACTCGGGATCATCATAATAAAGTAAAAATAATTTCTGCTCACCAACTAAAGACCTAATAGAACCAAAAAAACCAGTAGGATTATTTAAAATCCCCAAAGGAAAAGATCTCTCCTTTACACTTTTTGCGAATGAATTTAAATCTTTGGCATATCTTTTATTAATATTTTCTAAATTAAATCTTTCTTCTTTTATCCTCTCCCAACTTACCCTATCTTTTACAGGAAATTCAAGCCATAGAGGCATACTGGAATTATCTTTAAGTTGTTTTACTCTTATTCCATCCTTACCATATTTTTCTGTATATCTTTCGTCTTCAAAAATTACAGACTCTTCAAAGGTAGGAAAGATCCAATAATTATAAGGTATAGTAATGAATCCTTCATCCAAATTAAAATTAAAGTCAACATCTTCAGCCCTAACCAGGTCTTCAAAAGCTCCATAATGGGGAAAGGGCGAGGCAGATCCTAAAACAGGTTCACCAGTTGAGACTTCTTTGGCAAGTCCTTTTACCTTTTCCATGCCCTCTGCATACCATCTATTTATAGTTCCTCCCCAATATCCAAACTCCCACTTCAGCGTCCTCTTACAGGACTCAAAGTTCATAATTTTTAAAAATCTTTCCCTGGAGGTCATAACCGTTAACAAATAATTAAATTAAATGGGGTCTACTACTTTTTAACAATTATTTTATTAAGGTTTCCCTGATTATTCTTAAAGATTCAACAGAATCATTTCTTTTGAATATACTTTCAAGTTCTGATTCATTCAGTCTTTCAAGAACTCCTCTTAATTTTTTTAACATTGCCACATTTTCCCTTGTAAAACTCAGTGCATCTTCCCTTGAAGCATCAATATCTAAAGTATAAAAACCATCATATCCAGTTCTTTCCAACCAGAATAAGAATTCTAAAGTCTCTACCAGGTGAATTGACCCGACTGCCATATCATCATCCCACAATTTATAATTATCATTTATATGAATATATTTTAGTCTGTCTCCAAAAAGCTTCAGAAAAGCAACCATTTCAGAAATATTTTCACCAGCATTCCATGCATGCCCGTTATCAAGAATAATACCCAGGTTAGGCCTATCAGCTTCCTTAATTATAGTAAGTGCAACAGCTGCGGTAGACATAAAAAGTCTTTTTCTTGGTTCCAAAGCTTTATATTCAATAGCAATATCTATTTCAGGATTATAATCTGCTGCTGACTTCAAAAATTCCACAAGTCTCTTGAATGAGTCTAAATAATCCACCTGAAATGGATAATCATAACCATCCTGCCCAAACCAAAGATTTACTAATTTGCAATCTATAACAACTGCAGAATCTATAGCATCCTTTACTCTTTCCCAGGCAACCTTTCTCACTTCACCATCAGGCGAACAGACACTTCCTAAAAAAAACATCCTATCACCATAAATATCTGCTGTAATTGCTGCCGGAGTTAATCCAAATTTTTTAAACAATACTTTTACTTCAGCAGCATTATTTATATTTACATCATAACCTCCTCCAAGGTCTACTCCTTTTAAATCCTGTACTTTGGTAAACATCTCTAATCTGTATTCAAGAGGCTTTGCATCCTTATATCCTCCAGTTACATATCTATCAGGATGTCCCCCAAATATACTGCTGGTTGCTCCTATTTTTACATCTTTTGAAATTTTCAAAACAATACTCCTTCTAACTTTGCAAGTTATAAATAAAAAATAAAAATTTTAACTACTTTATTTTATAAATCATATGATTCAATTTTTCTCTATAATATTTATAATTTTTCCATGAGACTTCTGGGGGAATGCTGTGGTCGCCACATGGAATATAACCACCCTCCTTTATTAATATTTCAATTGGTTCAAGCATTTTATCTATATGCTCTTTTCCCAAAGCTATCTCAGATTTAGGGACCCCCCCCATCATTGCAAGAGTAGGGTATCTTTTTCTTACAGCAAGTACATCCATTCCAGCGCTGGCTTCCATAGGATACAAACAATTAATTCCTGCATCTAAAAATATAGGTATTAGTTCGTTGCAATCACCATCAGTGTCCAGCATTATGATATTGACTCCCTTTCCCTTCAAAAAGTCAGCTATTCTCTTATAGTGAGGAACCATAAATTCCTTTATTATTGATGGGGATACCATTGAACCTCTACCCATAGAGATATCTTCCCATATATGTATAGCATCCACACTTGTAAAAGATAATACTTCTTCCCAAACTGAAATCCATAATTCTGTAAATGTATTTAACATGTCTCTTATTAAATCAGGATGGTCATAATAAAATAAAAACAAATGTTTATAGCCTAATAAATGCGCAAGAGTCCCAAAAAGTCCAAGAGGATAGCCGCCAAAATATAAAGGGTAGTCTCTATTTCGATATATTTTAACCAGGTCATTCCAATTTTTAGGAAACCGGTCTTTGATATTTTCTATTGTCAATTTTTCTTCCTTAACTTTACACCAGCTTTTCCAATCTTTAATACTTGAATCTAAAAAAGTAGGTATGGTAGCTTCCTTCTTTTGAAATCTGCGTTTTACACCATCTAAATCTATATAAATTAAAAATTTTTCATTTTCTTCTAATATTTCAATTTCAAAAGGAGGATAAAATAGTTGTTCTACTTCTACAAGTATTCCAGTTTTATCAAAATTAAAATACTCCATAACATCAGTTGCTAAAGGCATTCCCTGATTTGGATGACAATTGGCACCACCCCATGCAACAATACCATCCGGAAGCTCAATTTTTTCAGCCTTACTTGCAGGTGTCTTCTCCCATTTATGGGTCCATACAGTTGTATACAAAGAGTAAGAAATAGTTGAAATTTCTGTTGGGATTTTTGGGTATTCTTTTTTAGTTAAACCCTGTTCATACCATTTTTTAACAGTAGAACCCCAATAACCAAAACTCCATTTTAATGGTCGCACAGACCTATTAAAATTCATTATCTCATGGAATAATTCTCTAGAATTCATAGATAATCTTTCTAACTATTTCTAAAGATTGAATTCAAATTACATCACAGTTACTGTGCTGCCTTCAAATTTACTTATGCAAGTGTTTAATTAAGGATATTCTAAAAAATATTTTTAAAATTTCTTAGAAATATAAGGACATTTGCCATCATATATTCTTTTTTTACCAAAAGCATCACTATATTCCTGGCCAATCTTGCAATATTGTTTCTGCTCTTCCAATTTTTCTAAATAGCCTCTTGACAACTTTTGATGGATACTGAAGTCCGCTCTTGGATCATCATGAAACATTAATTTTCTGTATATTATTATTTTTGCAGCATTTTCTGCAGCTTCAATTGCTATAAATGTTGAATTTAAATCCCTGCCGGCAATAAAAACTCCGTGATAAGGAATATTTACTATCAGCCCGGCTTCTGGATCTATTGCCCTTCTTTTCTTAAATTCTTTCACAACCTCTATAGCCTGATTTTCTGAGCCTGGCTCAACCTCAGGTGTACAGGTTATTGGCTGATCACCCAGGTGATCTCTGGTGCACTCACTAACCGCAGGTATTTCCATATGTGCTGCACCAAAAACCATCATATATAAAGGGTGACAATGTATAATAGCTTTGATATCCGAGAAATTTTGGTAAATATAATAATGAGTTGTGGCTTCTCTTGTAATATTTTCGACACTTCCAATGACAGGGTTTCCACAGATATCAGTAACTAAAATTGAATCTTCTTCTATTAACCATTGATATACTTCTCCAGATCTTCTCTGGGTGATATAGATTAAATTCCCGTCTCTTACTGAAATATTACCCCCACTTGAATCAGCAATATTTTTATCATACAGGTGTTTTGCCATCTGGCATATAGATTTTCTAATATTTTTTACATCAACCATTCGATTTAATTAATCCTTTTTGCATAAGTGCAATTTAATACTAAATTTTTTTATTATTATAATAAAAATTAAAAAACTTATCAATGTTTATTCAATATTTTATTAAATATTCATTTCTACCATATTTATATAAAAATGATTTCAATATTTAAGCCCCAGAAAAAAACAACTTAATTTATAATTTTTTAATACAGGCTTTTTCTTTCCTTTTTATAACGCTTAAGTACTTATTGTATGCTTCCTCATACTCAGTTATGTTTTCCGGGTAAAATTCTAAAAACTTAAAGGACTCATTTACTATATGTCTTTCGTTAATAACAGATTCCAGATCTTTTAGTGCTTTCATTTGAACCAGCATATTTCCAATTGAAGTAGCTTCCTGTATTTCAGCCCATACAGGAATTTTCAAAATATTTGCTGTCCATTGATTGATAATTTTGTTTCTTGAACCTCCTCCAATTATGTATATTAAATCTATCTTCTTCCCAATTATTTTTTGCAAAACATCCATAGCGCTTCTAAAACTAAAAATCATACCCTCAAATATGCACCTGAAAATTTGCTGTTCATTTTCTGGCAATCCCTGATCTGATTCCTTAAAATAATTTAAAAATACACTTTTCATATCTTTACCCGGTGCACTAAAAATGGGGTCGCATATATCAATAAAGAATTCAAAAGGAGATGCCTTTTCAACCAGCATAAAAATATTGTCCCATGATAAATCTAAACACCTTTCATTCAAAATACTTTTTCTTAATTCATCAGCAATAATAAATCCTGGAAAATCTTTTCTAAAATGGATAACACCTTCAACTCCGCCCTGATTTGCAAATCCATTAATAAAAGCTTCATCAGTTAATATCGGTTCATTAACTTCTATTCCCAAAACACACCATGAACCCAATATAATTGATGCACAATTTTTACCCCTTTCTTTGAAGGGAATTGTTGTAAATGCTGAAGCTGTATCATGTTCAGCAACGGTTGTTACTTTTATTTTTCTGCCTCCATACATTTTAGATAAATCATCCTTTAAATTACCCAAAATGTTTCCCGAAAAATTCATTTTTGGGAAAACCCTTTTTGGTATTGAATATTTATTTAGAATATAATCAATAATTTCTTTTTTCCTTTGATCCACCAATTGAGTAAAAGACATAAGTGTATATTCACAAACAGGATAACCTGTAAGAAAAAAATTAATAATATCTGGTATCATAAGATATTTTTCTGCTACAGAAAAAATCTTTGATTTTAAATAAATTAATGAATATAGTTGCATTAAACTGCTTGAAGAGGATGAAGATAATTGAACACCTGTTAAATTGAATAACTCTTTTTTTGATAAAATCTTATAAAATGAATTAAGAGTATCTTTAACTCTATTATCCCTGTTGGTTATTGGATTGCCTAAAAGATATCCTCTCTTATCAATAAAGGAATAATCAGAACCCCAGGAATCTATACCCAAACTCTGAATATCTTTATTTACACTTAAAGCTTTTCCAATGCCAGTTAATACTTCACCAAAAAGCTTTAAAATATCCCATTGTAGGAATCCTCCGGCAAAAACATCATCATTGTCAAATTTATATAAATTTTCTAACCTGATTTTCTTACCATTGTAATATCCTATTGTTACCTTACCGCCGCTTTGACCCAAATCGAAAATCAAATATGACTTCTCTTTCAATTTATAGAACCACCATCACTATAACTGTTATAAAACCTCTGTATTATCAATGATTTTATTCAACTTATTCCTATAATATTTAAAATTCTCCCACGAACAATCCGGAGGTGTCAGGTGATCTATAAAAGGTATATATCCTCCTAACCTTATGAGACTCTCTGCTTTTTTTAATTCCTTATCAATAAATATCTTTCCTTTTCTTACAGCATTCTTATCTATTCCTCCAAAAATAACAAGATCGGGATATTTATTTCTTATTTTTATTAAATCATTGTCAGCCTGTTGCTCAAAAGGAAACATGGCATTGATACCAGCATCAATAAACAGTGGTATAAGTTCATCTACTTTTCCATCAGTATCAACAGCAAAATGTTTAACACCTTTAGCTTTAAAAAAACCAACTAATTTTTTATAATATAGAGTCATAAACTCTTTAAAAGTAGAAGGACTGATTAATGACCCATTTCTTCCACTCATATCCTCCCAGAAAAAAACAATATCAATATCAATCTTTGATATCAAATCCTCCGAAATGCTGATCCATAAATTATATAAGTGCTCACATATTTCTTTGATTAGATGTGGATTATCATAATAAGAAATAAACAATTTCTCTTCCCCTAATAAATATCTGATAGACCCAAAGAACCCGATAGGATAATAAAAAATACCAAGAGGAAAGGTTCTTTCTTTATTATTTTTTATATATTTAATTGTATTATCATTAGCAGTATATCTAGAATGTATATCATTTAAATTAAATCTTTCTTCTTTAATTTTTTCCCAGCTTGAGTTATCTTTTACAGGAAACTCCAGCCACATAGGCATACTTGAATTATCTTTTAAAATTCTTTTTTTTATTCCATCAACATCATAAAGTTCAATAGATTTGCTATCTTCATTAATAATATCTTTTTCGAAGGGCGGATAAATCCAGTAATTAAATGGAATTAATTCAACTCCTGAATCAAGGTTAAAATAATTATTTATAACTTCATCCCTTGGTTGTATTGCTCCATCTATTACTGCGCCCCAGGGCACACCAGATCCTGGAACTGGCTCACCGAATGTTAATAATTTTGGAAAATTTTTTGTTTGCGGAAGACCTTCTTTATACCATCTATTTATGGTCCCTCCCCAGTAACCAAACTCCCATTTTATCGTTCGATTGCTGTGTTTAAAATTAATTATATTTAGAAATAAATCCCTAGTAGTTAATTCGCTCAAGTATTGAACTCCTCTTTAAAACTCAATATTTACCGTACTCATATGCTGCTTCAAACATGGCAACTATATTTTCTGGTGGCACATCGGCCATAATATTATGAATTGGATTAAAAACAAAACCGCCATCCTTTGCAAATATTTCTATTCTTCTTTTTACATCATCTCTAACTTCTTTCGGAGTTTTATGGGGTAATATATCTCTTGTATTACAACCCCCGCCCCAGAATGTGATGTCCCTGCCAAATTCATTCTTCAATTTTTCAGGTTCCATGTTTTTTGCTGTAGTCTGGACAGGATTTATAATATCCAGACCTATCTCTATTAAATCAGGTAATACATCATAAATAGAACCGCATGAATGTAAAAAGATTTTTGCTTCGGTATTTTTATGTATAAATTCATAATACTTTTTATACCTAGGTTTAAAAATTTCTCTGAATGTTGCAGGTGATATAATCAAACCATCCTGAGAACCTAAATCATCTGCAAGCATCATGACATCTATATACTTGCCTATTCCTTTTAATACTCTTTCTAATAAGATTAAATTCCTCTCAAAGAGTTTTTCAACAAGCCTTTCAATACCATTTCTATCCAGATAAATATCCATCAAAAAATTCTCAGTTCCCCTTATCCATTGAGCCATTTCAAACAGGTTACAGCCTATGTTTAATATAACTGCATAATCACCGGTCTCATATAGTTCTTTATGACCTTTTATAAAAATCTCAAAATCATTTTCTTCAAATACATTAAGGTGCCATGGTGGTCCGGGGATAGACCAGGAATTTTTAACAAGGTCTTCGTCCTTTATTACTTCTGGAATTTTTGGTAAATCTTTATAAACCCAGTAGGCCTGATCAATATAAAGGGAATTTTTAGGTTTAATTCCAAGAGTTAAATTATCTTTATCTTTTAGAATTACATTTCCCTCACCATCTACTTCAATATTTAAATTTTTCGGTATAAGGCATTTAGATGAATCATTTAAAATCCACTCTCTCCAGTCATCCTCTGATTTTAGAAATGCCTGACCTGAGTCTATAGCGTCTATATGAAACATATCCATTATTTCTTTCTCTGGATATGCCATTGCCTGCCTCACGTCATACATTTTTGCCAGATTATTTGTAACACCCAGATATTTTTTTAGGTTATTATATGCAATTGTTGCTATACCCGTGCAGGGGGCAGAGCCTAAATCTATTGGAACTCTGTCTGCTTCTTTATGCATAATGGCATATTTTATTCTTTGTCTAGAATTCATAATAAGAAATTAAACCGTTTTTAATATTAAAATCTATAATAATTAAAGTATATCCAATGTATACCCAAAGTATATCTATATTTTTAAACTGTTTATAAAATTATTTCAAATTGTGCACCAAATTTTTCTTTTATATTGATAATCTCCACAGCAAAATTCCTCTTCAAGATTATTGCAAATGTGGATTTTTTAGTTATTGTATATCTAATCCAAAACCAGACTCCGGGCTTTATATTAACACCCTTGCTGCCATCAAAAATAAATGCTTTAATTGTGTCTAAATCTGGTAATGAATTAGTGTTATTATCATTCCTCTCCGAAAGTCCAAAAATAATTATTGACTTACCAGTTAGCGGTATTATCCCCATACTTGTATCACAGTGTCTTTCAAGTTCTTCACATATCAAATCCCTGGGATTGGTAAGCTCCAATAATGATAGCTGCCCCGTCTCATTACTAAATTCTAAGTCATCAATTCCTTTCCAAAAATTTAGATCTCTCTCTGAATAATCTGGTTTTTTTAATTGTTTTCCAATAACTTTACCATACGGTTTAAAAGATTCTGAATCAAGATCAACGGCTTCTATTTTAATAGTTTTTACCATTACCATACAGGATTATTAATTTATAAATGAAAATAAGATATAAAAAATTCTATAAAACAAAATTATAAATGGCAAGATAAAATTGCAATGCTGCAATTTCAATATTATAATTTATAAAAAAGAAAAATACAATTATAATTGCAATTACAATTTGTGTTAATAAAATTTTTGTTAAATTTATGGTAAATATTTATAATCAATATATCAATTCAACAATTAAAACTGGTTAATAAAAAATATTTTTAATTTAATGTTTAATTTAACCTGGAAAGAAAGAATAATTTCGACCATTGAAGGTAACCAAGTAGATTTCCTCCCATTTATTCCCAGGATGGATTTATGGTTTAGGGCTAATAAATTAAGAAAAACCCTTCCAAAAAAGTATGCTAACTCATCACTTAAAGAAATTACTATAGATCTTGGTATAGGATATCATGCATTAGTTCCTGATTACAGTAATTTTAAAACAGAGTTCAAAGATGCTGGTTATGCATTGGGCATTCATAACATTAGTACACTTCCGTATAAAGTAGATTTTTCTAATATTAAATACAAATTGAAAAGACATCTGGGACAAACAACAGTCAAATATTTTACACCTTTTGGCAACATAACCACCATGACAATATATGATAAAAGAATGAAACAATCTGGAATTTCTTCACCTTTAATTTCAGAACGCGCCATAAAAAGTAAAAAGGATTATAAGGCTGTTGAATATATATTCGAAAACATAAAGGTCGAAAAAGATTATGAAGATTATTTAGAGTTTGAGGAATATGTTGGTGATAGAGGTCTTGCAGCAGGATATTGTACAGGTTCTGCATCACCAATGCATCTTATTATGCAATATTTAATGCCTTATGAATTATTTATATATGAATTACATGATAACGAGAAAGAAATAAAAAAACTTGCTTGTTCAATCAACAGCTATTATACAAATGTTTTTGAAATCGTTCTTAAGAGTCCAGCAAGATTGATTTTCTCTGGTGGGAATTATGATATTAATCTTACACCACCAAAATTTTTCAGGGAATATCTAACACCTTCATTACTATTACAATCAAAAAAGGCACATGCAGTAAACAAATTATTAATAACTCACACAGATGGGGAAAATAAGGGTTTGTTAAGTGAGTTTTTAAAAAGTAATATAGATGTTGCAGACTCAATTTGTCCATATCCCATGACAGGTCTTACACTTGGAGAAATAAGAGAAGTATTTGAAGATAAAATTACCATATGGGGTGGTTTGCCATCAATTTGTGCACTTGAAAATTCAATGAGTGATTACAATTTTGAAAAATTCATAAATAAAACACTTGAATATATTGGCACAGGTAAAAAAATAATCCTGAGTTTTGCAGACACTTTACCTCCAGATGCCAAATTTGAAAGAATTGAAAAAGTTGCTGAACTTGCAAGAGGTTTTAAATTTTCAAACCTTTAACCAAGCTATCAATGATCTAAAAATAAAAATTAAAACTAATTTTTATTATCTACTGCTAGTTTACCACCCTGTGCAATGTTTTCCTGCTTTATTTCTGTGATTATTATTTGAACCCATTCTTTTTTAAAACCAGTTGCCTCAACAACAGCATCTGTAACTTTTTCAACCAGCTTTCTTTTTTCTTCCAGGGTCCTCTCAAAAATATTTATATTAATAATAGGCATTCTTTCTCCTTATCGGATTAAGTTTTAATAATATTGGTGCTTATAATTTTTTCAGCAATCTCTTTACCTTTAGATATAACATCAATAATCTGCTCTGTGGTTACATCTTCTTTCCTGAAGTTACCAATTACTGCACCTTCTTCAAGAATTACAAACCTATCTGCAACAGAATAAACATGATAAATATTATGAGTTATAAAAACAACTGATAAACCCAATTTCTTGGCATTTATTACATACTCCAGTACCTTGTTTGTTTCATTAATTGATAAAGCTGCTGTTGGTTCATCCAGAACAAGAATTTTAACTCCAAAACTAACTGCCCGGCCAATGCATATTGACTGTTTTTCTCCTCCTGATAAAAAACTAACCTTATTATCTGATGATATTTTACGCTTTATACCTATTTCTGTTAATTTCTCATCACAAATTTTTATCATTTCTCTCATATCAAGAAACTTAAAAGGTCCATATCCCTTGGTAATTTCTCTACCAAGGAAAAAATTTCTGGCAATATTCATTTCTGGCACCAGCGCCAGGGTCTGATGTGCCGCCTCCATCCCCCATGCCCTGCTTTGAGATGCAGAATTCATTTTTACTTTCTTTCCTTCAAGAAAAATCTCACCACTTGTTGGCTGTTCCAATCCCAATAAAACTTTAATTAAAGTTGTCTTACCGGCTCCATTATCACCCAATAAGCCTATTACTTCACCTTTATAGATTTCAAAGTCAACACTTCTTAATGCATGCACTCCTGAATAATCTTTACTTATTCCTACCATTTTAACAAGAGGTATTTTATTTGTATCATCGATCATAACTTTTCCAACCTCCTCATTCTGTTGTTAATTATAACTGCAACTATTAATATTAATCCAATAACTGATTGAAACCAGAAAGCACCTATTCCTATCATGACAAGTGCTGAACCTATCATAGCAACTATTGAATATCCAATAAAAGAACCTATAACGCTACCAAATCCTCCATATAAAGCAGCACCACCAATGACAGCAGCAGCAATAGACTCAAGTTCCATTCCCTTACCCATATATGGATCCACTGCCTTGAAACGGGCAAAAGATACACATCCAGCAAATCCTGCTAAAAGCCCTGTTATTATAAAATTTGTTAATTTTACTCTATATACATTTATGCCCATTGCTTTTGCAGCATCGGGATTACCTCCTACTGCATAGACTGAATTTCCATATTTTGTTTTGGTCAAAATTACATAAAATATTATCAAGATTCCAAAAAACCAGAAAAGAGAAGTTCTAAATTGACCTGAAAAGGGTTGATTTAAGGCAATTATAAAAGGGGTATTCGGACCAATATATCTAACATATGCACCACCACCAGAAGAACCAAGCACAAAACCCCTCCAGAACATTAAAGCGCCCAGCGTTACAATAAAAGAAGGTATCCCTAACTTTAGTGTAATAATACCATTTATAAAACCAATAAAAGATCCTATTATAAGCGATACAAAAATTGCTAATGCAGCAGGAACTCCGACATTTAATAATATCCCGAAGGTTACTGCAGAAACTGCATAATTCGACCCAACCGAAATATCAAATTCCCCTGATATCATCAAAAACGTTACACCTATAACAACTAACCCAATTTCAGATATTAAGGATAATATTCCTCCAAGATTTAATAATGAGGCAAACCTTTCTGTTAATAATGAAAAAATTATAAAAAGAACTATAAAAGCGGTTAATGCTCCCAATTCTGGATATTTTGCAAATTTTTTACCAATTACCCTTTTAACAGGAATTTTTTTTGTATTTAAAACAGTATTACCCAATTAAACATACCTCCTTAATTTTTTTACAATAAATCATATATTAAATAAATAATTTTATTTGTGATATTATTATTTGATTTTTAATGGACTCATTGTTTTCAATATTACAAAATTATCATAAATTATACAATCCAATTAACTATTATTAATATATAAATTATTATCAATAGACCTAACTAAATGAAGGGAGATTTTTAAATATCTCCCTTCATTATTTTATTGGACAAGAGGTTTAAACATTAATTAACTACCCTTTAGAAATTTACTGGAATTTTAACCTTCACCATATCTTTCTTTCACAGCATTAACTATTGCTTCAAACGATGCTATGTTACTTTTATCATATATAGCTGGACCTGTTGCATTAACCATTGGTGGTATCTGGCCATATTTCACAAATAAATAAAGATACATAACAGGAAGGTATCCTTGCAGGAACATCTGCTGGTCTGAAGTGGCAGCAATTCTTCCATCTTTAATTGCATCAAGAGTAAAGCTTTCAACATCATGGGGATAAACCATTATATCCTGTCCTGCTTTCTTTCCCAACTCTTCAATAGCATCAACTGTTGTTTTATTCTGAAAAACACCTATAGGAAATATACAATCAGTATCAGGGTTTTCTATTATATAAGCTTTTGTTCTTGTAACAGATTCTGCAACTTCATTTGTTGAATCAATAAAATCGCCTGGAATCCCGGCTTCAGCCATTACGTCCTGTATTCCTTTTAACCTCAAATCAAGAGCTGAATGACCGGGCAGAGGATCGACAACAAGATATCTTTTAGGTGTAAAATCTTTAAGTGCTTTTTCTGCTATTGCAACACCTGAATCATAATGTACGGCACCCACATAGAACAATTGTTCAGGACCAACTCCAGGGTCTCCAGTATTGAATGTTCCCCAGGGAATTCCCTGTTCATTACAGGTTTTTATTGCATCCTGGAAAGCTACATTTTCTGTAACCAATATAGCAATTCCATCTGGTTTAGCAGCTATTGCAGATATCAACTGGTTAACCTGGTCTGGAACTGTTCCCGATTCTGGTGCTATGAAATTTACCTTTACCCCCAGATCTTCACCTGCAACATCCATTCCAAAAATTATACGATTAATAAGAACATTAGCTGCAAACTGGCAGGAGAGAGTAAAGGTTAACTGTTCCTCTGCCACCGCTTTTGTTTCCTCTGCAGCAGCTGTCTCTTCAGCAGCTGTCTCTTCAGCAGCTGTCTCTTCAGCAGCTGTTGTTACAGGCTTACAACCTGTAAACGAAAAAACTGAAATCATGCTTATTGCTAAGATTATTAATACTACATACAGCATAATCTTTTTCATTTTCTTTTCCTCCTTGTAAAATAAGTTATTTTGTTTTTTAATGCAGGAAATTATAAATGTTCACCTCCCTCTCAATTATCAGAATTACAAATAAAAAATATATAAAGATTATATAATGAAATAATCAATAAATTTTTAATTAATTTAAAATTATTACAGTTAAGAAGCCCCCATTTT
>Ga0194126_10007333_pt1 | contig 15394 bp, 10 predicted proteins | sample TA2KigC150mmetaG_FD_148641 | JGI IMG/M metagenome (GOLD analysis project Ga0194126, IMG submission 148641) | Freshwater microbial communities from Lake Tanganyika, Tanzania - TA2015035 Kigoma Deep Cast 150m | ecosystem: Environmental > Aquatic > Freshwater > Lake | place: Tanzania: Lake... | reverse complement strand
GCCCTCCGGCAGGACCGACATCAGTTTGCGATGGCTGGTGGAGCGACCGATCGGCGCTTCGACCCGCCCGGAGGGGGTCGGCGGCCGTCCATCCACCAGGGCAATGTATGTTTTTTCGACAGTGCGTGCCTTGAACTGTTCCTGCAGCCAGCGGTGTGACCGTTCATTCTTTGCCACCAGGATCAGGCCGGAGGTTTCCTTGTCCAGCCGGTGGACGATGCCTGGGCGCTCCTCCCCGCCGATGCCCTCGAGTTCCGGGACGTGCGCCAGCACGGCATGGACGAGGGTCCCGCGTTCGTGCCCGGGGGCGGGATGCACCACCATCCCGGCCGGTTTGTTGACCACCAGCAGGTCGGCATTCTCGAACAGGATCTCGAGCGGGATGGCCTCGGCCAGCAGGCCGGCCGGCTGCGGCGGCGGGATGCGCACTTCGACCCGCGCCCCCGGGTCCAGGTCCCGCCCCGCTTTGGTGACCGGGCTGCCGTCGACCGCCACGAAACCGTCCCGGATCAATCCCTGCAATCGCGAGCGCGAGAACTCCGGCAGGCAGGAAGCCAGGAAGATGTCAAGCCTTTCCCTGCCCGCCTGCTGGAAGGTGAAGCGTTCCAGCCGATCAGCCACCCGGGGTTTCTCCTTCCACTGGAGGGGGTTCGATAATCTGCTTGCGGCGGTCGGCGCGTTCCTTGAGCCAGGCGCCGAGCGCCAACACCGCCACGCCGACCGTGATGCTGCTGTCGGCGACGTTGAAGACCGGGAAGTTGCCGAGGGAGATGAAATCGGTCACCTTGCCAACCGTCAGGCGGTCCACCAGGTTGCCGACCGCCCCGCCCAGTTGCATGGCCAGCGCCAGGCGCAACATGCGGTCGGAGGCTTCGACCCGCGGGAAGTAGTAGATGATGAAAATGGATACAACAATGGCCAGGATGCTGAAGACCAGGTTGCCGTCCTTGAACAGGCCGAAGGCAGCCCCGGTGTTGTACCAGTGGACGATGCGGGCATAAGGTTGGAGCCATTCCCAGGGCATCCAGATGCCGCCGAGCGGGATGTTCTCCCGCACGAGGGTTTTCGTCCATTGGTCGAGGGCGACGATCGAACCCGAGATCAGGAAGAGGGCCAGGTAGTCACGCAGGCGTCGTTTCAAATGATGCTCCTTGTGGGTATTTTCCATCACGAGAAATGGGTTTGTTCACTCCGGCAGGTAGATGCGCGGGACGCGGGTATTGATGTTGGTCAGGATCTCGTAGGGGACCGTGCCTGCCCATCCGGCCAGGTCTTCGACCGTGATCCTTTCGCCGCTGGCGGCCTCGCCGACCAGGACCACTTCGTCGCCGTTGAAGGCCGAGGCCGAGCCGATGTTGACCATCACCTGGTCCATGCAGATGCGCCCGACCTGCGGGTATTTGCAGCCGCCGATGATGACCTGCGCCTGGTTCGACATGCGGCGGAAGTAGCCGTCCCCGTACCCGACCGGGACCGTAACGACCCGCACTGGCGCATCCGACTGCCAGGTGGAACCGTAACTGACCGGGTGGCCGGGCTGCACAACCTTGAAATAAACCACCCGCGATTTCCAGGCCAGCGCCGGCTCTACCCGCACCGTGCGGGCGGCTTCGGCGGAGGGGTAGACGCCGTAGAACAGGATGCCGGGACGCACCAGGTCGAAGTTGGCCTCCGGCAGTTGCAGTATGGCGCCTGAGTTCGCCATGTGGCGCATGGGCAGGGGCAGGCTGCGTTTCTCGTAAAAACGCAGGACTTCTTCGAAACGCTCCAGTTGCAGCCGGGCGTGCGAGAGGTCGGCAGAATCGGCATTGGCGAAGTGGGAGAAAATCCCCTCGACAATGATATGGCTGCATCCCAGGGCTGCTTCGAGCAGGGAACCGGCGTTGTAGTAATGGACCCCGATCCGTTCCATGCCGGTATCGATCTTGAGGTGGACCCTGGCCTTCCTGCCGGTTGCGGCGGCGGCCTGGTCGATCTGCTCCAGGCGCTCGACCGAAGGAGCGGTGAGGGTCAGGTCATGTTCGAGGTAGGCCGGGATCTGGTCTCCCCAGATGCCTCCCAGCGCCAGGATCGGCGTCCGGACGCCGGCCTCGCGCAGGTAGATGCCCTCCTCCAGCACCGCCACTCCCAGGTAATCCGCCTGCGGGCCGATGCGGCAGGCAACCTCCTTCAGGCCGTGACCGTAGGCGTTGGCCTTGACCACCAGCATCACCCCGGCCGGGGCGACGCGGGCGCGGATGGCGGCCAGGTTCCGTTCGAGGCGCGTGACATCGACCTCGGCCCAGGTGGAGCGGAGGTCGCCGTTGCTGCTGATGACAGGCTGTTGGATGCTCATCGGCGTAATTGTAACCCAGGCTGCGTTTGATAGCGAACTGATAGGTGATGTGTAAGCGGGCGCTCACCATCCCCTTGTATAATCAGGGCGTCGTAACCATTCCTGAACAGAGAAGGGAAAATCCAATGAAAATCGTGACAGATTGCGCCGCCGACCTGCCGGCGCAAGAACGGGATGAACTTGGCATCATCGAAGCCCCGCTCTACATCCAATTCCCGGAAGGCGAGGTCAATTCCGCCGACCTGACACCCGACCAGTTCTACGACCGGCTGGAAGCCATGCGGCCGGAGATCCCATCCACCGCCCAACCTTCGAGCGGCGTATTCGCCAGCCTGTACGGCAAACTGGCGGACGCCGGGAAGGTGCTTTCGATCCATGTCTCCTCCGGCCTGAGCGGCACGGTCAACTCCGCCCGCATCGGCGCCGGGCAGATCAAGGAAAAGGTGGTGAATGTGGTCGATTCGATGACCCTCTCCGGGGGGCAACGTTTCCAGGTGCTGGCAGCCGCCAAGGGCGCCGCCAAAGGCTGGAGCCTGGACGCCATCACCGAACGGCTGGACAAGATCCGCCAGAACACCGAAGTGATCTACACCCTGGAGACCCTGGAATACCTGGCGCGCGGCGGGCGGATCGGGCGCGTCCAGGCGCTGCTCGGGTCGGTCTTGAAGATCAAACCCATCATCCACGTGGACAAGAACGACGGCAAGTATTCAACTGTCGGTAAGGCGCGCACCATCCCGCTGGCGCTCGAATCGATCACCGAACACCTGCACCAGACCTACGCCGGGACCGAATTATGGGTCAGCGTGATGCACGGTCGCTTCACCGATGGCGCCCAGTCCCTGGCCGATATGCTGGGCAAGCGGCTGAACATCAAGCGCCTCGAGATCCTGCGCATCTCGCCGGTGCTGGGCGTCCACACCGGGCCGGGGATCGTCGGCGCGGCAGTGGCGCCCATGTCGCTGATGAGCGACCTGGGATAGGCTGGGATTACTCAACAAATAGCAAACGGAGGCGCCTGTGGCGGCCTCCGTTTTTGCATCCCCAGCGCGGGCGGGCGGTCCCACCGGTTACGGGGATTCATCCTGGTGGTCGCAGATATCCGGCTCGGGCTCCAGGTGGAAGAGCGATATGATGAACGTGGAGACCGTATCCGACATGTTGGCAACAACAAAGCGGAAGACACGGTATCCATCCAGGGTCTGGCCGGTCAGGGCTATCTCGCCGGGAGCAGGCGGCGCCTCGCCGGTGGCGTCCCGTTTGAACAATGTGACCAGGTCCGGCGTCACCTCGGCCATGTAGTCGGCGTAGGCATTGGGCGACAACCAGTAGAGGGTCAGGAAGACATCATAGACCGAGTCGGAATATTCCTCGACCAGCACATCCACCACCAGGAACTCCCCGCCCAGGTCGGTGACCGTGGTGGCGATGATATCCGCGGAGGGATCGGGGATCTTGAGATACGAGAAGAAACAATTCTCGCTGTCGCCGGACGGGTCGGGGTAAGTGACCTGGAAGGCGGCCGGGGCGGTCGGCCAGCCCGCGCCGGGTTCCAGCACGGTCACCGGGTATAAGGAGGGCAAGCCGAACATGGCCGGCGCCGGAAGGTCAACCGCCTCCGGGTTATTATCCAGCCACTGCAGGTACTCATCCTCCGTCATCGGGCGCGCCGGACCGGGGGCCTGTCCCTGACCGAGGATGTCCGCCGCCTGGCCGCTGCCGAAGCCGGTCGTCCCCAGGCTGTTCGCCAGGCTGCAAACCCCCTCCAGGCAGGTGGCTGTCATCTGGAACATATAAGGGTCGAACGAGACGCCCAGGTAACTGCCGCGCACACTGGCCGTCCCGACCGGGGTCTCCACATCGAGCGAGCCGCCGGCCATGATGATCCATAACTGTCCCGCTTGCAGCCACAGGTTGGCGAAGAAATCCTCCGCCCGGGGTGAAAGTCCGGTCAGGGTGAAGCCGGTCGCCGGCCCGAGGCGGACAATGGACATCTCCGGAGACAACAGGAGGGCGGCGCGGCCGGTTTCGCCGGTGCGCGCCTGTCCACCGGTTGGCAACATGTCGCCCAGCGCGGCCGGGGCATAGGTTGAGGTATTCGCAGGGCGCGCCTGGACATCATCCTCCAGCGCATCGAAAACAGCGGTGCGCGGTTCCGTTGAAGCCGATGGAACCGGCGCCGGTTCACTTGCTTGTGGATTGGCACAGCCAGCCCCGATTACCAGGACCAGCATCCAGGAAATACATTCGCGATGGAATTTCATGACTTGTACTTACTCCTGCACGAACGGGATCGATTGTGTGTGCCTGTAACCGGGATTCATCGTGGCTGGACCATGCGGAACAGGGCGGTCAGTAGGAAAACCAGGCCACAGCACAGGAAGAGCAGTCCGGGGATGCCCAGGATGGCGGTGTAGACCCAGGAAGTTCTCACTTGCTGTTCGGTCTGGACCTGGACCTCCTTACCCAGCAGCGGTGTGACCAGGAAAGGGCCCTTCTTGTCACGGGCGAGGGTGGTTCCCACATCGCATTGCTGCACCGTTCCGATGACCGTCACCCGCTGGCCGCTGCGCAATTCCCAGACTTGCGAGCGCGTCTGCCCGATGAAGACCGCCGGAGCGATCCCGAGCAGGATGGCCGCCGCTTCCAGTCTTTCCGCGGATGTAGCGGCCAGCGCCGGGCCGAGGGCATGGCGGTCGAGTCCCTGCGGGTCGACCTGGATAGAGCCGGTCTCGTCCCCGAGCAGGAAGGGGACGGCGCGGGTCTTGTCGGCAGCCCCGCTCCAACCGCCTTCATCCTTGTACTCCTCCACCTTCACTCTCAGGACAGCCAGCGGGGTTTCCGGCGGGCCGTCGATGGGTTTTGGCACCTCGCCAATGACGCCTTCGACGCGGACCAGGGAACTGCCGGGCTTCAGGGTGGCAATCCTGGCTGGGAGCGCCCCATTGACATGCGCCAGGTTCCGGGCATGCTTCCGGCCGGCGTAGAAAGAAAAGAATGCAAAACCCAGCAGGGGCAGCCCGCAGCAAAGGGCGATGCCAAGCGACCCCAGGAGGGCGGGTAGTTCGTTCATAAACTGGTTCATGGGAGCCTCCGTTCAGCGTGTCGAGGGGAATATTACCAGCAGCCAGTCGAGGATCAATTGGCCGATGCCAGGCGGGGCAGTCGCCGGGTCGAGGAAAGTCATGCCGTGGGCGCCGCGTTGACCACCGCCTTCGGTAAAGATGACCGGGCGGAAATATGTTCCAATGGATGCGTCACAGGCGCTAACCGAATATGAATCCAGGATATGGGCGACACACCAGACCGGCTTCCCGGCGGCATCCACCTGGGCCACTGCGCCGGGGTATGGGACGTTCAGGTAACTCCCCGGCGAGAGCGAGAGCGCGCCCAGGCAACCCGCGCCACAGGCATCCACCACGCCGTCGGCGCCGATACTGGCGCCGATGCCGGCCACCCTTTCGGGATCCACGCCCGGCATGGTGGCGGCAATTTCATAAGCAGCCGCAGAGTCGAGCAGCCAGCCTTCGATCCAGGTTCCCATCTGGCTGCTGGTCAGGTTGTCAGGCAGGAAGGGCGGAGCGCTCTCACCGAAACCGCGGTAATCGAAAGTTAGAACAGCGAAGGACAATCCGGTCGGCATGGGCGGGTAGATGCTGGAAACTGCGGCGTGAGAAGCGCCGCCCTGCAGGGAAGGCCAGTTCTGGAGCCAGTCCACCAATCCCAGCGAGACCCAGTCTTGCTGGGTGTAGCCCACCATGTGCATCAACACCACCACAGGCGCATCCGGCAGGTGGGATGGGTGGAAATAACCCACCAGGGTCTGCCCATCGGATGCCTGGAATTCCACCCGGGCCGGCTCATCGACCAGGCTGGCAGTCGGGATGGGAGGCGGCAGGAGGTCTTCCCCAGCCTCGGGGCAGTTCTCCCGCCACTGGTCATACTCCTCCCCCGTCATCGGGCGGGCATCGGATGGAGGCTGGCCGGCGGCAGTGATCTCGGATGATTGTCCGCCTGTCAGGGGTGTGGTACCGGCGTCGTTCGCGAGGTAGCATTCCCCTTCGAGGCAGGTGACGGTCATGACCATTGCCTGTGGGTCATAGGAGACGCTCATGTAACTGCCGCGCACGCTGGCCGACCCCAGGTCGGTATCCACCTGCAGTTCACCGCCGGTCAGGATGACCCACACTTGTCCGGCAACCAGTTCCAGCCGAGTGAGCGGTTCGTCATCATCCAGGAAAAGTTCTGACAGGGTGAACTGGGTGCTGGGTCCGAGGCGGACGAGTGTCGCATCCGGCATCAGGTCGAGCCTGGCCCGGCCGGTCTCGCCCGTTTGCGCCTGGCCCCCGACAGGCAGGGTTTGTTCGAGGACGGCCGGCGCGTAGTCTGCGTCCTCGCTTTGCCGGCTCTGGACATCGTTGATGATCTCCTGGAAGGTCGCCGTCCTATGCGGCTGCTCTTCCGTCCCACCGGGCGCAGCCTGGCAGGCAGCAAGCAGGATCAACAATATCACAACATACGATCGAGTTTTCATGGCTTCCTCTCCTTGTAGTCATCTGCCGCAGATGGCCTCCGCAATCCTGTTATAGCATGGCTGGAGGGTGAATTCAAGCCATAAAAAAAGCCCCGGCAAGCCAGCCGGGGCGGGGATACGGCGCCTGGTCTCAGGCTTTGACCAGGCCGATGACGACCTTCTCCCCATCGAATTCATCCTCGGTCACAGCCCCAAAATCGGGGATGCGGTCGAACTCGAGTGCGATGGTCAGGGTCTCAGCCAGTACATATTCCCGGTTGGTCTCGATGGCCTGTTTCAACCCGGGGGTTGCTTTCACATGGACCCTGATCCTGTCGGCGACTTCGAGGCCGGCGGTCTTGCGCAGGTCCTGCACCCGGCGGACGAACTCACGCGCCAGCCCCTCGCTGACCAGTTCCGGCGTCAGGTCGGTGACCAGCGCGGCGAGATACGCGCCGTCCGCCGCCACGGCGAAACCAGACTTGGCGTCGGCGCGCACTTCCACTTCCCCGGGCAGGATGTCGAATGTCCCGCCGTCCGCCGTCACTGTGAGCGGCTGGCCGGAGAGCAGCGCCGGAGCCGAGGCGGCCGCATCCATGCCAAGGATGGCTTTCTGGATGGCCGGGAACTTGTTGCCGTATTTCTGCCCCAACTGCTTCGGGAGCGGTTTCAGTGAAAATGTAGCAACGTCTCCGGAGGCGTCCAGCAGGCGGACCTTCTTGACGTTCAACTCGTCGGTGATGAGATCGGCGTAGGTTTCCACCGCGTGACGCTCGTCCAGGCGGCCCAACGCGAAGGCGGCCTCGGCCAGCGGCTGGCGCACCTTGCGGTTGGCCTTCTGCCGCGCTGAATGTCCCAGCGAAACGAGGCGCATGACCAGCGCCATCTCGCGGTTGAGGGTCTCGTCGATCAGGGACTCGTCCGCTTGCGGCCACTTCGCCAGGTGGACCGATTCGGGCGTTTTCTCGTCCACCGAGCGGACCAGGTTCTGGTGCATCTCGTCGGCCAGGAATGGCATGGCCGGCGCCAGCAGTTTGGCGAGCGTGACCAGCGCGGTGTAAAGCGTGGAGTAGGCGGCCTGCTTGTCCGAGTCGGATTCGGACTTCCAGAAGCGGCGGCGCGAGCGGCGCAGGTACCAGGTCGAGAGCGCTTCGACAAAGGCCTCGATGGGACGCGTCGCGCCGGGCACATCGTAGGTTTCGTAGGCGTGGGTGACATCGCGAACCAACGCGTTGAGAGAAGACAGGAGCCAGCGGTCAAGTGGGGAGACCGCGGACGATGGACCTTGGACCGTGGTCAATCGTCCGTCGTCCGTCGTCGGTTTCCAGCCGTCGAGATTGGCATACGTCACGAAGAACGAGTAGACATTCCACAGCGTGAGCGTGAAATTCTTGACCACGTCGGTGACCATGCCGGGAGCAAAGCGGCGCTCGGCGTGCGGCGGGGCGGAGGTGTAGAAATACCAGCGGAAGGCGTCCGCGCCGGACTCGTTGAGCACCAGCCAGGGGTCGATCACGTTGCCGAGGTGCTTGGACATCTTCTGGCCGTTGGCATCCACCACGTGGCCGAGGCAGAGGACGTTCTTGAAGCTCGGCCGGTCGAACAGCAGGGCGCTGATGGCATGCAGGGTGTAGAACCAGCCGCGCGTCTGGTCGACCGCCTCGCAGATGTAGTCAGCGGGGAACTGGCTCTCGAACTTCTCCTTGTTTTCGAACGGATAGTGCCACTGCGAGACCGGCATCGAGCCGGAATCGAACCAGACATCGATCAGGTCGGGGACGCGCGTCATCTTGCCGCCGCATCTGGCGCAGGCCCAGGAGACCTTGTCCACGTGCGGGCGGTGCAGGTCGAGGTCCGCCAGGTCGCGCCCGGCTTTTTCGGACAGTTCCTTCACCGAGCCAACGCACTCGCGCTGCTTGCATTCCGCGCATTCCCAAACCGGCAGCGGCGTGCCCCAATAGCGCTCGCGGCTGAGCGACCAGTCGATGTTGTTCTCCAGCCAGTTGCCGAAGCGGCCGTCCTTGATGTGTTCCGGCACCCAGTTGATCTGCTTGTTCAACTCCACCAGCCGGTCCTTGAAGGCGCTGGTGCGGATGTACCAGGACTCGCGGGCGTAATACAACAGGGGCGTGTCACAGCGCCAGCAAAAGGGATAGGTGTGGGTGTACGTTTCGGCGCGAAAAAGTAAGCCGCGCTTATCCAGGTCTGCGGTGATGGACGGATCGGCGTCCTTGACGAAGACCCCGCGCCACGGCGTGACCTGCGGCAGGAACGCGCCATCCGGGCCGATGGTCATCAGCACAGGCAGGTTGTACGTTTTGGAGACTTCCATGTCGTCCGCGCCGAAGGCCGGGGCGATGTGGACGAGGCCGGCGCCGTCCTCGGTGGTGACGAAATCGCCGAGGATGACATAGTGCGCCGGTTTCTCCAGCGGCATGAAGGTGAACAGAGGATGATATTTTGTGCCCTTGAGTTTCTTGCCTTTGAAGTGTTCCACCACTTTCACTTCTTCGCCGCGGAAAACTTTTTCCAGCAGCGCCTCGGCCAGGATCAGTTTTTCCTTGCCGCCCTCGGGCAGGGCCCGTTCCACGGTCACGTACCCGACATCCGCTCCGGCCGCCACCGCCACGTTGGCAGGCAGGGTCCACGGTGTCGTCGTCCACACCAGGAGCGAGGTCCCGGGTTTGTCCACCAGCGGCAGGCGGACGAAGACCGAGGGGTCGGTGGCGTCGGCGTAGCCCTGCGCCACCTCGTGGTCCGAGAGCGGCGTGCCGCAGCGCGGGCAGTAGGGGACGATCTTGTAGCCCTTGAAGAGCAAGTCACGGTCCCAGAAGGATTTGAGGATCCACCAGACCGACTCGATGTACTCGTTGGTGTAGGTCACATAGGCGTCGCCCAGGTCCACCCAGAAGGCGATGCGGTCGGTCAACCGCTCCCATTCCTGGATGTAGTCGAAGACCGACTTGCGGCACAGGTCGTTGAACTTCTCGATGCCGTATTCCTCGATCTGCTGTTTGTTGGTGAAGCCGAGTTTCTTCTCGACCGCGATTTCGACCGGCAGGCCGTGCGTGTCCCAGCCGCCGCGCCGCGAGACGTGGAAACCGTTCATGATCTTGTAGCGCGGGAACATGTCCTTGAAGACGCGCGCCTCCACGTGGTGGACGCCTGGCAGGCCGTTGGCGGTCGGCGGTCCCTCGAAGAAGACGTACTCCGGCGCGCCCTTGCGCTCCGAAATCGTCTTCTCGAAGATTTTCTGCGTTTTCCAGAATTTCAGCACGGTCTCTTCCATCGCCGTGACATCGAGTTTTGAAGATACAGGTTTGAACATTCATGCCTCCGTTATTTCATTGCGAGGAGGGTCGAGTAGGCGGTGTTCTCCCGCCGTATCGAGACCCGGCGCTTGCCCTGATCTTGTCAAGGGAAAGCAAATTCCCACTACAAATACCATCAGGTAATCTCCCTATCGAGAGCAGATCGCTATTTCTTGCCACAAATTACACAAATTTCACGAAAGGTAATGGAAAATATCGCGCCCATTCGTGACCGGTTTTCGCAACTGCTCCCAACGGGGAGACCATCTGCCATCAATTCTTGATAAATCATCCATGAGGTTACCTCGCCGCCCTGGTCTCGATATGCAAAGAACGCTACTCGACCGTCGGCGGTTTGCAATGACATGGGTAAAACGGAAACTCTCGCCTCATGCCAGAGACGAGAGCGAAATGGCTCACGCGGTACCACTCTGATTCCTGCCAATGGCAGGCGCTCGATCGGGTACAGCCTTGCGGCGATACCCTGCCAGGATAACGGTCGGCTTCCGGCTTTCTTACTTTCACTGAACACTGATGATTGATTACTGTCCACTGATTTCAGATCGCGGCTCCGGGAGGATATTCGTCCCGCTTCGCTGACCTGCTTCGCACCGTCCGCAGGCTCTCTGGCAGTTCCGCCGGGTTACTCGTTCCCATCTACGCGTTCGATTGGCAGCATTATACCCATTTCTTTTTTTCCGGACAAGTGCGATAATAGCAGTCATGGAAATGAACTTCACGCCTGGTCTCTGGCTCTTCATCCTGGCGGCCGTCGTCATGACCGGTTTGATGGGAGCCACTTGGCAATTCCGCAAAACCAGCACCGGCAGGGCTTTCCTCCTGCTCTTCCTGTGCGCCCTGGTGTGGGTGGTCGGGTTTTCCTTCGAAACCGCCGCCGGTTCGCTCCAGGCAAAGATCCTCTTTGCCAATCTCCAGTTTGCCGGCCTGTCTTTCATCCCAAGCGCCTGGTTATACCTGGCCTTTTCCTGCCGCGGGAAAACCCGCCCCGCCCGCGACTGGATCCTGCTCGCCCTCCTGCCCCTGCTGACCAACCTGATCATCTGGACCGACTCGTTCCATCACTGGTTCCGCGGCGCGCCCGGCATAGATGCCGCCTCCGCGCCCTTCCCGGTCCTGGTAAACGATTACCAGTTCTGGTTTTACTTCATCCATGCGCCGTCGGGCTATATTTACATCCTGGCCGCCATCCTGGTGATGACACGCGGCCTGCGCAAAATGCAGCCTATCTACCGCAACCAGACCCTGTTGCTGCTGGCCGCCCTGGCCCTGCCCGTCCTGACCGACCTGCTCTACGTCTTCGGTTACTCCCCGATCCGCTACTACAACATCACGCCGGCAGCGTTCAGCATCTCGGCCGCCATCGTTGCCTGGGACCTGTTCCGCTTCCGCTTCCTGGACCTGCGCCCCATGGCGCGCGATATGGTAGTGGAAAGCCTGCAAGAAGGCATCATCGTCCTGGATCACAAGAACCGCATCGTGGATTTCAACCGGGCAGCCCAAAAGATAGCCGAACTGACCGGGGCGGCTATTGGCAAGAACCCGCGTGAAGTGGAATTGCAATTCCTGCAAGCCATCAACGACCTCGCCGCGCAGGGCAAATCCTGGACCGAGATCCATATCGGGGAAAACCCGACCCTGTATTATGAACTCCGCTCCTCCGAAATCCGCGACCCGGGCAACCAGCCGCTTGGCCGCATCATCACGATCCGGGACAACACGGAACACGCGGAACGGTTCCACAAGGTCGAATATGCCGCCACACACGATGACCTGACCAACCTGCTCGGCCGCCAGCAATTTTCGGAACTCGTCAACCACGAACTCCAGCGGGGCCCCGGCCCGGCCCACCATCCCTGTTCCATACTTATGTTCGACCTGGACGGTTTCAAAAGCATCAACGACCGCTGCGGCCATGCCGCAGGGGATGAGGCGCTCATCCTGACTGCGCGCAAATGCGAGAAGGTTCTGCGTCCCGCCGACATTGTGGGCCGCATCGGCGGGGACGAGTTCGCCGTGTTCCTCGCAGGCGCAGACACCCGGAGCGCGTTCGTGGCCGCCGAACGCTTGCGCAAAGGGATCGAAAAGATCAAATTCAAGGTGGGCGGGGAGACCATTGCCCTCACCATCAGTATTGGCATCCACACCGCCACCAACCCCAACGACAACTTCAGCGATATTATCAAGCAGGCCGACAAAGCCATGTACCGCGCGAAGGGACTGGGCGGCAATAGCATCGTGGACTCGGCAACGCCTGCAAACCACATGCCGGACAAAGGAAAAGAGCCGCATGGAAAAGAACCTTGAATTCGACAACCTGGCCCTGACCATCCAAGCCACAGGCTGCCGTCCCATCGAAGGCGGATACATCGCCTCCGCCCCGCGCCTGACTGTGCGCCTGCCCGCCGCGCCGGTACGTTACCTCTACGCCGGCTGGCAGTCTTGGTCGCTCACTACCTGGTTGGAGACGGCCCGTCCGCTAAGACCGATGCGGCCATACAGCGCCCACCCGATCCATACCGACCCGGCCTATTCGCGCGAAACCCGCCCACACGGGTCGTGGTATGGCGCAGTGGAATTCCCGGACGGGGGCATCCTCTTCGTCGGAGCCCTCGGTCTCGAGAGTCATGTCATGCTCGATGGCCGGAGCCTGACAGGGTGGTACGAGACCGGGAAGGACCCCGACTGGTTCATCGCCGCCGGGGACGAGGAAAAAATCTTCGCCCGGTATGCCGGGTTGCTCGGAGAACGCTTTGGCCGGGGACGCGCCACCCAACCGGAACGCGTCTGGTGTTCGTGGTACAGCCTCTATACCGAAATAAATGAAGACCGGTTGAATAAAATCCTGGGCGATCTCGCAGACCTGCCGTTCGATGTATTCCAGATCGACGACGGCTGGCAACGCGGCATCGGCGATTGGGAACCAAACAGGAAATTCCCATCCGGCATGGACGGGATGGCTGCCCGCATCCAGGCCACGGGTCGCAAGGCCGGGTTGTGGCTGGCGCCGCTGCTTGCCGTGCCATCATCCGGCATCTACCGCCAGCGCCGCGACTGGCTGCTGCACGATGAAAAAGGCAGGCTGGTCCCTGCCGGGGTCAACTGGGGCGAGCCGTTATTCGCCCTCGATACCACCCATCCTGCTGTCCTGGAATGGCTGGATGCGCTCATGAAGAAGGTGCGTCTCTGGGGCTATGATTACATCAAACTGGACTTCCTGTACGCCGGCGCCCTCCCCGGCAAGCATTACGCCGATATTCCGCGCGAGGCTGCCTACCGCAACGGGCTGGCCGTCATCCGCGAAGCGCTGGGTGACGCTTACTTCCTGACCTGCGGCGCCCCCATCCTGCCATCGCTGGGCCTGTGCGACGCGCTACGCGTTGGTCCGGACGTGGCAGGTTTCTTCGCATCCCCCCGCGATGACCTCCTGCTGGCGGATTTCTCCCTCCCCGGCGTGCGCAATGCCCTGCGGACAACCATGCACCGCCTGTGGCTCCAGCCGTTGCTCCATCCCGACCCGGATGTGGTCTACTTCCGCTCGATCCTGAACAACCTGACCGCGGAACAGGCATCCCTGCTACAGGATATGGCCGAGATCTGCAACTTCAAGGCCACCTCGGATATCCCGGCCTGGCTGACGCCTTCCGAAATGGAAGCCCTCAGGCGCTACCTGTCCGATCGACCGCCTGTCCGGCAGACAGGCCGGACATCCTTCCAGATCGGGGAACGACAGGTTGATTTTTCATCCTGCGCCGCACTGCCTTCCCATCCTGGCGCATTCACCCGTTTGCAGGGCGAATTGCTCGGATGGCTGGCAGATTTCCCGGTCTCCAAGAATGAAAACCTATGAAGATATCGGCGTCCAGGTCCCGCGCATTTTTCTCCCTGCTGCCGGGACCGACCTGGGCAGGTGGGCTGTCATCGCCTGCGACCAGTTCACCTCCCAGCCTGAGTACTGGCAGGAGGTGGAACATTTTATCGGCGACGCGCCCTCCACCCTCAACCTGGTCCTGCCCGAGGTCCATCTCGAACAACCAGGCGAAGAGCAACGCGTCCAGCACATCCAGTCCACGATGCATGACTACCTGGAGCGGGGCATCCTCCAGCCGCGCAATGGGCTGATTTATGTCGAGCGCACAGTGGACGGCAAGACCCGCCGTGGGCTGATGCTCTGTCTCGACCTCGAGCACTACGATTACACCAAAGGCTCGGCCAGCCTGATCCGCGCCACCGAGGGGACGATCATCGAACGCCTGCCGCCGCGCATGAAGATCCGCACCGGGGCGGCGCTCGAACTGCCGCACATCCTGGCGCTGATCGACGACCCGGGGAGGACGGTACTCGAACCGCTGGCTACTGTAAAACCGGGGTTGGAGAAACTCTACGACTTCGACCTGATGCTCGGCTCCGGACACCTGGCTGGTTACGCCGTCAGCCCAGCCCTGGAAACGAAAGTAGTGGAAGCCCTGCGCGGCCTGGCGAAACCGGAAACCTTCGCGGCGAAGTATGGTGTCGGGACCGACAAACCGGTCCTGTTGTTCGCCACGGGCGACGGCAACCACTCGCTCGCCACGGCCAAGGCCGTCTGGGAGCGGATGAAAACCGAGGTAGGGCTGGAACATCCCGCCCGTTACGCGCTGGTGGAGGTCGAGAATGTCCACGACGAGGGGCTGGCGTTCGAGCCGATCCACCGCGTTTTATTTGGCCTGCGCAAGGACGCGCTGGCCTCGATGCGCCAGTTCTACGGCAGCATCACCTACATCCCCATGCCGGATGCCGACACGATGGTCCATCGCGTGGATGAACAAAAAGGCCCCAGTCAACTGGTAGGCATGGTCGGCGGCGGGGAGGGCAAGTCCTTCGGCGTGCTGGAGATCGCCAGACCATCATCCAACCTGCCGGTCGGGACGCTGCAAGTTTTCCTCGACAATTTCATGAAGGGGAACGGCGCGGACAAAATTGACTACGTCCACGGCGAGGAAGTAGTCTGCAAACTGGGCGTGCAGGCGCGCAACGCCGGCTTCTACGTGCCGGGCATGGACAAGTCGGATCTTTTCAAAACGGTCATCCTTGACGGCGCCCTGCCGCGCAAGACATTCTCGATGGGCGAAGCGCATGAGAAGCGGTTCTACATGGAGGCGAGGAAGATCGCGTAATAGCGAAGGACAAATAAAGTCTTCGGTCATTCCTCCGGCGGGGACGGGAATCCCTCGCTGA
>Ga0194126_10007329_pt1 | contig 15397 bp, 9 predicted proteins | sample TA2KigC150mmetaG_FD_148641 | JGI IMG/M metagenome (GOLD analysis project Ga0194126, IMG submission 148641) | Freshwater microbial communities from Lake Tanganyika, Tanzania - TA2015035 Kigoma Deep Cast 150m | ecosystem: Environmental > Aquatic > Freshwater > Lake | place: Tanzania: Lake... | reverse complement strand
TACTGCTGTCAGCTGCGACAGCGCTGGCGAATGTACCGGTGGAAACATTTACGGAGCAGTATGGGCAAAAGAGTGGAATGGATCGAGCTCAAACGTGGCGAAGCTAGTGGTTCCAGCTGACATGGGCACCCAGCTCTTTAACACCTTCGGACCCCAGTACGCGCTGGGAATACGAGACTATGTCGCCCTAGGCGTGTCGCACTGGAGCAGCTGGACAAAGCAGTGAATGACCTAAAGGCGCTGATCCAAAACGGAACCCGGAAAGAGAGAAAAGTCTCCTCATCAGCATTCAGCTTGCCAGAACTCTTGATTGCCTCCTTCATCCTTGCATTGGTAGTCCTAGGAAGCGTGCGCATGACCAGCACCGCCCTTCAGGGAATGGGCCGCTCAAAAATGAGGGGGCAAGCCGACATCGAAATAGCACGACATATTGAAGAGCTGAGAAGCAAGGCCTTCGGGTTTTTATGCCAACAGGGATGCTCCGTTGACCAATTAACTAAAGATCTTGAATACGATCTAATCACCTTGAAGCCACTCTGCGCCTCCAAAGATCCTGGCCAAGCGTTTCTCAACAGCCTCAGCGATCAAGACAAACCACTCTCATTTACCGCTGGCACACCACCTGTTGATATTTCTGCAAGCTATAGCGCGGACGGCAACAAACTTCATGTCACCTATGAAGCCAAAACAACACCAAGACCACTCTTTGTGACGACAACACTGGTGCCTCATGCACAAGGGTGGTGCCCATAGATGCAGTCGCCGCAGGCGCGAAGAAATGGCTTCACGATGGTCGAGCTGATGGTCGTCATCGTGATTGTTGGCATCCTCTCGGGCTTGGCAATCCCGACTTACATGCGCAACTGGCAAGACGAACGCCTTAACAGCGCCACAAAACGAACGATCGCCTGGCTCGATGATTTGAGGCGATCGGCCATTCAGAACTCAACAGTCTGCAGGGCAACGATCGATTCGACAAACACAAGCCTGACAGGACTCTGCGACAACAAACCGACTGAGCAAAAGGTTCTCGACCTTCAACAGGAAATCCCCAATACTTCTGGCTTGAACTTTTCTCTGATGGGCTTAACACCTGCCACTTGGGTCTTCACACCGCGTGGAACCAGCACCACAGAGGGTGACTTACGCATCAGATTGGCGGGCAGCGACCTAGGCCGCTGCCTCACCTTGATGAAGCCCCTTGGATTGCTGCGTAGCGGGAAGCTCCGCTCTGGCTTATGCGTCTACACCACCAGCTACTGAGGACCAAGCCGGAAAGACAGCAGGGCTTCAGCCTGACCGAGCTAATGGTTGCTGCCTCCGTTGGCGTTCTTCTGAGCCTTGTGGCAGGAGACGCCTTGATCTCCCACATGCAATCCAATGCACGCCTGGAATCACTGGAGCGGCTTCGCAGCGATTGGAGCAGAACCAGCCACTTCATTGAGTCTGAAGTGGCCCTCAGCGAACGCGTGCTGACCAACCCCAATTCAGTCAACCTAAATCAGTGCAGCCCCTCCATCACAGCGGAAGAATTTCGATTCGCCCTGGAAATTCGCAGAGACTTACCACCCGTCATCTACTTCATCCGAAGCAACGAAGACAACACCCAGTCCGTATGGAACGGAACCCATAGCCTCTTTCGCTGTGGACCAGGAATTGATGAGAATGGTAATTACACCGACATGATCACAGGCACAACCCCAACAACCGGTACTGCCAACCGAGTGATTGACGGCCTCAGCCCCAGCTGCGGCATCAAGGTGCTAAATACAGCCGAGACGAGCAAATCCCTAAGCATCGAACTCTGCGTGAATGGCATCAGCACCCAAACCCTGGCTGGCGAGACAAACACCTACTCAAGGGTTAGCCCGATCTTTTCTTATCCAAATGCCAACAGCCTCTGCAGCGACCAGAATCTCAGCATTGAGGGTTTCTACAAACTGAGCGGTGGTGATAGCAGCCAAAACACCCTCTCAGTTCCCAAGAATGCAGTTCCAGCGGATCAAGATGTATTGATCTGTGGCTATGGAGGTAGCGACAACATCACTGGCTCAACAGCCAACGATGTTCTAGAAGCCGGAGACCTCACAGTGGAGGATGCCACCGGCGCGACCATGGATGGGCAGGCCGGCAATGATCGGCTGTTGGGTGGCGGACGACATGACAACTTGCTTGGCAACGCTGGCGATGACACCTTGATCGGCCAGGCCGGCAACGACCGGTTGGATGGAGGCCCAGGTGAAAACCGTTACCTCCCTGGCCTTGGGAACGACACGGTGATCGGCGGACCCGATCTTGACGTGGTGTTTCTCGATGACATCCGCAACAACTTCACGGGACTGAGCGCCTGCACGCGTAGCAACTGCAGCCTCAGTTACACCAAAGCCAACATCACTTACACCCTCACCATGAGCAACACCGAGGTTCTGATCTTCCGGGATGGCCGCTACGACCTGCGCTGAGCCCATAAGCACTATTACTCAGGCCGTCCAATCCCAAAGAAAAGTAGAAGAGAGATAAACGGCTCCACGCCAAGACCATGCCAAGAGCACGGCCCATACGACGCCACCCAAGCAGAGGGCCAACTCAGCGGCCTCGCTGGATTCAGGCGGGCTTCACGCTCGTGGAGCTGATGGTGGTCATCGCCATCGTGGGCATCCTCACCGTGATCGCCCTGCCCAACTTCGCCAATCAATCCTCGAAGGCGAAGATGACAGAAGCGAAAACCCTGGCCTCGGCAGCCTTGAAGCAGGCAGCTGGAGCCTTTGCCGAATCAGGCGCCGCCGGCGTGAAGCAGTGGGGATCGAGCCAATGCCCAAGCAACACCCGCTATTTCCAATTCACTTGCAACGGTGCAGCTGGCACCCTTCCGATCGTGACGGCCATTGGCTCCACCGAAGGCGGAGATTTGAAAGGCCAATTCCTACAAGCGTCCGTTGACCTCGACACCCAGAACAGCGGCTTTGGCCAGATCAAGATGTGCGGAACCATGCCTGGTCTGGGTCGTTGCAGCCCTGGAGGTTGAGCCATGGTTGTAAGCGGAGGCCATGGCGCCATCACCCCTGAACAGCTGGCTCGCTGGGGTCTGCTGCGGCAGGTGCAACGGGAAGACTGCATCGACCACCTCCTCGAGGAAGTGGATGCGCCGGCTGGTTCAGAGCTGGAAGGGCTTCAAAGCGACTGGTTGAAAGCCCATGAACTGCAGAACCAAGCGGCTTTGCAGGCCTGGCTGCAGAAACAGGGCCTCGACGAGGCGACCTGGCGGTGCATGATCAGCCGTTCGTGGCGCTGGAGCCGGTGGTGCCTGGATCACTTCCAATCCCAGCTGCCGACGTACTACCTCAAACGCAAGCCCCTTCTGGATCGGGTGAGTTACTCACTCCTGCGGGTGAAGGACAAGGCCCTCGCCACTGAGCTGTATCTGCGCATCAAGGAGGGTGAGGCCAGCTTTGAAGACATCGCCAGCGCCTACTCCGCAGGGCCTGAGCGCAACAGCGGAGGGCAGCTCGGGCCTGTTGCCATGCAACAACCCCATCCAGTGCTGGCCCGGCTCTTGCAGGTGAGCAGCCCCGGGCAACTCTGGCCCCCCAAGCAACTGGAGAATTGGTGGATCGTGGTGCGTTTGAACCACCTGCACACCACGGAACTCGATACAGAGACGTCTCAGCAACTTGCCCTCGAGCTGGGTGAGAAGCATCTCGAACAAATCCTGGATCTTTCCTGTACGCAAGAACCCCTGAGGTAGGCGCTGCATAGCTTGGAGGGCATGGTGGATGCTCCTCCCAAGCGCCATCTCGAAGGGTGGGGGCCTCTGGCCCAACTGCCCCTTGAGATTCAGCAGCAGCTGAAACAACAGCTGCGCAGCATCGCTCTGGAGCCCGGTGAGCAGCTGCACAGCGCAGAGCATCTCCCCCCCGGGGTTCTCTACCTCGAGGAAGGGCAAATGCGCCTGCTGGCCCTAGACCAGCGCAAGGAGCCCTTCACCCTGGAGCGCTACAGCAGCGGGCAACTGGTGGGGCCTGATCTATTGCTGCGGGGCATGACCGGGCAATCACTGGCCGCTTCCACCACGGTGCGAGCGCAGTTGCTGCCAGCCGAGACCTTCCTGCAACTGATCCAGCACTATCCCCAACTGCTGCAGGGATTTCAGGTCCTTCAGCCCCATGAGCTCTATGCCGTCACGGCAAGCCGCAACGATCCACGGGCGCCCACTGCGCAGGCATTACTGCAGTGGGCGAAACAGGAATGCTCCCAACCCCATCAGCTGAAACTTCTGCCGCCAGGAGAGCACCAGCTTGCGGCTGACGCCGGTCGCTGGTTGGTGAGTAGCGGCAACGTGGAGGGGGAAACTCCTGGGTCCCTGCTGCAGGGGCCTGCGCGCATCAGTGTTCTTGGTCGGCTCCCCGCAAGGCTGATCCCCCTACCGGTGCACTGGCCTCCCCAGCAAGCCATCTCGACCGACAGCCTGCCGACAACGCACAGCCCGCTGAGCACCAACCAACCTCCGAGCCTTCAACTGCAACGGGAGGCCCTCGAAGATTGGTATGGCCGCCTTCGGGATGACGGCAGCTTCCCGCAACACAACGGCAGTGGTCCGGTGGAGGAACCACTGGCCTGCCTGCGCATGCTCTCGCGGCATTTCGACTTGCCCTTCCGCCGTGACGTGCTGCGGCGGGTGCTGAGCGACCAGCTCCAGAGAGCCGGGGATGGGCATTTGGGCCTCCAACAGCTTGCTGCGATCTGCGATCTCCTGGGGCTACGCACCACCCCCCTGCAGCCATCCGCCAGCCAACTGCTCGAACGGTTGCCTTTGCCTGCCCTGAGCCTGCTCAACAACCACCCGGTGGTGTTCTGGGAACAACACAACGGCCAGCTGTTGGTGGGAGATCCCCTGCGGGACCAGCAATGGGTGCCCTGCGAAGAGTTACTGCGGCAGAACCAGGGCGAGGCGATTCCTCTGCTCTATCTGGAGGCCAACGCCAGCACCCCCACAGCCCGCTTTGGCCTGAGTTGGTTTCTGCCGGCGATCCGAAAGCACCGCAACAGCCTGATCCAGGTGGTGGTGGCGAGCTTCTTTGTTCAGCTGCTGGGGCTGTTCAACCCGCTCCTGATCCAACAGATCATTGATGCAGTCATCAGTCAGGGAAATTTCGCCAGCCTCAATGTGCTGGGCACCCTGCTGGTGGCAATGGCTCTGGCCCAGGCCCTGATGGGGTCTCTGCGCACCTACCTCTTCTCTGACACCACCAACCGGATCGACATCTCCCTCGGGGCGACGATCATCCACCACCTGTTGCGGCTGCCCCTGGGCTATTTCGCCAAGCGCCCTGTTGGGGAAGTCAGCAGCCGGATCAGTGAACTGGAAAAGATCCGCCGCTTCCTGACCGGGACAGCCCTCACGGTGCTCCTGGATGCGGTGTTTTCGGTGATCTACATCGCCGTGATGCTGCTCTATTCGGTGCAGCTCACCTTCTGGGCGCTGGCGGTTTTGCCCCTCTTTGTGGCCCTCACGATGGGTGTGGCCCCGATCATTCGCCGGCAACTCAGGCAACAAGCGGAAGCCAACGCCCGAGTACAAAGCCACCTGGTGGAAACCCTCTCCGGCATGGAAACCGTGAAGGGGCAGGGGATGGAACTCCCGAGTGAATGGCGCTGGGAGCAGCTCTATGGAGGCCAGATTCAGGCGGGGTTCCGCAACACTGTCACCAGCACCGCTGCCGGATCAGCCAGTCAGTTTCTCGAGCAGATCTCCGGACTGTTAGTGATCTGGGTGGGGGCCACCTTGGTGCTCAAAGGCGAGCTCACCCTTGGCCAATTAATCGCTTTTCGAATCCTCTCTGGCTATGTGACCAGCCCTCTGCTGCGTCTAGCAAGCCTCTGGCAGAACTTCCAGGAGACGGCTCTCTCTCTCGAGCGACTGTCGGACATCGTCGATCACCGCGAAGAGATTGAGATCGCCGGAGAAAACCTGCCACCACTCCCCCCGATCCAGGGATCGATTCACTACGAAGGGGTGAACTTCCGCTTTGCCAGCAGTGGGCCTCTGCAACTGCTCAACGTGAGTTTTGAGATCAAACCCGGGGAGTTCGTCGGGATCGTGGGCAGCAGTGGCTCCGGCAAAAGCACCCTGCTCAAGCTGCTCACTCGTCTGTTTGATCCACTGGAGGGAACGATCCGCGTGGATGGCTACGACATCTCCAAGGTGGATCTTTACTCCCTGCGTTCTCAGATCGGGGTGGTGCCCCAGGACAGCCTTCTGTTCGATGGCACCGTGCAGGCCAACATTGCCCTGACCCGGCCTGAGGCCGACTTCGAGGAGATCTGCGGGGCAGCCCAGGTGGCCTGCGCCCATGACTTCATCCAATCGCTCCCGGCTGGCTACAGCAGCTCAGTTGGAGAACGAGGAGCAGCCCTATCGGGAGGCCAACGGCAGCGTCTGGCCATCGCCCGGATGGTCCTCAAGCGCCCTCGTTTGCTGGTAATGGATGAGGCCACGAGCGCCCTCGACATCGACACGGAGCGGCAAGTCACCAGGAACCTTGCCGAGGTGTATCGCGGCAGCACGGTGCTGTTCATCACCCATCGTCTCGGCAGCTTGCGCCATGCCGATCGAATCCTCGTCATGCATCAAGGCGCCCTGGTAGAGCAGGGTTCCCACAGCGAGCTCATGGCCCTGGGCGGTCGCTACGCCACCCTCTACCAACAGCAGGAGGCTGGTCTGGAATGAGGCCGCCAGACGAGAGGTCCATCACACCCCCCGGACAAGGGGGATCCCTCGCCCCACTGGAGCACCAGGAGGTGCGCTACAAAGCCGCCCCTACCTGGGTTCGCGCCCTGCTCTGGGCCATGGTTGGAACGGTGGGCTTTGGCTTTGTATTTGCTTGCATCGCCCGCATAGATGAGGTGGTAACAGCCACTGGTGAACTTCAGGCCCTGGGAGCGGAACGGCCAATCAAGGCCCCGGTACCCGGTGTGGTGAGCGTGATCTCAGTGCGGGAAGGGCAACTGGTGGATGAAGGCCAGGTACTCCTGCAATTCGACCCGGACGTGAACAACAAACGGCTCGTCTCCCTCAAGGAACAGGAGCGGCTGGAACAGGGCCGCCTCAAGGAGCAAAACCAGGCCTTCCGAGCCAGGGAGGAGAGCCTGGCGGCCAAACTCACGAGCCTGCGGGCCACCTACAGCACCGAGAAAGAAATCCTTAGTCGCGTGGCCCCCCTGGCACAAAAGGGAGGGATCCAGATCGTTCAGTATCTCCAGCAGAAAAACAGGTTGCAGGAGCTCCAATCGGAGATTGCCCAGGCCGAGGCCAATCGCCGGGAGGTGCAGTCAGAAGCCCTGAAGGCACGGCAAGAGATTCTCAAGGAACTATCGAACATCGAACGCCAACTGGTGGAAACCGAGAAAGCCAGCGAGTACGAATCGCTCCGATCACCCGTGAAGGGGCGTGTGTTTGATCTCGTTCCCGCCAGCCGTGGTTATGCGGCCGCCAACGGCGAGACCCTCTTGAAAGTGGTCCCGGAGGGGTCCCTGGAAGCGAAGGTCTTTCTCACCAACGCTGATGTGGGTTTCGTAAAGCCCGACATGCGAGCCCAGATCAGGGTGGATGCCTATCCCTTCACCCAATTCGGAGACATTCCGGGCGTGCTGCGATCCGTGGGAGAGGAAGTGCTCCCCGCTGACCCGCAGAATCCCCAACCCCGTTTCCCTGCGATGGTTGCCCTTGAGCGGCAATACCTCGAGCGCAACGGCAAGCAATACGCCGTGAAGCCCGGGCAAAGCGTCTCAGTGAATCTGATCGTCAGAGATAAACCTGTGATCAGCCTGCTCACTGATGCGGTCGAAAAAGCATGGGATGCCCTCAGAGGCATCAAGTCGGAGCGCAATTAAGTCTCAGGCCACCGCCATGGCCAGTTCCGTGCGGTTGCTCACCTTGAGCTTTCGGAAAAGCCGGTGCAGATGACTTTCGACCGTGCGTTGCGAGAGACACAGGAGGTCCGCAATGGCTTTGTTGCTCCGGCCCTCCCGGAGCAATTCGATCACGCGGTGCTCTGCTTTGGTGATCGGCAGCGCATCATCGGGTTGGACGGCCTGACGTCTGAGCTGATGGCACTCACGCAATTCATGGGCCAAGAGCTGCAAAGGGTGATGCTTGCGGCTTGACTGTCGCCTCGAGGTGCGCAGAGAAACCGCCGAGAGAACCGACAAGCCCCGATGGGGAGGACAAACGTCGTGCTGCAGCAGATGCCAAAGCTCGATCGGATCATGGGGCGGCTCAGTGTCTGGCAGGGGAAGAGCCTTCAGGCGACCCACCGCCCGGGCCAGCTGCCGAACTGCGTCATGCCAACAGCCATAGGCGAGGACATGCAACTGCTCGAGCTGCAGGCGGTCTCGGACCGCACGGCGAATCAACACGTCGGGATCGACCACGACGACAACGTCGTGATGCACAACAACGATGGTTCCGGGCATTCAAATGGGAGAAAGAACAGATTCCCAAGTACCGGAAGCTACCCAAGGGCAACGCCCATCCCACCGGTGAGACCAGTCAACAAGCAGCCCAAAAGAACTGTCAAGGCAAATTCCTAGGCATCAATACTTAAATCCGCAGAAAAAGTGAATTATTAAATCGCGAGAGAATAATCAAATCCCGCTTTATGGCCACAAGAGATAAAACTCTGGCGAGAGGGAAGTACACATCACCAGCCAATCCCAAAGGCAAGTTGAAGCCACCAGTGCTAGACCAGGAGCAGAGATCCGCCCAAGGTCTCTATATGGAGCAGTGCCCCAAGCACTGCTCTTTTTTTTGGGCCAGAAGAAAGGCAAAACACCAGAGAACGTCTGCAGCAGAGTGCCTCAAGGCATTACAGCCACTAAAGCAAGGCAGGGAAAGCAATGAGAGACCTCTGCTGATTCGGCGGCAGGGGAAAGGGCCTTGCGTAGAAGCACTGAATTTCAAGCAAGCTGCAGACCAAGACCTTGCGGAGCTGGCAGGGCAATGAAGATGCTCGTGTCATCGGTCTTGGGCAGGCGCTTGACGCCTTGACCGCATCCACCAACTGCGACAGATCAGCAGCCTTGGGCAGACGCCTTACGCGTCTTGGCCGCTGAGAACACCGCAACCGTTGGCGGCAATCACTGTTCACCCCTGATCACCCCATCCGATCCGGCCCTCCGCCGCGATTGGTCCGGTGAGTTGCGCGATGGGCACTTGGGCGCGCCAGGGGGCTTTGCATCTCAAAGCTCAATTCCCATGGCTTCAAGCACGAATTTTTCCGCATCCGCATCGAGCAATGGCGGTGGCTGGCAACGCATCCGAAACTCGCGGGGGCGCTGGACCTGGCAGTGGGCAACTCCTAACGCCACCGCCGTTGGCCTCAGCAATCAAAAACTGCACATCAGCAGCGATGCACTCAACATCTCTGCTCATGCCAACGCTGGTCAAAACGGAACTGCCCGTGCGACAGGCATCCTGAACAGCGACATCACCTTCAGCGGCTCGAAGGTCAACATCAGCACCTATGCCGTAGGGCGCGATGCCTATTCCATCGGGATGGATGGCTCCCGCCTAAGCCTGCTGGGCAACGACAACAAGCTGGTGAACATCAGCGCGACCTCGCGGGTGTACGGCTATGACCCAGCGTGGGGCCTCCGCAATTCCAGCCTCAGTACACAAGGCGGTAACGACACGATCAAGATCAAGGCTGATGCCGCAACCCTGAGTGGGAATGTCTTCAACTCACAGATCCTGGCAACGGGTCTGGAGCGGAGCAACCTGAGCACCGGCGCCGGTAACGACACGGTACTCCTGGACGTGCTGGCCAATGGCGGCCGCGGAAGCCAGAGCTCTAACTCCAATTACAGCTACAGCTATGGCGGCAAATGGAGCAACAACTCCAGTGGCAACTGGGGTTACGGCGGCAACTACGGCTATGGAAATCGGAACTACTCCTACTCCAATAGCTATGGCTACCGCTCAAGCTATAGCCAGGCCTACAGCACTGAATACAGCTACAGCTATAAGAGCAACTACAGCTGGCAGAACACAGACCGGCGAATGGGCGAAGCCTTCGGTCTCGTCGGCTCGCAGATCGATCTGGGCAGCGGCAATGACCTTGCCATCCTGAATATCCAAGGCAACAACCTGGCCAAAGGCCTCAGCGGCTCCATTCTGCTAACGGACTCAGGCGATGACCAGCTGCACATGAATGTGCTGGCCAATGGTGAAAGCTCCTGGGGCAGCAGCGGCAGCTCTTCAGGCAACTACAGCTACATCAGCAAGGGGTATTCCATTGGCAACTCCTCCTACTGGGGGAACTACAGATACAGAGATCGCTGGGGCTCGAGCAGCACCAGCAACTACCTCGGCAACAACTCCTGGAACAACAGCTGGAACACCAACACCAAATCCAGCTGGGATAACCAGTGGGAAAACCGCTCCATCTATCGTTTTGGCCAAGCCGTAGGTGCTGAGAACAGCAGCCTTGACCTCGGGAGCGGTAATGACGCTGCTTCGCTCTCCGTTGTCGGCGGTGAAACCGCCAAGGGCCTTGTCAACAGCGCTTTCGAGAGCGGAAGCGGCAATGATGTTTTTGAACTGTCGGTGCACGCCGAAGGGGAAAACAGCAGCATCAATCGTTCCAGCTACACCAGCAGCTATGACCATCGCTCTGTCGGCAGCTACAGCAGCAAAGGCTTCTCCGTCGGAAGCTATGGCTACAGCTATGGCAACTCATACGGAAGCTATGGCAGTTATCTCAGCAGCTGGGACTCCAACGGCAGCTACGACCGTGATGTGACCAACCGCTACCAGTACAGCCAGGACTACTCCCGCATCAATCGTTATGGCTCAGCCATTGGCGCTGAGCGTTCAACCCTAAGAACGGGTGAGGGGAACGACACGCTGCTGCTGGATGTTGTCGGGGGCAGCGAGGCCGTCGGGCTGCGCAACAGCACGCTGGATAGCGGCAGTGGTGATGACCTGCTGGCCTTCAATGTGAAAGCTGAAGGCGAGAACAGCTCGCTCAACCGCTACAGCTACAGCACCAGCTACGACATCGACTCGAGCAACACCTGGAGTTCGAGCTCGGTTTACTCCAGAACGTATGCCTACAGCTACGGCGGCTGGTATAGCGGCTATGGCTCCTATTCCGGCAGCTGGAGCAGCAAGGGCACCAGTGAGCAAGACATGGTACGCACCTACAACTATGTCTATGACAGCTCTTCAATCAACCGCTACGGCACTGCGATTGCAGCAGACAACAGCTCCATCACCAGCGGAGAAGGCAACGACACCGTTGCCATGGATGTACTGGGTGGCACGGAAGCCATCGGCCTGCGCAACTCAAGCCTGAGCACCGGTGCAGGCTCTGATCTGGTCTCGATCTCAACAGTGGCTGAAGGAGAGAGTGGCTACCGCTATCTCAACCAGGGCAGCTACAGCTACAGCGGCAGCTCGTCAGGGAGCTATAGCAACAGCTACAGCTGGGCAGGAAGTTATGGCGTCCGCAGTGGCTGGGGCAACTGGAGCAGCGCGTACTCCTACAGCGGCAGCTATGGCTACCAATGGAACTGGAGTGGTCGCGCCGCCAACAGCTGGAACTACAGCTACAACAGCGGCATGCGCGCCACCGGCGATGCCACGAGTGTTCAAAACTCCAGCATCGATACTGGCAGCGGAGACGACAAGGTGGTGATCAGCGCCTTTGGCACCCGCTCGAGCATGGCACTGAACAACGCCTCCATCAGCACCGGTGAAGGCAACGACAGCGTTTTGATCGATGGTGACATCAGCAATAGCCGCATTGACACAGGCAGCGGCGATGACACCGTCGTTCTCTTGGGCGGTGGCATTGCTTCCGTCTTCGGAGGAGAAGGGAATGACTCCCTGATGGCTAGCTCCGGGAACAACACACTCGATGGTGGATCGGGGAACGATGTCCTCATCGGCGGCTCCGGCAACGACACCTTGATCGGCGGCATTGGCGATGACATCCTCGAGGGTGGCCTTGGTCAAGACATCCTCAGGGGCGGGGAGGGGCGAGACAAGTTCGTCCTCAACAGCGGAGAAGGGTTCAGCACCATCGTCGACTTCCAAGCGGGCTGGGACAAAGTGCTCATCGGCAGTGGCGATGCCGTCACGGCGAAATACACGGCCCAAGACACCCTTCTTTTCGCTGGATCCGATCATCTCGGAACCATTTCCAACGCAAAACTGATCGAGCAAGAGAAGGGGGTGTGGGGCTCAGTGCTCAGACCTGTTGCCTAATTCCCTATTCATTACTCAAACGTCCCCCTGGCTTCCGCCAGGGGGCTTTTTTATGGCTACAGCTCACGAGACGTTCAACATCAGATCGGCAACCAAAGCTCGCCATAGCCTTCAGTATTTTCACTGAAAAACAGCATCTTCAAGGGCCAATTGCTCGCTTAGGAAAGACGTATCAGTCAGATTGACTCCATCGACCTTGGGCAGGCGTTCTGAACGCCTTGGTCGATACCACCAGCTGCTTGGGGCGGCTGGTTTATGAGCAGCGATTCAGCAGCAGCTTTCTGCAGCGATTGGTTGTTCAGCTGCGGTTATTGCACCCAATGGCGGCGACGCCATTTCTCGATTCGAGTCCTTGGGCGGTAGCGATAACCCAGTTCTTCTGACCCACTCCACGGGCGAACCAACGCCCACTTCCCCTAATGGCTTCCACTTCAGTCACCACTGCTGGTCTCAACCTGCTGTCTGGCGGTGATTTTGAACTCAACTGGGTGATCCGCGGCACCGAATGGAGCAACGGAGCAATCCCCAGTGGCTGGCAAGCGATTAGCACCAATGTCGCCAGTGGCTCTGGCTCCTCCGGAGCGGCTGCAAGCGAGATGGTGGCAATCCAACGCCAAGTGAGCAGCCAGGCCGACCAGGCCTACGCCCTGCGCATGCAGTTTCCTGATGCCCTCCCGAAGGGCGCTGAACTGCGCATCGAATGGGCTGGGGAAGAGGTCGCCCGCTTTGATAGCGCCTCGATTGGCAGCTACCAGAGCCACACCCTGATGCTTCCCGGCATCGATGGTGGAGCCCTGCTCAAGCTGATCACCAACCGAGGTGTGGCATTTGGGTCGCTTAACGGGTTGGGCCTGTGGGCTCAACCCGACGGGGCACGTCCCCTCTCCCTGCCCGCCAGGGCCAAGGTGGGGCAATCGCTGGTCGCCAACACCGACTCCATCGCTGATGTCGATGGCCTTGGGGATTTCAACTACCAGTGGCAGCGCAAGGACACCACCACCCAACAGTGGGTCGATGTGGAGGGCGGCAATCAAAAAAACCTCAAACTCGACCAGAGCCTCGTCGGCTCACAACTGCGCGTTGAGGTGGGCTACATCGATGAAGACGGCTTCCAGGAAGTCCTCGTCAGCCAAGCCACCGAAAACATCCAGAACGCCAACCGCGCTCCCAGTGCCGGTGGGATCAAACAACTGCAAGCCGGCCAAGAGGATCAGAGTGTTCTGATCACAGCCGCGGATCTCCTCGCAGGCAGCAATGATCTCGATGGCGACAGCCTCAGCCTGCGCAGAGTGCAACTTACATCTGGCCAGGGCAGCCTGAGCCGCGTCGATGACAGCACCTGGCGCTACACCCCGATCGACAACTGGTTCGGTGAGGTCAACCTCAGCTATCAGATCAGCGACGGCAAAGCCATCGCGAAAGCCAGCGCCAGCTTGCTGATCGAGGCGGTCAACGATGCACCGACCGCATCGACCGTGACCCTGAGGGCGATCGAGGAAGACAGCGTCGCCCTGATCAGCGAAGCAGATCTGCTGACAACAGCCAAAGACATCGATGGTGATGCCCTCTCGATCAACGGGCTCCAAGTTCTGGAAGGAGATGGCACCCTGAGTCAGAACGCAAACGGCAGCTGGAGCTTCACACCAGATGCCAACTGGAATGGGGCGGTCCGCCTGGGCTACAGGGTCAGCGACGGCAATGGCGGCTCCGTTGAGGTCGCCGCGAACCTGAAGGTTGATCCGGTCAATGACGCCCCGGAGTTGACCGGCGAGATGGCCGTCCTGGCCGATGGCCGCGAAGACCGGACGATCACAATCCTGGCCGCGGATCTACTGAAGGGTTTCACGGATCCCGATGGCGATCCCCTGCAGGTCATCAACCTGCGCGTCAGCGAAGGTGAAGGCTCCCTCGAGGCCAGCGGCAAGGACTCCTGGGTGTTCACCCCAGGCAAGGATTGGAGCGGCACCGTCAGCGTTGACTATCAAGTCAGCGATGGCGAGCTGATCTGGAAGAACGCCTCCCTTGGAGGGGAAGCCAAACAGATCGATGGCACCGACTTTGAAACCGCCGACTGGAGCTTCACCGGCGATGGCGGGGTCTACCTCGATGAAGTGGAGGGCTGGACGCCCCCGGAAGGCGAAAAGATTGAACTGAAAAACGAACGCGATAAGAGCGGCCAGGCTGCCAGCGGCAAGCAGTTCATTGAGCTGAACACCGACCCCCTGGGCTTCTTCCCCGATGCCAGTGGGATCTTCAAGGACATCGAAACGGTTGAGGGGCAGAACTATGTCCTGAGCCTTCAGTACGCCGGCCGGGCCGGCTACGACGAAGAGATCAACCGCTTTGAAGTTCTGATCGATGGCGTCAGCCAGGGGGTTTGGAGCCAAAACAACACCACCGCCCAAGCCGGCGACTCCAGCTGGGGCGGGGTGCACAACTGGGAAACGATCAGCCTGAACTTCACGGCCACCAGCTCCGCCACCAAGGTGGAACTGCGAGAAGCCGGCACCGATCTGCCCTTCGGCCGAGGGGTGCGCATTGACGACATCAAGATCGAAAGCATCACCTCCCTGATGCCAGCCGATACGGCGCGCCGAAGCTTCGTGATCATTGCTGGCAATGACATCCCTGAGCTCACCGGCACGCAGGCCGTGCTGGCCGATGGTCAGGAGGATGTGGCCTACACGATTGCAGCGGCTGATCTGCTGCAGGGCTACACCGATGCCGATGGCGACAGCCTCAGTGTTGACGGACTGAGCAGCTCCGTTGGTTCACTGACCAACAACAACGACGGCACCTGGACCCTGAGCACCCATCAGGATTTCAACGGCCAAGTTGAGCTGAGCTATTCCGTCATCGACGGCGAAGGCGGAAGTGCTGATGGCAGCAAGACCTTCCAGCTCACTCCAGTGAATGATGCACCGGTGGTTTCTGACGATGTCTCCCTCGGCTCGATCGATGAGGACAACTCCTTCTCCTTCACCGCAGCTCAGCTCCTCGCTAACGCTTCCGACGTTGACGGTGACACACTCTCCGTCATCAACCTGACCGTCGACCCGCAGCTCGGCTCCATTACCGATCACGGCGACGGCTCCTTCACCTTCAATCCAACCAAAGACTTCAACGGAG
>Ga0194126_10007324_pt1 | contig 15401 bp, 16 predicted proteins | sample TA2KigC150mmetaG_FD_148641 | JGI IMG/M metagenome (GOLD analysis project Ga0194126, IMG submission 148641) | Freshwater microbial communities from Lake Tanganyika, Tanzania - TA2015035 Kigoma Deep Cast 150m | ecosystem: Environmental > Aquatic > Freshwater > Lake | place: Tanzania: Lake... | reverse complement strand
CTCACGCGCTTGGGCGCGGTAGCCGCCCACGTCGACCATAACTTTTGGGGCTTGCTGATCCTGGCGAAAAAGCAGGCGATTGGCAATATACTGCAACTCGCTCAGGGTTTGGCCCTGGCGTCCGATGAGCCGTCCGGGTTCGTCGGTTTTGACGTCCAGTAAGAGGCCTTGATCCATCGAATGCTCTTCGACGGTGGCGTCGAAACCGAGCAAACGCAACAACTGCTCCAGAATTTCTTTAGGTTGAGCGGGCATAGGAGGGTTGGGTTAACGCCGGTTCAGGGCAGAGATTCCTCCGAAACACCTTTTCGCGCATTGCGCCCGTGACCTTGGCAGGAGAGGGCGTCCCGCCTGTCCTGCTTCTGCTGTACGCAGATGCTGGACAGGCGGGACGCCTTGTCCTACGACGGTTCATGGGGAGGGGCAGCGTTGACTGCACACTTATGGGTTAGTGGGTTTTTGCTTTTTTGGAGCCGGACCTTTCGGAGCCGGTGATGGTGACTTAGCGCCCGCAGCAGCGTGCGGGTCGCTGGTTTTCGTCAGCTTCATCTGCGCAATTGTTAGCAAATTCTGCACAGTCCAGTAAAGCGTTAAGCCAGCTGAGAAATTATAGAGAAAGACCATGAACATGAGCGGCATGTACTTCATGATCTTCTGTTGCACCGGATCCATCCCAGGCGATGGCGGAGTTAGCCGCGCCTGCCAAAGCATGGTCGCCCCCATTAACAGCGGCATCGGATTAATTGGAAAACCAAGTCCCGGAATGACCGCAATCGTGTCCGCCTGAGAGAGGTCACAAGCCCAGAGAAATTTTGCGCCACGCAATTCGATTGCGCTTTGGAGCATCGTATAAAAGCCGATGAAAACGGGGATCTGCAGCAGCAATGGAAGACAACCGCCCAAAGGACTGACCTTGTTTTCCTTCATGAACTCCATGAGCTTGAGGTTCATTTTCTTGGGATCGTCCTTGTACTTTTCCTGAATGGCCTTCATCTGCGGTTGCAAAGCGGCCATGCGTTTCATCGACCTTGTGCTGGCGTTGGTGAGCGGCCAAAAGAGCAGTTTGATAATGACCGTAATCGCCACAATGGCTAAGCCGTACGACAACCCCAAGTGATAGAGGCCGTTCATCGAAAGCAAAAGGGCCTGCGCGAAAAAGCCGAAAAAGCCGAACTTCATGATCAGATCGAGCTTATTTCCGAGGCGAGCCAGCGTGTTGTACTCTTTCGGCCCAGCGTAAATATCAAACCGGCGCTCCAATTGTTGATTCGGTGCTATCGACATTTGTGGATAAACCAAAGCGGCTTGATAGCCAAATGGCCGGGCAACAATTCTGGAATCGGTCGAGACTTCCTCCGCGCTCGGAACCGGCAGATTTATTTTCTGCGCAAATATCATCGGGGCCGGTTCACTTGGGATCGCGACCAGAGCAAAAAACTGATTGTGAACGGCTGCCCAAAAAACATTGCTTGCTCCGCCGATATAACTTGGCCGCGGCGTTCCCGGCAAACAGCCCAGCGGACGATTGGCGAACCACGGCTCGCCAACGCTCTCTTCCTTTTTGCCGTCAAACCATTGAACTCCGAGCATGATCGATTCGTCGTGTTGAGTAAGTGGCGTCGCTGTGCCGATGACCCAGTGATGCGTTGGCAGCGCGATGGGCTGCGTTGTGCGATTTTCGAGCCGGAGATTAGCCTTGAGGAGGTAGTTCGTGCTGAGTTGGAATTCCTTGACCAGATGCAGGCCGTTTGACAGGAGTTTCTCGGCTCGCACGCCGGAACCGATTTGGGAAAGCGCAAAGATTCCGTCGCTCTCAAGCGCTGGATCGCCCAAGAGAGTCATCGCCGGAAGGACAGGCTTTGGAGCATTCAACGTCGCCAGCTTATTTGTCCCCGCCCGATTTTTCCCGCGGCAATCAACGGTCGCTGGATATTTCTTTAGCTCGACGAATTGAAGACCTCCGAAATGCGACGAGAAGACGCAGCGGACGTTTTCATTTTCGAGGGTTAGAAGCTTCTCAGGCTCATCGGAACGTGGCGCAAGGACGGGCTGCGATTGAGGTGTTGCGATCGTCGACGTTTTAAGATTCGTGGTTGGCGCAGTTGCCGTCGCAGCAGCCGATGGCGTTCCAGTTCCTTTTGTGGCGGTGCTGACTGTATTCGTTCCGGGCGGCGCGGGCGTTGGTGGAAAAATCTTATTCACCAACGGATACCAAAGCATCAGCAGCGCAAAGCAAAGAATCAGGACAAAAAATGATTTGCGATCCATGGGGCAGGTTAGGTAGGACAGGCATCCCGCCTGTCCAGGCATTCACAATGCGCCGAGGCAGGCGAAAGGCGATCCGCTGCCGAGTTCGCAGCGCCAAGGCCCGGAACAGGATCGTGCCCGCAGCCACCCCACGGGTGACAGCGACAAACGCGTTTCATAGAAAGCCAAGTTCCCCGAAGCGCTCCGCGTGATTGAAGAGCTTCCAAAGCGTATTCTGAACAACTCGGCGTGTACCGGCAGCGGCCTAAAGGACCCAACAAGACTGTCTTGGCTGGAGAAACCACCCATCGATAAACCCGAACGGCGAAAACAAGAATGATTTGCGCGATCTTCACTAATCCCTTTTCAACAAGTTAGCCTGTCGGCAGAGAGAAACAAAATCGTTCTCCACGTCCCTGAATGTCTTTCCGATTATCGAGCGGCGCGCGATCAAAACGATGGCCACTGGTTCGCGGAAGTCATGCTGATGTAAACGGAACGTTTCCCGCAGAAGCCTCCGCGCTCGTGTCCGAATGACCGCTTTGCCAAGTTTGCGGCTGGTAATCAAGCCAATGCGGCATGTGCTGCCGGGCTCAAGGATTTTCCAGTTTGCCGCCAAACAACCTCGTGCCAAGCGATGGCCCGTATCACGAATAAGGTTAAACTCACGTTTCGTCCGCAGGCGCATCCCCTGCGTCAAACGCAGGGGAACAGGTCGAGCGGCTGTCATTATGGGCCGGCTTAATTAAACTGGCGTCAATCGCTTGCGGCCAACACGGCGGCGATTGGCCAGGATGGCCCGGCCACTCTTGCTGGAATTACGGCTCAGAAAGCCATGTTGCCGTTTACGACGGATTTTCGACGGTTGATATTGGCGCTTCATAAAAACAAAATCACAATCTATTTTCCTCTGGTCCAAGCCATTGTGTCCGAGCAACGGAACGTTCGGAGCACCCCGCTTTTTGACAGAATGCGGGAGCTTATCAGTGAACTTTCGAGTGTCAAGCCCTCGGCCCGCTCCCTGATCCTCGCGTAAATTTTAATTTGTGAAAAAGTTTTCAATGTTTGCGCGTTTTTTTTCTTGCATGCCATTGTATAGAGTTAGCGATAGTTCATCGCTCGCCCGCACGACTCCCGATCCTCGCCAAATCCTGCTTCACGCTCGATACCCGGCCCCTGAAGGAACCGGCCTCAGCCAACGCCGGCGTCGTCGGCGTCTCGCGCGTTTTCCGCAGCCTGAAACTTCCAGACCTGATGGAAGCCAATCTCTGTTTCAAGATTCGAGCTCGGGGTTGTGCGGAAGCTCAAATGGCCGAATCGGCTATTCTCTTGCAAGCCTTGGGCGGTGATTGCCCGGAGGCCGTGCACTTGCTCGACAAAGATCCGCTCTTGGCCAGCGCGCTGGGATATACTCCACCCAAAGTCACCGCCCTGCGTTGCTTTCGGGAGAACTTTCATGACGAAAAGCTCGAAGCCTCACGGCCCTCTGGCGACGAGCAGAAGAGTTTTATTTTTCCGAGCAGCCAACCCATCGAAGGCCTGCAAAACGTGCAAGCCGGAACCGTTGGGCGCATTGCCCAGAAATATGCCGAAGAGGGTCAGGCTCTGATGATCGCCACCGTCGACCAAGATGCGACGATCATTGAGAGCCACAAGAAGGCGGCTTTAGCTCACTATGACCGAGGGCGGGGTTGCCAGCCCATGGTGGCGATTTGGGCCGAAGCCGGCTTGGTCTTGGCCGATGAGTGGGGCGATGGCAACGTGCCAGCCCGGCAAGCTCCGCTCACGTGCGCGCAATGGGCCTTTGCCGCACTGCCCACCAGCGTCACGAAAGGCTATTTCCGGGGAGATTCGGCCTGTCATGAAAATGATCTGATTAGTTGGCTCAAATCACCCGAGCGGGAGCAGGAGCCTGGAGGAGCGATCGGTTTTTGTGTTAGCGCACATAGGAGCGGGGAGCTGCACAACGCGACGAAAGCGCTTTCGGAAACTCAGTGGAAAACTTTCGGCAAAGATTCTGAGGGCACATTAAGGCAATGGGCGGAAGTGACCTTTGTTCCTGGGGAAAAAGGCGAAAAGAAAGATTCCAAACCCCTGCGTTATGTCGGACTACGATTGTTAAAGCCCCAAGGCAGCTTGTTTAGTGACGGCAGAGATCGTCATCATCATGCCGTGGTCACCAACCTCGATTGGGATGGTGGAAAACTTCTGAACTGGCACAGAGAAAAAGCTGGAACCGTCGAGCATGTGCACGATGAAGTGAAGAATGGATTGGCCGGAGGCCATGTGCCCAGTCAGTTAATGGGGGCCAACGCCGCTTGGTTCAAGTTAAACCTCATCACTTACAATCTGCTCAGCGCTATCAAAGGACTCTGTTTGGACCCGGAGGAGCGGACTGCTCGGCTCAAGAAATTCCGGCTGTTGGTTATCCATTGAGCTGGCCGGCCCAACCGCAATGCCTGTGTGCTGAAGTTGCGATTTTGCGCGTGCAAGGAAGCCATTGCTCGGATCGCAAGAATTTGGGAAGTGTTCGACCTGCCCACCCAGGCCAGATGCTTCAAACCACTTCTCACTGGCTAACCGAGCGCCAACTAATTTCCTGCCATCGATCTTCCGCAAAAGGAGTGTCTCAACCACTTTAGCTCACACGAGCCAATCGCTCCGGTCCCCCTCCCGACGCCCGCTTCTGCCACCGCACCGCTAGCCTTTCCCCCGCCGGTCCAGAGTTAAACCGCCGTGGATACGCGTTCGACATGCTTACGCGTGCATTTGGGTTACAGAATCCAGCTTGCTCAAGTTTCCTATTTCAAGTTAGCCTTTCTGCGCGATGGCGAAAATCTTGCTCGTTGATGACGAAGTGACCATGGTGCAAATGGTGACCGAACTTTTTCGGTCCGAGGGCCATGAGGTATTTCCGTTTACCAATTGCAATGCCGCCACTGAAGCGCTCGAAACCATTTCTCCCGAATTGGTTATCACGGATCTTTACCTGGACAAGACCCGCGCCCACGGGTTGGAAATTCTGCACAAGGCTCGTTCGTTAAATCCGCCGCCCCGTGGTCATTGTCATGACGGGCTTCGGATCAATCGAGACAGCGGTCGAGGCGATGAAGGAAGGGGCTTACGATTACCTGGAGAAACCATTCAAGCTTGATGAACTGAAACTGGGCGTCAATCGAGCTCTCTCCTACAACTTCGCGATCTCGGAGAACGTTTATCTTAAGAAGCAGCTTCGAAAAAAGCACCAATTCAGCCAGATCATCGGCACATCCCCCAAGATGCAGGAAGTCTTCAAGATGATCGAACGCGTGGCGGATTGCGATAGCGCAATTCTTATCCTTGGCGAAAGCGGCACAGGCAAAGAACTCGTGGCCAGGGCGCTTCATTTCAACAGTCGCCGCCAGTTTGCACCCTTCGTCCCAATCAACTGCAGCGCATTGCCTGAGAACCTCCTCGAATCGGAACTTTTCGGTCATCGCAAAGGCGCTTTTACCGGAGCATTGAACGACAAGAAAGGCCTCTTCCAATAAGCTGAAGGCGGGACGATCTTCCTCGACGAAATCGGGTCGATGTCTCCAATGCTGCAAAGCCGGTTGTTGCGCGTTTTGGAAGAACGCGAAGTGCGGCGCGTCGGCGATAACGTGCCGATTTATGTCAACGTGCGTGTTCTCGCCGCGACCAATGAACCGCTGGAAGAAAGGATCAAGGAAGGCACCTTTCGCGAAGACTTATACTACCGGCTTAATGTCATTCCGATCACGTTGCCGTCCCTCCGCGAGCGCGGCGAAGACACCCCTTTGCTGGTTGCGCATTTTCTCAAGGACAAAACTCATCCACGCACCGGGCAGCATTATCAAATGGCGCGCGAAGCGATGGAAGTGCTGCTCTTTCACGATTGGCCCGGGAATGTGCGGGAACTCGAAAATGCCATCGAACGAGCCTGCACGCTCTGCGAAACCAACGTTATTCAAGTGCAGGACCTGCCGCCGACGCTTCACGGATACGCCAGCAAGAGCAGCAGTGACACTGTCATTGAAACGCGTCCTGGAGCGCCCCCACAATCGTTCATGGTTCTTTCCGAGTCCCTCTATCCTTTGGGTTTCAGCGAAGCTCAACATGATTTCAAGAGTGCAGCCACACCCGCAGCTCCGGAGCCAATTGGTTCCTTAAAGACGTTCTTGAGGGATCAGGAAGTGTCTTACTTGAACCGCGCTCTCGAACAGGCGGGCGGCGACAAAGAAAAAGCGGCCCAAATGTTAGGCATCAGTTTGGCCACTCTTTATCGAAAGCTCTCCGAAGGAGAAGAGGTTTAACCAACGCGTCACTGGTGGTGACGCCTCCGTGAGCGTTACGACCAAAAGCGCGTTCGGATGAATGGACCGCCGAAATGCGCTCGCAAACTCGATGGACCCGGGTGGACCCGTCGCACTGCTTTTATTTTGTTTCTTTTTCTCCGCAGGTTTCTACGATGTTTTCCCATTCGCTCATAAGAACTGAACTCATTTGAATTAGAATTATGCCACTGACACACACCAAAGACCTCTTTGCCAAAGCGTTGAAAGGCAAGTACGCGTTGGGCGCATTCAATGTCAATAACATGGAACTGCTCCAGGCCATCGTCGAGGCTTGCGAAGAAGAGAAAGCGCCGGTCATGCTTCAAATCTCGAAGGGCGCTCGGCAATATGCCAACCCGGTCTATCTGAAGAAACTAATTGAAGCCGCGGTGAGCCTTTCGAACATACCGATTGCGGTGCATTTGGACCACGGCGATTCTTTCGAACTGTGCAAGGAATGCATCGATGAAGGCTTTACGAGCGTCATGATTGACGGCAGCCATTTGCCTTACGACAAGAACGTCGAGATCTGCAAAAAGGTCGTGGACTACGCTCACAAACACAATTGTGTCGTCGAAGGTGAATTGGGCATGTTGGTCGGGGCGCAGCATGACGAAGGGGAAGAAGGCGGCGGTTACTCCAAAGGTGGCGTTTATACTCATCCCGATGAAGCTGTCCAATTTGTCAAGGCGACCGGTGTTGATTCCCTCGCCGTGGCCATCGGGAATTCTCATGGCGCTTACAAATTCAAGGGCCAGCAACACTTGGACCTGGACCGGCTGAAAACCATCAAGAAAGCGTTGCTCGACGCAGGCATGGGCGATTATCCGCTCGTGCTGCACGGCGCGTCCAGCGTCCCGAAAGAAATAGCGCAAGAAATCAATCGGTACGGCGGCAAGCTCGGCGAAGATACGGCCGGTGTGCCTGAAGCGGACATCGAAGTGGCCCGGCGTGTGGGATGCACCAAAGTGAACATTGATACCGATCTTCGGATGGCCTTCACAGCAGCTCTGCGCAAATTCTTCATGGAATCGCCGAAGGAGTACGATCCGCGCAAGTACCTCACGCCCGCGCGAAATAAGGTCAAAGAGTTGGTCCGACACAAGGTCAAGAATGTGCTTTGCTGCGCCGGACACGCGTTCGATTAGGTTGGCAGGACAGGCGTCCCGCCTATCCTGGACGGGTGTGTTCCGCAACGGGACGCCCGTCCTTCCTACGATTGATCGGCCGCTTCTTCCGGCTTCCGATGCTGCACCAGAAGCGGAATATTCGTTTCCTGCCGGCCATTGATGGCAATATCGATCGAGTATTGGCCCGGCTTGTCGAACTTCAATTGCTGAATATTGATAACGAAATTGCGGACTAGAAAATTGGCGTCCGACGGAATCCGGACATCGACCGGCATATCAATACTCGGCATGACAAATTTGCCATCCTCGTCGACGAAATTCATTTTCACCTTATGAGACCCTTCCTCGATTCGAGTGAAGACGATGCGCAACGCGATGGAACATTGCGGATGGTAGGCAGGCAAATGATTGGTCACGATTGTGTCAAACGTACCGAGAATATTCAGCTTTCCGGCGTAATCTGTCGCGGCATCGCAAAGGGCGGCAATTTGAATGTTCATCTCGCCTCATAATGAAGCCCGCTCATTTTTCCGCAACGATTGTTTGTGAACGTGCGGGGAAGCACCCAGAACTTGATTACTTTGGTCCCAACCGTTAAGCAATTGCCCGGAGCGATCACAGCATGGCAGCCAGGGTGCGATTAAAACCATCGGTCAGAGGACTGCGGCGTTTACGCTGCAGAAACGTGAAATTGCCGGACGCTCGAGACTTTTCGGTGCGTTTCGACTTTGCGAAAAACTTTGCGAACGTTTCCGCAGCGCAAACGCTGCGCTCCTTAATTGCGCCTGCCTGCGTTCGCGCTCTTGAAGGAAAACAAGGTCTTTGGGGTTTCAAGTCCCAACGCGCTCTGCTCCGGCCCTTCGCAAATCAGCATCACGCTAATGGCCAAGCACGGTATGGACCGTACGCCCGCTTTCCGTTCTAGCGTTGCCAAAGCCTTCAGGCCGCGCTTAGGATGGCGCAACTGGTGCCTGCGCGAGCCAGAACGAATGATGGCCGACAATAAAGTCCAACTGAAAATCTTTGAAGGGCCGCTCGATCTCCTTCTCTACCTCGTGAAAAAGGAGGAGGTCGATATTTACGAAGTCAATCTCACCAGAATCGCCACGCAATTCATCGAATACGTCGAATTGATGCGCGAACTCGACCTCGAAATCGCCGGCGAGTTTCTCGTCATGACTGCGACGCTCATGCATATTAAGAGCCGCGAATTGCTTCCGGTCGATCAGCAAACGCCCACCGAAGATGACGAGGAGCAACAAGACCCGCGCTGGGAGTTGATTCGGCAATTGGTTGAATACAAGAAATTCAAGGACGCCGCCGCACAGTTGCAGGTCCGGGAAGCGCTCCAGGAGGGCATCTTTCCGCGTTTGCCAGGCAAGCCCGAATTTGTGGAGGAGCAACCCGTCCGGAAATCGGAAGTTTCGCTGTTCGATTTGATCAATGCAGTTAGCTCCATCCTCAAGCGCTTCGCCCAGCGCGACGAAGCCCGCGATTTATTTGAGGACAAATGGACCGTTAGCGAAAAGATCGAACATCTCATGCGCGTGCTTCGACAGCGGACGAAGCTTCACTTTTTCGAACTGTTCGCCGAGACGACAAGCCGGTCCGAGGTCGTGGTCACATTTCTGGCGCTGCTCGAATTGATTCGGTTGAAGCAGCTTGTCGTTTTTCAACAGCGGCCTTTCAGTGAAATTGAAATTGCGGCGGCGCCGCCTCCGCAGGTTTCGGCGCCCTCAAACGATTCCGCCCCGGGCGCCACACCGGAACCGGCCGAGACCTCAATCGCCTGATTCATGGAACTGAAGTTCATTCTTGAAGCCATTCTGTTCGCCACGCAAAAGGCGTTGAACCCGCGCGAAATTCGCGACCTATTGACTGCCACGGCGGAAACCTCGGACGATTCCTCGGCCAAGTCTTTCAAGAAGACGAAAGAAGCCGACGTGGCGGCGGCTTTGGAACAATTGGAAAAAGATCATGCGACGGCGAATCGGAGTTACCGGCTGGTCTGTGTCGCCGGCGCCTGGCAGTTCGTGAGCCAGCCCGAATATGCGCCTTGGCTGAAGACCCTGGTCGGACACAAAAATCGCCCACCGCGCCTTTCGCAGCCCGCCCTGGAGACGCTGGCCATCGTCGCTTATCGCCAGCCCTTGACGCGGGCCGAAATCGAACAGATTCGCGGTGTGTCCATCGATGGCGTGATGCAGACACTTTTGGAGCGAGGTTTGATCGAACAAGCGGGCCGCGCGGAGGTGGTGGGCCGGCCGATGACCTATGCCACCACGCCGTTATTCTTGGAATACTTCGGTTTGCGCAGTTTGGAAGAGTTGCCGGCGGCGGATGAACTACGCAGAATTGTCGTGCGAAAGCCTGAAGCGCTGCTCACCGTTGAACCAGGCTTGGCCACAGCGCCTCCAGAACAACTCGCCGAACAGTCAAGCGAAGGCGCCGCCACGGAAACATCACTAACTCCATCTGCAGCGGTGCCGGTCGAGATGAATGGTTCGGAGACACAATCCGACAATCCACGATCCAATTGAAATCTCTTCCTCCCATCTCAGAGCGCTCGATTCAGCAAGAACACTGTGCAAGTCAGTTTCACAGGACAGCGCGTCCCGCCTGTCCTGCTCTTGCTCTACGCGCATGCTGGACAAGCGAGACGCCTGCCCTACTGCCGGGTCATGAAGAGCCCTTTCCGAAACAGACTTCCACGCATTGCGCCCCTCAACCGGCGGTGGAGCGCGGACATTCCTGTCCGCAGCAGCTCTCGAACTTTCGCGCCGCCGCAGACTCGCCCAGGGCATTCCGTCGAACGGACATTGCTGCGGACAGGAATGTCCGCGCTCCGTCGCCGGTTGAAGGGAAGGAGAACTGCGCTTCGAGCTCATGAGCCTTCAAGAGCATCGCAAAGCGATTGATGAACTGGACGAGCAGATCGTGCGGCTTCTCAACGAACGCACGAAACACGTGCTCGAAATCGGCGCGATCAAACTTAAAGCAGGCGAGGAAATTTACGCGCCTCATCGCGAACTGGCCGTGCTCGACCGCGTTTGCAAGTTGAATTCAGGCCCCATCACCAATGAGTCGCTGCGCGCTGTTTACCGCGAAATCATGTCCAGCGCGTTGTCTTTGGAAAAGACGATGACCATCGCTTACTTTGGCCCGGAAGCGACGTTCACCCATCAGGCAGCCATCCGCCGGTTCGGCTCGAGTTTGCATTATGCCGCCCAGAAAACTATCGCCGATGTCTTCAATGAAGTGAGTCGCAATCGGGCCGACTACGGGGTCGTGCCGGTCGAGAATTCAACGGAAGGTGTTGTGACGCACACGCTGGACATGTTCGTCGATAGCGATTTGAAAATTGTCGCTCAGATCGTGCTGCCCATTCAGCATTGTCTGCTTGGAAAGTCCAAGCTCGATGATGTTAAGAAGCTCTATTCCCATCCGCAGGCATTAGGTCAATGCCGCGAGTGGGTCCGGAATCATTTGCCGCACGTCGAGATCATTGAGAGCTCTTCGACGACCCGCGCCGCGGAACTCGCTGCTCAAGAAAAGAATGCCGCAGCCATCGCCAGTTCGCTCGCCGCTGAACGCTATCGTCTGCAAATCTTGGAGCGGAATATTCAAGACAACTCGATCAACGCGACCCGCTTTCTGGTCCTCGGCCGCCAGTGCAGCCCGCCCACGGGACGGGACCGAACGAGTCTCATGCTGAGCATCGCGCATAAAGTAGGTGCGTTGCATCGCGCGCTGACGCCGATGCGCCGATACAAACTCAACATGACGCGGATTGAATCGCGGCCGAGCAAACGGCGGGCTTGGGAGTACTTCTTCTTCGTCGATTGCGATGGACACCTTCAGGACGAGAAAGTCGCGAAAGCCATCGAGCAGCTCGAAAAACAATGCAGCTTCCTCAAAGTGCTCGGATCGTATCCCAATGCGGAATGAACCTAGCCGGCGAAGCCCAGCCAAATGCACACAAAGATCGCGAAGGCCGCAAAGAGATTCTAAGAATTCTGTGGTCTTCGCGTCCTTGGCGATCTTCTGTTTGAACGACATGTCTTTTGTGGTGCAGCCGGGATTACCACAATGAATCATTCCGCGCGTGCCCGCCAAGTTTTCGACGTTGAGATTGCCGCTCTCAAAGCCGTTCGCGCGCAACTCGATAACGGCTTCGACGCCGCCGTTGATCTAATCGTCGAAGTCCTCCGCCATCGCGGCAAGATCGTCGTCGTGGGGATTGGCAAATCGGGAAACATCGGCCAAAAAATCGCCGCGACGCTCACGAGCACTGGCTCGACCAGCGTCGTCTTGAATAGCGTCGATGCGCTGCACGGAGACCTTGGCATCCTCAATGACGGCGATGTGATCTTGACCTTGAGTTACTCCGGCGAAACCGACGAGTTGCTGACCTTGCTGCCGGCGCTCAAACGATTTTCGGTGAAGATTATCGCCGTCACCGGAAGCTCGAAATCAACCCTCGCTCGCGCCAGTGACATTGTTATCCACGCGCGCGTTCCGAAAGAAGCGTGCCCCTTCAATTTGGCCCCGACGTCGAGCACCACGGCCATGCTGGTAATGGGTGATGCCTTGGCGATGGCGGTACTCGAGGCGCGCGGCTTTCGCAAACAAGACTTCGCCAAGCACCATCCTTCGGGCGCCATCGGACGCGCTTTGTTGCTCCGCGTAAGCGACATCATGCGCACCGGCCTTCGCAGCGCCGTCGTCTCGCAAACGCTAACAGTCAAGCAAGCCCTCCTCGTGATGACCCGCGCGAAGTCCGGCAGCGTCAGCGTCGTCAACGCCCGCGGCAAACTCGTTGGCGTGTTTACCGATGGCGACCTGCGCCGCCATATGGCCGACGGCGATCACGTCCTGGACCAACCACTGGCCAAAGTGATGACGCGCCACCCCATCACGATTCGCGAAGACGCCCTCGCCGCCGAAGCCCTGCACATTTTCAACGAACGCAATATCGACGACCTCATCGTAGTCAATTCAAAGAACGAACCGGTCGGCCTCGTCGATTTGCAGGATTTGCCCAAGCTAAAGCTGATGTGACAAAGCCAACCGACCCCACATTGGACGTTACGTCCACTCGGGCGGAAAATGACGCTGCGCTGAGTGCACCGGGACTGCTAGTATTCTTAAAGATCGTCAGCTGCTGGCTATTAAAGTTTCCGATCACAATGTCTGGCTTACCGTCCCCATCCAAGTCGCCCAAAGCACCAGCCCTAGCGTAATGAAGCGCTGGCAATTCAAAGCGGCTTTCAAATTGGATGGCCCCTGCACTGGAGACATTTCGGAACAGAGATATCGTTGTTCCCGTAGTCGGGACGACCAAATCCGGACGCCCATCCCCATCGAGATCACCAGCCAACAAGTCGAAAACAACGGCCCCAAAACCGATGTCCATTCTAGGCCCAAAACTTAGACTCCCGACACTACTGGTATTGCGCAGCACGGCCACGCTGGCGCCGTTCGATTGGCCCGTGATTAGGTCGGGCTTGCCGTCGCCATCCAGATCACTGATGGCCAAACCTTCATTTCCCCCTGCTGTGGCGAAATCGACTTTGGCGGCAAAGCTGATTGCTCCGACCGAACTCGTGTTTCGAAAAACCGAAACGGCGGCCGCATAAATATTTCCCACCACCAACTCGGGCCTCCCATCCCCGTCCAAATCGCCCACCGCCACCTCGCTCGGATTAGTAGTTGAAAAAGTCGTGCTCGCCGGAAAACTAGCGCTGCTGATGACCCGATCACTCGGGAAAGTCTGAACGAACTGAGCGTTGGAATAAGCTGTCCGCCCGCTTACTGTGACCGAAACTGGCGCGTACGTCGCAGCCATCGGGACTGTCACGCTCAATGACGATGTTGTGGCAGAGGTGACCGCCGCCCGCCCGCCTCCAAAGTAAACGATGTTATTCCCTGCTGTCGCGCTGAAGCCCGAACCTGTAATTATGACCGTGGAGCCAACATCCCCAGATAACGGCGCTATCGAAGTAATGACCGGTGGGCCGTCATCATCCACAATCGTTCCGACGCCTTGGCTGTCTGCAATGCTGGCCTCAACCGGAGCGGTGATAATCAAAAGGAAAGTCTCATTGGGTTCTTCCGATTGATCGCTGTTTACAGTAATGATGACATTCTTACTCAATTCGCCAGGCGCAAACGTCAGTGTCCCCGAACTGCTGATGTAGTCAATTGGGGCAGTTGCCGTCCCGTCGGTGGTCGAGTAGCTCGCTGTTACGACTTGAGAGCTGACTGATGAAAGCGTCACGGCGAACGTTGCATTCGCGGTTCCCGAATTGCCTTCGGCGAGCGCCACGTCGTTGACCGATAGGGAAGGTTGCGAATCGTCGTCCCTTATTGTCACCGTTCCTTCGCCATCGCCAATCTTCGCATTGAACGGGTTGCTGAGGATAACTGAAAAGGTTTCGTCCGCTTCGAAGGTGGTATCGCCATAGACTTGCATGGTGACATTCTTGATCGTCTCCAATGGAAGGAAAGTTAATGTAGTGGAGGTGGCTGTGTAATCACTTGGAGCCACTGCCGTCCCATCAGTTGTCGCGAGACTCACCGTCACCATTTGGCTGCTCGCGGTGGACAACGTTACAACCAAATCCGCATTCACAGTCCCCGAGTTGCCTTCGGTTACTACAGCATTGCCAATGGAGACCGCGGGCAACGGATTAACCGTCAACACAAACCTGTCGCTGGCATTGGCTCCATCGCTGTCGCTCACCGTCACCGTGATCACCCCGCTGCCAAACTGATTGGCCGCCGGACTGACCGTGACCGTTCGGTTGGCTCCGCTGCCACCCAAGACAATGCTCCCCGGAAGCACCAACACTCCATCCGAACTGGTGGCCGTCACGGTCAATGAACCTGGCGCCGTTTCCACATCGCCTACGGTAAAGGCAATGGCTGCAGTTGAACTATCCTCGCTGATCGTTTGATCGGAAATGTCGCTGATAGTTGGCGGGCTGATAACGAGAATTGCATCAATGCTGGTCGAGGTGCCATTAGCATTCGCCACGGTCACCGAATAGGTCCCTGCGTCAGTTGTCCGAACATTATTTAGAGTTAGGCTTGATCGTGTCGCTCCAGCGAGAGGAAGCTGATCCTTATACCACTGATACTGTAACGGATCACATCCTCCGGCCGAGATTGTGAAGATCACACGGGCACCAACTGCAGCCGTTTGGCTCTGAGGCTGAACCATGATCAAAGGTGGAGCGGTATCTATTTGCAACAAGGCGGGCGCGCTTTGGGCCGCGGTGAAACGATCCTGAACCGTTGCTTCATAAGTTCCCGCATCTGACGCCTGCACGTTAGCGAGGATAAGCTGCGCAGATCGGGCACCGACGATTGCCACGCCGTCCTTCGTCCACGAGTAGCGCAATGGAGGAATCCCCGTGGCTTCAACGGAGAAGGTAACTCTTGAACCAGGGCATGCAGTCTGATCCTGCGGATTGGTTACAATAATGACGCCCTGGGCAAGCACATCCGAACAAAGCATCAAGGGTACAAGAAGCCACATTCCAAGCTTAGCGGCGAATGATATAGTCATAAGGTGAAGGTTTTGATCGGCAATGCCGCCCACCTCTCCATCAAAGGTGACAACGCGAAACCGAGAGGGCCTGGTGTAGCGACGCTCAACAAAGTTACGTCATCGCCGCCGGAATGA
>Ga0194126_10007315_pt1 | contig 15412 bp, 12 predicted proteins | sample TA2KigC150mmetaG_FD_148641 | JGI IMG/M metagenome (GOLD analysis project Ga0194126, IMG submission 148641) | Freshwater microbial communities from Lake Tanganyika, Tanzania - TA2015035 Kigoma Deep Cast 150m | ecosystem: Environmental > Aquatic > Freshwater > Lake | place: Tanzania: Lake... | reverse complement strand
TCCTACGTGGACCTGATGACCGCCACCGCGATGGTGCGAGGCAAGACGGTTCCGCCCGGCGTGAGCTTCGTGGTCGCCCCCGGCTCGCGGCAGGTCCTCTCCATGATCACCCGCAACGGCGCCCTCGCCGATCTCGTGGACGCCGGCGCGCGGCTGCTGGAGACCGCGTGCGGCCCGTGCCTGGGCGTCGGCCAGTCCCCCCGCTCGGGCGCGGCCTCGGTGCGTAGCTTCAACCGCAACTTCAAAGGGCGCTCGGGCACTGCCGACGCCGGCGTCTACCTCGCCGGCGTCGAGACCTGCGTCGCCGCGGCGCTGACGGGCAAGCTGACCGACCCTCGCGAGCTGGGCGCGGCGCCGGTGATCTCCATCCCCGCGAGCTTCCACCTCGACGACTCGATGATCGTCGCCCCTGCTGCGCCGGGGGAGCCGGTCGAGATCGTCCGCGGGCCCAACATCAAGCCCTTGCCGCTGGCCGAGGCGCCTGCCGATGGGCTCGAGCTCGAGGTGCTCATCCACTTGGGCGACAACATCACCACCGACGACATCCTCCCGGCCGGCGCGAAGCTCCTGCCGCTGCGCTCGAACGTCCCGGCCTACTCGGCGCACGTGTTCGGGCAGCTCGACCCCGACTTCCCCGCGCGCGCCGCGGCGGCCGGTGGCGGCTGCATCGTCGGCGGTGCGAACTACGGTCAGGGCTCCAGCCGCGAGCACGCCGCGATCGTGCCGATGTACCTGGGCGTGCGGGCGGTGTTGGCCGAATCCTTCGCGCGGATCCACCGCTCGAACCTCATCAACTTCGGCGTCCTGCCCTTACTCGCCGAGCGCGAGGCGCTCGACGCGTTGGCGCCGGGCGCGAAGCTCCGTCTGAGCGATGTCCACGCCGCCATCGACACCCCCGGCGGAGGCGGGGTGACGGTCACCCCCGAGGGGGCGAAGCCCTTCACTGCCCGCCTCCCGCTGACGGACCGCGAAGCACGCCTCCTGCGGGCGGGCGGACTGCTGAACTACCTCCGCGACCGGGCGGGCAGGGGGTAGCAGGTGCGCGGGTCGTCCGCGTGGAAGTGACCTGTCCGGTCGCCGTGGGGCGGCTCACCAGAGCCGCCAGTGCCCTTCCTGAGGAACGGACTGCATGTCACAGAACGGGTTCCTGGCGCTGCTGTTCGTGCTGGTCATCATCGGGCTGGCCGGAGGGCTCTGGGGCGGCTTCTGGCTGGGCAGCCACTTGCCCGAATCGATGCCGGAGGCTCTTCGCGGCATTCTGACGCTGCTGATCACCTTCGGCTCGGCGGCGGCGAGCGTCGGGCTGCTGTACTACGTCGCCTACCGGATCGACCACTTCCTCCGTCGCCGGAAGAAGGCCGCAGCGGCCGACCGCAAGGGCTTCCAGAAAGACCGCCCGGCCAAGCGAAAGCGCAAGAAGCGCTAGTGGTCTGCCAGCCGTGGTTCCTATGGTTGCCGTCTGCCGTTCGTAGGTCGGAGCGCTGCTCCGACGCCGTCCACCGGAGCCGCCGCCGTGCCGTTCCCCCCTCTCCCTTCAGGAGAGGGGCCGGGGGTGAGGCTTCCGCGCCGTCGCCGTTACTGTCCACCCCAACCATGCCTTCCTGTCGGCCGGGACTCCGGTCCCGACCAAGCCTTGCCCAGGAGCGCCCGATGAACCACCCCGAACTGGACGCGATCGCCGCCGCGGCGCGGGAGTTCCTGGACCGCGAGGACGAGCGGCGCGAGGAGGCCTTGGAGTTCTCGCGGCAGGTCATCCGAACCGCCTCGGCGATCATCAAGCACGCGCACCGGGAGGAGTACGAGGAGTCGCGGGCGCTGCTCGCCGAGGCGGGCGAGGCGGTCGCGGAGATGAACGTGCGGCTGCAGGCGTCGCCGTGCTTGTGGTTCGCGGGGTTCGTGACCGATGCGCTGAAGGAGTTTGCCGAGGCGCACCTGACCTTACGGATCGTGCGGGGCGAACCGCTCCCGACGCCCGAGGAGATCGGGGTGGGACCGGCGACCTACTTGAACGGCCTCGCCGAGGCCATCGGCGAGATGCGGCGGCACGCGCTGGACCTCATCCGCCTGGGCGAGCCCGAGCGTGCCGAGGCGGTCCTCGATGAGATGGACGACCACTACACGCTCTTGATGGGGTTTGACTATCCGGAGGCCGTGACGCTCGGACTCCGCCGCCGAACCGACGCCGCTCGCGGCCTCGTCGAGCGCACCCGGGGCGATGTGACCAACGCCTTGCAGCAAGCCCGCCTCGAGGCCCGCATGGCCCGGCTCCAGGAGCACGTCGGCGGGGAGCCGTGAGTTGCAGGCTGTCGCTCACTCGCCGAACGGACCGCCGGCGCGGAACAGCATCCAGAGCGTGAGACCGGCCATGACGGCGGCGATGACGGTCTTGAGCAGCGAGCCCGCCGCACGGCCCAGGAAGGCTCCCCACCCCGCGCGGCGCGCCTCCTCGTCCGGGCGCCCTTGGCGGAGCTCGTACCAGTAGCCCCCGAGGTACCCGCCGAGCATCCCCCCGGCCAGCGGCGCGATCACCGCTCCGATGACCGACCCCACCGGCCCGCCCAGCCCGCCGATCAGCGGGCCCACCCAGCCGAACAGCACCGCCCCCAACAGGCCCCCGATCAGCGCCCAGACCGCCCCGCGCGCCGAGCCCCCGTAGCGCTTCGTGCCCCACGCGCTGAGCGCGTTGTCGCCCGTCTCGGCCAGCACGGTCAGAGCGAGGAAGAGCAGGAGCATCCACGCGGGCGGACGCTCCCACTGGGTCGACGCGGAGAGCGCGAAGGAGACGACCAGCACGGCCACGCTACCGGGCAGGCCGAGAAGACAGGCCAGGACGCCGGCGACCATCACCACGATCGCCAGCACGATCCCGACCCACAGCAGGACGGTCACCATCGGCTAGTCATCCGTCGCCGTCGTAGGACGGAGCGCTGCTCCGTCACCGCCGTTGTCGCCGTCGTAGGATGGAGCGCTGCTCCGTCACCGCCGTTGTCGCCGTCGTAGGACGGAGCGCCGGCTCCGTCAACCCGAGCGCCGTCGTAGGACGGAGCGCCGGCTCCGTCACCGCCGTTGTCGCCGTCGTAGGATGGAGCGCTGCTCCGTCGCCGCCGTTGTCGCCGTCGTAGGACGGAGCGCCTGCTCCGTCACTGCCGTTGTCGCCGTCGTAGGACGGAGCGCTGCTCCGTCACTGCCGTTGTCGCCGTCGTAGGACGGAGCGCCGGCTCCGTCAACCCGAGCGCCGTCGACGCGGGCGCTTCGCGCCGATCCCTCGGGGCGGGCGGCGCGCCGACCCGGCCTGGCGCCGAGACGCTACCCTTCGTCGTAGCCCTTCAGCGGCCGGTACCAGATGTTGCGGAAGCGCACCAGGTCGCCGTGGTCCTGCAGCATCAGCGGGCCCTCCGGCGCGTGCGGCACATACTCGGTCAGCACCCGGTGCGACGTGTTGCCCATCAGCTCCACGTGATGGTGCAGCACGATCCCGTTGAGGAGCACCGTCACGTAGGCGGGCTTCACGCAGCTTGCCCCCTCGAACCGCGGCCCCTCCCAGAGGATGTCATACGTCTGCCACTCCCCCGGCTTCCGGCAGGCGTTCGCCAGCGGCGGATACTGGCCGTACACCGCACCCGTCGTCCCGTCCGGGTAGGTCAGGTTGTCATGGCAGTCCAGCACCTGAATCTCGTACTGACCCATCAGGAACACGCCGCTGTTGCCCCGCCCCTGGCTCTCCCCCTTCACCACCGTGGGCGCGCAGAACTCCAGGTGCAGTTGGCAGTCGGGGAGCTGCGCGACCGTCTGGATGTTCCCCGTGCCCGGCATGACCTCCATGGCGCCGGCCTCCACCTTCCACTGCGCCGGTGAGCCGTCGCCGCTGACCCAGCCGTCGAGGCTCTCGCCCCCGAAGAGCACCACCGCGTCTGCGGGCGGCGTGCCTGCGCCGCAGTCCGTGCAGCAGTCGCAGCACGAGCCGGGGGTCACAACCGGAGGCTGCGGCCGGTTGCCGTCGTGCACGTGCCAGGAGGTGCCGGGGATGATCGGGGTGTCGTCGTAGCCGAGGTTCTTCCCATCGGGAGCCATCGAGCTTCTCCTTACTCGTCGCTCAGATCGTCGCGCAAGCGCGCGTGCCGGTCAGTTCCCAGCCCGGGGCCGCCACACCTCCACACTCCCGGCCCGCCCCGTCGGCCTGCGGAAGGTCCCCTCGGCCGCTTCGCCCAATCTCGCCCCAACCCGCCGGTGACCCGGCCATCCTTGACCGGAGCCTCACCCGATGGTCGTGCCGTTGCTGACCGTGGCCCTCCTGTTGGTCACCCTCGTGTGGGGTCTGACGTTCCCCATCGTGAAGGACGCTGTGGCCGACTATGGCGTGGTCGGCTTCCTGGCGATCCGCTTCGCGCTGGCCGCCGCGGTCCTGGCTCTGCCCGGCCTCCGCCGCGCGACGCGCCGAACGTGGCTCATCGGCGGCGCCATCGGGCTCGTGCTGGCTGCTGCGTACCTCCTGCAGACCTTCGGCATCCGCTACACCACGGCCACGAACTCCGGGCTGATCACGGGCCTCTTCGTGGTGTGCGCGCCCCTGTGGAGCCGCGTGCTGTTTGGCGTGCGCACCGACCGCCTCTCCGCCGCCGCCATCGCCGTCAGCCTCGTCGGCCTCGCCCTGCTCGCCGGCGCCGGGGCGCGTCTCCCCTCCCTCGGCGACCTCCTCACCCTCGGTTGCGCCGTGGCCTTCGGCCTGCACATCGCCCTCCTGGGGCGCCACTCCGCCGAGCACGACCCTTGGGCTCTCTCCCTCGCGCAGCTCTCGGCCGCCACGCTCCTGTTCGCCGTTGCGTGGCCGCTCACCGAGCCCCTTCGTTGGCCCTCGACACCCGTTTGGGGCGCCCTGCTGCTCACCGCGCTCGCCGCGACCGCCGGGGGCTTCACGGTCCAGACGGCCGCCCAGCGCCGTCTGCCGCCGGTCCGAGTCGCCATCCTCCTGACGATGGAGCCCGTCTTCGCAACGCTGTTCGGATGGGTGTTGGCGGGGGACCGCCTCGGCCCGCTGCAGCTCGCCGGCGGCGCGCTGATGATCGCCGCGCTGCTGGTCGTCAGTCTCCGCCACGACGCCTCGCCGTCCCCCGTCCCCCCTCCCCTCTCCGGAACGGAGAGGGGCCGGGGGTGAGGCCGCCGTGCCGTCCGTGCCCGCGGCTCTCCCGCGCCGTCGCCGTCCCCTATCCCCCCAGCTCCACGCACCGCCTTCGGTAGTGCAGGTAGTCCGCGTAGGACACTTCCTCGGGCACCCCATGGTCGCACGTCGGGATGTAGCCCCCCCGTTCCCGCATGGCGGGCAGGATCCGTTCGACCATCCGGTCGATGGCGTCCTTACCCTTGGCCAGCTCCCGCTTATCGATCCCGCCGAAGATCGCGAGGCCGGGGTGGTCCCGCCCAATCTGCACCACATCGCAGCCCGACGCCACCTCGAAGGGGCTCATCGCGTCCATCCCGATCTCCGCATACAGCGGGATCGTCGGCGGGGCGAAGCCGTCGGTGTCGATCTGCACGTGGAGGTGTCGGGTCGGGTCGAGCTGCCGCGACTTCAGGTTCGCAATCAGCTCCTGGTAGTAGGGCAGCAGGAACTCTCGCATCATGTCCGGGGAGATCAGCGGACCGTGGTTGTAGCAGATGTCCTCGGCGAAGTAGATCTCGTCCAGCGTCACGTGCTGCTGATGTCGCGCGATCACGGCGTCGGCCAGCTCGAACCACGCCCTCATGCAGTCGTGGATCACCTCGGGCATGTCGTGGAAGGCATACAGCAGGTCCGCCGGACCGATGAGGCTCCGCAGGTACATGTACCCCCCGATGAGGCCCTGCTGGATCATCAGCCCCTGACCCGCGCATGTCCGGGCCGTCTCCATCCGCGCCCCCAGGTCGGCGTAGCGCTCCGGGGACGACGGGTCCAACCGCCACTTCACGTCCTCCTCCCAGGTCCTCCGGTCCTTCACGGGATGCGCGAGGTACTCCGGCATGAAGCCGTTCCGCCGGCCCTTGAAGAACAGCACCCGCCGCCCCGCGTAGTCCTGAACGACCTCGTGGTCGCCCCGGTCCTCCAGCACCACCGTCTCGTAGGCCGGCACGAAGGCCGCCTCGCACCACCCCAGTTGCCCCAGGCCGTGGTTGCCGCCCGGATCGTACTGGAACAGCTCGTGCATCGGCACCTCCTCCGGCATCCCCTCGGCCTCCCACCGTTCCAGCGAGAAGAACCCGAACTCCCGCCGGTACAGCGGCGCCCCCGGCGTCACGGCGTACGTATCGCGCAGCTTGCGCGCCCCCTCGGTCATCCTGTCGCGTGGGACCATCCCGTGAATGCCGTCGTGCGGCGTCTCGGGCATCGACTCCCTCCCTCTGAATCCCGGCTCTGAGACGCCCGGGGGTTCCGCGTCCCCTGCGGCAACTCCTGTCGCCCTCACTCCGGCGCCTCGTCGCTCCGCCCCTCACGCCCGGCCACGTGGGGGCGTCATCCATGACGCCCGAAGGCCCAGTGCCCTGTCAGCCGTGAAGCCTTCGGTCGTCGTGGGTCGGCTCACCAGAGCCGACAAAGCCTTCAGATCAATGCCGGACGACGTCGGCTCTGGTGAGCCAACCCGCGACGGCAAACGGCAACCACAAGAACCACGGCTGACAGACGCACTAGCGCGCCGTCACTCGTGGTTGTTTGGATTGGTGGACGGCCCGTTCCGCACGCCCATCCGTCGCCGTCGTAGGACGGAGCGCTGCTCCGTCACCGTCGCCGTCGTAGGACGGAGCGCTGCTCCGTCACCGTCGTTGTCGAGGTGGGTGCTTCGAGCGACGACGACACATCCTCACAATCACGAGTGACGGCGCACTAGCGCGTCTGCCGTCGAAAGCTGGGGCAGACCCCTCCGAGAACGTGGTAAAAGACCTTGGGCGCTGGATCAACCGACTGCGCAACGCGCAGGAACGCGCGCGACGTGGCGCGATGATGGGGGCGTCGACTCGTGTTAGGAAAGCTAGGGCCGGCCACAGCCCGTCCGGGCACCCGCCAGCGGGTGCTGGTCGTCGACGACAACGACGGCGTCCGCGGCTCGCTGCGGATGATCCTGAAGCACGCGGGGTACGAGACGGTCGAAGCCGCGTCGGCGGCGGAGGCCCGCGGGGAGCTGAGCCTCTGGGACTTCGAACTGGTGCTGCTGGACCTCAGGCTGCCCGACGAGTCCGGCACTTCTCTCCTCGAGGAGCTGCGCCCCCGAATCCCCTCGACCGTCGTCGTGGTGCTGACGGCGAACCCCGACGCGCAGACGGCCGTGGGCACGCTGCGACGGGGCGCCTACGACTGCCTCTTCAAGCCGGTCGACCCGGACGAGCTCCTGGAGGCGATCGAGCAAGCGCTGCGGCGGAGAAGTGACGAGCTGCGCCGCCAGGCCTCCGATGAAGAGCTTGCCTGGCTGGTCGAGGAGCGGACCCGCAGCCTCCATGATGCCCTGCACCGCCTCCACGATGCCGAAGCGGCCATCAAGCGCGTTGCCTGTTCGCTGGCCGAGATCCGTGATGCGGAGACCGGCGGCCACCTCAAGCGGATCGCCGTGTACGCCCGCGAGCTGGCCCTGGCCCTCCCGCACGCCGTCCGCGAGCGGAACGGGATCGACGCCGACTTCATCGCCCTCATGGTTGAGGCGGCGCCCCTCCACGACATCGGCAAGATCGGCGTCCCCGACCACATCCTCCTGAAGCGCGGCCCGCTCACCGTGCAGGAGCAGGAGATCATGCGTCAGCACCCGCACACCGGGGAGCGGATCCTGCGCGCGACCTGGAGCGGGAGTGACGACGCTGGGGCGTCGCTGATGCAGATGGGCTGCGACATCTGCCGGGCCCACCATGAGCGCTATGACGGCACCGGCTACCCCGCCGGCCTGGCGGGCGAGGACATCCCCATCGTGGCGCGCATCATTGCGGTTGCGGACGTGTACGACGCCTTGGCGACCCCGCGGCTCTACCGCCCCGAGGCGCTGGCGCACGAGGTGGTCCGCAGCATGATCGCCCGCGAGAAGGGGAAGGCCTTCGACCCCGACGTGGTCGACGCCTTCCTGGCCGCTGATGCCCGCATGGCCCAGACGGCCCAGCGCATCCGCGATGTGGAGACCGTCCAGGGCCACGACGACGGCCGCGTCTTCGGCGCCGAGACCCAGCTCGTCGCCGAGATCCTCGGCGTTAACGCCTGACCTCCGCCGTGGCCGTGCCGTTGCCTCAGCCGTTCTCCCCTCTCCGGGACGGGGAGGACCCGGGGGCGAGGCCGCCGATCGGCTACACGACCTCCATCGTCGAGGGCGGTTTGGGGGCGATGTGGTAGGTGACGCTCACGACCCCGGGCACTTCCCCAAGCAGTCGCCCCGCCAGGCGTTCGAGCGTCTCCCACGGCAGCCGCATCGGCGTGGCGGTGCGCGCGTCGACGCTCTCCCAGCAGCGGACCTCGATCTGCAGCCCGAAGTCCCGCTGGCCGTCCCGCATCCCGGTGACGCGGTCCTCGTGGAGGATCGCCATGTACTGGAAGGCCCCCGTCGCCGCCAGCTCCTCCTCGGTGATGGCCGTGGCCTCGCGCACCAGAGCGATCCGCTCGCGTGTCGCCTCGCCCACCACTCGGGCGGTCAGCGCCGGACCGGGGAACGGCATGCGGTTGTACACCGATTCGGGGAGACCCAGGGCGGCCGCCACCTTCCGCACCCCGTCCTTCCGCAGTTGGATCAGCGGCCCGATGATCCGGTAGCCGAACGCCTCCTGCGGGTCGATGCCGATCTGCTCGAAGACATTGTGCTGCCGCTTGATCCCGGCGGCCGTCTCGTCCACATCCGTCAGGATGGTGCCCTGCAGCAGGTGCTTCGCTCCGCTCGCCCGCACCAGCCGCCCAAAGACGGCCTTGTAGAACGTCTGCGTGATCGCCTCCCGCTTCTCTTCGGGGTCGGTCACGCCCGCGAGCGCTGCGAAGAACTCGTCCTGCGCATCGATCAGCTCCACCCGCACCCCCAGGTCCGCGAACAGGTCGACCACCCGTTGCGGCTCGCCTTTGCGCATGAGGCCGTTGTCGATGAAGTACGTCTTCAGTCGTTCCCCCAGCGCCCTATGCCCCAGCAGCGTCACCGCGGACGAGTCCACGCCCCCCGACAGTGCGTTGATGGCCAGCCCGTCCCCCACCGTCTCCGCGATCTGAGTCACTTGCCCCGCGATGAACTGCTCCGGGTCAAGCTCCGCCGCCGGGATTTCCTTGATGCCCATGACCTGGTCCCCTCCCTGAGGTCGAGATGCAGATACCTTGGGGCGATTCTGTTCGGGGTGGGCGAGCACCTCCGTGGCCCCGTTTGCTCGGACGACCGGGCCCCATCCGGCGCTTCTCCTTGCCGTTGCCTTGGGAGCGCGGACGCGCTCAGGAGACCTGGATAACCCCAGACACGGCGTACGTTGGTCTACGCGACTGCTTAGCCTTCCCCCAGGAACGGTACCACCTGCAGTGTCACAGAGGCGGCCCGTTCATCCCTGCCCGGGAGGCGAGGCGTAGCCGGCCCTGCAGGGCAAGGCTGGATCGCTTCAAGGGTGGGTGGCCGATGGCGCAGTGGGCTCTGCGGCCTGGCCGTGCTGCAGGACCCTCTACGGCGTTTCACCAGGATCCCCGCTGCGGCACCGGTCATCCAGCTGTGGCCACCTCCAGCGCTCCGAGTACGATCCCTAGTTCCCAAGAGCCGATGACGGTTCCCGCGAATGTCATGGCCAGCAGCGCCGTGGCGGCGAGGTACGCCAACACCGCCGTCGGCACGACGACCGAGCCTCGCTCCACGCGCCGGCTCTGCAGCAGGCGTAGCGCCTGGACACTGAAGGACCCCAGGCAGACCAGGAAGGCGAGTGTACCAATGAGGCCCATGCGGTGGATGAGCGCGAAACCGATGTTGTGCCAGTAGTGCATTCGGAAGCCGGAGTCCGCGTAGTACCAGTAGGAGGAGGCAAAGGGGTCGAGGTCATAGACAGCCCCATTGCCGAAGCCCAGCAACCACACCCATTCGGAGGGGCGATCTCGCCACTCCCGAAGCAGCCACCCCAGTTCGGCCGCCCGCTGCCGGACTGAGACATCGTAACGGGCGACCGGATCGATGGAGGTTGTGCTGTCCAAAGGAAGCACCGCCAATGCCCGGCCCCGCCAGGCCTCAGCTTGGGTACGGGGGAAGGACGGGTTGAGGGATGCGGCGACGGCCGCAAGTACTGCCAGGGCCCCGGCGATCCGAACCGACGCCGCCAATGAGCGCCGAACGCCCAGCAGCAAGCCCACCATCAGGGATGACGCCAGGACGATACCCGCATGTGTCCGGCTGAGGCTCAGCGCGAAGCAAGATGCAGCGAATGCCGCGGCGAGGGCCCAGGCGAGCCTCCGCCGCCGGGTGTCAGCCACGATTGCGCACACGAGAGGGAACACGAACATGAACAACGAGGGAGGGTCATGGCGCTGATCCAGACGTTCCGTGAGCACCGCCTGAACGTAGGTCGGCATCCGTGTAAGTGCCGCCAGCAGGTCCACGACGAAGATGCTGCGGAGGAGGCGGAGCGCTCCCCGGGATGGCACGGTAGCCACCACCGCCACGAACATGACTGGGGTGAGAAGCAGGCGGTACGCATCCCCGAGCACCAGCAGTGCATTGTTCCCAAGGCTCAGCCCCCAGGCTGTGGCGGCCACGTTCAGAGCCACGAAGCAGGCCGCGAGCCATCCGGTGGACGTCTCCCCGCGGGCTCCACCGCGCGAAGCCCTGACCACGGCATACAGGGCGAGCAGCCCCAGGGTGCCCGTGATGGGCACGGTCAGGATGCTGTGTAGACGCAGCGCCTCGCGTGCTACCTGAGGCACGTCATAGGTTCCTGAGAGGAACCGAACGGCCGCCCAAGTCGCCTCGCTGCCCGCATAGGCCAGCGGCACCAGACTGCCGCACCCGGGAAGCAGCGGCTCCTGCCCAACCGGGCGGGGTCGATCTACGCGTTCGGCTCTTCGCACCCCTGCGTCGCCCATCACCGACCTCCACCGGAGTCCGCGTCGCCCGCAACCGATGCGCTCCCCTCGCCCGCGGCGCCCACCTACTCGCTGCCGCCCCGAGTCCCGCCGGCTGCCGCATTGGCCACTGGTCCCGTGCTCGTCTCACGCAGGAACGCGACCAAGAGCACCGCGCCCGTAATCACGTGCGCGGAGGACACACTGAATGCCGCGCCGACCGATGCGTATCTCGGGCTCAGGCAGGCCTGCAGCACGACGCCGAGTAGCACGGCGACGGCTGCAGCGCCGATCGTTAGGAGGTTGTAGCCCTTGCCGGCGTAGTAGCCCATGACGACCTGCCAGAGGGCGGCCCCCACCAGGCCAGGGAGCAGCATGAGAGCCAAGGGATAGGCTTGAGCGTATGCCGGCCCGTTGATGAGCACCAGGACTGGGCGCCCCACGACGGCGATGGCTGTGCACGCGGCCACCAGCAGGGCGGCAGTCGTCGCCAGCATCTTGCGGGTGCACGCGATCTGCCGGCCGGACGCCGAGCCGAGAGCGGCGACGCGGCTCCACAGGACGTTGCTCGCGCCCCTCGCGGCAAGGAGCGGAAGGCTGACTAGCCAGGCAGCCCGCGAGAAGAGCCCGACCTCGGCTGTGCTGGAGAATGCTCTGAGCAAGAGAACGCCGGATGACTCCGAGAGCAGCTGGAGGACGGTGTATGCGTGAGCCCGGATGCTCACGCCCAGGAGTTCCGTCAAGGGCCGGAGTTCGGGGCGGAGTGGCACCCGAAGCAGCCGCGCCGGAAGAGCCATGAGAAGCGTCTTCGCCGCCAACGCTCCCCAGAGCGCAAGCAGGGCGGTGTCCACGGACAGCACGCGCAACGCCGCAGCAACGCCTACGAGGGCAATGTGTAGCAGAGATGAGATGACCGTTGCAGCCGACAGGGCTACGAAGTTCTCGCGGGCCATCAGGATGGCGAGTGGAAACAACCCGAAGTGCTGCACAGCGATTATGTTCGCGGTGGCTACGAGTTCACCGCCCGTGAGGCCCCCGGTCCAGCCGGCGACCCATGCGGCGGCGGCGGCCAAGTTCAGGAACACCGCCCACGTGAGGCCGTAGCTGTTGATGGCCTGGATGTAGCGTTCGAGTCGGCTCTTGTTCCCCCCCACGTGGTAGAGCAGGGCGTGAGTCAGGCCGAATGAGAGCACCACGGCGGCGGCTGCCGCCGCAGTCTGGATCACAACGTAGACGCCGAGGCCGCTCCTGCCCAGGACACGAGCAAGGAGACCACCCACGATTGCCGAGGCCAACAGGGCACTGGCCTGCCCGGTCCAGAACAGCAGGACGTTGCTCCGCATTCGACTCCGTCCGCTCTGGCCCTCGCTGCTCCGCCCGCTTCCCCGGGGGCTCAGTCATCCGGCCCGCGGAGCTTTGCTGGGGCTCCCATAAGCCTCAGCGAACGTCGCCGCGACGACGTAGCCAACGGCGACAGCAACCGCGGCCAGCAGCATGTCCAGGGGCGGCCGCGGCGAACAGGCGTGGAGAGGCGTGGCGGGTGGATCGATGATATGGAACTCAGGGCCTGCACGCCGCTCGGCAGCCCGCGCCAACTCCACGCGCACCCGCAGCTGCGTAAGGGCCGCCGTGGCCCACTCCGGTGGAGCACGCTCCCTCGAGGTGTCTGATCGCGCGGTCCCCTCCCACTCAGCGGCGGTGGATCGGAACTGGTCGTCCAGGGCCTTGCGGGTCGCGGCTCGCTCCCCCCGCGTTATCCGGGACAGCTCCTCGTCCAGGAGCGAGACGTACGCCTGGAGGATATCGCGAGCCAGGTCGCGGGCAGGCTCGTCGCCGGTCGCTCGAGCACCCAGCCCACGAGGAGTGCCGGTCGTGCGGCAGGTGATCCGCACCTGACCGCTACCGCCCGTCCGTGCCGCCACAGCACGCCTGAGGTACGCCAGTGTCTCGTCGAGATCGTCGAGTCCGCGCACGCGCTCCCGCAGATGCACCTGCGCGGCGACGCCGGACCGGATCCGGCGGGTGCCGATGAGCGAGACTGCGACATCGGCCGACAGGGAAACCGTACCACCGAGGCGATCATCAGCGAAGCCCAGGCTGCCAGTCGCAGTGTCGCCCACCCCAAACAGCACTGTCGTGTCGGCCTCATAGCGGCGCGGCAGCGCGAGCGAGCTCAGCAGACCGGCGCCCACGCAGACCGCCGCGGCAGTCGCGAGTGCCCACCAACGCCAACGCCACAAGCGGACCACAAGGCCGCCGATCGAGAGATGGCTATCCACACCTACAGGACTCCCCGGTAGAGATGGCAGTTCACACGTGCAGGACCGCCCGGCACTCCTGGTTCGACCGCGCCGCTCTCGGGCTCATGGCTCGGCCACGGCGTCGGGGGTCACTGGCAGTTCCCCGTAGAGCAGGGCCACGTCGTCGACCACGATCTGCGCGTCGGGCGACGGCAGCGGGTCGGCGCCGGCCCGCAGTACGAGTGCGTCCACCTCCGACCAACCGCGGGGAGAACCACCGACCGCGAAGTCGGCCTGCGGGAGAACGCACTCACGCCATCCCGTCCAGTCCACCTTGACGTCCATGCCATACAGGTCCGTCTCCGTGGTCCCGGGGTTGTCCGAGACTGCGAGGATCCGGATCGTCGCACCCTCGGCGTCACGCGCGTGGAGCCAGATCTGCAGCGCCCGGACGGATCGCCAGTCGTGGGGCACGGCCTGGGTCTCGATGTACGGGTTCTGCACCCAGTCCCTCCACTGACCGCCATGCGATCCGCTCCTGAAGACCTGCGTGGAGTCGGTCAGGCCGTGCCAGCCCCACAATCCGCTCTCAAAATCCTCGACTACAACGAGACCCACACGTGGGGATCTCTCGAGGGCGATGTCATCTATGCACAGCACAGTATCTGCCTTGGGCTCGAGGCCGAACTTGGCTCCGGCGACCGTCAGGCCGGCGACGGACTCCCAGCCGAGGGGCGCGCCCCATGGCCGAAATCTCCAGCGTGGCAACTGCACGTGCCGCCAGCCCGCCCAGGTGATCGGGAATGTCACCATGAAGCAGTCGGTCTCATCCGCGGTGGCGGCGCTGTCCGAATCAACCAGAATCTTGATCGGCGCATTGTTGGCCCTCTCCGAATACACCCAGAGCCCCAGTGCATCGTAGTCGCTCCAGTCAGGTGGAACCTCAGAGGTCTGCACGAAGGGGTGTGCCTCGAAGTTGGTTAGGAGCGCCGCCCGAACGCCGCCATGCGTCTGAGCGTCTGTCACCCTCAGCTCGGACCAGGCCTGCCCCCCCCTCTCGAAATCCTCGATCAGTAGTAGAGGCGCGTCGGCTGCCTGCCGCCGCAGGATCATGTTGTCTAGATACAGCAACGTGTCCGGTGGTGGGTCTGGCAACCCCCACTTGCGCGCCGTCAACATCACGGAGTCTACCTTGTGCCAGCCGACCGGATCGCCCCAGGCCTGGAATCTCCACCACGGGAAGGCCAGTTCAGTCCAGCCCTTCCAGCCCACGTCGAATGTGGTGAAGTACCCCGCAGCGTCGTCGTCATTGGGCGCCGAGAAGATGATGACCTTGATGGTGGCCCCGGTCGCCTCCGGCGCATACGCCCAGAACCGGACCTCGTCATACAACGACCAATCGTGGGGGATCGCCTTGTTGTGCGCGTACTGCACGGATGGGTCCGACACGTCCCACTTGCCGGAGGCCTCGCCCTCCTTCGCGTAGACGAGGCTCCGCTTCAGCCCCCACCACATGTCGATGTCGTCCTCGAAGTGGGACACCGGCAATGCCTCAACGTCGGCCAAGTCATTGCGGCTCAGATAGATGTCGTCGAGGCGCAGGACCGTATCCGCTTTCGGGTTGCAGTTCCACCCAATGGCCGACAGCTTCAGTTCAGTGACTTGCTCCCAACCCAGGGGCTCCCCCACATGCCCCAACACAGTGACCGGAAGGAAGAGGAAACGCCAGCCGGTCCAGGTGACCTGCATCCGGAAGAAGTAGTAGTCCGGCTGCGGCGTCTGGGGGTTGTCCGCTTGGAGAAGGATCACGAAGGGCGCCTGGTTGTCGACCTCGGAGTGAACCCACATCTCGAGCGTGTTGTAGCGAACCCACTGCCGTGCATCCTGGATCGTTAGGGACGCGCTCGTGTCCGCCGGCATGTTCCACCACTTGCCGCTCTGCGTGCCTGAATGCGCGACGGTCCCATCCCTGCGGAGGCCGTGCCAGGGCAGGGGAGTCCCGTCGAAGTCGTCGATGAGTAGGGGCGGGACAGCCTGACCGACGGCCCGCGCCCCCCACAGACTCGCTAAGGCGGCCGCCGCAATCGGAACCCACCTGGCCATTGTCATGCTGGCTCCCCTATTCCGACGTCTGAGGTCTGCTCGCGGGCCCCACGCCGCGCCCCCC
>Ga0194126_10007314_pt1 | contig 15412 bp, 10 predicted proteins | sample TA2KigC150mmetaG_FD_148641 | JGI IMG/M metagenome (GOLD analysis project Ga0194126, IMG submission 148641) | Freshwater microbial communities from Lake Tanganyika, Tanzania - TA2015035 Kigoma Deep Cast 150m | ecosystem: Environmental > Aquatic > Freshwater > Lake | place: Tanzania: Lake... | reverse complement strand
ATCCGAAAAAGACGGTGTTTAGAACGGGGTTGCACCAGATTGACGACGAACTGTTGGAACAAGTGCTCTTGGGCTGGCAGAGCCAAGTGCTGGGACCGTGGCAGGATCAGATCGTCATCGTCGACGGCAAGAAAGTGCGTCATGCCGGAGTAGAGATCGTCAATGCGGCCGATTCCCAAGGCCGATTTCTGGGGAGCACGGTGACGGCCCGCAAAAGCAACGAGATCCCGGCACCTTTCAAAGCCGGTTCAAATCCGCTCATGGCGGACGCGAACGACTCCATGCGCTCATTCACGCCAAATTGCCGAACGTGCTCGACTTATGAAACAGAAAAGACGCGTACTATTGACCCGAAGTTAGAGCATCAATCTTCTGTTCCAGCTCGGCTTGATAGAACATTGTTCGGTCCAAATGGCGAAAGTTCGAAAGCGTTCCGGCCAGCGCCGTGTCGCTCGACCGCGTGACCTTCTGCGATTGCAAATAACCTTGCTTGGCTTTGTCCAATTCTTCTGTAGTCACGCCATCCTTCAGCAGGCGTTCGATTTCTTCGCGCACGGCTTTCTCGACGCGGCCAATGTTTTGCGGATTGCAGATAGCCGTAATGGTCAAGCCGGCCCGTTTATCGAACGAGGAGACACTGAGACTCGAACTGATGCCGTAGGAAAGGCCTTCCTGCTGGCGAACACGAGTGCCTAGCCGCGACGAAAGTGAACCCGCGCCCAGAATGTAGTTTCCCATGAGCAACGCCGGATAATCCGGGTCATCATCCCGTATCGGGAAAAGCAATCCAGACGTGTAAGTGGCATTCGCTTTGTCCGGCGTGTTGATGTTGTGTTGCGAGCCGGACAAACCAGCGACGGCCGTGCTGATGCGCGCATACGGCTTCGTAGAAGTCCAGCCGGCCAAAGCTCGTTGCAGGATCGGCAAACAGGCGTCCGGATCGAAGTCACCCACAATGGTGAGCTCGCCCGCTTGAGAGCTGAGGTATTCGTGGTGGAGCCGCACAACCTGATCGTGCGAGGAACGCGCAGACGCTGAGGCACTCCCGGGCTTCTTCGTTTCGACCAACGCTTTGAAGAGCCGCCCCGACGGCTACGTGCTCAGAATATTGGCCAGGACCTGCAGCGCACCGGTGTCTGGATGCGGGCCGGCCGGAATATGATACGCCACGCCAACCGCGCCCACATCACCGACGCGTCGCAACGTCACGAGGCGTTCGCCGTCCTGCGCGGGTTCTTCAGTCCAGGTGTTGTCCAGCTTCCGCTCCGGACGCGGAATGGCGCCGAAGTATTTTGGGATCAAGTCGAGAGCCTTGGTTTCATCAAACTTCCCCGCGACGACGAGAACAACGTTGTCCGGCTGGTAAAACTTCTTGTAGAAGGCGCGCAGATTTTCGACTGGCACGCGCTCGATGTCGCTGCGATTGCCGATGGTTGATTTGCCGTAATTGTGCCATTCGGAGGCCGCGGCACTGATGCGTTTGAATAGCACGCTCGTCGGCGAGTTTTCACCGCGTTCGAGTTCATTGCGCACGACCGTCATTTCCGAGGCGAGCTCTTCGCCTTTGATGTAACTGTTAATGAGCCGGTCCGCTTCAAGGCGTATGGCGAATTCGAGGTTTTCGTCGTCAGCGGCGAGGGTCTCGTAATAGTTGGTGCGGTCCACGGAGGTGCTGCCGTTGAATTGCGCGCCGTGCTCCTGAAGCGCTTTGGGAACGTTCGGATGCGCGGGTGTGCCTTTGAAGATCATGTGTTCGAGCAAGTGGGCCATGCCCGTTTCGCCGCAGCCCTCGTGGCGCGAGCCGACCAGCACAGTCATGTTCACGGTGACTTTGGATCGCGAATTATCGGGAAAGACCAAGATGCCAAGGCCGTTGTCCAACTGGTATTCGGTGATTCCCTCGAATGAGGCAATTCTTTTTGGCGGCGCCGCTGTTACGCCAAGGGCGGCGATCGTCAGCAGCAGCAGCGAATAGGTGGAGAATCTGATGGAGGTCATGCTCGGAGATTGGCAGGAACGAGCACGCGAGATTCAAGCTTTTTTCTTTCGCAGCCAATCGTCCTTGTCTTCATGGCAGGAGCGCGGACCGCTGAGTCCGCGAATGTTGCTCGTTAGCTTTAACCCTCTCAGCGATTCCTTCCGATGAACCGGAGTGATCTCAGACCGCCAGGTTTTGGACTGCGCTAGTCCTCTGGCGCTTTTGGGAGGCAGCGATCCAAAGCGGCCGAGGACTGCCGCAGTCCAAGACGCTATCGCGCGGAGCATACCCCAACCGATTCATGGACCCAATACGCGCAAAAAAGCACCTCGGGGCTGTCCGTGAACCGGTCCGATAGCGTAGACTTCAGTCACCCGTGTTGGTTTTATGCCGTTCGCTGCGGGACAGGAATGTCCTGCAACCCACAGACTGGAAAGTCTGCGCTACCGCGTTATGGTTTCAGGGTTCCCTGTGCGTCTTACGAAAGCATCGAGGCCGTCGAATCGATCAGCGTGTTGATCGGGAATTCGCTCCCAGCAACGTGACAATCTGTTCGACATCATAAACGCAGCCGCCCCACGTCCCGCCACCGGCTTGCTGAAGCGCCGCCCAAAGGCGCGTGTCGTCCGGGAGCGCAGGATTGGGGGCCAGCCGTTCGTGTGGCGAACGTCCTTCCAGAACGCCCTGGCCTTCCTCCGGCGAAAGCGTTCGCTCGCCTTCGCCCACAAAATCGATGCTGCCCTCCAAGCACTGCCGGTCGATTACAATGCGAATGCGGTCACGGTCTCGAATCTTGCCAATCGGTCCACCGGCCAAAGCTTCGGGTCCGATATGACCGATGCACGCGCCAGTCGAAACTCCCGAAAAACGGGCGTCGGTGACCAACGCAACATGTTTGCCGAATGGCAAATGTTTCAGCGCAGAAGTCAATTGGTAGGTTTCTTCCATGCCAGTGCCTATCGGTCCGCAGCCGATTAACACCAGAATATCCCCGGCTTGAATTTGCCCATCCTTGATCGCCGCCATCGCCTCCTTTTCGCTCACGAACACTTTGGCCGGCGCCTCCTTGCGATAAACGCCGTCGGCATCAACCACGCTCGGATCGATGGCGGTGCTTTTGATAACTGATCCTTGTGGCGCGAGGTTGCCTCGCGGAAAAGTGATTGTGCTGGTCAGCCCGCGTTGGCGCGCTTGTTCGGGCGACATAATCACATCGCTGGCGGCAATTCCATCTTGGTCCTGGAGGATGGCTTTGAAGCGCCCGCGACGTTCGGAGTTTTCCCACCAATCGAGAACTTCGCCCAGCGTTTTCCCGGTCACGGTCAATGCATCGAGTTCCAGCAAGCCCAACGTGCGGAGATGGAGCATCACTTCGGGAACACCTCCTGCCAAAAAAGCGCGCACCGTTGGGTGGTACTTCGGGCCGTTCGGCAACACATCGACAATGCGCGGAACGCGACGATTGAGGTCGATCCAGTTATCCACCGTTGGCCGCCGCAGTCCAGCGGCGTGCGCGATGGCCGGGATGTGCAGGAGCAAATTGGTCGAACCGCCTACCGCCGCATGGACAGCCATGGCATTGTGAATACTTTTGTCCGTCAGAATATCACGCATCCGCAGCCCTTTGCCTTCCATCTGACAGACCGCGCGCGCCGATTGCACGGCAATGTCGGTCCAAACGGGTTGACCCGATGGAGCTAACGCGGAATGCGGAAGCGACATGCCCAGCGCTTCGCCCACGACTTGAGAAGTGGCCGCGGTTCCGAGGAATTGGCATCCGCCGCCCGGCGACGCGCACGCTCGACAGCCAAGATCAGCGGCTTCTTGCAGCGAGATCAAGCCGTGTGAAAAACGGGCGCCAATGGTTTGCACGGCGCCAGCGTCCTCACCTTGCGCGGCGGGCAAGGTGACCCCACCGGGAACGAGCACGCACGGCAAATCCCGCATCGCGGCCAGCGCCATCATCATCGCCGGAAGGCCTTTGTCGCATGTGGCTACTCCGATGACGCCGGAGCGCGTTGGCAAGGAGCGAATCAACCTTCGAAACACCTGCGCGGCATCATTGCGGTAAGGCAGACTATCAAACATCCCGACCGTCCCCTGCGTTCGCCCATCGCAAGGATCCGAGCAAAACGCGGCAAAAGGAATGGTCTTCAGCGCACGCAATTCCTGCGCCGCCGCTTGGACGAGCAGACCGATCTCCCAGTGGCCGGTGTGATAGCCGAGCGCGATCGGTTGTCCATCGGCCGCACGGATGCCGCCCTGCGTGCTGAGGATCAGGAATTGCTTTCGATTGAGTTCGCGCGGGTTCCAACCCATGCCGGCGTTCTGGCTCAATCCGAAGATATTTCCGCTCGGCTCCTGCAAGAGCATCTCTTCGGTCAATGGCAAGCTGCCCGCAGGCCCCGGAGCTTTGGTTCGGATTTGGTAGATATCGGACGCGGTAATGTCACGGTCGTTATTCATAGAAAGGCGCTAATTTGCCAAGCCCAAGGCGAAATGCCATGAGGAAAGTATTCTCAGAGCGCTTCCGGTGCATCTACCGGATCGCCCGCAAGTTCGAGTGTCCTGAAAGGTAAGGACCGTACGCCGATTGCAGATCGGCAGACTGAAAGTCTGCGCTACGACGAAGATAGGCGCGCTAACCATGTACTACGGAACACAGTTTTATGCATCTATCCAAGGGTTGCGATCTATCTTGAGTTGTCGTTCCATATCGCGTGAAGTGGTATGGCGTAACGCACAAACCCGAGACCTTCCTATTACCATGCGCGATAATTCTGTTCTCGACCTTCTGGCCGACCTTGTTCGAATCAACAGCGTAAACCCATCTTACGACGGTGGAGTGCCCGAAGCCGGGATCGTGCGTTACATTCGGCAATTCTTCACCGAGCGCGGTATCGAGACCTGGGAACAGGAGGTCTTTCCGAACCGCCCCAATTTGATCGCCAGATTGCCAGGCCGCCAACCCGGCCGCCGAGTGGTCTTCGAAGCGCACGTGGACACTGCGTCCATAATAGGAATGAGCATTCCGCCATTCGAACCCACCATCGCTGACGGCCGATTGCATGGACGCGGATCGTGCGACACCAAAGCCGGCGTTGCCGCGATGATGCAGGCCCTGGCATCACTCAAGCGTGACCGAGTAACACCGCCTTGCGAGATTTGGTTCGCCGCAGCGGCGGACGAAGAATACTCATTCCGCGGTGTTCTCAAACTTTGCGAAGGATTGAAGGCCGATGCGGCCGTCGTGTCGGAACCGACGGAGATGCGCGCGGTTATTGCCAGCAAAGGAGTGCTGCGTTGGAAGATTCGCACCAACGGAAAGAGCGCGCACAGTTCGAAGCCGCATCTGGGCGTGAACGCCATTAATCACATGGCGCACCTGATTTTGGCGTTGGAAGCGGACGATGAACGTTTGAAGACAAAAGTTCATCCGCTCGTCGGTTGCGCGACAGCGAACGTCGGCGTCATCCGCGGCGGCGTCCAAGTGAACTTCGTTGCGGACGCTTGTTCGATCGAAGTAGATCGCCGTCTGCTTCCAGGAGAAACGGTTCCAGAGGCCCTCAACGAATATCAGTCGTTGCTCAATAACCTAAAGGCTAGGTTCCCAGCTCTCGACGCGGTGATGGACGCTCCGATGATCTCTGATGAGGCACTGGAAACCGCTGCGGACGCAGCGCCCGTGCGCCTGGCTTCATCGATTCTCGCAGAACTGGGGTTTGATCCAGCGCCGGCGGGAGTTCCGTTTGGTAGTGATGCGAGCAAGCTGTCGCGGCAGGGAATCCCGAGCATCTTAATAGGGCCTGGGAGCATCGATCAAGCGCACGCGGCGATCGAGTATGTGGATTGCGAGCAGGTGGAATGCGCCTGCGAGTTTTACCGCAGATTCATGGAACGGTTTGAATAGATGGAAAGAGCCGAGCGTCCATTTGCCAAGTAAGTGAGTATATACTAACTATATTCTCATGTCTGATCGGCGGATGAATGGGCACGAACGGCGGACAGCGATTGTGAAAGCTGTGCTGCCTGTGTTTGCGAAAAATGGTTTTGCCAACACAACGACCAGAGAACTGGCAGAAGCGGCCGGCGTGTCGGAAGCGCTGCTATACAAGCACTTTCCAAGCAAAGATTTGCTTTATGCCGAGATAAAGAATTTTGGTTGCCGAGCGGTCGAGCCGGCTTATGAAAAAGTGGCCGGCCTCGAGCCGTCAACATCAACGCTAGTCTGTGTTGTCTATTATTTGATGCGTTGTGTGGCGATAGGAAGGCGGGGCGATTTCGATGGCTGGGAGACGCGGCATCGGTTGGTGATGCATAGCTGCCTGGAGGATGGAGCTTTTCCCCGGTATTTGTTCCAAAGTCACTTCACGTGCTTCTGGAGCAAGATCGAGGCGTGTTTGAACGTTGCGCAGCGAGCAGGTGACTTAGTGGCAGCGCCGGTGACAAACTCGAACAAACTGCGGTTTGCTCATCACTTGGCGTGCATGATCGCGATTGTGCACCTGCCGAGCGAGCCGGTGATTGATTACGAGGTTTCGCGCGAGGAATTGCTGCGGCAGGCGGTTTGGTTTGTGTTGCGGGGCATTGGGCTGACGGACGGGGCCATTAAATTGCATTACAACGCAAAGGCCTTGTCGCTGTTTGCCGATTAACAATTTTGAGCCGCAGGTGAGTGAATGCTTACTTGCTGCTAAATGAGAAAGAAATGATAATGATGAGACAGAACAGGAATAAGAGGATTCGCAGGGTTCGTGCAGCAGAGCCAGGCCTTTTCGAGGACTCTTCCGAACTAGAGGATCTGGTCGAGACACCGGCCGTTCCGGAGGAGGAAGATAATCTCAGTCCCTCCAAGGGCGAGACTGAAAGCCGTTACCCAGCAGAGCTGGCGGATGCCTATACACTGTACCTCCGAGAGATCGGTCAAACGAAATTGCTGACACCGAAGGAAGAAGTCGCCTTGGCCAAGCGCATTCAAAAGGGCGATGAGAACGCGCGGCAAGAAATGATCAAGGCCAACTTGCGATTGGTGGTGAAGATCGCCCGGGATTACGAGGGTTATGGTTTGCCATTGTTCGATTTGATCAACGAAGGGAACATCGGCCTGATGAAGGCGGTCGCACGGTTTGATCCGACGAAAGGCGCCAAACTCTCCACCTACGCCTCCAGGTGGATCAAGCAGGGGATTCGTCGAGCCTTGAACAAGCTCCGTAAAATGATCGAGAAGCGAGAAGCCATTCGGATCGCGGCTTAATGGGAGCGGCAGGGCAAATTCCTTGGTTGTTTTAGCGGACCAGCCGATACACAGGGGCGCAGCGTTTACGCTGGAGAAACGTCCGCATACTACAGGCCGGTTTCATCATTCGAAAGCCCTGAATAGTTTCTCGCTTCTGCAGCGCAAACGCGTAAACGCTGCGGTCCTGCATGCGTCGTCCTTGTCGCGCATTTATCCGAGCAACGGCTTCACCACTTGACCGTGCACATCGGTTAAGCGGAAGTCGCGGCCTTGGAATTTGAAGATGAGCTTTTCGTGGTCGATGCCAAGGCAGCGCAGGGTCGTGGCGTTGAAGTCGTGCACATGGACGGGATCCTTCACGATGTTGTAGCAATAATCGTCCGTCTCGCCATAGGTCAGCCCGCCTTTAATTCCGCCGCCGGCCATCCAAATGCTGAAGCAGCGTGGATGATGATCGCGTCCGTAATTGGGATTCTTGATGTCGCCTTGCACGTAAACGGTCCGGCCGAATTCGCCGCCCCAAATGACGAGAGTCTCGTCGAGGAGCCCTCGGCTTTTTAGGTCGGAGATGAGTGCAGCGGATGGTTGGTCCACATCGCGGCATTGTTTTGGCAAGTGATCGGAGAGATGGCTGTGCTGGTCCCAGCCGCGGTGATAAAGCTGCACGAAACGAACTCCGCGTTCGCTGAGCCGGCGCGCGAGAAGCGCATTGGCCGCAAACGTGCCCGGCGTGCGCGCTTCCGGTCCGTACATATCGACAACATGCGGGGGTTCTTTGCTGATATCCATCAAATCGGGCACGGAGGTTTGCATCCGAAACGCCATCTCATACTGCGCAATGCGGGTGGCGATTTCCGGATCGCCGATTTGTTCGAATTGAATTTGGTTTAGCTTCTCGAGGCCATCGAGCATTTCGCGCCGGTTCGCGTGATCAATCCCCGGCGGATTCGCCAGATGCAACACCGCATCGCCGCGGCTGCGGAACTTGACTCCTTGATGGCTCGTGGGGAGAAAACCGGAACCCCAAAGACGCGAAAAAAGCGGTTGATCCGTGAGGTTGCCGCTCCCTTGTGAGATGAGGACAATGAAGGCTGGGAGATTCTCGTTTTCGGTCCCAAGACCGTAGCTTAGCCATGAACCGAGCGATGGACGGCCTGGCTGTTCGCTGCCGGTTTGGAAGAAGGTAATGGCCGGGTCGTGATTGATCGCTTCGGTATGCATCGATTTAATGACGGCGATGTCATCGGCGATTTTGCCCGTGTGCGGGAGCAGCTCGCTCAACCACGTTCCCGCCTGGCCATGCTGCGAAAACTTGAACTGGGTTGCGGCGACTGGGAATCGCGCTTGTCCAGCAGTCATCCCGGTAATGCGTTGTCCCATACGAATGGAACCGGGCAGTTCTTCGCCATGGAACTTCTGCATCGCTGGTTTGTAATCGAATAGATCGATGTGCGATGGTGCGCCTGATTGATGAAGGTAAATGACGCGCTTTGCTTTGGACGCAAAGTGCAGTGTCTTAAGTGCCGCGCCGCTGCTTGCGACCGGCCGTTTGGTGGTTGCGAACAGACTTGGATTAATTAGCGATCCAAGCGCGGCGATACCGATGCCGACAGCGCCGCGTCCGAAGAATTGTCGGCGAGTTTGCAGAAGAGCGAAGTTAGAATTCATATCAAATGTCTATTGGACGCGGAATATCCGCAGCATTTGCCACGAAACCGCCAGCTAGCCTTTCGTAACGGTTTCATCGAGGTTCAGGATCATGCTGGCTACGCTGGTCCAGGCGGCCAATTCGGCCAGATCGAGTTTTTCGTCGCGCTTGGCTTCCCCAACGCTGAGCAGCTTAAGCGCTTCGTCGCTATTGGCTCGAAACCGTCTGAGCTGCTTCTCGAACAACTCAGCCAATATTCTTATCTCGGCGTCGGCTGGCTTGCGCGAGAGAGCTAAACGGAAAGCAAAAGTAATGCGATCCTTCGAATGTGCGCCGGCTTCTTTCATCATTCGTTCAGCGAGGAAGCGGGCGGCTTCGACATAGGTTGGGTCGTTCATCAAAACAAGCGCCTGGAGCGGCGTCGTGGTGCGGTCTCGTTGGACGACGCACGTTTCCCGATCGGGAGCGTCGAACGCCTGCAGTGAGGGAGGGGGCGAAGTGCGTTTCCAAAATGTGTACATGCCCCGGCGATACAAATCGTCTCCATGACTTTGAACGAATCGTTGAGCAGACCAATTGCCTGAATCTTTCCGGGAAGAAAGTTCTTCCCAGAGTCCCGGCGGCTGATATGGCGAAACGCTGGGACCGCCGATCGTGCCGACCAATAGGCCGCTAATGGCCAGCGCATTGTCGCGAATTGCTTCGGCTGAGAGGCGGAAACGAGGACCGCGCGCGTAGAGACGATTGTAAGGATCTTTCTCGGTCAACGCCGGAGTGACAACGGCCGATTGCCGATAGGTCGAAGACGTGACCAGCAGCTTCATCATCTGTTTGACGTCCCATCCCGTTCGGATGAATTCGGTGGCCAGCCAATCGAGAAGTTCGGGATGACTCGGCCATTCCGCTTGCGAACCGAAGTCGTTGGCAGTTTTGACAAGCCCTGTTCCCATCACCATCGCCCAGAATCGGTTCACGGAAACCCGCGACATCAATGGGTGCGACGGATCGATCAGCCATTGAGCAAGACCGAGCCGATTGGGCGGCGCATCCTTCGGCAACGGGGAAAGGCTGGATGGGACACCCGGGGAAACTTTTTCACCGCGGTTATCATATTGGCCGCGAACTAACACGAAGGTATCGCGCGGGCTGGCCATCTGTTCCATGATCATGGAATTTGGAATTGTTTTTTGAAGGTCTGCGAGTGTCTTGCGCAGTTGCGCCAGTTCGCGATTGCGTTGCTTGAATTCGTCCGAAACGGTCTCGCGATAATATTTCTCCAACGTCTCCTTTTGTTTCGGAGTTCGCTCCTCGCGCGCAATCTTAATAATATCGGTAATGTTCCCGGGCAGAAGACTGCCGGGCTTAGTTGCCGCGGGATCGGCGGTAAGACTCAAGCGGAGGCGGCCGATGGCGTGCTGAGCATGCTTCGTCTCGAAGCGGAGTTGAAACCGCAATTCCGTGCCGCCCGCGAAGCCAGCCGGTTTCGCGCAGGCGAACCAGGCCACTCCGTCCCGATGGCGCGCCGGTGCATCGATTGCCCAGCCCGTACTAACGTCACCATCAATGGCCTTGGCGATCTCGAAACCCGATTGTGAAAAGTCGGCGACCGCATGGGAAAACGTGATTTTCTCCTTGCGAACCGGCTCTACGAGGGAGACTGCTTCAACTTGGAATTCGCTGAGAACGAAGTTTGAATTTGCGCCGCGGCCTGGCCCATTGCCGGGCAGTGATGGATCGCGCAGAGCTTCCAGACGAATTGCCGTTATGTTGGTGCGATCTAGCCGCGCGACGAATTCGAAGGCATCTCGCTCCGGGTTGGCGCCGCTTGCCAGAATGGACTTGTCCTCAAGCAGCGTAAGTGCGGCTCCCTCACGTGACTTATGTTCGGTCAAGTCGAGGGCCGACCACTGAATCTGTGCTGAGTTCTGTTCCCAACTTGCCTGAGCACGATCGATCTCGGGCAAGGATTCCTTAAGTTGGTTTTGAGCCCGTTCGAGAGCCAGCTGCAAGGTGTCGAGTTTCGCACGCTGTTCGGCGTTTGGCAAAGAGAGAAGCGGCGCAGCGTTTCCGTTCCGGCCATCGAGCCCGTTTTCCGGCACGGCGTTGAAGTAGGCGTAGAACTGATAGAATTCCTTCTGCGTGATCGGATCGAATTTGTGGTCGTGACATTGCGCGCAGGCCATGGTCAAGCCGAGAAAGACGGTCGCGGTGGTTGAAACGCGGTCGATAATATACTGGGTCAGATATTCTTCCGGGATCGCGCCTCCCTCGAAATTGATCATGCTATTTCGGTTGAAGCCACTCGCGAGTTTTTGAGAGGTAGTCGCGCTTGGAAGGAGATCACCCGCGAGTTGTTCCAGCACGAACTGATCGAACGGTTGGTTTTGGTTGAAAGCTTCGATGACCCATTCGCGCCACTTGGACATATCGCGTCCAGAGTCAAGGTGGTAACCATGCGTGTCCGCGAACCGCGCGAGATCGAGCCAATGCAACGCCATCCGTTCGCCGTACTGCGGCGATGCAAGAAAACGATCGACCATCCTCTCGTACGCGTGCGGGGATTGGTCCTGAAGAAACGCGTCCAATTCCGCCAAGGTCGGAGGCAAACCTCGCAAGTCGAAACTGACTCGGCGGATCAGTGTTTCGCGACTGGCTTCGGTGGAGGGGCCGAGCCCGGCTGCTTCGAATTTTGAGGCGATGAAAAAGTCGATGTCATTTCGAAGCCAGGCCTTGTTCTTAATCTCAGGAAGCTCCGGCCGCTCCGGCTTAATGAACGCCCAATGTCCTTGCCACGGGGTGCCCTCGTCGATCCAGCGGCCGATCAGGTCAATCTGAGTTTGACTTAGTTTTTTTCCGGAGTCGGAGGGCGGCATTTGATCATCCACATCGGCGGTTGTGATTCGCCGGTAGAGTTCGCTTTGCGGCCGTTGGCCGGGAAGTATGATCGAGTGTTCCTGGCGCTTCTCGTAAAGCCCGTCTTTAGTATCCAGCCGCAGTTTGGCTTTGCGCTTCTTCTGGTCTGGACCGTGGCAGGCATAACAATTGTCAGAAAGGATGGGGCGTATATCGCGATTGAAGTTAACGGATGCTCGTGAAGCGGGCGCGGCTTCGACGCGAAACATCCAGGCAACCGACGCGAAGCCGAACGAAAGTAGAACGGCGCTTGCTCTCATTTGAGCGTTAACATGCACCTGAGCGAGGGGCTCTGTCACGTCGAAAGGTTGTTTGTCGAAGTTGTCATTCCAAAGTTTAAAGCTGATCAAACGACACGGCTTTGAGTTCATACGCCGGCGAACGCCTTTGCGTAGGATAGGCGTCCCGCCTGTCCAGCATTTGCGTGCACCAAAAGCGGGACAGGCGAGACGCCCTGTCCTGCTAAATTAGGCTCATTCCCAGCGCGCCTGACGGAAGTTGCCCGATCGGAAATCTCTTGCGGCTGCTTTAAGGTTGCTTACCAATGCGAGAGAACTCGACTACATGATGAAGAGCAAACGCGTTCTGATCGCCGGCCTATTTCACGAGACGAACACGTTTGTCGAGCAATCCACCTCGCTATCCGAATTTCATATTTTGCGTGGCGACGAACTACGGCGCTGCTCCGGCGATAGTTCACCGCTGGGCGGCGCGTTGGAGGCAGCACACCAATTCGGCTGGACAATTCTCCCGACGGCAGATTTTCGAGCGGCGCCTGGCGGGACGGTCGACGACGAAGTCATCGAGATATTCTGGAATGAGTTTTCCCGTCATGCGACGCCATATCTCGAAACGGGGCTCGATGCGATTTATGTCGTGCTGCATGGCGCGATGGTCTCGCAGTCGATCGCCGATGTTGAGGGCGAAGTCCTCGAACGAATGCGTGCTTTGGCGAATGTGCCGATCTTTGGTGTGATCGATCTGCATGCCAACTTCACGCAACGAATGGCGGATCATTCGCACGGTTTGATCGCCTATCGCGAAAATCCGCACACTGACGCGCGGCAAACTGCGGTTCGAGCGGCCGCACTGCTCGAAAGAGCTTTGGCGTCTGGACGAATGCCGAGGACGTATTGGGCGCAACCGCCGGTCCTCTGGCCTCCAACAGGCACCTGCACGGCGAACGAGCCAATGTCAGCGCTCGAAAAGCTGGCGCGGCGAATCGAGGCCGAAGATATGGATGTTTGGGCGGTGAATGTTTTGGCTGGGTTTTCGTTCGCGGATGTTCCGGAGTGCGGGCCAAGCTTCTCCATTGTTTCTATCGGCGCAGAATCTACGGCGCGTGCGCACCTTGCAGAACTTGCCCAAGTGGCCTGGGAGAATCGAGGGAAAGGAAATGTCGTGGAGCCGCTACTGGACGAAGTGTTGCCACAGGTTTTGCGTGAAGTCCGCGAAGAGTCTCGCCGAATAGACGCCGCACCGGACTCGAGCACGCGCGGACAAGGCTGTCCGCGCCCCGACCGAAAGGGATTAACGGTGCTGGTAGAGCCGTCAGACAATATTGGCGCAGGAGCGCCTGGTGACGGAACATGCATTCTGCGCGCGCTCGTTGCCCACAACGTGCAGAAGGCTGCGATAGCGATCAATGATCCGGAAGCGGTGCGGCAGCTTTGGCTTACCGCGATTGGCGATCGAAGAACTCTGGCGCTCGGTGGGAAAGGAAGCGCGCTGGATCCGGTACCAGTCGAATTGAATGTCGAGTTGGTTTCTCGCAGCGACGGCAGATTCCGTTTGGAAGACAAGGAGAGTCATCTCGCGTCGATGGCCGGCGATTGGTTCGATATGGGCCCTTGTGCCGTCGTGAGGCACGAAGGCATTCTGATTTTGCTCACGAGCCGGCGAACGCCGCCATTCGATCTCGGACAATGGCGGAGCCAAGGGATCAATCCAGAAGAGTTATCGTTGATTGCCGTGAAGGCCGCCGTTGCGCATCGGCGCGCCTACGACCCGATAACCGCGCGGTCATTCTGGGTCGGGACGCCAGGCCCTTGCACCAGCAATCTCAAGGCGCTCCCTTACCGGCGCGTGCGCAGGCCTGTTTTTCCGCTGGACGACCCGTAGGACAGGCGAGACGCCTGTTCTACTACCGCCGCTCTCAGGGCGCGGGCGTCATGATCAATCGAAGGAACTGCGCACTGTTACCGGCCGCTGCAACCATCGCACAGCGGCGTTCCATGCCTTCTGAAATTCCTTCCGTCACGTCCGGCACAGCGCTCCACTGGCGAAGATCGATTCGATTAGGTTCTCGACAAAGTTTGCGACGAAATATTCTCGAGGGGAGAGCGTTGGGCCAGGCTCTAATCTAACTGGACCACGCGATAGAAACGCAGCCGCCCATCTCCGGAGCGGTCATCCAGCCTTGATGTCGTCCCAGTCGCAGTTACGGGCTCTTCAAGCGCACTCCAATTCTCGGTGGACAAATTATCTTTGAATTGGACCTGATAGGCTTTGCCAGGTGTCGAATTCCAGACCACGGTGATCGCATTGTGGGCTGTGGCGCGAGACAAGGTGATGACCCTAAAGATCGAATTGTTGTTGGTTGGATTTGTTCCGGCTTTGAATTGTTCGAGATCGTTCATAGAGTCATTGTCGAATTCACCCGAGCCATCGCGCGCCAAGTTTCCGAAGCAGGTGGCTTCCCAGCTATCGTCCAGCCCGTCATTGTCCGAATCGCCTTGCGCCAATCGCACCAGCAACAGATCGCTCGCTTGATTGTAATCGATTGGAACCAAGTCGGAGCGAAAGCTCAGGAACAAAATGCTCCGTCCAGCCTGGCTGAAGACTGGTCGTGTAGAAAGAGCGCAGCCCAGCGCCGTTCGCGGTTGGTTGGAGGCGAGCAACAGCGTCTGACGGAGCAGCCGATCGTGCAGATAAACGTCGGTGATGGACGAGACTACGGGCCGCACAAGGTCGGTGGCGCGACTGGCAAACGCAATGTATCGGCCATCAGGACTTATCGCTGGAGAAAAAGAATCGCCATTGGCGGCGCCCGTTTGTGAATAATTGAGACTGACCGGAAGCAACGTCGCGCTTTCGCGGTTCCAGACCGCGATCATGCGCGTGGACAACTCGCGGCGAGTTTCGAACGCGAGTCACAGGGCGTTTGAACTTAACGAAGGAAGAGAAATGGCTGTTGGCGCCAGCCGAGCGTTTCGTGCGTTCAAATCGCAAAGATACGCTTCGGCGCCCGCGTGATAAGACAGGAAGCGGTTATCCGAGCTAAACTCAAAAGCGGTGGCAGACGGCAAGGAGAGAATGCTGCGCGAAACGGGCAATAGATGCGTGGTTTGTTCCCGGAGGTCTCGGTCGTCGTGCGCCAGAACTAACTGTTACCCAGGAGAGGAGATCGTTGTGCCAAAACCGGTGTTACCCATTGGCACATTGTTTTTGGTTTTTAATGTTGTATGTCTTGTGGTGTACGACTGCGAGATAAAATGAGCAGAGGGGCGGCTGTCGAGCCTTAGCTCGCCCCCCTCTGCGGTCGAACACCCGCGACTCCGGGGGGCGGGGGGCCGGGCGCACGCTGCTGATTCGTATCATTTTAAATCCTTCGTTCTCTTGGCCAGTCGTTTTCTCA
>Ga0194126_10007307_pt1 | contig 15420 bp, 14 predicted proteins | sample TA2KigC150mmetaG_FD_148641 | JGI IMG/M metagenome (GOLD analysis project Ga0194126, IMG submission 148641) | Freshwater microbial communities from Lake Tanganyika, Tanzania - TA2015035 Kigoma Deep Cast 150m | ecosystem: Environmental > Aquatic > Freshwater > Lake | place: Tanzania: Lake... | reverse complement strand
CAGGTAGTTAGGCTCCCAAAACGGAACGCGGTAGATGCGCATGTTGGGCGGGCCGCCAACGATGCCTTCCTCAGACTCGATGATCACATTCGGGTATTTGGCCGCGACCTTGGCTGGGATATCGCCGTACACGTTGGTCGTGGTGAAGATCTCGTTACAGCCCTGCTCGGCGAACTGCGACATCACCCGCTCGGCATCGGAAGGTGCGGCGGCGCCCTCGACATAGGGGATCTGCATGCCGAATTTCTGCTCGGCCTTCTTGCGGGCCTGATCGATGACGAAGTTCCAGCCGGCGTCGCCGATCGCGCCGGAGTACACCATGCAAACCTTCCAGGGTTTCGCGGCCGGTGCCGTCGTAGGTTGGACCGGCGCTGCCGTGGGCTTCGCGGTCGCTGCCGCCGTAGGTTGGACCGGCGCTGCCGTGGGTTGGGCTGCGGCAGGCGCCTTCGTGGGAGCGGGTGGGGGTGTGGCCGTGGGCGCCGGCGCGGCGCAAGCCGTCAGCACCATGGCGATGAGCAGTATGGAGAATACCGTCCAGAGTCCTTTGCGCATCTTGCCCTCCTTGGAATAGGCATGCATTTGAAGATTGAATATTGTTGAAGGCGTTCTCGAGCTGCCGGGTCTTACAGCGTCACCTCCTTCCTACCGACCGCGTCGGTTTCACACGGTTACATGCCGGAGATCGTATCACGAGATTGGTCCCGGCAGTGATCTGATGACTGACAAGTGATGACCGTCATCACGCGAATGATAGCACAAGACCTGGCACTTGTCAAGCCCCAGTTTACGGGAGGGTGCGGTTCATGTTTTTGCAACGGTATCGTGGTCAGCTTGCCGGAAACGCGCCCGGCCGATCGGCATGCGCCGCCAGGGATGATCGGGTGCTGGACGCCAGGGTTGTTTGGGCGGCGTCTGGGCGGTTGGTGTCGGCGCCGCCGTGGTGGCCGACTTGGTGTCAGGGGGCGGCGCGGCCGCGTGCGGTGGGGTCTGGGCAGCCTGAGAGGCGGGCGGTGCTACGGCGCTGGCCTGGACGGTGTGGCGTTGCTGACAGCGGTTGGTGCGCCGCTGCTGCGCTTGCTGGCGTAAGGTGTGCACGATCTGCGGCCAGGCTTCGTCCCAGCGGTCATTGCAGACGATGTTGCGCAGCGCTATAGATATACAGAAAAAGATTCGTGATTCGGGGCCGCGCTGCGGCTGGACAAAATCGGAAAGAGATGTCATCCTATGGAGTAGGACCATCTGCTCAAAAGGAGGCATCTCTCATGCGCATCAGGATACGTCTGACTGACAGTTCGCGTCAAGCGCTCATAGGACATCTGCACTCCGCCTATCAAAACGACCAGTTGCGGTTAGTCAGGCGTATCCACGCTCTCCTCGCCATCGTTGAGGGCGAGTCGGTGACAGAGGTGGCAGAACTACTCCACCTGGGCGAACAAACCGTGCGCGACTACGTCTGCGCTTTCATCCGGAAAGGCGTGGACAGTTTGAGCTACAAGCGGCCCTCCGGGCGCCCGCCCAAGCTTACCAAGACGCAGCGAAAGGAGTTGGCGGACTTGATTACAGCCGGTCCCGAAGCGGCTGGCTATACTTCGGCGTGCTGGTCCACACCCGTGATTTGCGACCTGATCCTGACCCGTTTTGGCGTGGAGTACCATCCACATTACCTCTGCGAGCTATTGGATGAGTTGGGCTTCTCCTTTCAGAAAGCGCGGTTTGTGTCGGATCATCTCGATGAAGCGGCCCGCCAACACTGGCTAACGGAGACCTGGCCGGAAATTCGGCGGGTAGCACAAGAGAAACAGGCCATGATCTTATTCGGTGATGAGGCCAGCTTTGCCCAATGGGGTTCCTTGAGCTACACCTGGGCGCCCAAAGGCCAGCAACCCACGGTCAAGACCAGCGGTAAGCGTACAGGCTACAAGGTCTTCGGTTTGATCGACTTCTTCTCCGGACGCTTGTTTTGGAAAGGGCAAACCGACCGCTTCAACGCCGCAAGTTACATGGCTTTCCTGGAAGAAGTGCTGACCCAGACCCAACAACACATCCTGCTCATCCAGGATGGCGCCAGATACCATACCAGCAAAGCGATGCAGGACTTTTTTGCGGCCCATGGCGACCGCCTGACCAGGTACCAGTTGCCTTCTTACTCGCCGGATTTCAATCCGATTGAGTACCTGTGGCGTACCGTCAAGAAAGACGCGACGCACTTGAAGTACTTCGTCGACTTCGCAGACCTCCAGCAGAAGGTTGACGGTACGCTCAAGCAACTGGCCACACTACCCGATAGGATTCTGGCCTTGATGGGCCTGTACTGCGAATCGCTCGGAACGGCCGCTTAGCCGTCCCCCAAAACTTTATCTGTACTACTATAGCATGGGATTGACCTGCGTGCGACTCCAATGCATGCCACTGCCTTTCAGGCGGGCTTCGACCACCAGTTTGTTGGCGCTCTCCACGGCGCCATCGCCAATCGGCCAGCCCGCCGCCAGAAACTCAGGGGAGCGCATCTGCGCCTCCCGCTTTTCTAGATAGGCGAGATGCCCTGCTACTTCACTCTCGGCGGGCTGTGCGGCGACCAGTCGCTGCACCTCCGTCAGCACGGTGGCTGGCCCTTGGTGCTTGAGTGTATGCAGTTGCGTCTCGAGCCAGGTCTGCGCAGCACTGCTGCCTTCCCAAAAACTAACTTGCCCTACCGGCGCCAGATGTTCGCCCGCGTGCGGAAAGTCCAGAATGCGCACAGCATCGTGGCAATGGTGATCGGCGAACTTGGGTAACCACTCCGAGCCATCGGTGACAAAACCCACCGCACCCGCCGTTTCCACCCCACGCCGCTGCGTTTCTACCAGCGCCAAACGTGTAAACACCTCCGAGTCACTCAGGCGTGAAAAGTAGGAATGCTCGCTAGTGCGCACGACGGTTTCACCCTTGACAACCTGTGCTGGTTGTACCACGCCCAGCACCAAGGTCTTGACCTCACCCCACTCACCCCCCACCAAGGGCACCTGGGCCCCATCCACACTCATGAACAGCTGGGCTGGCCCCGCCGGCGCCGCCGGCGCCTCCCGTTCCAGGTGCGCCACCTCAGCCGTCTGCCAGGCCACATAGGCCGCACCCGCCGCTTCGGTCACCCGCTCGGCCGTCGGCCGCGACACGCTGGTCCCCCGCAACCGCTGCAACAGCGCGGCTGCTTTGGCAAACGGCATCCAGGCCCCAAGATGAGCCAACTCCTCCTGCAAACTCGGCGTCAGCATCCCCGGCAACAAGGCCAGTTCGTCATCCAGGGGGAAAAAAGCCCGCCCCGCAGGTTGGGCAGACCCCATAACTCCGTTCCAGTTGCAGCACTTGGTTGTGCTGCGTGACCAGTTCCCGGGCCGTCACCGCCCGTTCCAGCAAGGGGCTCCGACAAGTAGCACACACGGGCCGCTCGCTGGCCTGTGCCGCCTTGATAGCCGCCGCCGCACTCGCCAGCGCCGCATCTTGCAGCATCCGGGCCCGCAGCCTACCCAAACGCTCATCCAACGCCCCTTCGATCTGCCGCAGCGTCGCTTTGGGATGTTGTAGCCGCCATTCCTTCATCCCGCTCAACACTTCTTCCGCCAATGCCGCCCACTGAGCATCAAAATCGTCGCGCATCGTTCCCCCCTTTTGTCTGACCTTGATGCCCCATTCTACCAAAACCTGCCCTGCTGCCTGCAAAACTCTGTACCGCACCCCATTGACATTTACGGGAGCAGGAATTCCAAATCCACCTTGAACTCCCGAAGGGCGGTTCCCCACCACGGCGCGCCAGATGGCCACCTGATGCGCAGCCACCCCATCCAGCAGCGCCCCCAGACGATCATCATCCAGCCAGGCCGCCTGGAGCTGCAGCAGATGAGCGATCCCCCGCTCCTGCGCCCATTCGGCCAGGCGATAGAGCGGCTGTGGCGCAAAGATCATCCGGTTGATGATGATCGCCTGCGCCAGCACACCATACGTGGTCGCAACCTCCGGTTGATAGCTCAGTTCCTGGTCAATGGCTCCCACCACGCCCAGGCGCTCCAGGACGTTCTTGACCAGATAGCCAGCGCCGACCACGACAGTCTGATATTCAACAGCCTACGTCTCGTTGGGCATACATCCACCTCCAGGGTAGATTGTATGCCAAACGCGCTGGCCGCCAAACCCCGCTCAGGGGGTAGCGGAAAATAGGTTGATATGGCAGACTCGTCCGAGAGATCCTTGGCTGTTACGGTGGCAACCCGACGAGATGGGAGAGGGCGAAGGGTCCGTTCAGTTCTGCCCGGTGGCCGGCGACATCCCAGGGAGGAAGGGGAAACAGACATGACAGTGGAGACACAGGTCGAGGTTCGGTTCCCTATCTCAGACTTCCACCCCCAGCCCGGCGCCGCAGCGCATTCCAGGCCGCTCTGGCCTCGGCGATGAGAGCCGCCTCGTCGAGAACGGTAATGCAGCCGTGCCGCATGAGGATCTTGCCATCTACGATCACCGTATCGACGTCAGCACGGCTACCGCCATAGATCAGGGCTGACATCGAGCCTGTGGTCGGGGCTATACAAGTGCGCGCCGGCTTGACCAGCACAACGTCGGCCTTCTTGGTAGGCTCCAGGCTGCCCAGCAGATCGGGCTGGCCGAAGGCCCTGGCTCCGTACCGACACGCCATCTCAAAGATGGCCTCGGCGGACAAGACCGGCGTGTCCAGGGCCGCGATTTTCTGCAGGTCTGCCGTGACCCTCAGGAGATCGATCATCTCCTGCCCGTTGTTGCACGTTTGACCATCCGTAGCTAGCGCCACGGGAATGCCCCGCTCCAGCAAGCGCGAGACTCGGCAGACGCCGGCACCCGTGTACATGTTACTCAGGGGGCAGTGCACCACGATTGCACCGGATTGGGCGATCAGCTCGATCTCTGCATCGGAAAGCCAGATACTGTGCGCCAGCTGGGTCCTTGCATGACCTTTGATCAGTCGTGAGAAAACCGCATATCTGATCATCCGAACACGCCACTACCCGAAAGTATTACGCGACCGCTAGTAGCATGGCACGCCTAGACCACAATATGCTGGGGTCACAGCCATCGCAGGCTTTCATATGTGCGGTTCTCGCGATACCGGTCAAGGGTCATGCTTGGGCCGAGTCCGCCGAGATCGGCCAGCCACTCGACGTGCCTTTTGCCCGTGGCGCGCAGATGCATCTCCTGGGTAGCCTGGGACTCGGCAGTGTGCATGTGGATCCCCACGCCCCAACGATTGGCCGCTTCGATGGTGCAGCGCATCGTCCCATCGCTGCAAGCCCACGGAGAGGCAGGGCCGAACTCGACGCAGATGCGTCCATCGGCCCGACCGTGCCAGGTGGCGTGCAGTCGCTCCATCTCTGCCATGATGCCACTTGCCGTCTCGCGCCGGGAAAGCGGCCCGTATTGGTCGATCCAGCCGCGCGCCAGTAGAAAACGAATGCCCAGCTCATCGGCTGCTCGGCAGGCAGCATCGTCGTTTCCCCGGTCAGAATGCAAGTACTGGTTGTCTATGACGGCGGTCGCCCCGCCACGCAAGTTTTCGACCAGTGTGATCTTGGCGGCCAAATAGACATCGTGCGCTGTCATCGACGTGGCGGTGGGCCAGACGGTTTCCTCCAGCCAGGACCGCAGTGGCTTGTCATACGAGAGCCCTCGAATGAAGGACTGAAAGGTGTGGAGGTGGGCATTCACCATACCCGGCATCACCGCCATGTCCGAAGCGCCGATCACATGCTCGGCGCGCTGGCAAAGTCCTGCAGGAGCCGCGCCTGGGCCAATGGCGAGGATGTGATCGTCCTGGATGAATACATACCCGGGTGCGAGCACTTCGTGGCTGTTGTTGACGGTCAGGACGACTCCACCGTCGATCAGGATAGAAGACATAGGTTCTCCTCTCTGGTAGGGTGAGTCGTGAGGGCAGGCGCCCCTTGATATTCGTACGCACCTAAGCGCTGAGCGCGGGTTCTGAGAGATTCAGCGGAACGCATCGAGCTCGCGCGGCCGGATCAAATCCTGCACACTGCCATCGCCGGGCACATAAGGCGCACCCCGCACCACCACCACGGGCCGGCCTTCGTTGGTCTGGCCCATCAAGAGCGAGGCCGCGGCCGCCAGCTCATCCGCCGTGGCCATCACCGTGCTGTGCATGCGGTAACCATGGCGGTCCTCCCAGCCAATCATATCGGTGAGGGGACGCATCCCGGCCACCCCTATCACCGTCCCTACCGCACCCATGCGAAACGCGCGACCGTGGCTGTCCAGCACCAGCACCGCAACCGTGACGCCGAGACGCCGCCTGAGACCTTCCCGAATGGCTCGCGCCGAACGGTCAGAATCTTCCGGCAACAGCGCCACATACGTTCGTCCGGATGCGTCCTGTGCGATATTGGAGCGATCGATGCCCGCATTGGCGCAGACGAAACCCAGCCGATGCTCGACGACGAGGAGTCCAGGCCGCCAGCGCAGCACCCGGCTCGTCTCGCTCAGCATCAGCTCGACCAGCCGTGGGTCCTTTTCCGTTTCGGCGGCCAGGCGCAGCGCCTCAGGTGAGGGCACGACATCCTCCAGGGCGCGGATACGGCCCTCCGCTTTCGAGACGATTTTTTGAGCGACCGCCACCACATCACCGTCGCGTAACTGCAGATCGGCCGGCTGAGCGGCCGCGGCGATCAGCTCCGCCAGGTCAGCCCCCGGCTGCACCTCCGGCAGCCCAGGCAGCGCATAGATCTGGATTCCGTTCACCTCTCCTCCCTGGCTCCGCTAGCAGCTCCGGCCTGGCAAGCAGCGACCTCCTCAGATCCTCGACAGTGTCAATGTCGAGCGCCAGCCGCTCATTCTGCAAGGCCACGATGCTCGCCCCGCCGCTCTGCGCACGGCTCACGTGCCGCGCATAGCTGCCACCGCCAAAGGCAAAACTCAGCCAGCCGGGCGGCTGTACTAGCAGAGCATGCGTGCCCCCGCGCTGCCCGGCAGCGATCACAACCTGGCGTCCGTTCGACAGGGAAGCCAGTAGCGCCGCGATATCGGCGGCCGCTATGAGAGGCAAATCGGGGAGGATCACCAGTACGGCCCCGGCGCCACCCTCTATGGCGCGTTGTTCGCCCTGCCGGACCGCGGTGTTCAGACCATAGCCGGACTGGCGCAGGGCAAGCAAGCCCTGGAGTCCGGCCTGCGCCAACAAGGCGGCATCGTGCGTCACGACGATGATATGCCGTGGAGGCAGGACCTCAGCCAGGGCTGCTACGGCGAGGTGAAACAGCTCCAGCACCAGGGCGCGGCGCTCCGCCGGGCTCAACCACTGCCGCAACCGCCGTTTGGCCCAGCCCAGCGACTTCACCGGCAAGATCGCCCATACCTGGTCGTTCAACGGTTCTCATACTTCAATGCGGCCGCGAAAGCGATGGTCTCATGTGCGACCCGTTCCCGATCGGCCAGGGACTGCATGACCGTATCCATCACCAACGCCTGCATGCCCAGGCCCTCAACCGCTGAACGCAGGGACGCATCAGCCACATCGAGCACAAAGCCGTCCAGGAAGTCCGCATAGAGCCGGGCAACCGCCTCGGCGGAAGCATCGTAACCCAGTTCGCGCAACATGCGATCGGCAGGACCCTTCAGGGCCCGCCCGCCCACGATCGGGCTGACGGCCACGCAGGGAACGCGGCGTTCATGCAGAAGATCACGCACGCCGGACAGGGCCAGGATGGGACCGATGCTCACAAAGGGGTTCGAGGGGCCGATGATGATGGCTTCGGCTGAAGTGAGCGCCTCGACAACCTCTTGACTCGGCCTGGCTGCATCGAGGCCCACGAACGAGAAGCCGGTCACCGCTACCGCTGCGCGCCGCCGGACAAAGTACTCCTGGAACGCCAGGTCACCCTCTACCGTGTGAACCATCGTCCGCACCGGCTGATCGCTCATCGGCAATACGCGCTGTCTGATGCCAAACGCGCGCGCCAGCCCGGCGACTACTTCCGAATAGCGAAGCCCACTGTGCAGCCACTCCGTGCGCACGATGTGTGTGGCGAGATCCCGGTCGCCGATGCGAAACCAGGCGTCCAGACCATAGCGCCTCAAACCATCCAGGACAATGGTGGTATCGCCCGCAATGCCCCAACCCGTCTGCGGATCGGCCACGCCTGCCAACGTGTAGAGCACTGTGTCCACGTCGGGCGCCACGTAGAGGCCGTGCCACTCGAGGTCATCGGCGGTATTGACGACCACTGTCAGCGCTTCAGGAGGCAGGATGCGCGCCAGGCCCAGGGCCAATTTGGCCCCACCTACACCACCAACCAGCACGGTGATCATCGCACTTGCCTTAACGATACACCAGACGGCTGGCCAGAGGCGCTTGCGCACGCTCGCCCGGCGACTCAGCCGGCCAGCCGACAGTGATCAGCGCCTGAGGCTCCCAGGCAGCCGGCAGTTCAAGCACTTCACTGACTACATTCTGGCAGAAGAGCGGAGCACACATCCAGCCTGCACCCAGCCCGGCATCAGTGGCCGCCAACAGCAGGTTCTGGATCGCGGCCGCGACGCTCTGCACCCCCATGATGTGCTCAGCACTCTGCCGCACCGCGTCTGGGTACTGCTGCAAGTCCGCCGGCTCCAGACACGCGATGACCAGCACCGGCGCGGCCACCAGGCGATGCACGGACGCATCAACGCGCTCTTTGACCGCCTCAGCAGGCAGACCTTCACCCGCCAGGTCTCGGCCGAATGCCTCACCCATAGCCCGCGCCAGGTTCGCGCGCATCGCCGCCATTTCGATAATCACGAAACGCCATGGCTGCGAATTGTGAGCAGACGGTGCAAGGCAGGCCGCCGAGATCAGAAATTCGAGGAGATCCCGCGGGACCGGCTCGTCGCGCAGCCGGCGCACCGTCCGCCGCTGCAACAGCAGCCTGGGAAGTTGATTCATCGGGCGTCTCGACGCTGCTGCCGTTTCCAGTTGCCGCGGATGCTGCCGCGGCCCAGGCGCTGCAAATCATCGGCCGGCAGTTGTGCCACGTTGGTACGCTTGCGCTCAGCCTGCTTGACAACTGCCTCGGGATTCTCCAGGGGTTCCAGAGACCAGAGACCGGCGTTCACGCCTGCAGCAAGGAGGTCCTGCCCGCGTTGCGAACGCACGATCACGGTGTTGCGGCCGTCTGCCGACCCGGCAGACCCGATGCTCAAATCGGCGAACTCGGAGGTCAAATCCGGGCAGGTCGTGCAGATCGGCCAGGCGAACTTGTGGACTTCCTTGATGCGCCATTCGATGCGCGCTTCTCCCGCCTGGGCGCTGAAGCGGCCGCGCTTAATATCGAAGCGGTCCACCTCGCTGATCGGTCTGCCCAGCCCAGCCCGGATGAATTCCCAGAGCGCGCCGTCGCCGGCATAGAAGGTCTCGCTGCAGAACAGTCCGATCACCAGACGGATCTTCTCGCGGTAGCCGGGCCGGAGCTGGCTCAAACGAGCGATGGCCGCAGCCTGGCACGGCAGCGCAACGATGACGACGGCCTGAAAGCGCTCCAGTCCATCGGCCAGGGCGGCAAGCGCAGGCGCCGTCGTGTATTTTGAGCCGGAGGCATGCGCCACCTCGGCCGGGGTGCTTACCCACCGGGCTTGAGGTCCCCAATCAGCCTGGCGCGCAGTCACGAGGGCTGCGTCAACCAGGCGCTGCTCCAGGAGGTGCTGCAGCAGCCGGTTGGTCAGGCCGCCATCCTGAGACGCCGGACCTGGGCTCGCCGTACGCACAGTGTGGGTCGCGAGATAGCGGCCCCAAGGCCCGTCCTGTACATCGCCGAACATGCCGGCGGCTAACTTCGCGCGATCGAAAGGCAGGCGCGGGCAGATCCGATAGCAGACCTGGCAATCCCGGCAACGCTCAGGGCCCGTGGGACGCCCGTCCCGTGCGGCTGCGTCCCAGGCGCAAAACGACAAACATGCTCCACAATGCGAGCATGGATCGGCCACCGCAGCAGGCTGCGGCGCGAGATCTTCCGGCCCTTGGAGTGATATGGTCATGACCTGCTCCTGGTGCTCAAAGATGGAAGAGCACTACCCGACTGCGATTGAGAAACACAGTAGCACGGAATAAATGCAGTACCGCAAAAGTCGCTATGGGCCGTCAGCGACAGGGAGCGTCGCCCATCACACGACGAGTTGAGCGAGTTGAGTCTGGGCCTGTTTGGCCGAGCGCGTATGCAGTCTGAACCGGCCCCGATGCTCCCGGACGCGCTGCTGTTCTTGCCGCAGGTCTTGCGTGGCGATGCCTGCCAGCATCTGGGCGGTATCGGCAAGGGTGCTGGGATGCGGCAAGAGTTCCCGCGCACCGCTGCGCTGCAGGAGGCGCCGGGTGAGGCCTTTTTGGCCGGTGGTGCGGAGCAGGCGCCGGTTGAGGTTGCGGAACTCACTTTCGCGGTCGTTGTTGGTGCGCGGCAGACCCGGCACATCGTAGGTGTAGAACAGGCCGGGAGCGTAGCTGCGAGAGACCTTGGCGATGGCGGCGCTGAACTCGCGCAGGCGCGGCGCTCCGGCCCTGTCCTGCTCAATCTGCGCCAGATAGGCCTCGAATTCGCCACGCACCTGGGCGGCGGTGCGCTGGGGCTGGCCGTCGGGGTCCAGGAGGGCCGCCAACTGCTGTAACCAGTCGCCCGCTTGGCGCAGCAAGGTATAGTCGGCTTGCACGGTCGCCAGAGCTTGCTGCAGGCCGCTACGCAGGAGCGTCAGCCGCGCTTCGGGCTGGTGCGCCAGCAAGTGATACAGGCAAGTCACCACTTCGCAGAGGCGTTCATACATTTCCAGGCCGGCCAGGCCGAAGGGCGGACGCGCTTTGAGCGTCAAGAGATAGCGGACCCGGCGCAGCAGGTCTTGCACGATGAGTTCGCGGGCTTGAGCCGCAGTGGTGGCTGGCGCTACGGGCGTGGGCGCCGTGCCGGTCACGTCTGTAGCCCCAGATGGCCCGAGCGGTGAGGGTAACAGCCCCGTCACCGTCAACACACCCGGCGCCGCACGGCCAGCTTCATGGCGGATCAGCGGCCCCACCCGCTCGCGGATATCTTGGCGCAAGGTCACTTTGAGTTGCTCGACCGCCGCGGCGACCGGTTCAGCCGCATTGTTGAGATAGTGTAGTTGACACCAGGCGTGCGGGATGGCGGGAAACACGGCCGCCACGGCGGGTTCCAGCCCGCGTTGCTTGTCGCTCAGGATGGCCCGCACTCGCCAACCCTGGTCGGCAATGGGTTGCAGGAAGGCACTGAAGGTCGCCTGGTCTTGCTGGCTCAACCAGCCACTCCGCACGGTGGGGCCGGTCTGCAGTGCCCGCACGACCCAGAGTTGCGGTTCGCCGCCTTCCGGCGCCAAGCCGTCCAGACTCAAGAGCAGACCGGTCTGCGCAGCGACCGCACTGAGTTGGGCGAGTTGCTGACGTTCGAGACAGGCCAATAGCGGCAGGTACTGCTGATGGTACAGGTAGCGCGCTTCCGCCTCGCTGATCGGCACCTGGGCGCACAAGTCAGCATGAATCTCAGTGAACGGCTGCCGCTGCTCCTGCCGCGCCCAGCCGATCTGGGCGACCACATCGTAGCCGTAGACGCCATTGCGCGGCGCCGAGTGGTGCCAGGCGGCCGACTTCAGCAGTGTCGCATGCCAGGCACACTCGCCGTTGGGACAGTGCTTCGGGCGCTGCGCCACGCGCCGTGCCCCCGCCAGGGTGAAAATCGTCTTGGGGCTACTCTGGTAGCCCCACTCCACCAGGCTGGCGCCACACAACGCACAGGTCGTCAATTCGCAGGTGTACACGGTTGGCCGATCATTGTACAATGGATGAGGGGTCTTCATGGCGTGCTCCTTTGGTTAGGAACAGTGTGCCATAAGCCCCCCTCACGTCAAGTCAATAGCGAGTTTTGCGGTATTGCGAATAAATCGTCTGTCAAGTGGCAATTCACGCGTGTACGCGACGGCGCCACTTCGGCCCGTCGTGAAATCCACTCATAGGAGGTCCCTGGCGTCGCTGAGTCGCTGCCGCCATCTCGCCCTCACCGTCGCCACGGTGAGATCGAGCCCCATCACAAGGCTCGGAACGACGAATGAAAACACCATATTCGGAACGCCGAAGGGGTTGTTCAGGACCAATCCCCAGAACAAGGCTGCGAATAACCCCGAACCGATCGCCCAGAATGCGGCCGTGGCACTTGAACGTCTGGACCGAAGCGCAAAAAGGCAGGCCACCGTGATTGGTGTCGTACATGGAAGCGCGGTGCTGTACAGGAACGGGAGGATGTCGCCCAGGCTATGGAAGGCTACGTAGAGGGCACACACGGCAGAGACTGTTGTGATGATCGCCGGATAGATGGTCCGCTCGGTTCGCTCCCCGACCCGCCAATACCGCTGAAGCACGTCTTTGACCAGGAGTGAGGCGAAGCAGATGGCGTTCGAGCCATAGGTCGCGACCAGGCCGGCAGCAATGGCCGCCATCAAGAAACCCGCGAGCAAGGGACTGATCTGTGACAGGCCCAAGCCGATCGACGTGTAAACAGGCTGGTTGTCACTGGGAAGGCCGAAACACACGATTGTCAGGATACCCACGCCTCCCGCCAGGAGCGGGGGCACTGCACCCAGGATGCCGGCCAGCCCAAACGACGCCATCGCGGACTTCTCGGTGTCAGAGGATGCCGCGACATTTGCCACCAGGGAGATGCCCCCCAATCTGCCGGCCTTGCCGATCATGAACTGGACGATGATGCCCCAACCCATCCCGGTCAGCGAGAGCCATCGCGTGTAGCTCGGTGAGTGGCCCGACATCAGCGACAGCTTTGTCTGCATTGCCAGGAATGCCGTGGTCAGCCCGCCAACCCGGAGCCACAGGATCCCGAGAGCGACGGCAAACGCCAGCACCATCACTACGGCATGGACAAGGTTCATCCTGATGGTGCCAAGGATGCCGGTGAAGGTGACCGACCCCGCGCAGACGATGAAGCTGATCGTTGTGACCTGGACAGTCGACAGTTGGGGCAGCACCGCCTGGATGATGAGCGCCAGGGTGTAAATCTGGAGCAGCATGACAAAGAAGGCGTAGAACAGGGTGCTGACCGTGGCAGCCAGGCACGTCCGGCTGTCGAAACGCGATTGCATCAACTCAGGCACCGTGATGTTCCCAAGCCGGTGGAACGGTCTCGCGAAGAGCAGACCCGTCACACACCAGCCGGCCAAAATCGAAAGGGGGAACCACACGAGGTAGGTGAGGCCGTACCTGGCTGCGTCGCCGGCGATGCCGTAGGTTGCGCTGCTGCCCAGTGTAAAACCGGCAAGCAGGCTCGCCGCTTCCCATATTGACATCCTAGATGGCGAGAAGGTCGGCTCGGCGCCGCCGCGCTGCGACTGCTGCAACCCGTAGACGAAGGTGCCCACAAGGTACATCAGGACCACTACCGCTGTAAGCCACGAGAAAGTCACTGGTGCGCTCCATCGCCGGCTTCCCGCCTGCTACGACCTGCCTGCCCGGTTCGATTCCAATGCCATCAGCCGCGACCTCCGGCGATGTGAGCCGCCTCGGACGAAGACTTCAGCCGCAGCATCGCGAAAATGCCGAGCACGGGCCCCGGGGCCAGGAACATGAAAGCCCAACGCCATCCGAACGCGTCACGCAGAAACGGGATAAGCCAGATCGTCGCGACGGTGATGATAAATCCCAGGGCAAGCTGCAGCGTCAGAGCTGTCCCAACGTAGGCCTGGTCGGCGAGTTCCGTCACCATCGTTGAAAACTGCGCTGAGTCTGCCACGACTGCGAAACCCCACACCAGTCCCACCAGGAGACCGATCGCCGGCGTGAGGTTGAAGACGAGCCCGATCAGGACGGCGCAGCTCGCAGAAATCGCCATCATCAAAGCGGTAGTTCGGGTCCTCCCCCAGCGATCGCCCAGAATGCCGCCTACCCAACTGCCGATGCCTCCGACAGCAATCACCGCGAATGTTGCGTAGGAAGCGGTTGTGCCCACTTGCACTCCCTGGGCTGCCAACGCATCGGAGAAGAACGCCAGGAACCATGCATACATGGCAAACAGCTCCCACATATGACCGAAGTAGCCGATCGAGGCCAGGAGAACGCCGCGATTAGTGAAGACACGGCCCACCTGGCGCGGATCGAAGACAGCCGGCAGAAACGGGAACGGTCCTTCCCGCACCCCGAACTCCGTCAAGCAGCCACCTGCCAGCGTCAGCACAGATGTCGCATAGATCACCAGATGCCAGTCCAGCCCACCAAGCCCGTTCACGAGGTGGGGCATCCCTTGGCCCACGGCAATCGCGCCGACCAGGATGCCGAGGGCCGTGCCACGGCCTTTTCGGAACCACGTGGACATCAGCTTAAACCCCGGCGGGTAGACACCCGCAAGGAAGAAACCTGTGGCGAAGCGGAGCGGGATGCCGAGCTCCGCGCCTCCGGCAAATCCCAGCAGACCGTTGGCGAGGGTGGCCCCGATCGCGCCGCCGAATATCACGTGCCTGGGCGACACAACGTCTGAAAGGTTCAAAAGACTGGAAACCAGCGCACCGCACACGAAGCCCAATTGGACTGCAATGGTCAACCAGGCGGCAGCCGTGTTGGTGAGGTGCCATTCCACCCGCAGTTGGGAGATAACCGCAGAGGCAGAGAACCAGGTTGACATTGACAGAACAAGCATGGCTGCAAGCAGCGCCAGGGCGCGCCATCGATCACGATTCTCTGCCGGAAGGACGAGACGCTGAGATTTCCGACCATTCATTGCGGGCTTCCTCCTGAACTCCGGCGAATCTGACAAGGAATTGCCGAGTCTTCCCTATGACTGATTGAACACTCCGACCACTGACAGGATGCGTTCAACGGCTGAACGTTTCGACAAGCGTGGTTATGCCAAGGGCCAGGATCATCAACGTAATCATCAAACGGAAACGATCCTTGTCTACGCGCGCATCCAGCCGCGAGCCCGCCAGAATCCCCAGAAGCAGGGCAGGCACTGCCACAGCATAGAAGGTGAGCACCGGCCGCGTTACCCGCCCGCCGATGAAGTGGGAGGTGACCGTCAGTGTGCCGGCGAGCAAGAAGTTCACCTGCAAGATGGCCCGAAACTTCTCTTTGGGCCAACGGCGCAAGGAGCCATAAAGGACGACCGGTGGCCCGGATGTGTTGTAGGCACCCCCCAGGATCCCGGAGACCAGGCCGGCCAGGTAAGCCCAATGCAGGGACTTGAGCTGCGGCACGACCGGTTGGACCAGGCTGAACAGGGCGTAGCCGACCAGCATCAGGCCCAATATCAGTTCTCTAGTTTCGGCTAACTTCAAATTGGCCGTCCCCCCGAACCTGCGGTAAACTGGCCGGGTTGTTGATTCCATGGCGGAGGCGTGGTCGAATGAGTGAACAGACATCGCAGATGATGGCGTTATTGT
>Ga0194126_10007298_pt1 | contig 15434 bp, 15 predicted proteins | sample TA2KigC150mmetaG_FD_148641 | JGI IMG/M metagenome (GOLD analysis project Ga0194126, IMG submission 148641) | Freshwater microbial communities from Lake Tanganyika, Tanzania - TA2015035 Kigoma Deep Cast 150m | ecosystem: Environmental > Aquatic > Freshwater > Lake | place: Tanzania: Lake... | reverse complement strand
ACGAAGGCTCATATCAGCTCATTTCCTTCCGGGAGGACCCTTGGCGCGGCAGGCCGGCGGGGATCAGGCGGTCCCCCTCTCGCGGGACTTGACGTCTCCGAACCTCCTGTCCCTCCGCTGGTATTCGACGACGGCCTGGAGGAGGTGCCGGCGGCGGAAATCGGGCCACAGGACCTGCGTCACCCAGATCTCGGTGTAGGCGACCTGCCAGAGGAGGAAATTCGAGATCCTCAGCTCCCCGCTCGTCCGGATGAGGAGGTCGGGGTCCGGGAGGCCGGCCGTGTCCAGATAGCGGGCGAAAACGTCCTCGTCGAGGTCCCGGGGGCGGATCCTTTTGTCTTCCAGGATCCTCCGGGCGGCGTCGACGAGCTCGGTCCGACCGCCGTAATTGAGGGCCACGACGACGGTCATCCGCCGGTTGTTCTTGGTCAGCGTCTCGACCCTCTCCAGCTCCCTGAGAACGCGGGCCGGCAGGCCGTCTCTCCGCCCGATGATCCGCAGCCGGAGGTCGTTCTCGACGAGGAGCTTATCCTCCTTCTTCAGGAACTCCTTGAGGAGCTGCCAGAGGCGGCCGACCTCCTGCCGGGGCCTTTTCCAGTTCTCCCGGGAGAAGGCGAACAGGGTCAGGACCTCGATGCCCAGGCGGGCCGCGGCCTCCACGGTCTCGTGGACGGATTCGGAGCCGGCGGCGTGGCCCTCGACCCGGCTCAATCCCCGGCTCTTGGCCCAGCGGCCGTTGCCGTCCATGATGACGGCCACATGGCGAGGGAGACGGGCGAGGTCGACCTGTTCGAGAAGGGCGTGCTCTTCGGTCCCCGGGCGGAAATATTCTTCGAGGATCTTCGACATGGCCACCCATTATAGCATGGGGGACCCCGGAAATAAACGCGCCGGGCGGAAGGGTGGACCGGAGGGCCGAGTTCTGGTAGATTAGATAGCCGGAGCGAACGAACATGTGCCTTGCCGTCCCCGCCAAGATCACCCGGCTCGAAGACTCGGGCCTGGGCACGGTCGACTACCTGGGGACCGAGGTCAAGGCCAACTTCTCGCTCGTCCCGCAGGCCAAGATGGGCGACTGGGTGATCATCCACGCCGGGTTCGCCATCTCCGTCATGGACGCCAAAGAGGCCCGGGAGACCCTTCAGCTCTTCAGAGAGCTGGCCGAATCATCCTGACCGCGTTGAAAGAGCTCAGAGACCCCAAGGCCATCCGCAGGCTCCTCGCCGATATCGCCGAGAGGGCCCGGCGCCTTCCGGCCCCGCCGAGGCTCATGGAGGTCTGCGGGACCCACACCATGTCCCTTTTCCGCCACGGCCTGACCCCGCGCCTGGCCGAGGCCGGCGTCGAGATGGTCTCGGGGCCCGGATGCCCGGTCTGCATCACCCCCGACGGCCTGCACGAGGCCGCCATCGGGCTGGTCACGGAGGTCGAAGGCCTGACGCTGGCCACCTTCGGCGATATGACCCGGGTGCCGACCCGGAAAGGGTCCCTGCAAACGGCCGCGCCGGCCAGGGACTCCCGGGTGCGCGTCGTCTATTCGCCCGAGGAGGCCCTGGAGGAGGCCAAGCGAGAGCCCGGAAGGCAGGTGGTCTTTTTCGGCGTCGGGTTCGAGACCACCATCCCGGCCATCGCCTACATCGTCAAGCAGGCCGCTCGAGCCCGTCTCCGGAACTTCTCGGTCCTGCCCGCCCTCTGGCTGGTCCCTCCGGCCCTCAAGGCCGTTCTGGACTCCAAGGAGGTCGCCGTCAACGGCTTCATCTACCCGGGTCACGTCAGCGCCGTCATCGGCATCGAGCCCTACGGATTCGTGGCCCGCGACTATGGCGTCCCGGGGGCCGTGGCCGGCTTTGAGCCGGGCGATATCCTCCTGGCCGTCCGCTCGGTCCTCGACCAGGCCCTCGAGGGCCGGCCCCGGGTGGCCCTGGAATACGGCCGGGCCATCCGGCCGGAAGGCAACCCGACGGCCCGGGCGCTGATGGCCGAGGTCTGCGAGCCCTTCGACGCCGAGTGGCGCGGCCTCGGCAGGATCCCGGCCAGCGGGCTCCGGTTCAAGGCCAAGTACGCCCGCCTGAGCGCCGAGAACGCGTACGGCTTGAAGATCCGGGGGGCGGGACGCGACCTTCCCGGCTGCCGATGCGGCGACGTCCTCAGAGGGGTCATACGGCCCGAGGGCTGCCGCCTGTTCGGCGCCAAGTGCACGCCCGAGTCCCCGCTCGGTCCGTGCATGGTCTCCTACGAGGGCGCCTGCCTCGTCCATTTCAAGTACGGCCGCAGAGAAAGGACAGGCTCATGAAGAAAGTCAGCCTGGAACTGGGCGGCGGCGGGCGGTTGATGAGGGATTTCATCGCCGAGCGCGTCCTGCCGGCTTTCGGGAACCCCATCCTGGGCGAGCTGTCCGACTCCGGCCTCCTGCCGGACGGCCTGGCCTTCACGACCGACAGCTACGTCGTCGACCCGCTCTTTTTCCCGGGCGGCGACATCGGGACGCTGGCCGTCAACGGGACCGTCAACGACCTCGTGGTCTCGGGCGCCGAGCCCCGTTTCCTATCGTTCGCCCTCATCCTGGAGGAAGGCCTGGAGTGGGAGGTCCTCGACCGGGTCCTGCGCTCCGTCCGTAAAGCCACGAAAGCCGCCAAGGTCCGGATCGTCACCGGGGACACCAAGGTCGTCCGCCAGGGGCAGGGCGACAAGGTTTTCGTGAACACGGCGGGGATCGGCCGGAGCGTCGCCCGGCCCCGGGTGGACCGCATCCGGCCGGGCGACGAGATCATCCTGACGGGCGCGGTCGGCGACCACACCCTGGCCGTCATGCTGGCCCGCGGGGAATTCGGGCTGTCCACCAAGGTCCGCAGCGACTGCGCTCCCCTTCTCTTCCTTCTCCCGCTCTGGAAACGGGGCGCGCTCTGGATGCGCGACGTCACCCGGGGCGGCCTGGCCACCGTCCTCTTCGAGCTCGCCGAACGCCTTCCCTACCCGGTGCTCGTCGAGGAGGACAAGGTCCCGCTGTCGCGGGCCGTGCGCGGGGCCAGCGACCTCCTGGGCATCGACCCTCTCTACATGGCCTGCGAAGGAAAGGCGGTCATCGTCGCCCCGAAGGGCCGAACGGCCGATTTCCTGCGGCGCGTCCGCGGCCACCCCCTGGGCCGCAAAGCCGAGGTCATCGGCCGGGTCCAGAAGAAGATCGGGCGTCCCGGGGAGCTCCTCCTCCAGACGGCCGCCGGCGGCCTCCGCCTCCTCGAACCCCTGACCTCCGAACTTCTGCCGCGTATCTGCTAGGCCTTGACGACGTTCCTGCGGCGCCGCTTGACGGCGTTCCGGGTGTCGACGACGAGCGCCGCGTGCTTGGCGATCCAGTCGTAGTCGTAGGCGGTGTGGTCGGTGGAGATGACCACGGCGTCCGCTTTCTTGAGCCTGGCCGCGGTGAGCGGGATCGAGCGCATGTCCAGCCCCGGGTATTCCCGGTGACCGACGGCTCGGGGGATGAAGGGGTCGTTGTAGGACACCTTGGCCCCCTTGCCCTGGAACAGGCTGATGAGCTTGAGGGACGGAGATTCGCGGGAATCGTCGATGTCTTTCTTGTAGGCCAGGCCGAGGACCAGGATCTTGGCCCGTTTGATGGACTTGCCCCTCTCGTTGAGGGCTTCCATCGTCCGCTCCATGACGTAGTACGGCATGAAGGTGTTGATCTCGCCGGCCAGCTCGATGAACTTCGTCTGGTAGTCGAACTCCTTGGCCTTCCAGGTCAGGTAGAACGGGTCGATGGGGATGCAGTGGCCGCCGAGGCCCGGCCCCGGGTAGAACGGCATGAAGCCGAAGGGCTTCGATGACGCCGCCCGGATGACCTCCCAGACGTCGATGCCCATGCGGTCGAAGATCATCTTCAGCTCGTTGACCAGGGCGATGTTGACCGACCGGAAGATGTTCTCCAGGAGCTTGGTCGATTCGGCCGCCTGGGTCGAGGACACGGGCACGGTCTTGACGACGACCTGGTCATAGAGGGCTTTGGCCAGCCGCAGACAATCCCGGGTGACCCCGCCGACGACCTTCGGGGTCGTGGACGTCGAGAAATGCTTGTTCCCGGGGTCCTCGCGCTCGGGCGAAAAGGCCAGAAAGAAGTCCCGGCCGCAGCGCAGTCCGCCGGCCTCGAGGAGGGGCTTCATGTCGCCGTCGGTCGTGCCCGGGTAGGTCGTGCTCTCGAGGATGATGAGCTGGCCGCGGCGGAGGTGCTCGGCGATGGTGATGGTCGTGTTGAGGACGTAGGACAGGTCCGGGTTGCCGTGGCCGTCGAGGGGCGTCGGGACGCAGATGAGGACGGCGTCGGCGTCCTTGAGGTCCCGGAAGTTCGCGGAGGCCTTGAACATCTTCCGGGCGAGGAAGCCCTTGAGCTCGGCCGCGGAGATGTGCCGGATGTAGCTCCGGCCGCGGTTGAGCATGTCGACCTTCCGGCGGTCGATATCGAACCCGAGGACCGAAAACCCCTGCTGAAGGAACGTCTTGACCAGGGGCAGCCCGACGTAGCCCAGGCCGATGACCCCGACCCGGGCTTCCTTGTTCTCGATCTTCTTGAGCAGCTTGACGGCTTCGGCGTTCATTCTACTGTCTCCTTTGCTGGTACCAAGCTACGGTCTCCTTAAGACCTTCCATGAAAGCGATCCTTGGCTCGTAGCCGATGACCCTCCGGGCCTTGCCGATGTCGGCGGCCGAGTGGACGATGTCGCCGGGCCGGGGGGCGGCGTGGACGGCCTCGACACCGGAGCCCAGGGCCCCGTTGACGGCCCCGAGCAGAGCGTTGACCGTCATCCTCCGGCCGCAGGCGATGTTGACGGCCTCCCCTCCCCCGCCGGAGGACCCGGCGGCGAGGATGTTGGCCTCGACGACGTTCTTCACGTAGATGAAGTCGCGCGACTGCTCCCCGTCGCCGTAGACGACCGGCCGTTGCCCGGCGAGGATCCTGGTGATGAACAGCGGAATGACGGCGGCGTACTGCGAGGCCGGGTCCTGACGGGGCCCGAAGACGTTGAAATAGCGCAGGGCCACGGTCTTCATCCCGTGAAGGGCATGAAAGGCCTGGGCGTATTTTTCGCCGACGAGCTTGCTGACCCCGTAGGGGGACTGGGGTTTGCCCTCCCGGCCCTCAACCTTGGCCGGCGAGGGGTCGTCCCCGTAGACGGCCGACGAGGAGGCCAGGACGAAGTTCCGGACCCCGGCGTCCCGGGCCGCGACGAGCAGGTTGAGCGTGCCGGTGACATTGACGGCGTTGGTCAGGAGGGGGTCCTCGACAGAAAGCGCGACCGAGGCCACGGCCGCCTGGTGGAGGACGTGGTCCGTCCCCTCGACCGCCCGCCGGCAGGTCTCGAGGTCCCGGATGTCGCCCTCGAGGAGCTCGATCCTGTCCACGAAGGGCGCCAGGTTCTCTTTCTTGCCTGTCGAGAGGTTGTCGAGGACCCGGACCTTCTCCCCCCGTTCGACCAGTCCCTCGACGATGTGGGACCCGATGAAGCCCGCCCCGCCGGTAACCAAGTAGGTAGCCATGTTTCGATCAACTCCCGCAGACTGAGCCTGCTTCTTCGATGCCAGACGGGCCGAGACGGGGACCGTCCGAATCCCCCGTAGCGGAGGGGGGCCCATCGGCTTGACGATGGGGGAACCGCCGGGACTGGTTCCCGGGGGGGCCGGGGGAAAGGATGGTTCCCGTCGAGGCCGGAAAGTCTGGCATCATCAGGCTCATCTCAGGCGAGCCCGAGCTCTCCGAGCCGCTTGATGACCTTGGCGACGCTCTCGTCGACCGTTTCCTTGTCGGTCTCGAGGACGATCTCCGGGTTGAGGGGCTCCTCGTAGGGGTCCGAGACCCCGGTGAACTCCTTGATCTCGCCCTTGATGGCCTTCTGGTACATGCCTTTGACGTCGCGCCGGATGCAGACCTCGACGGGGCACTTCGTGTAGACCTCGACGAAATTCGTCGTTCCCTGGCGGGCCCGGTCCCGCAGCTCGCGGTAGGGCGAGATGAACGAGACCAGGGTCGCCACCCCGTTGCGGGACAGGAGCTTGGCGACGAAGGTGACCCGCGCGATGTTCTCGTCCCGGTCTTTCTTGGAGAAACCGAGATCGCGCGTCAGCTCTTTGCGGACGACGTCCCCGTCGAGAAGCTCGACCCGGAACCCCTTCTCTTTGAGGATCGCCGCGACGCCGTCGCCGACGGTCGACTTCCCGGAACAGGGCAGCCCCGTGAACCACAGGGTGAAGCCATCGTGATCATCGCACATCGTGAACTCCCTTAGAGGATTTTGCCTTTCATGCCGGCGGGGACAGCGAGGCCCTTGAGGTCGAGCACGGTCGGGGCGATGTCGAGGATGTCGGCGTCGGCCCGGCCGGTCCGGCCGCCCCGAGGGTCATGGAGGATGTAGATGCCGTCCTTGGCGTGGACGGCGTCGTCCGGGCCGGTGTCGTTCTCCGCCAGGAACATCGTCCCGTGGCCCAGGGTCCCGGCCGACCGCCACGACAGGTCGTCGAAATAGACCATGAGGTCGGGGTATTCGCCTTCGAGGACTTCGTAGTGCTCCTGGGGCTTGATGACCTCCGTGTCCCAGGGCTCGCCGGCCGGCCCGCGCACGGCCTTGAGCCGGGCCAGGAGGCCGTCCCGCTCCTTCTCATAGTCCTCGGGCGGGATGATCCCACGGGGCTCGCGGCCTTCGACGTTGAGGAAGACCCGGGCGTAATAGCCGCCCCAGGCCCAGGCCTTGGTCCTCGACCAGTCGATCTCGAGGTCGTCGACGCTCGTCGGCTCGGTCGGCCTCTTCTTGACGACCAGGTCCCCCTGATCGATGAGCCACTCGTTGACCGAGAAGGCCCCTTTCATCCGCTTGGCCCCGTGGTCGGAGACGACCAGGACGACGGTGTCGGCGCCGGCCCTGTCGATGAGCCGGCCGACGCGCCCGTCGAGATATCTGTAATATTCGAGGATGGCGTTCTCGTACCTGTTGCCGGGCTCGTAGAGGTGGTGGTCCCGGTCCATGTACTTCCAGAAGGCGTGATGCATCCTGTCGACCCCGATCTCGACGAACATGAACAGGTCCCAGGGCTTGGCGGAGATGAGCCACTCCATGACCTCGAACCGCTTCTCGGTCATGGCGTAGATCTCGCGGAGGATGTGGTCCCGGTCGTCGGTCCGGAAGACGACGTCGAAGATGTAGGGCCCGAAGCGGTCCTCGATCTCCCGCTTGAGCCCGGCCGGATGGGTCGTTTCCTTGCCCGGCCCCGGGGGCGTGATGAAACAGGAGATCAGGTTCCCGGCCACCGGGGTGGGCGGGTAGCTCGGCGGGACGCTGACCAGCGTGCTCCGTCCCCCGGCCTCCCCGATGAAGTCCCAGAGCTTCTTTTCGCGCACGGCCCGGGAGTTGGCGATCCACATCTCGTTGTAGGAGTAGCCCTTGCGGTGGCGGAAGCCGTAGAGGCCCAGCCGGCCGGGGTCCCGGCCCGTGGCCATGACCATCCAAGCCGGGATGGTGATCGGCGGATCGCAGCTGCGGAGCTTGCCGTACCGCCCGCGGTCCATCAGGCCCTTGAGGACCGGGAACTCGTCGCGCCGGTCGAAGACGATCTCCGGCGGGGCGCAGTCGAGCCCGACGACGAGGACCTTCCGGTCATTCATTGAAGGGGTCCTTGAACCGCATGATGGACCGGGCCACTTCGGCCCGTATCAGCTCGGCCGCCGGGACCTCGCCCTTGACCAGCAGGTCCCGGATCTTCGTGCCGCTGAACTGGATATGGTCGGCCGGCGGGTGGGGACAGACCTTTTCGTTGACCACCGAGCCGCATTTCCGGCAGTAGGAGAAGGACCGGAAGAAGAGGGGCACGATGCCGAGGTCCGGGAACTCCTCGAAGATGTCGTGGGCGGCGAACGGGGCGTAATAGGACCCGACGCCGGCGTGGTCGCGTCCGATGATGATGTGGGTGCAGCCGAAATTCTTGCGGATGACGGCGTGGTGGATGGCCTCCCGGGGCCCGGCGTAGCGCATCTCCATCTGGAGGATGGCCATGACCGTCCGTTCCTTGACGTAATAGTGGCGGATGAGCTCCTCGTAGGAGGCCAGGATGACCTCATCCTTGAAGTCGCCCTTTTTCTTGCGCCCGATGACCGGGTTGATGAACAGCCCGTCGGTGTAGGCCAGGGCCGTTTTCTGGACGTACTCGTGCCCGATGTGGGGGGTGTTCCGCGTCTGGAAGCCGACCACGGTCCGCCAGCCCCGGGCCCCGAACAGGACGCGGGTCTCCTTGGGGCAGAGCTTGTAGCGGTCGAACGGGGTCGGCGTCACGTCGATGAGGTCCACCGGCCCGGCCAGCAGGACGTCCTTCATGCCCATGACCTTGGCCACCCCGGGGTGGGCCGGATCGCGCGTCCCGAAGACCTTCTCGGCGGTCTCGCCCCGGTCGTATTCGTATTTCTCTACGAGATGGAGGATGGCGACCGGCCGGCCGGTCTCGTCCGTGAGCAGGACCTCCCCGCTCGTTGCCAGGCGGCCCGCGGTCTCCCGGTCGACGTCGAGGACGATGGGGATGGTCCAAGGCAGGTCGTTGCGGAGGCGCATGCCGGCGAGGACGCTCCGGAAGTCCCCGGACCCCATGAAGCCCTCCAGGGGGCTGTAGACGCCGGTGGCGATGTTCTCGACGTCCGAAACGAGCTCGGAGTCGATGACCAGACGGGGCAGCTTCGGGGCACGGGCCAGGGCCTCATCCCTTTTCCCCCCCGTGAGGAGCCTGTCGATGAGCTTTCCGCCGTGGGGTTGGATCATGGGATTCTCCTTGCGCGATGTCCGGGGATGACGTTCTCGGGACGGTCCGACGGGCTCAGTCGATGTATCCCAGGGCCTTCAGGCGGTCCTTGACCTTCTCTTCCTCGTCCTTGCTGAAGACCTCGGCCGAGGGTTCCTGTTTGGCCAGGCTTTCCCTGAGGGCTTTGGCGACGTAGCTCGCGACGGAGCCGTACTCCGTTCCCTTGATGTGTTCCTCGATCTTCCTGAAAAGCGAAGTGGGTATGGAAACGTTCGTGAATTCTTTGGCCATGAGCCATTTATATACCAGCCGCGCGATTTTTTCAACACCCGGAAGGGCCGGGCCGGGCCCGACGCCTCCCCCCCTTCGCTTGACAAGCCCTCCGCCTCCGTGGTTATAATGATGGACCCTAGCATGGAAAAAATCACCCGACCCCTGATGAGCGATTCTGTCTTTTCCGGCGTCCTGGACCGGAACCTCAAGAAACTGGCTTCCCGCCTGGGGATCAGTCTGGCCCTGCGGGGCGATCAGCTGCTCATCGACGGCGAGGCCAAGAGGGTCGCCTTCGCCAAGCTCTATTTCGAGAAGCTCCACGAGCTCGAGGCCAAGGGCCACCGTCTCCGGGAGGAGGACTTCCTGATCGCCCTCGATATCCTGGAGGAAGGCAAGGCCGCCGGGCTCGAGTCCTACGCCCCCTCCGAGCCCCTGAACCTGTCCCGCAAGTCCGTGGCCCCCAAGAGCCTGAACCAGAAGGCCTACATCCAGGCCATCAAGGACCACGACCTGGTCTTCGGCATCGGCCCGGCCGGCACGGGCAAGACCTATCTGGCCATGGCCATGGCCCTTTCCTTCCTCCAGAACAAGGCCGTCAACCGGATCATCCTGACCCGGCCGGCCGTGGAGGCCGGAGAGAAGCTGGGGTTCCTGCCGGGGGATCTGACCCAGAAGATCAACCCTTATTTGCGCCCTCTCTACGACGCCCTGTTCGACCTTTCGCAATACGACCAGGCCACCCGCCTGATCGAGAAGGGGATCATCGAGATCGCCCCCTTGGCCTTCATGCGCGGTCGGACCCTGAACAGCGCCTTCATCATCCTCGACGAGGCCCAGAACACGACCCGCGAGCAGATGAAGATGATCCTGACCCGGGCCGGCTTCGACTCCAAGCTGGTCATCACCGCCGACATCACCCAGATCGACCTCCCCAACCCCCGGAAATCGGGCGTGCTGCAGGCCATCAAGATCCTGGCCCGTCTCGATGAGGTGTCCTTCATCCGGTTCAACGACCGCGATGTCGTCCGCCACCCGCTGGTCCAGAAGATCATCCAGGCCTATCAGAAGGCCGAGTCCGGGCCGGATTGAGGACCCATGAAACCTCCCTTCTTCGACAAGATCAAGCTCTTCAAGGGATCGGAGATCCAGCCCCCGCGGCCGCCGGACGACGCCGAAGAGGACGACAAGAAGCTCGGCCCTCTCGAAAAGACCGTCAGGGGCCCTTGGCTCTTCATGCTGGCCACGGTCGTCGTCATCGCGCTCTTCCTGTCCTATCTTCCGACTCGAAGCCTGACCCCGGTCAAACTCGGCGAGATCGCCCCGTCCGACATCGCGGCGCCCTTCGACCTGACCATCGAGGACCTCGAGGAGACCGAGCGGCGCAAGGAGGGGGCGGCCGCGACGGTCCTGGCCGTCTACTTCTACGACGCCAACGTGTTCGCCAACAACGAGGACAAGATCCGGCGCATGTTCGAGGCCGGGCGGGAGTGGACCGCCCGCCACCCCTCCAACCATAGGACGGACGAGCTCAAGGCCTCGCTCCTCGACACGCTCAGCGTGGACATCGAGCTCCAGGACCTGGCTTCTCTGGTCCGGCTGAAATTCCCCTCGGAGATCGAGGAGACGCTCGTTCTCCTGTCGGGCAAGATCTTCAGCCAAGGCGTCATCCTCTCGAAGAACCTGTTCATCCACGGCGAGGCGGAGCGCGGACTGACGCTCCGCGACCTCCAGGGCCGCGAGAGGGCCGTCAAGGTCGGCGACCTCCTCGACATCGGGGAGAGCGAACAGCGCTTCGCCCAGGAGCTCGAGCGGATCGAAATGCCGCAGAGGAACCGGACCCTGCTCCGGAGCCTCAGCCAAGTGTTCCTGACGGCCAACGTCACCTACAACAAGATCGAGACCGAGAGGCGCAGAGCCCTGGCCAGGGACGGGATCGGCGCGGTGACGTTCATGGTCAAGAAGGGCCGGGTCATCGTCCGCAAGGGCGACGAGGTCACGCCCGAGCCCCTGATGATCCTGGAGGAGTACCAGAAGCGGCTCCGGCAGAGATCGAGCTGGCTGCCGGGGTTCGCGGGCAGCGTCATCCTCTACGTCTTTCTTTTCGTCACCCTCTGGTACTATCTCAATTCCGCATTCAAGAGGAGCCTGGCCGCCAAGAAGTTCCGGATGACCGGGACCTTTCTCGTCGGCAGCCTCGTTCTCTACAAGATCTTCCTGACCCTGGCCGTGACGATCGCCGCCGCGGTCAACTCGAACGCCTTCTCCCGGATCGAGACCTATCATTACGCACTGCCCTTCCAGGTCGGCGCCCTGATGTTGGCCTTCCTGGTCTCGGACCAGATGACGCTCATCTATATCATCCTCAACAGCCTGACGGTCGGCTATCTCCTGGGCGGCGATTTCTTCCTGACCGTCTTCTGTTTCATCGGCGGCCTGGCCGCGGTCTACGGCGTCAAGTACTTCCGGAGACGCTACCGGGCCGCGACCCTGCGGGCCGGGTTCGTCGTCGTGCCCGCCGTGAACACCCTGATCCTCCTGAGCTACCATCTGATCGAGAACCGCGGCGGGGTCGGGATGCTCTCGGCCGAGATCGTCATGGGTCTCGTCGGCGGCGCGGCGGGCGCCGTCCTGGCCTTCCTCCTGCTGCCTGTCGTCGAATCGGCCTTCGGCTTTGTGACCTCCTCCAAGCTCCTCGAGCTGACCAACTCCGACCTGCCCATCTTCCGCCAGATGTCCCTCGAGGCGCCGGGCTCCTACCACCACTCGCTCATCGTCGCGACGCTGGCCGAGAAGGCCGCCGAGGAGCTGGGCCTCAACGCCCCGCTGGCCAAGGCCGGGGCCCTCTACCACGACATCGGGAAGATCAAGATGCCCGAGTACTTCATCGAGAACCGGTCCAGGGAATTCGACCTGCACAAGGACCTCAAGCCCTCGATGAGCACTCTGGTCATCACCAACCACGTCAAGGAGGGGGCCGAGATCGCCCGCAAGCTCCGCCTCCCCAAGCCCCTCCGGGACATCATCGAACAGCACCACGGCAACACGCTGGTCCGCTATTTCTACAACAAGGCCAAGCAGACCTACGACCCGGAGCAGCAGACGGTCGGCGAGGAATCCTACCGGTACCCGGGGCCGGCGCCGCAGACCAAGGAGGCCGGGCTGGTCATGATAGCCGATTCCGTCGAAGCCGCCTCCAGGAGCCTGAAGGCCCCGACCAAGGACAACCTCAGGCGGGTCATCACCGACATCATCAACTCCTACCTCCAGGACGGGCAGCTCGACGAAAGCGACTTCTCCCTGCGGGAGCTGCGGTCCGTGGCCGCCTCGTTCCTGACCATCCTCTTCGCCATCTACCACCCGCGTATCGAGTACCCGGGTTTCGCCTTCGAAGACAGAAAGGGGCACCCGCCCGCGCAGAACAGGCAAAAAAGTGAAAGGCCCGATGATCGAGATCCTCAACCGCCAGAAAAAGCACCCGATCCGGACGCGTGAGCTCCGGCGGCTCCTCGGCCGGCTCGTCGCCCGCTACCGGCTCGCCGATCCGGAGGTCACGCTGGCTTTCGTCGGATCGGCGGCCATGCGGACCCTCAACAGGAGGTTCCGGAAAAAGGACAGGCCGACCGACGTCCTGAGCTTCCCGCTGGGCAAGCGAGGGCCCGACGGACGGCACTACCTGGGGGACATCGTCATCGCCGTCCCGGTCGCCTTCCGGCAGGCCCGGGAGAAAGGCCACAGCCTCAAGCGCGAGCTCGAGCTGCTGGCCGTCCACGGTTTCCTCCACCTCCTCGGCTTCGACCACGGCGCCGGCATCGAGCAGGAAGAGGCGCGGCTGGCCGCCGGGAAGTTCCTGTCATGATGGGGCCCGTCGCCTGGACAGGCCTGGCGCTCTGTTTCCTGGCCGCTTTCCTGCTGTCCCTTCTCCACATCGCCCTCGGCTCCTTCTCCAAGATCTCCATGAGCCGCTTCCTCGAGGACCGGGACAAGGCCTTCCGGGCCAACGTCCTCCGGGACCTTGAGGAGACGCTGATCGCGATCGAGTTCCTTCGGAACGTCACCATCCTGGCCCTGGCCGTCTATGCCTTCATCTCGTTCCCGCGGATGAGGCTCTGGCCGCTTTGGCTTTTCCTGGCGGCCCTGGGCGTCTATGCCGTGGCCCTGGATCTCGTCCCCCGCCTGGTGAGCGCGTTCGGGAAGAACCGGGTCATCAAGCTCTTCCTCCCGGCCTTTCCCCTGCTCCGGTTGCTGGCCACGCCGTTGCTGGCCTTCTCCCGCAATCTCCTCGAGAAGGAGGAGCAACGGGAGGACAAGGAAGAGGAACGGGAGGCCACCGACGAGGAGATCGAGACCTTCATCGACGAAGCCACCGAGGAAGGCATCATCGACATCGGCGAGAACGAGCTGCTGCGGAACGTCGTCGAGTTCGGCGATACCCTGGTCCGGGAGATCATGACCCCGCGGGTCGACATGATCTGCATCCGCAAGGACGCGACCATCGACAACCTCAAGGACCTCATCATCCGGGAAAAGTACTCGCGCATCCCCGTCTACAAGGACCGGCTCGACAACATGGAAGGCACGGTCATGGCCAAGGACATCATCGAGTACTCCGACGAGAAGCACAAGGGCCAGCCCATCGAGGCCCTCATCCGCCCGGTCGCTTTCGTCCCCGAGTCCATGCCCGTGGCCGACCTTCTCAAGGAGTTCCAGAAGGTCAAGCAGAAGCTGGCCGTCGTCGTCGACGAGCACGGCGGGGTCTCCGGGCTGGTGACGATGGAGGACGTCGTCGAGGAGATCGTCGGGGAGATCCAGGACGAGTACGACACCGAGGAGTCCGAGATCGCCGAGAACGGGCCCCTCGATTTCACGGTCTCGGGGGCCACGGAGGTCGAGGAGCTCGAGGAGCTGTTCGACGTCGAGCTGGCCAACGACGACTTCATCACCGTCGGCGGTCTCATGACCCACGCCCTGGGCCGGCTCCCGATGAAGGGGGACACGTTGGCGGTCCAAGGCCTCATCCTCGAGGTCATCGAGGCCGACCAGAAAAAAGTCAGGAAGCTCCGGATACGGAAGGCCTGAGCGGGGCCGAGGGGGACACATGCCGCGGACAGTCGGGAAGACGACGGCCACGAAAAAAGCCGCCAAGCCGGCCAAGCCGAGGGCCCCGAAAAAAAAGGCCGTCGCAAAAAAGACGCCGCCCAAGCCCCTCTTGAGAACCGGCACCGTCACCCTGATCGGGCGCCCGAACACCGGGAAATCGACCCTGCTCAACGCCCTGATCGGCCAGAAGCTGGCCATCGTCTCGGACCGGCCCCAGACGACGCGGGTCAGCATCCTGGGCATCAAGACGACGGACAAGGGGCAGGTCATCTTCATCGACAACCCGGGCATTCACAAACCCTTGCACGCGCTCAACAAGCGGATGATGAACTTCGTCTATTCTTCCCTCCAGACGTCGGACCTCGTCTGCCTGCTCGTCGACGCGACCCAGAAGTTCGGCCACGGCGACGAGTTCGTCCTGGAGACGCTGAAGAAGGTCTCGACGCCCGCCTTCCTGCTCATCAACAAAGTCGACACCGTCCGCAAGGACAAGGTCCTGCTGCTCATCGACCGCTACAAGGACCTCTTCCCTTTCCGGGAGATCATCCCCGTCTCGGCCCTCAAGGGCGACAACCTCGACGTCCTGGAGCGGCTGGTCTTCGACGCCCTGCCCCTGGCCGAGAAGCTCTTTGCGGACGAGGACATCTCGACCCAGACGGAGCGGTTCCTGTTCGCCGAGATCGTCCGGGAGAAGATCCTGGCCCGGGTCACCGAGGAACTGCCGTTCGCCACGGCCGTCTACGTCGAGGCCATCGAGAAAAAGGAGCAGCCCGACTGGAAAAAGGAGGGCGAGACGAGGCCGCTCACCCACGTCCGGGCCTCCATTTTCGTCGAGAAGGACAACCATCGCAAGATCGTCATCGGCCGCCGCGGCTCGCTCATCAAGATGGTCGGCATCGAGGCCCGCCGGGAGATCGAAAACTACATCGGCCACAAGGTCTACCTCGACCTTCACGTCAAGGTCCGGGAGCGCTGGCGCGACTCCGAGGACGTCCTCGACCTCATCGAGGGCCAACGCTAATTGGGGGACATGATACCTATTTCCCAATTTCCGGCAGCCCCTTTTCTACCGTCCATTGCCGCCAGGCCGCCCCTACAATAGCTTTGCGCCCGGATCCCCAGCTCATATCGAAGCTCCGCCGGCGCGATTCAGCCGGCTGTTGACGGAATCGCCCCTCCATGCGATAATTTATCGCTAACCCGGCGGTGGGTGTAGCTCAACGGTTAGAGCATCGGACTGTGGATCCGAAGGTTGGGGGTTCGATTCCCCTCACTCACCCCACCTGTTTTTCCCA
>Ga0194126_10007294_pt1 | contig 15440 bp, 11 predicted proteins | sample TA2KigC150mmetaG_FD_148641 | JGI IMG/M metagenome (GOLD analysis project Ga0194126, IMG submission 148641) | Freshwater microbial communities from Lake Tanganyika, Tanzania - TA2015035 Kigoma Deep Cast 150m | ecosystem: Environmental > Aquatic > Freshwater > Lake | place: Tanzania: Lake... | reverse complement strand
CCGGCTATAAACCAACGCTGAAACAAGTTCGTGATCTAAAATGCTCTCCAAATAGTTTGCTGCGGGAAGAAGCATGCCGCGCATATTTTTGGCGGCCTGCTCAAGCCCTTGTTCAATTGATTGAAAAATTTTGCGGTAACGAGAAAAATTCTCGGCAGCGTCATGTTTCTCAAGACCAGCAAATGATTCTTGGATTTTTGCCGTAATTGCTAAACCACTCTTAATCGCATCAAGCGCTCTTTCGTGGCCGAACAATGTACGTGAATCATGATCTTCGAGGCACGTCTCCTCGCGCCAAAAATGCTCTATTTCATCTATAGCTTCTTTGAAACTACAGCTGATAACATCAGCAGTGTTTTTTAAATCGTCGATTATTTCTTTTGTAAGGTCTTCATTTCTGAGATCCAAAGGGGAGTTCAAAGCTCGAACTGGAAAGACCAATTTACTTGCGCATCGCTTTAGTGTGATGAAGCACTCGACATTAACGCGGGAAGTTTCCTGTTCTGTCCACGCCCGAACAATGTGATTGCGATTATTAAGTCTTCGGACTTGCTCGTCCCGTTCGCGAAGACATGCGATATAATGTCTCGACGCTTCCTGATGTTCGATGAAACGGAGGATCGCTCGCACGCATTGTGCTGTAACGCGAGGCGACTCTTCCAGCTGATGTCCGTGAGCCTCGCGAGCCCCGCCGATGGCCCAACGGGGGGGCATCAGCAATGTACATTTCGCGTGCGATATAGTAGTAGCATAATAGAGATGCTTTGGAGTAGCCCATTCCCGGGGTAGCGACACAGGCTTGCAAGCCGCTGCCTGCAAACGAAACCGGCGCTTGATGCCGGCTGATTTCTTGCAACTTCAGAGCGGAGAAAAAATTGCCGGGCTCACCACCAATCAGCGCGCTAATAGCTTCATCTTTCCGAACGCTATGTCGAGAGAAACAGTCGATAAGTCTATAGAGTAATGCCTTCTTATGTTTGGCGCGGCCGTCGCCGCCTTGCTCCAGCCACCAGGGTACTGCTTTCGTGAGGACCTCTATGCCGTAATCCCGCAATTCGGCGCTTTTTCGCCGCTGGCCGTCCAATTCTCGGAGAATTTCGATATGATCTTCGAGGTCATGCTTGCGACGTTCAGGCGTGCTTGTTCCAATTTGTGTGGTCGCTTCTCGAGCGGCTCCAAGAATAAAAATTGGGTCTGGCGCAACCATGGTGACGCTCCCTAAAAATGATTTTTTGCATCGGCACGTTCAACAGGTAGTATAAGTCTTTCTTATAATGCCGCACTCAACACCCTTCATCTTATGGTTCGTTCCTATGAGGTCAAGACGGTAACCGCAAAGAATTGGTCCCGCGTCAAGGAAATGTCGCAAGGCCGAAAACTCATCATCGTCGTAGCACCGCTATTTTGCGTTTATATATCTCTCTTCGATTCTCTGGCGGAGTGAACGATGCGTTTGTCCATTGGTGCTTCTTTTCGGTTCGTCGCGCTCGCAGCCGCGTTCGTCGTTACGATAATGCTCATCGTAGGTTGTGCAGGGCCGGGGCCGGCGCTGGCGCAGCCGGCGCCACAAGATAAGCCGCCCGCCGGCCGCGTCGAGAGCTTTACGCCGCCAGGCCCTGATCGCGCCGTTCCGATAAGCCGCGGCGAACTGATCTATTCCTTCGCGCCGATCGTCAAAAAGGCGCAGCCCGCCGTCGTCAATGTCTTCGCCTCGCGGGTCGAGCGCCTGCCGGCCAATCCGTTGTTCGACGATCCGGTTTTCCAGCGCTTCTTTGGCGGGGGCGGCGGCATGCCCGGCCGCAACATGTCGCAGTCGCTGGGTTCGGGCGTCATCGTCGATCAAAGCGGTCTCGTCGTCACCAATAATCACGTCATCGAAGGCATGACCGACGTGAAGGTGGCGCTGGCCGACAAGCGGGAAATTTCCGCAAGAATTCTGCTGCGCGATCCGCGCACTGATCTCGCGGTGCTGAAACTCTCGGACGGCGCCAATTTTCCGACGATGGAGCTTGGCGATTCCGACGCGCTCGAAGTCGGCGATCTGACGCTCGCGATCGGCAATCCCTTCGGCGTCGGCCAAACGGTGACGCAGGGCATTATTTCGGCGCTGGCGCGCACCCATGTCGGCATTTCCGACTACGGCTTCTTCATCCAGACGGACGCGGCGATCAATCCAGGCAACTCCGGCGGACCGCTCGTCGATATGAGCGGACGCGTCGTCGGCATCAATTCCGCGATCTTTTCCAAGTCCGGCGGCTCGGTCGGAATCGGCTTCGCCATTCCCGTCAATATGGTCAAGAGCGTGATCGTCGCCGCGAAGGGCGGCGGCAAGCAGGTGCGGCGCGCCTGGATGGGCGCGACGCTGCAAACGCTTTCGCAGGAGATTGCCGACGGCCTCGGCCTCGATCGTCCGACGGGGGCGCTTCTCGCTGACGTCGATCCCAAGGGGCCTTCGGCCGAAGCCGGCCTGAAGCGCGGCGACGTCATTATCTCGGTCGACGGCCAAACCGCCGATGATCCGGAAGCGGTCGGCTACCGGCTCGCTACCAAGCCGCTCGGCGGCCAGGCGGCGCTCGGCGTGCTGCGCGGCGGCAAAAAGATCACGACGCAAATTCGCCTCACGCCCGCGCCGGAAACGCCGCCGCGCGATGCAGTGAAGATCAAAGGCGCGTCGCCTTTCGCCGGCGCGACGGTCGTCAACATTTCTCCCGCGGTCATCGAAGAAATGTCCGTCCAGGGAACGACGAATGGCGTCGTCGTATCCGAAGTCGACGATGGCACCTATGCGCAGCAGCTCAATCTGCAGCGCGGCGACGTCATTCTCGCCGTCAATGATCAGAAAATCGAAACGACTCGCGATTTGGAAAAGATGACGGCGGTACGCCCTTACTATTGGAAAATCACGCTGGCGCGCGGCGGGCAGATGTTCACTACGGTGATCGGCGGCTGAAGGTCCATGAGCGCGCTCGCCATCCTGCTGACGACCGTTGACGACGAAGAAGAGGCGCGCGCGATCGCCCGTGCGGCGCTCGCGGCGAAGCTCGCCGCCTGCGTTCAGATCCATCCCATTCGCAGCTGCTATGTCTGGAAGGACGAGATGCGGGAAGAGCCGGAGGTCCTGATGCACATGAAGGCGCGAGTCGAGGACTATCCGGCGCTCGCTGAACTGGTCCGACGCCTGCACAGCTATGAGACGCCGGAAATCCTGCGGGTCGATGTGGCCGAGGCGGCCCCGGATTATCTCGCCTGGGCGATGGAGGCGACGCGCCGATAGCGGGCGCCTTCCCAATCGCTCAGCGCGGAATTACTTTTCTGCGCAGCCACGCACCGCGCCGCGCCGCCAACCTGGACGTTCCGATGTCGACTCCTACGGACTATCTCATTGATCGCCGAAGACTTCGCCGGAAGCTCGGCTGGTGGCGTCTCGCCGCCCTTATCGCGCTGGGCGTCGCGGGACTCGTCGCCGCCGTGCGCCTCGAAGGCGCCGACTCGGCCAATAAGCTCACGCCCCACCTCGCCGTTCTCGAAATACAGGGCGTGATCACTGGCGACGATGATACGGTCGAGCTGATCAAAAAAATTGGCGCTTCGAACCAAGCCAAAGCTTTGTTGCTGGAGATCGAAAGCCCGGGCGGAACGACGACCGGCGCCGAGCGGCTCTATGAGGAGCTGCGGCGCGTCGCCGAGAAGAAGCCCGTCGTCGCCGTCGTCGGCACGGTGGCCGCTTCCGGCGCCTATATCGCCGCGCTGGCCGCCGATACGATCGTCGCGCGCGGCAATTCGTTGGTCGGCTCGATCGGGGTGCTGTTCCAGTACCCCAATGTCTCGAAGTTGCTGAACCACTGGGGCGTCGAGGTCGAGACGATAAAATCATCGCCGCTCAAGGCCGCGCCGAACGGCTTCGAGCCGACGAGTCCGGCCGCGCGCGAAGCGGTGGCGAGCCTTGTCGCCGACTCCTACGCCTGGTTCAAAGAACTCGTTAAGCAGCGGCGCAACCTCGACGATGCGGAACTCGCGAAAGTTTCCGACGGCCGCGTATTCACCGCGCGCCAGGGCGTGCCGCTCAAGCTCGTCGATTTCATCGGCGGTCAGCGCGAGGCTGTCGACTGGCTTGTCGCCAACAAGGGCGTCGCGAAGGATTTGCCGGTGCGCGAGTGGAAGAAGAAGTCCAGTCTCGAACGGCTCGGGCTGATGGGCGGCGCAGCCGGCCTCGCGCGGGTCGCCGGACTGGAATCAGTCGCCGAATTAATAGAAAAAACAATCCTGCTCGAACGAAGCGGCGAGCTTGACGGGCTTTTGGCGATTTGGCAGCATTCGGCCGCGAACTGACTCGGGCGTCGCGGATCGGCTATTTCGACGCCAAGCTATTGGAATCGGCTCATGATAAAGTCTGAACTCATTCAGCGCGTCGCGCGCCGAAACGGCCATCTGTACCAGCGCGACGTGGAGACGATCGTCAGCACGATTCTTGACGAGATCACCTCGGCGCTGGCGCGCGGCGACCGCGTTGAATTGCGGGGCTTCGGGGCTTTCTCGGTCAAGAAGCGGGACGCGCGCACCGGCCGCAATCCGCGCACCGGCGCGCAAGTGTCGGTTCAGGAAAAGAGCGTGCCTTTCTTCAAGACCGGCAAAGAGATGCGGGAGCGCCTCAACGAAAACTATGAGGGCTGAGGCGATCTAGGCGGCTGCGTCCTCTCGATCACGGACGCGCGGCAGTGGCGCGCGGCGGCTGTAGGGTGCGGCTGCCCGCGCGTTGCGCGGCGCCCCGCAAGAGGGAGATGTTATGAAGTCCATCCTGCGCGTCATCATTTTCGTTCCGCTGGCGCTCATCATTCTGTTTTTTTCCATGGCGAATCGCGGATCGGTGCGCATCGGCCTCGATCCCTTCGCGCCAAACGACGGGTCGGGTCCCTCCTTCGAGGCGCCGATCTTCCTCGTCGTTCTGGCGTCCATGGCGATTGGCGTGCTCGCGGGCGGAATCTCGTCCTGGCTCGGGCATCTGCCGGTGCGCCGCGCCGCCAAGGTCGCGCGCGCCGAGGCGCGCAAGACGCGCGTCGAAATCGAAAAGCTGCGCGAACAGGCGCTGGCCAGCCTTCCAGCCGATAAGCGGCTGAAGAGCGGTTGATCAGCGACTTTGGCCGCGATCTAGTGAAAGTCCCGCGATTTCGGCAAGATTCGCACATTGCGCGGATGGCTGCGCGGATGCTGGGGGTGGATAAATTCGTCGGCGCGCGACAGGACGATTTCAGGCCGATGCGCCTCTGATAGCCGATTCAGGTCCGGGCTGCGGTCGATGATCCGCTGCGCCATCAGATGTACGACATTCTCCGGGCTTTTCTGCACCCTTCCTTCCACCAGCATGAGTCGTGACGCCATCGTCTCGCGGCGGTAGCGCTCGAAGAGCCGCGCCCAAATGACGATATTGAGGATGCCGGTTTCGTCTTCGAGCGTGACGAAAATAGCGTTGCCCTGTCCCGGCCGCTGCCGCACCAGCACGACGCCCGCCGCGCGCGCGAAGGCGCCGTCGGCAAGCGCGTTTGCTTGCGCGCAGGTCCTGATCCGTTCGTGCGCGAAAATCGGCCGCAGCATCGCCATGGGATGGGCCTTCAGCGACAGCCGCAGCGTCTGGTAATCGGCGGCGACATGTTCGCCGAGCGACATCTTCGGCAACAGCGGATCCTCTTCCTTGGCGAGTTCACGCGCGTCGGCGGCGGCGAAGAGCGGCAGCGGCTTCGCGTCGGGGAGACGCCGCACGGCCCAGAGCGCCTCGCGTCGATCGCTTTGCAGAGAGCGGAAAGCGTCGGCGTCGGCGAGCGCGCGCATCGTCGCGGCGTTGAGCGCCGCCCGCCGCGCCAGATCCTCGACGCCGTCATAGGGTTTCGTCCGCGCGTCGACGATGCGCTTTCCTTCGCTTTCATGCACGCCGTCCGCCTGCCGGAAGCCGAGGCGCAGCGCAAGAGCGCGCGGCGAAAAAGTGGAATCCGGTTTTTCGCGTAAAGCGCGCTCTAAATTTTTAGAATCGATCAATTTATCTGCATTTGGGCGATTCTGCCCAAATGCAGCGTGATCTGATGCGCCGTCTTTTGCGCGCTCCAGCGTATTGTCCCATTCGCTGAAATTCACGTCGACGGCGCGCACGTCGACGCCATGCTCGCGCGCGTCGCGCACGATCTGGGCCGGCGCATAAAAGCCCATGGGCTGCGAATTGAGCAGGGCGCAGGCGAAGATCGCCGGATGGTGGCATTTGATCCAGGAGGAGATGTAGACGAGCTTGGCGAAGGACGCGGCGTGGCTTTCGGGAAAGCCATAAGAGCCGAAGCCCTTGATCTGCTCGAAACAGCTTTGCGCGAATTCGCGGTCGTAGCCGCGCGCCGCCATGCGCTCGACCATCAGCGCCTCGAATTGATGGATCGTGCCGACATTGCGGAAGGTCGCCATGGCGCGGCGCAGACGATTGGCTTCGACGTCGGAGAATTTCGCCGCGACCATGGCGAGCTTCATCGCCTGCTCCTGAAAGAGCGGCACGCCCTTGGTCTTCTCGAGCACTTTGCGCAATTCATCCGCCGGCCCGTGCGCCGGCGCGGGCGAGGGATAGACCACCGGCTCGCTTCCGGAGCGGCGGCGCAGATAGGGATGCACCATATTGCCCTGAATGGGGCCCGGCCGGACGATCGCCACCTGAATGACGAGATCGTAGAATTCGCGCGGCTTCAGGCGCGGCAGCATGTTCATCTGGGCGCGGCTCTCGACCTGAAAGACGCCGATGGAGTCGCCTCGACAGAGCATGTCGTAGGTCGCCGCGTCCTCGGTCGGCACGTCGGCTAGTCCCATGTCCTTTCCTTCATGGGCGCGCAAATAATCGAAACATTTTCTAATGCAGGTGAGCATGCCGAGCGCCAGCACGTCGACCTTCATCAGGCCGAGCGCGTCGATGTCGTCCTTGTCCCATTCGATGAAGGTGCGCTCGGGCATCGCGGCGTTGGCGATCGGCGTCAGCTCGTCGAGCCGCCCGCGCGCGAGGACGAAGCCGCCGACATGCTGCGAGAGATGGCGCGGAAAGCCGAGCAGCCGCGTCGCGAAATAAAGGGCGCGGCGGATGACGGGATTTTCGGGATCAAGCCCGGTCTGGCGGATGCGCGCCTGCGGAATGTCCGATCCCCAGCTTCCCCATTGCACGCCGGCGAGAGCGGTGGTCACGTCCTCGGTCAGTCCGAAGACCTTGCCGACTTCGCGAATGGCGCTGCGGGGCCGATAGCTGATGACGGTCGCGACGAGTCCCGCGCGCTCGCGGCCGTATTTCGCGTAAATATGCTGGATGATCTCCTCACGCCGCTCATGTTCGAAATCGACGTCGATGTCGGGCGGCTCCTTGCGCTCCTGCGAGATGAATCTGGCGAAGAGCAGATCATTCTCCGCCGGATCGACGCAGGTGACGCCGAGCACGTAGCAGACGGCGGAATTGGCGGCGGAGCCGCGTCCCTGACAGAGAATTCCCTTGTCTTCGGCGATCCGCACGATGTCGTGAATGGTGAGAAAATAGCGCGCATAGTCGAGCGTCTCGATGAGCGCCAGCTCTTCGCGCAGGAGCGTCTCGACTTTCTCCGGCACGCCCTGCGGATAGCGCATCGCCGCGTGTCGCCAGGTCAGCTCTTCGAGCCATTCCTGGGGATTGCGTCCCGGCGGGACGGGCTCGTCCGGATATTCATATTTCAGCTGATCGAGCGAGAAATCGACGCGTGCGAGAAAATATTGCGTCTCCTCGATCGCCTCCGGCGCATCGGTGAAGAGACGGGCCATTTCTTCGGGCGTCTTCAAATGGCGCTCGGCGTTGATCTCCAGCCGGCGCCCGGCCTGAGCGAGCGTCACGCCTTCGCGAATGCAGGTCATGACGTCCTGCAGATCGCGCTGGCCGGGATCGGCGTAAAGCGCGTCATTCGTCGCGAGCAGGGGCGTCTGCGTTCGCGCGGCGATCTCCTTCAGTTTTGAAAGACGCCGCCTGTCGTCGCCGCGACGCGGCATGGTCACGCCGAGCCAGACGTCGCCTTGCGCGAGATCGTTGAGACGCCCGAGCGTCGAGGGCAGACGCGTCAGATTGCGCGAAGGCATGACGATCAGCAGCAGATCGCGCGCGGCTTGCGCGAGATCGTCGATATGAAGATGGCACTCGCCTTTCCTGGCGCGCAGATTCCCTGTCGTCAGCAGCCGCGTGAGCCTTCCCCAGCCGTCGCGATTTTGCGGATAGACGATGATGTCTGGCGTCTCGTCGGCGAAGACGAGCCGCGCGCCGACGGCGAGCTTGAAGGATTGGACGCGCGCTGCATCGAGCTGCGCGAGAAGCGCGGCGTCGTCGCCAGCCGGCGGATCGCGCAATTTTTCTTGCAGCTCCTTGAGCGCCGCATAGGCGCGCACGACGCCGGCGACGCTGTTGCGGTCGGCGATTCCAATTCCGGTGTGGCCGCGCAGCAGCGCCGTCAGCGCCATGTCTCCTGGATGCGACGCGCCGCGCAGGAAGGAGAAATTCGTCGCCGCGACGAGTTCGGCGAAGGGCGCGCTCATGCGAAGAGCCCATGCAGGAACCAGCGCGGCGCGGCGGTTTCGCTTTCATAAAGGCCTTCGCGAAACACCCAGAAGCGATGGCCGTCGCGATCTTCCAGCCGGTAATAGTCGCGCGTTCGCCTTTCACGGCCGACTGTATTGCGCCACCATTCCGGCGCGATGCGCTCCGGTCCTTCGGCGCGAGCGATCAAATGGCGCACGCGGCGCCATTGGAAATGCATCGGCGGACCGTCCGGCGTTTCCGCCACGGTTTCGATGGGCTGCGGCGGATCGAACAGAAACAGCGGCCGCAAGGGCGGCTCGCCCGGCTCGGGCTTCGGCCAGGAACCGGACGAGGAAGAAGGAGAGGCGGCGTGAACATAGGAGGCGGCGCGCATGGGATCATGCGTCTCATGCGCCGCAAAGCGCAGCACGCGGTCGCGGCCGAAACGCGCCGCGAGACGATCGACGAGATCGGCGACGTCGCTGTCCTGCGCGTCCTGCCGCTCGAAGCCGATCTGGCTTTGCGCCAGGGATTCGGCGCGCAGGACGCAAAAGCGGATGACGTCGAAGCCGTAGCCCGGATCGAGCGGATCGGCGAGCGAGTCGGCCTTGAGGCGAAAGAGGCGCAGCAGCGCCTCGACATTGCGCGAGGGCGCGCCGGTTTCGAAATAGAGCGCGCGGACTGCGCTGTCCGTGCGAAAGAAGCGCGCCTCGAAAGCGCGGCCGCCCTCGCCGCGCTTTTCGAGAATGCCCATCGCTTCTGCGATCAGCGGACGCAGAACGTTCTCTATCGCAGAAAGATCGAGGAAAGGCTCGGCGAAGCGCCGCTCGACCATGCAGTCCGGCAAGGGCCGCAAGGGCGTGATGCGCGCGTCTTCGCGCCCCAGAATGCGCGTCAGCCGCCGCATCGTCTCAGATCCGAAACGCGCCGTCAGCGCGGCTGAGGAACGATCGGCGAGATCGCCCAATGTCGCGAGGCCGGCGCGCGTCAGCGCGACGCTCGTCTCTCGTGGCGCTTCGAGCGCGGCGATGGAGAGCGGCCGGGTGAAAATTTCATCTTCGTTGGGAGGCGCGACGGCCGTCTCGCCAAAACGCGCCAGGGCGCGCGCGGCGTCCGGCGTTGCGGCGACGGCGGCGCGTCCCGTGAAGGAGAGGCGCGCCATCGCCTGTAAGACATAGGTCCGCATCGCCGCATCGCCGCCGAAAAGATGCGCGCAGCCGGTCGCGTCGAGCATGAGGCCGCAGGGTGGATCGAGCGCCACGAGCGGCGTGAATTGTTCGCAAAAGGCGGCAAGCCGCAGCATCAGCCGCTCGTCGGCCTCTGCGTCGGCTTGCGCGACGGCGAGATGGGGCGCGCGGGCTCTCGCGTCGGCGAGCGTCATGCCCGGCGTCAGGCCGAGCGCGATCGCCTTTCGATCCAGCGCGTCGATGCGCAGCGTGCTGCGCTCTTTTTTGACGAGGACGAGCGGCGCATCATCCGAACTTGCGTCCGGCTGTCTGCGGCGCGCCTTCGCCAGGCGCTCCGCCGACAGGAAAGGGAGCCACAGGGCGAGATAGCGACGGTGCGTCGAATGTTCTGTCCTCGAAGGCGCCACGGTCACGGTTCCACTCCACACGCCACTCATGCCACTCTTGTCCCGCTGCGCCGCCCCGCCGGCGCAGCAGAAAAATCGCAAATGCCGCAGACCCAGGCGCATTCGCCGCGCGCGGGCGGGACGGGTGCGTCCGCACAAGCCAGCGGCTTGCGGCGGCGCTCGGCGCAGGGGAGGCGGCGACGCGCGTAACGAAGATCGGCGCGCCGGCGGCGGCCGCCGCCAGAGCAAGGCGCCTGCTCGCGGTCAGGTCATAGGCGCGCGCGTCGCCGAAGAGCTCGATCAGCGTTGCGCCCACAGTTGCGCAGCGCCCGGCTTCGGCCCCCGCCTGCAGCGCCTCCTTGGCGTCGCGCACGCGAATGAAAGCGACGGTGGCGGGGTCGAGGCCGATGTCGGGGAGGCCCGGCGGATAGGGCGCGCCGGATTCGGCGGTCAGGGCCTCCTGCCGGGCCCAGAGCAGGGGCTTTTCCGCTCCCGCCATCGCCCGCCTGGCGAGCGCCAGGGCGAAGCCCGTCGCGGCCGGAGCGTCGGCGGCGCTCCCGGCATAGGCCTCATGCAGCGCCGCCCGGAGAATGCCCCCGCCAAGACGCCGATCGAGGCCCGGCGCGCCGAGCGCGATCGTCTCGGACGCTGTGGCCGGATCGGCGCAAGCCAGGCTTTTCCGCAGGGAGGCCAGCGGATGGGTCATCTCATGTGTTCCTGTTATGTTCTTATAATGACTCGCAGTGCGGGAGAGTCAAGCTATGGGGTTAGGGGTTAGGGAGAACAATCAGGTGAAAGGGCGACTACACTCGCCCTCATGCTGAGGAGCGCCCGCAAGTCGGGTTTACCCGACTTGCGCATATAAATGTCGATCTTGGGCTTGCCCAAGATCGAGGCGCGTCTCGAAGCGAGGGCGAGGTCCCGAGGGCGGCGCATAAAGGTTTCCTCGTCCTTCGAGACGCGTGCTGCGCACGCTCCTCAGGATGAGGAAACCTTCATCCAATCGCCACGGAAGAACAGGCGGGCGCTGGCCGGCGCTCGCTTGGTTTCGAATGTCACCTCGTCTTCAGATATTCGACGATGGCCATGGCGCCGGCGACGTCGTCCGACCAGTCTAGCTTCAAGGTCTTGCCGTCCTCGACGGCATCCTTGTCGTGCCCCTTGTTGGAGAGCGCCGGAAAGGACGTCGTGTCGAACCGATAGCCCTCGCGCGAGAGCGCCTGCGCCGGCTCCCAGGAGAAGCCGACGAGCTTCTTGTCATAGTCGAGCCGGCTCTTGATGAAGACGGCGGGACGCTCACGCGGAACAAGGAGATGATAGAGCGTCGGCACCGAGCCATTGTGCAAATAGGGCGCCTGCGCCCACACGCCGCCAAGCGGAAGGGCGTTATAGCCCTGATGCGTCGCGGGATCGGCCATGGAGACGTCGGCGCGGTTCTCCAGCGACACGCCTTCGAACTTCGCGCAGGGCGCGATCCGCTCGCCCGAGGGCGGCATCTCGACCACTCTCGCCGGCGGACAAATCCTTGTGAAGCTGTCGCGGGCGTTTTTTGCAATTGAATCGCTGACGACGCGTGCGCGGCCGAGATCCACGCCGAGGTCATAGACCTTGCCGTTATGCGGCCGATGGCACGCCGCGCAATTCTCCTCAAAAAGCGCCGCGCCTTTTTTCGCGAGCGCGAGATCGACCGGAAATGGGTAGACCGGCGCCGGAAGGTCGCGCAGCAGATCCTCGCTAAAGGCGGCAATGCGAATGTCGGTGTCCCGCCCGAGCCCCAGCGTCAATTCGGCGGCGAGGTTGCGGAAGATCGGAATCGGAATATTGCCGTTCCATTGACCGCCCCCATCGACAAGCTGCGTGTGATCTTCGGACCAGCGCGCCAGACGCTTTTCCTGCTCCCATACCGCCATGAAGTCGGTGATGCCTGGCGTCGGCGGCAGGCTTGTTTTTGGATCGGGATTTTGGCCGGCCGCTTCGGCGGCGGCGTAGGCCATCGCCGTGCTGACGCCGGTCGCGTCGGCCATCCCGCCGAAGCCCTTCGTCATCTCATCCTCGAAGCCCTTGTAGTTCTTGTCGACGAGATCGAGCAGCGAGGCATATTCAAGCCCGGAGCGCTTTAAGAATTTATCGACGATCGCCGCTGCGTCCTGCATGAAGAGCTCGATTTGACGCGTCTCATAGGCGGCGTCGAAGCGGCGGCCAGCGAAAGAGTAATTCTTGTAGAAGTAATTCTTGTCTTGGGCATGAGCCTTGTCGAGCGCTGTAAGAATGGCCCGGGTGGCGCGTTCGGTCTTCTCCTCGGGCGTCGCCGCGCCGGCGGTGATTTTCTCGAGCGTGTTTTTCACTCTGACGCGATACTGAACGAGATTGAACTGCGCGTTCACGCCGCCATCGAGATAGCGAAGACTGCCGTCATCGAGTCGCACCCGGCCGATGTGGCAGGCGCCGCAGCTCAAAGCCGCGTAATCGACGGCGCCGTTCGGATCGGCGCGCGCCAGACCCGTCCAGCCGAAGCCGCGCGCGATCGGGTAGGTCGGATCGCGCTCGTCGATGAAGAGCCCAGCGACATCAAGAAAGTTATCCGCGCTTCCCCATTCTTCGGGCGCGAGCTTTGGCAGGAGCTTCAGAATGATGAACGGGGCGCCGTCGGTAAGGCCGAAGGGAAAATCCGCAAACCAGCGATAGGCGACCGGTTTGCGGCTGATATAGGCATCGAGCGCCTTTAATCGCCTGTCTTGCTCCGCGCGCCACTCCCCGCCAGCCGGCGCCGTTTGCGCGAAAGACGGCGTGGAGAGCGCAGCCTGTGACGCCAGCGTCACGCAAACAAGCGAAATGCGCGAGACCGCGCGCATGAGAGACGTCACCAAGGCCATTTTGGGAATCCCGTCGGCTCTTTCGGTTGGGACCGGAATTTCGAGGAGGCGATATAGACGTCGCGACGAAGCCGATTGATTCCGCCGATCGGCTGATGCGCTCTCACGCCATGCCATGGCGTAAAGGCCATATGCTCGCACTCCGTCACCTGAAACGGATTGTCGAAATTTTGCGGATCGATCTCGATCGTCGCGACGTTCTGCGGCGGCGCCGTCGTCTCCGGCCATTCGGCGGTCGCATCTTCGATCGGCAGCGATTCGTCGTTGCGCAGCTGCACCCTGAAGTCAAAGATTGCCGGCTTGCCAATTGCAGGATCGAGGCTCTTTTTCATCGCCTCGCGCAGATAATTCGTGCCTGGATTTTGAGGAACGGGCGTTTTTTCCGCGCTTCTGGGCATGACGCTGAATTTTGCGACCTTGTCGGGGCCATAGAGAAATGGCGCAGCTGAAAAATATGGGCTCTCCAGCGGATTGCCGACGTTGGTTTGCTTGATCTTAGTGACGACATCCAGGGTCTTTTTCCTCTCGGGCGACAGCGGCGGCGCTAAGAAAGGCCGAATGTCATCGTGGTTCGCGAGCTGAATCTTGGTGACTTCCAAATATTCGGACACGTTCGGGAAGGCGAAGCCGGGAAGATTGATGAGCAGAAAATCCTGCGTTTTCGCGCCGGGCTCGTTCAGCAGCGTATCGCCCTCGACGCCGATCAGCTTGATCGCCATGCCGCGGCTGTCGGGACCGTTTTTGCCCAGATCGGGCGCGAGAAAAGGCGTGGCGTTGGAAAAGCGAATCCAGGCGGGATATTGCCGGCCTGGCGTCGCGAATACGCCAACCCGATAATTTTGTGGAATGTCGGGATTGACGGTGAATGTCGCCTTGACGCAACCGTGATCCTTGGGATGCACGCCGCGACGCGCCATGCCTTCCGGATAGCGCATCTGTAGAAGCTGCGTGGTGAGCGCGATGATTTGCGCAATCTGATCGGCTTCGCCTGCCGGCGCCTTTTCGAATTTTGTGAGCTGAGGCGCCGCCGCTTCGGCGCGGAGGGTTTGGCGCGGCGTCGGAAAAGCCGCGAACAGCAGGGCGGCCGCGATGGCCGCGCTCCGTTTTGTTTTCATGCTTCTCTCCCAAAAAATCTTTTGTTTCGCATTCAAAATCCGCAGCCGCGACGGATGATGTCATGGACGCCGGCAATCGTGAACCCAACTGGCCGCTTCTTTGCGAATTTTTGATCTGCGCGCAAATTTGTGGTGACAAGGCGGAGCTGCACAATCACAACAGGGCCGCGGCAAAGCTCGCGGCATCTCGCAGTTCCGAAAACATTGTCCGCTTCCACCGGTAAACGAAATCAGATTCTTCTAAATTCGGCGAACCTACAAATCCAGGGATAGCTTGCCGTCAGTGAGGAACGCCGAGCGCTCGTTAAGGTTCCTCCAAACGGAGTCGGTTGCAGTGCAAAAGTACGGCGCCGTGCATCGTCATTGGCCTGCGACGCGTGCTTTGTTGGATGCGGCATCGGTTCTCGGCGGTTGCGCCTGTCCTTCGCGCGATTATACTGAACGCGAAACATCGTGGGCGCGTCGCTTGCCAGCGACCGGCGGCGCCGCTGCGCGAAAACTGGCCTCGCACTGAGTGATTCCGTGACGGACAGTTGTCATCGAACGGTCGTGAAATGCGGGCTTCGATGCGCGCCGGACAATGTGCGCGATGATTCTGGCCGAGACGGACGCAAATAACGCTTCGATAAAGGCGCGTCGCTTCAGCATCGAGGCAAGCGTGCAACCCGCCGCCGAACTTATTCACGATGCCTGCGCCGGCCGCGTGCGCATTCGCCATCTAGGGTTGCGCGGCCGCGCGCCGCTGGCGCGGGCTGTGGAGGAGCGATTTCGACGCCTTCCCGGCGTCCTTTCGGCGCGCGCAAGCGAATTGACCGGTTCGACTCTCATCGAATTTCAACCGCCGATGACGACCGCGCGGCTGATGCGGGCGCTTGAAGCGGCGGTATATGAAGAGCCCGCGCTGAACGCAGGCGAAGACTCTCGACTCCCACGACCCGCTGCTCACGCCGAGACAATCGACGCGCTCGCCGCGCGACTGCAAACGAATGTCGCCTGCGGCTTAACGGCGGCGGAAGCAGCCGCGAGATTGGAGAAATGGGGACGCAACGAACTGCGCCGCGGGGAGCCGCGCTCGGCGTCGGACATTTTCGCCGAGCAGATGAACAGCCTGCCCGTCGCTTTGCTCGCCGTATCCGCCGTCGTGTCGCTGGCGACCGGCGGCGTCGCCGATGCGGCGATGATCGCCGCTGTCGTGCTCGTCAACGCCGGCATCGCCACGGTCACCGAGCGACGGGCGGATCGCGCGATTTTGGGCCTAGCCGTCGACGAACCGTCGGACGCCGCCGTCATCCGCGACGGCGTGCGGGTGAAGATCGATTCGCGCGGCATCGCGCCGGGCG
>Ga0194126_10007279_pt1 | contig 15467 bp, 10 predicted proteins | sample TA2KigC150mmetaG_FD_148641 | JGI IMG/M metagenome (GOLD analysis project Ga0194126, IMG submission 148641) | Freshwater microbial communities from Lake Tanganyika, Tanzania - TA2015035 Kigoma Deep Cast 150m | ecosystem: Environmental > Aquatic > Freshwater > Lake | place: Tanzania: Lake... | reverse complement strand
GCCGGCCGCTTAGCTTCACCGCCGTGGGCGTGCTTCTGGGCGCCGCCCTCGGTCTGGTCCTGTGGCGCGGCATCCCGGACGAGGTCGCCTCCCCGGGAACAGTGCCGGGCGCGCCCGAGTTCACGCCTGTCGTGGGGCCCCTGGTGGGCTCGCTGGCGCCCGACTTCAGCGCCCGGTCGCTCGACGGTCCATCGATCCGCCTGAGCGAGCTGCGCGGGCGGGCGGTCGTGCTCAACTTCTGGGCCACCTGGTGCGCGCCGTGCCGGGCGGAGATGCCGCTGCTCGACGAGCGTTCCCGTGCATGGGCCGAGCGAGGGCTGATCATCCTCGGCGCGAACTTCGATGAGCCGGAAGAGGACGTGCGCGCCTTCCGGGACGAACTGGGCCTCTCCTTCCCACTGCTGCTCGATCCCGGCGGCGAGATCCAGTCCCTCTATCGTGTGATCGGCTATCCAACCACGTACTTCATCGACGCCGAGGGGGTCATTCGGGCCGTTCACCTGGGTGTGATGGACGAGGCTCAGCTCGACGGCTATCTTGCCGATCTGGGGTTGGTCTAAGATGCGCGTGACGCTGTATGGACGGCCGGGATGCCTGCTGTGCGACGAAGTGCGCCGGGACCTGCGGGAGCTGCAGGCGGAGTCGCCGCACGAGCTGGTGGAGGTCAACATCGAATCCGATGCCGAGCTCCTCGCGCGCTACATGGAGCAGATCCCGGTCGTCGTCACCGGTCCCTACACGCTCAAGGCTCCCATCGCCCGGTCTGATCTGCGCGTGACGCTACGCGCGGCGGGCAGCGCGCCGCCTGCCGCCGCCCCTTCGACGAGCCGTGCCTCCGCCGTGCGTGTGAACCGCAGCCTGCTCTTCATTTCGCGCCACTGGCTGGCGATCTTCAACCTGCTGGTCCTGCTCTACGTCGGGCTGCCCTTTGTGGCGCCGGTCCTGATGCAGGCCGGCCTAGAGCGGCCGGCGCGCTGGATCTACAAGGCCTACTCACCGCTCTGCCACCAGTGGGCCTTCCGCAGCTGGTTCCTCTTCGGCCCGCAAGCAGCCTACCCGAAATCCACCGCCGGCACGGGCCTGGTCCCGCTGGGCGAGGCGACCGGGCTGGATGAGAACGATCTGATCGCCGCCCGCAACTTCGTCGGCAGTCCCCAGGTGGGCTGGAAGGTGGCGCTGTGCGAGCGCGATATCGCTATCTACGGCGGGCTGTTGCTGGGCGGGCTGATCTTCGCCGGCGTGCGCCGCCGGCTGCGCCCGCTCCCGATTTGGGCCTGGCTGTTCTTCGGCCTGCTCCCCATCGCCCTCGATGGCGGCACCCAGTTGCTGTCGGCCTTCCCCTTCGTTCCGTGGGAGGCGAGGGAAAGCACGCCGCTCCTGCGCACGCTCACCGGCCTGCTCTTCGGACTGTCGAACGCCTGGCTGGCCTATCCCTACGTTCAAGAGAGCATGGGGGAGACGCGCGCCCTGTCGGCTGCACGCCTCTCGGGGGCAGAAGGCACGGCGGCGCAACGGGGCCTCTGAGCCCGCATGGTAGACTCCCGGCATGCCCTTCCGCCAGGCCGGTGATCTACGCCTCTTCACCCTGGATAGCCTCAACCTCCCGGGCGTGATCCACGCTGCGTTCACAAGACGTGGCGGGGTGAGCCCTGCGCCCTGGGCCTCGCTCAATCTCGGCGGCACGGTCGGCGACGCTCGCGACCGTGTGCTCGAGAACAAACGCCGCGCCCTGGAGTCCGTCGGGCGATCGCCCGAGAGCCTGTTCGAGGTGTGGCAGGTTCACTCGGCGAATGTGGTCCACGCCCGCGCGCCCCGTGGTCAGGATGACCTGCTGCAGGCGGATGCCATCATCACCGACCATCCAGGCGTCACCCTGCTGATGCGCTTCGCCGACTGCGTCCCGGTCTTCCTGATCGACCCGCGCAAACAGGCCGTCGGCCTGGCGCATGCCGGCTGGCTGGGGACGGCACGGCGGACGGTAGTGCACGCCGTCGAAGCGATGGGACGGGCGTTCGGGAGCGACGCTGGTGATCTATGGGTCGGGATCGGTCCCTCGATAGGGCCCGACCACTACCCCGTTGGGCCGGAAGTGGTGGAAGCCGTGCGCCGGGCGCTCGGACCGCACGCCGACGAGGCGCTGGACTCGACGAATGGTGTGGTTCGGTTGGATCTGTGGCGGGCCAACCGCCTCCTGCTCGAAGGCGCCGGCGTGAGGAGCATCGAGGTGGCCGGGGTGTGCACCGCCTGCCAACCCGATGACTGGTACAGCCACCGGGGCGAAGCGGGCCGGACGGGCCGATTCGGCGCCGTGCTGGCCCTGGCCGCCGGGTAACGGCGGATGATTGGCGAAGCGGCCCTGAGGGCGAACCTGGAGCATCTCCTCCGGCGGATGGCGGAAGCCGCCGGCCGGGCGAATCGCGCCGCCGAGAGTGTGCGCCTGATCGCCGTCACGAAGGGCCAGCCGGCCGAAGTCGTGCGGCTGGCGCATGCCGCCGGCGTCCGCGATGTGGGTGAGAACCGTGTGGAGGAGGCGCTGGCCAAGCAGGCGGCGCTGGCCGATCTCGCCGACCTGCGCTGGCACCTGATCGGCCACCTTCAGAGCCGCAAGGCAGGCGACGTTCCCGGCGCATTCGTGCTGGTCCATTCGATCGACCGGCCCAAGATCGCCAGGGCTTTGGATACCAGGGCGGGAGAGCGCGGACTGCGCGTGCCTGCGCTGCTCGAGTGCAACGTCTCGGGCGAGGCAAGCAAGGATGGCTGGGATGCCCGCCCCGGCGCCGATCGTGCCGTACTGGTCGAGGGACTGCGCGCTGCCGCAGGTCTGGCGAACCTCGACGTGAGCGGCCTGATGACGATGGCGCCTTGGAGGCGCGACCCGAGCGAGCTGCGGAGCGTGTTTCGCCGCCTGCGGCAACTGCGGGACGAGTGCGCCGCCGGGGGCGACCGCTGGCCGGAGCTCTCGATGGGCATGACCGACGACTTCGAACTGGCCATCGAAGAAGGTGCTACTATGGTGCGCATCGGCCGAGCCCTGTTTGGCGAGCGGCCGGACTAGCCAACCTGGAGCCGCGTGGAAGGTGACCATGCTTCTGGCGACGGTGCAACTCATCATCAGCGGACTCACGCTCGTGGTGTTCGTAGATGTCATCCTGAGCTTCGTGCTCAGCCCATTCCATCCGGTGCGCCGGGCGCTCGACTCGGTGGTCGAGCCGATGCTGGCGCCCATCCGCCGCGTGCTGCCGCCGGCCGGCGGGCTGGACTTCAGCCCGGCTGTGCTGATGATCCTGATCCAGATCATCGGACGCCTGCTGGTCAGCCTGCTCGGTCAGCTGGGGTAGGGCGATGAGGGCCTTCAAGCTTCATAGCGGCAAGTCGGGGGCGGCGCTAACGCTGCGGGTTACGCCGCGGGCGCGCAAGACCGAGTTTGCCGGCGTGTTGGAGGACGGGATCCTCAGGGTGCGTGTAGCCGCTCCTCCGGTGGAGGGCAAGGCCAACGCCGAGCTGCTTAGCTTTCTCGCCAAGGTGCTCGGCGTGCGCAAGAACCGTCTCGAGATCATCGCCGGCCAGCGCGGGCTCGACAAAATCGTCTCCGTGCTCGACCTCTCGGCTGATGAGGTCCAGACGCGGATCTCCGCCTGGTTGGCGACGCAGGCCCAGGAGTAGGGGCCGTTCAGCGCGGGGCGGGAATGGGCCGCCGCCGGCGACCGCCGGCGGCGCAGTTGTTCGGCCAGGTTCGGACGTCAGGTTCTGCCCTCAGGCGCTCGCGGCGGTGATGGAGGCGGGCAGCTCAGCCGAGGCCGCTCGCAAGCGCCAGAGCGCCTCGAAGGCTGCGTCGCGCACGTGGGCGACATCGGAACGCAGCGAGCCGGCGATCTCGAGGTTGAACTCGTCGCTGCCGCTCCAGGCCATTGCCTCAAGTGCCGCCAGCCTCTCCTCCGGGGTGCCATTGGAGAGCACCCGGCGCGTCATCTCGAGCGCCGGCCGGCCGGCCGCCACGCCGAGTCCCTCACGGGCGGCATAGGCCACCAGCCAGGCCACCTCCGAGAGATCGCGCGTCGGGGCGCGCAAACCCCACGGCGGATTCTTGAGGCGCTCCACCGCTTCGGAGGCCGCCCCGCGAACCACCCATTGACCGTCATCCACCTGGACCTTCTCAAGCTGCTCGAAGGCCCAGGGTTCGGGAACGCGCCCCAATCCGAAGACCGCCGCCCGCCGGGTGAGCATGTTGTCAAGCTCGAGGGCGTCCTTGAGCATGTTGTAGCCTTCGTCCGGGTGACAGGCCAGCGCTTCCCCGGCCGCCAGACGGACGCCTTCGTCGCCCTTCAGCAGCGCGTGCCCCAGGCTCTCCAGCGAAGATTGCGTTCCAATGGCCGCCAACGCCAGACAGGCTGCCTGGCGGCAGAGCAGTTCACTGTCGTGCTCGACCATCTGGGTAAGCAGCTCAACCGTTTCCTCGTCCCTCAAACCGCCCAGACCGAGGGCGCCCAGGATGCGGCTCGAAGGCGCCTCCGAGCCGAGCAGGCGGCGGAAGAGGATGGCCACCGTCGGCTCGCGGGAGACGACGAGGACGTGCACCATGCGCAGGCGCAGGCCGTAGGGGCGCTGCACGTCATTCAGGATCGTTGCCAATCCGCGCAGGACATACGGCCTCCAGGCCGCCTTCGCCGGCGCGTCCTTGAGCCACTTGCCGCACAGCAGCAAGTGCTGGCTGAGCGGGTCCTCCGGCGCCCGCAGATGGCGCTCGGCCTCGGCGGTGGCGTCGCCCAGGGCCGCGATCCAGTGGGTGCAGGTCTCGGCCGGGAGCCAGCCTTCCAGCAGCGACGGGTCCGGGAGCTGCCCCTGAACGAAGCCGCGCGCTGCGACGTAGGCGCCCAGTGCGGGGTGGACGAAGGACACCCGTGCGCCAAAACGGCGGGCGAGGAAGCCGGCCTCCGCCAGGTCGCCGACGGGGGTGCCGCGCGGCAGGACGCGCTCCGGGAGACAGCCTGTCCGCTCTTTGATCCAGGTCATGCCGACGATTTCGGTCACCTGGCGCTCGTCGGGAGATAGGAAGCGGGCCAGATAGGCCTCGATGCAGTCGGAAGTCATGCCGCCGCGCGCGTCGCCGGCGTAGGCGGCCCACACGCGCAGGGTAGCCTCCAGGGGCGTCAGCGTGCGGATCGATCCCAGGAGCCAGCCGGTGATCAATGCCGGATCCAGCTCGCCAATCCGGTTCTTGGGCAGCGAGGGCAGGACGTAGTTCTGCCAGGCCGCTCCCCAGCGCGCCAGGAAGAGGCGGTGTTCGTGTTCGGTCCACGGCGCCAGCGGGACGGGCGCCAGCCCGGCCTCCACCAGCCCGTCGTAGCCGCGCGCCGGGCCGGCGGCCACGATGCGATTCCCGGGGTAGGCGGCGATCAGCGTCTTGAGCCACGCCGCCACCGGGACGATCTCGCTCTCGGTCACCTCGTCCAGCCCGTCGAGGAGCAGCAGCAGGCGCCCTTGCTTGGCGTGGCCCTTGAGGTAGCTCCCCAGCCGGGCGGCCAGGCCGGTTGAGACCGTGAGTTCGGCAGCGTCGATGACCAGATCGAGCGGATCGCGGGAATGGCGGTCAAGGCGCAGGTCGCCGGCATGGATCAGCACAGGGAGCATTTCGGCGCCCAACCCGGCCTCGGCGTCACGTTTGGCGGCGTGGAGCGCCAGGTAGGCCAGCGCCGTCGACTTGCCGGTGCCGAAATCGCCGGTGAGCATGAAGTGCACGCCGTCAGCCAGAGCTTCCGCCAGGCTGAGGCTCGGGGCGCGATAAACGCCGGAAAGGACGGAGACGTCCGGCAGGTTGGGCAGAACGGCAAGCGAGCCCTCAGGAAGGGGATCGGTGCGCAGTGGGTCGGCCTCCGGCGGCGGGGCCAGGAGGCGAGGCGGGACGGCCAGGTCGTCCAGCGTCAGGATGGCGCGCGCCAGGTGGAGCGTCTGTACCCGGCGGATTAGCTCTTCCCGGTAGCGGTCCTTGGCGCTGGCGGTGAAGCCCTCGCTGGCGCGCTTGGCCCGTCCCTGGGCCCAGGTGCCCGCCGAGAGCAGGGAGGGCAGCAAACGGCGTGCTCCGTAGGCCACCAGGATGCCGAAGAGCATCCCGAGCACGAACTCTGGCCAGTCGAAACGCCAACCGAAGATGCCTGCCAGCATGGTTCTCTACCCTGCGTACAGGATCCGGCCGCACTGATGGCAGCGTACCGGTTCGGGGCGGTTGCGCACGGTCTGGCATTCGGCGGCCGAAAGCCCGACACCGCAGGCGCCGCAACTGTCGTCCCTCAACAGCGCCAGCGCATTGCCTCCCATACTTTCCCTCAATCGGGAGTACAGCGCAAGGTCCTTTTCGGCTACCCCGGCGAGTGCCACCTCGCGTTCTGCCAGGAGAGTGTTCGTGCGCGCCAGAAGCTGCTCACGCTCGCCGGCCAGGGATGCATGTTCCGTGCGCTGGGCGGCCTCAGCGGAGGCCAGCGCTTCGGCGGCGCGGTTGCCGGCGCCCTCCAGCTCTTCCAGCGCCAACATCGTCTCGAGTGCCCGGTCCTCCAGCACGGCCAGGTGCCTCTTGAGCGATTCGACGTCCGCCTGGAGGTCCTGAAGCTCCTTGGGGTTTCGCACGCTGCCGCCATACAGCGAGCGCTCGGCAGTTTCGAGCTTGGCTCTCTGCCCGGCCGCGCTCAGCTCGGCTTCCTTGACCGACGCCCTCCCGCGCTGCAGGTCGGCACGAGCTTTCTCGTCAGCCACGCGGGCGGCGCTAACGGCCGCCGATCCGCGCAGAAGGCGATCGATCTCCGCCAGTCGGGCGTGCGCCCGGTCATTAGCCAGATCAAGCTCCTGCAGGCGGTAGAGGCTGGAGGCGCGGGACACGCCTCGATTATAGTCTGCGGCGCCGCCGGGGGATACCAGCCCGGCATAGCACCTACTTCCCCGGAGACGTACAATTCGGCCATGGACCGACGCGAACGGTGGATCGCCGTAGCCTGCGCTTGTGCCACGGCCCTAGCGACGCTCGTGCCCTACGCCGTCGCCTGGCGCCTTGCGCCACAGGGTACGGCCTTCACCGGCTTCCTGCTGAACCCGCTCGACGGCTTCTCCTACCTGGCCAAGATGCGCCAGGGTTTGGATGGAAGCTGGCTCTTCCACCTGCCGTATGCAGCCGAACAAGGGGCGGGCGTCTTCCTCTACCCCTACTACCTTCTCCTGGGACGAGTTGCCGGCGCGCTCAGCGTGCAACCGATCGTCGTCCTTCATGCGGCGCGCCTTGTCGCTGCGGCCCTCATGTTCCTCGCCGTCTACCGCGCCCTGGAGGAGTTGCTGCCCGACCGCCGCTGGCGTTGGTACGCGTACGGGCTGTGCTTGATCGGGGGTGGGTGGGGCTGGCTGGCGGTCCCGTCTGGCATGGTTGCCAGCGATCTCTCGATTCCCGAGACGACTCCCTTCCTTTCCTCCTACGCCAACGCCCACTTCCCTGTGGCCACAGCCGCCTTCCTGTTGGCGACCGTGACCGTCCTGGGCCGCACGCTGGGGCGCCGAAGGTGGTGGGCCGCGAGCGCCGCCTGCGGCGCCGTCCTGGCGCTGGTCCTTCCCTTCGTCCTACTGCCCGCCGGCGCCGTGCTGGTCACCGGAGTGGCTTTCCTCGCCAGGATGGAACAACCTGCGAATTGGTGGGCCGGGGTGCGCCCGCGCCTTCCGGCGTTGGCGGCGTTCGCCGCCGGCGCAGCGCCGATCGCCATCTACGATGCCTGGATGTTGATGACACGTCCGGACCTGGCGAAGTGGACGGCCCAGAATTCAACCCCGTCCCCTTCACCGATCGCCTATCTCATTGGCTTCGCGCCGCTGCTGCTGATGGGCGGGTGGGCGTTCACGCGACCGGCGCGCCGGCGGGCGTCGCCCTGGCTGCTGGCGGGATGGGCGGCGGTTCAGCTCCTGCTGCTCTACGCGCCGCTGGCCCTCCAGCGGCGCCTGGCGTTGGGCGTCTATCTCCCGCTGGCCGCCCTCGCGGCGCTGGGCGCGGCGGAGTTGAGCGGTCGCCGGGGACGCCTGATCGCGCTGGTCATCTTTGTCACGGCCATCCCGTCGAACCTGCTGGTCATCGCCGCCGGCCTCGGCGGCGTGGCGCGAGGAGAATCCCTTCTGGTGCAGTCCGATGCGGAAGCCTGTGCCTCGGCGTGGCTGGATGCGAACGCCGCCTCGGACTCGCTGGTTCTGGCGGGGGAGATCCTCTCCAACCGGCTGCCGGCCCAGGCGGGCGTGCGCGTGCTGTACGGTCATCCTTTCGAGACGCCCGACGCCGAGTCGGAACGCGCCCTGGTCCTGTCGCTGTATGACGACTCGACATCCCTCGCTGCGGCGATATCGACCCTCGCGGCCCGCGGGGTCGACTTCGTCGTCTACGGGCCCGAGGAGCGCGCCCTGGGACCGGCGGCGTGGCCTGAGCAGCTCAGGCGCGTGGCGGATTGCGGTGATGTCGGCGTCTTCGAGGTGCCGGCCCCATGAAGAGGCCCGGGCTGCGCTGGCTCGGTCTCTGCGTGCTGGTCATCCCCGCCTTCGGCCTGACGGCGGTCGTGCTCGATCCGGCGGGTTGGGCTTTCTGGCGCGCCGGGGCGTTCTCGGACTTGTGGGTATCGCACGCCCCCAATCTGCGCTTCATCCGGGAAGCGATCGCCACCTGGCACGCCATCCCGCTCTGGAACCCGTTGATCCTGTCGGGGATGCCGCTGGCGGCTGATCCGCTGGCCGGCCTGTGGTATCCGCTGCATGCACTCGGCTGGCTTGGTCCCGGCGGCTTCGGATTCAACCTGCTGTTCTGGATCCACCTGGCGCTGGCTGCGGGCGGACTCTTCAAGCTGCTGCGTTCGGAAGGCGCATCGACTTCGGCAAGCTTGCTTGGAGGCCTGGTCTTCAGCGTCACGCCCAAACTGATCGGACACGTGGGGCTGGGGCACCTGACGCTCGTTGAAGCGGTGTGTTGGACTCCCTGGGTGCTGGTGTGTGTGCGCGCCGCCATCGAAGGCGCCCTCGGTCCCCAGCGCCGCGCCCTCCGTTTCGCGATGCTGGGGGCGCTGCTTGGCCTGACGTTCGTGATCGATCCTCGCTGGATACTTCCTTCTGGCCTGCTGGCGCTGGCGTATGCTGGCAAGTGCCTTGCGCATAGCCAGATGAGGCGGGAACGAGGGTTGCATTCGCTGCGCTTGGCGCCCGTTGTCCTTGTGATGGCGGCCGCGCTGGCCGCACCCCTGGCCTTTCCGCTGGCCGAACTCGCGGGGCGGACAACCCGGGCGCTGATGACGGCTGAAGAGGCAACGTCTCTATCGCTGTCGCCAGTCGACCTGCTTGGGATGCTGGCATTCCGCCCGGGAGCCTGGCCGGAGACGCAGACCTACCTGGGCGCATCGGTGCTAGTACTGATGGTCGCCATGCTGGCGGCGGCGCCCTCGCGGCACCGGTTCTGGTGGGGTGCGGTCCTCCTCAGTGCGTTGCTGTCATTCGGCTTGCCAGCGGGAGCGTATGCCGGTCTCTCGGATGTCATACCGGGCATCGGCCTGCTGCGCGTCCCTGCCAGGTTCTTCCTGCTCGCCGCGCTGGCTGCCGCTGTTCTGGCCGGTCATGCACTCGACCGTCTGACTCAGGCGGCGGTCGGCTCGGGCGAGGGGAGGCGTGCCCGGCTCGCGGCGGTCTTCACCGGAGGTACGATTCTGGCGATCGGCCTGGCGCTCCCTCTCGCTTCCCCAACGCCAGCCGCCGGAGGGGATCCGCTGCTTGTCTGGGCGGCGATGGTTCCCTCTCTACTGGCGGTTGCCGGGACGGCCTGGGTGCTCCGGGTGCCTTCCTGGCAAGCTGAGCCGTCCCGCGCCGGATCGGCGATCATCCTGGCGATCGTTGCGCTCGATCTCGGATGGGTGAATCTGTTCACCATCGAGACGCGCTCCCTGGATCCCAGGGCCGGGGTTTCCATATGCGGTCTGCCGGGGAGCGACGAGCAGTTCGGCGATGGTCGCAGCTTCTCCCCCTCCTACAGCCTGCCCCAGCCCTATGCGCAAGGCTGCGGCCTCGAGCTCGCCGACGGCGTCAGCCCACTCCAAGTGACTGCGTATCGCGACTACATGGCCATGGCCACGGGCTTTCCGTCCGTCGGGTACAGCGTCACGCTGCCGCCATTTTCGCAGGGCGACCCCTCCGCAGACTGGCATCCGAAGCTTGACGCGGAGATGCTCGGCCGCCTGAGCGTGGAGCGGATCGTTTCCGCGTACCCGCTCGAGGCGGAGGGACTCAAGCTGCTCTCCACCAGTGGAGGCGTGTGGGTCTACCTGAATGAGCGCGCCCGTCCGCGAGCCTGGCTTGAGCCGCACGAGGGTCAACCGCAGGCAAGTTGGCGGCCGGCTGGGCTGCTCGACTGGTCGCCAAACCGAATCCGGACCCAAGCCGAGGGCCCGGGAAGGCTTGTGTTGAGCGAATTGGACTACCCCGGCTGGCAGGCGCGCGTGGACGGGCAGCGCGTCCCCATTGGCCGTGACCAGGGTCTCCTGCGCTCGATCGAGCTGCCGGCAGGCCCCCATGACGTCCAATTCGTCTTCAGGCCCTGGAGCGTCTATGCCGGGACGGCGCTGGCTGGGCTGGCCCTGGCGGCGCTGGCGGCGTTGTGGGCGCGCCGATGAGCCGAGGCTCACTGCTTTGGTGTCTGGCGCTTGGGGCTGTCCTGGCGCTGGTGACGACGCTGCCGTTCTTGTTCGCCTTCGAGCGGCAGGGCGCCGATCTGCGCTTCAGCGGGTCGCTGTTGGCAGTCGAGGACGGCAACTCGTACGTCGCCAAGATGCGCGGCGGCGCTGAGGGCGAGTGGCTCTTCCGCTCGCCCTTCACGGCTGTGCCGCAAGCCGGCATACCCGCCTTCCTGTTCTACATCCTGCTCGGCAAACTGGCGCAGGGTCCCGGCCTGCACGTGCAGCTCGTGGCGCTGCTGCATGCGGCGCGCGTGCTGGGCATCTTCCTCGTCGTCGGGGCGACCTACCGCTTCGCGTCCCGCTTCCTGGCGGAGGAGCGCTGGCGTCGCTGGGCGACCATCGTGTCGGTCGCCGGGGGCGGCCTCGGATGGCTGGTCGTTGCGGCCGGGCGAACCGACCTGCTGGGTACCCAACCACTCGAGCTGTACTCTCCGGAGACCTTCGGCTTCCTGGCCACGCTCACCTTCCCGCACCTGCTGCTGGCGCGTGCGCTTCTGCTGCTCGGGCTGGACGCCTATCTGGATGCCGGCAGGGATAGCCGGGCGGCGGCCCGCGCTTCCAGCTGGCTGGCTCTATTGGTGCTGACCCAACCGTTGTCGCTGGGCGCCGCCGGGGCAGCGGTCGGGATGCACCAGCTCTTGGGCATCGCCCGCAGAGTCACGCGCCGGGAAGGCAGGCCGGTGGAGTGGGGCCACGTGCGCCCGGCCCTGGTCGCCCTGGCGTTGCCGGGGGCGCTGGCAGCCGGCTACGCGCTCCTCCTGCGAACCGATCCCTTCGTCCGGACCTGGGCGAGTCAGAACATCCTGCTCTCTCCTCATCCGATCCACTACGCCCTGGCCTACGGGATCCTGATGCCGGCGGCCGTGCTGGCCGCCTGGCGCGCTCCGGCCGACCGCTCATCGGACCGGCTGCTGCTTGCGGGGTGGGTGGCGGTCCTTCCCCTGCTGGCGTACGCCCCGACCGTCATCCAACGCCGGCTTCCGGAAGGAGGGTGGGTGGCGTTGGCCATCCTGGCGGCTTTGGGCCTCTCGCAACTGGGGATCGCTCCCAGTAGGCGCTGGCGCCTGGGTCTGGCTGTGGCAGTTGTGTCGCTGATCAGCAGCGCCCTCCTGCTGGCTGGCGCATTCCTGGCCGCCACATCCGGCGCCTCCCCTGTCTACCGCAGTGCGGGTGAGGTGGCGGCCTTCGAGTGGTTGGATGCGCAGTCTGGTGATCAGCGCGTTGTTCTGGCGGCCTACGAGACAGGCAATGCCCTCCCTGCCTGGGCAGATGTGCGCGTCATCATCGGGCATGGGCCGGAGAGCGCCGGACTGACCACGCGGCGACCCCGGGTTGAAGCCTTCTACCGGGGCTCTGGCGGCGGAGTTGAGGCCGCCGGGCTGCTGTTGGAGTTTGGGGTGGACTACGTGTTTGCCGGGCCAGCCGAGCGCGCCCTGGGGTTCGACGAGAACCGCGTGCCAGGGACCTTCGTGCCTGTGTACACGCAGGGCGGCTACACGATCTACGGCGTGGGACCGAGCCCGGCGGCCCTGCAAGGAACGCAGAGCACACTGGCGATCCTATCTCCGCCCGCGGGCGTGGGAGCTGGAAGGTAGGGTTGAAGCGAGTCGTCGACCGCCTCGAATGGGTGGTACTCGTCGGCCCGGCGCTGCTGCTGGGTCCGGGACTCCTGCAGGGCAACGTGCTCTTCTGGGGTACGCCACTGCTGCAGTTCATCCCGTGGCGCACCTTCGCTCTTGAAGCGCTGCGGGGCGGCCACCTGCCTTTGTGGAATCCGCTGGTCGGCATGGGCGCGCCGTTGCTGGCCAACTACCAGTCAGCGGTCTTGTACCCGCCCAACGCTCTGCTGTGGATCCTGGAGCCGGCCGCCGCCTCCACGCTGCTGGTGGCGCTCCACCTGGCGTGGGCCGGATTCGGGATGATACGGCTGGCGCGCCGCCTGGAGATGAATGCCCTCGGCCAGGTGGTGGCGGGCTCGGCCTTCAGCCTCTCCGGCTACCTCGTGGCGCGCGCGGGCTTCTTCTCCATCAACGCCGCCGCTGCCTGGCTGCCGTGGATCATCCTCGCCGGCGACCGCCTGGCGGCGGACATGCCTGCTGCCGGGGGTGCTCGCTCGCGCTGGGCGGCCGTGCTGCTGCTCGCCCTCGCGCTGGCGCTGCAATGGACCGCCGGCCACGCTCAGACAGCGTGGTACACGCTGGTGCTGCTGGCCGTCTGGATGGCGTGGCGCATCCTGCGCCTCCGCTCCTGGCGGCGGGCGCTCGCGGTCGTGATCGGGGCAGCGGCCGCCGGTCTGCTGGCCTTCGCATTCGCCGCGCCACAGCTCCTCCCAACGCTCGAGTACCTGCGCGAGTCCCAGCGCGCCCAGAGCCTCGATCCGGCCTTCGTCATGACCTACTCCTTCTGGCCATGGCGCTTCCTTGGGCTGCTGGCGCCGGGATTGTTCGGCAGCCCGGTCAGCGGCGACTACTGGGGCTACGGCAACTTCTGGGAGGACGCCATCTACGTCGGGGTTCTCCCGCTGCTGCTGGCCGTCGTGGGCGCCCTGCGCGGCTTGAGCGGACGGGGCCCGCATTCAGGCCTGGCGCGCTTGCTGGTCGGACTCGTGGCCTTCACGACGATCCTGGCCCTCGGCAGCCACACGCCGCTCTTCCCGTGGCTCTTGGGCCATGTCCCGACCTTCGACCTCTTCCAGGCGCCTACGCGCTGGATGCAGCTGTTTGCCTTCGCCCTGGCCTTGCTGGCCGGGGCAGGGGCATCGGCATGGAAGCGTGCCGAGGGCCGCACCCTGTACTGGTCGCGCCTCGGCACCGCCGGGGCGTGCGCGGTGTTGGTGCTTGCGTGGCTGGCGCCGACGCTCGTCCCCATCGGTTCCGAGCCGGCGGGGCTGCGCGCCCTCACCATCAGCCGCGGACTATCGCTCGCCGGATTGTGGCTGGCGCTCTCGGGCGTGCTGGTGCTGCTGCGGCGCGACGAGCCCCACCCGGCGTGGACGTGGGCCGCGTCGCTGCTCGTGGTTGCTGACCTGGTGGTGGCCGGCGCCGGGCTCAACCCGATGACGGGAGCCGACCTCTACCGGGGGCGCTCAGTGCTGGCGGACCGGCTGGGGGCATCCCACCGGAGCTACATGTCTGCGGACTTGGAGGCGCTGGCCAAGTTCGACTGGGCGTTCCGCTTCGATACCTTTGCGGCCCAGGATGACTGGCGCCGGGTGCGTGAGGTCGGATTGCCCAACGCCCTTCTACTCGACGCCGTCCCTTCGGCGAACAACTTCGATCCGCTGGCGCCGGGCCGGACCACGCTTTGGATGGAGATGCTGGAGGCTCATCCGGCGCCGGAGGCGCTGCTGGCGCTCATGGATGTCGTCTGGGTTGCTGCTCCGGCGCCTTCGGGGATCCTTCCAGTGGAGTACCTGCCGCTGGGAGGCGCGCAGCGCGTCCGCGTCGTTCCCGAAGCGGTCGTGGCGCCGACGGGAGACGAAGCGCTGGCGCTCGTTCGTGCCCCCGGGTTCGATCCGGAGGCGCTGGTCATTCTCGAGCCGCTGGAGGGCGAGCGGGTGCCGGAGGGCGGCGGCACGGGAACGGCCGTCCTGCTCCCGACGATTGACGCCAACCGAGTCGAGGTCCGGGTGGAAGCCGACGCGCCCGCGTGGCTGTTGGTCTCTGACACCTGGTATCCGGGCTGGCAGGCCGAGATCGATGGCGAGAGGGTGGCGCTGTGGCGCGCCGACTACATCTTCCGCGCCGTCCGCGTCCCGGCCGGCGAGCATACCGTCCACTTCGTCTATCGACCGGCAAGCCTGCGCCTCGGGCTATGGTTGGCGACGCTGGCGGTGCTGGCGACCGGGTTCAGCGGTTGGCTGGCCAGGCGTCGAAGCACGCCGGAACCGGGCGCAGCACCTTCGTAGCTGGGTCGGGGTAAACTTGGGGTTCGATCGCGGCCCCTGTGGCCGCGCGCCGGGGAGTGGCATGATGCAAGCAGTCCAGACGCTGACCGAACGCCTGATGAGCAATGTCGAGAAGGTGATCGTCGGCAAGTCGGAGGTCATCCGGCTGACGGTGATCGGGATGCTGTGCCAGGGTCATCTGCTGATCGAGGATGTCCCTGGGACGGGCAAGACGATGCTGGCCAAGAGCCTGGCGCGCTCGATCGGCGGCAGCTTCAACCGCATCCAGTTCACGCCCGACATGCTGCCCAGCGATGTCACTGGCGTATCGATGTTCAACCAGAAGACCGGCGAGTTCGAGTATCGCCCCGGGCCGGTGATGGCCAACATCGTGCTGACGGATGAGGTCAACCGCGCCACGCCCAAGACCCAATCGGCGCTCCTGGAGGCGATGGAAGAACGCCAGGTGACCGTCGATGGCGTAACGCACAAGACCCCCGCGCCCTTCATGGTGCTGGCGACGCAGAACCCGATCGAATACGAAGGCACGTTCCCGCTGCCTGAAGCGCAGCTCGACCGCTTCATGCCGCGCATCAGCCTGGGCTACCCGTCGCCGGCGGAAGAGATCCGCATGATCGAGGCCCAGCAGATCACCCACCCGGTGGATGCGCTCGAGCAGGCCGTGCCGGTGCGGGACCTGATGGCGGCGCAGACGGCCGTACGCCATGTCACGGCCACGCCGGAGATCAAACGCTACCTCCTCGAGATCGTCACGGCCACGCGGCGGCATGAGGATGTCTACGTGGGCGCAAGCCCGCGCGGCAGTCTGGCGCTCTTCCGCACGGCCCAGGCGCGGGCGG
>Ga0194126_10007275_pt1 | contig 15475 bp, 18 predicted proteins | sample TA2KigC150mmetaG_FD_148641 | JGI IMG/M metagenome (GOLD analysis project Ga0194126, IMG submission 148641) | Freshwater microbial communities from Lake Tanganyika, Tanzania - TA2015035 Kigoma Deep Cast 150m | ecosystem: Environmental > Aquatic > Freshwater > Lake | place: Tanzania: Lake... | reverse complement strand
CGCCACGGGATGGCACGGCAAGGTGCGTGTGCTACTCATAACGCAAGGCCTCCACGGGATGTAGTTTTGCGGCGTGTCGAGCCGGCAGCACGCTGGCCAGGACGGCGATCAACACGGCGCCCACCATGACGCCCACCACGGTGTGCGTCTGGACAATGGCCGGGATTTCCTGGAAGTAATAGACGGTCGGATCGAAAACCGGCCTGCCGGTCACCCATTCCAGGCCCGCTGCGATCTGGTTGATGTAACGGACGAACAGCAGCCCCAGGACAAGACCCACTCCCGAGCCGGCGAGTCCCAGCGAGAAGCCGTAACCGAGGAAGATGCTCATGACGCCGCGGCTCGGAGCACCCAGCGCCTTGAGGATGCCGACGTCGCGCGTCTTCTCCACCACGATCATGTAGAAGGTCGCCAGGATCCCGAATCCCGCCACCGCGATGATCAGGAAGAGCAGGATGTTCAGGATCGTCGTCTCCAGCTGGACGGCGGCCAGCAACGGACCCTGCATGTCGCGCCACGTCTGGATGCGGTAGGGATATCGCCGCACGGGGAATCGCTGCTGCAGCCGGTCCCGCACGGCGTTCAGGTCCGTGCCCGGTTTGAGTTTGATGAGAATGGACGTGACGTAGCGCGTCGCGCTCTGAGGGTCGATCATGCCCCGCAGGTGCTGCAACTGCTCCAGCGGCATGAAGGCCAGAGTCGAGTCGTACTCACTCATCTTGCTCTCATACATGTCCACCACCGTCAGCACGTCGCTGATGACCTTGGGAGGACTGCCCGCCGTGGGAAGGGTGATCTTCACGTCGTCGCCCGGCCTGCAGAAGAAAAAGTCCCTCACGACGCCGTCCTCGTCCTTCACCCGTTGGCTGCAGACGGCGATTCCCAGGATCACGCCGACCGACTGCGCCGTCATCGGATCCTGGGTGACGCTCTCCGCCGGTTGAGCGCCGTACGGGTCCGGAGCGACCAACGTGCCATAGGGGTCGGCCGGGACCTCCGCACTCGCCGCCGGACCGGTCTCGGCGCGCCGCGCTCTCTCGCGCTCGATCTCCACCTGCGTTCGGTAAGCGCGCTCGTAAGCGACGCGTTCCCGCCGGTACCGCCAGCCCGCCTTGGGGAAGTCCGCACGGTTCGGGGCATAACCGTCCTCGTGCAGCGTGAAGCAGAGCCGGTCGTGGTTGGCGGGGTGCAGCAGGTACTTGGCGAAATCGCCCACCTCGGCATAGGTGGCCACATCGACGCCGATCAGATTCACTTGCCGCGTCAGGTACTCGCTCTCGGCGATCGGGATGCTCAACATGGCCGGCACGTGGACCGTGGCCGTCATGCCGGCCAGATCCTCGCCGACCACCTTGCCAATCTCGGCAGCATGCCACTCCGGATTCCCGAACCCGTTGAGACTGTGGCTCTCGACCACGATGTCCGAGAGAATGCCGTTGAGACGCTTGTTGGCCTCGGCCGTGAAGCCGGCCATCACCGCGTTCACGATGACCAACGTCGCCACACCAAGCGTGACGCTGATGATCGACGCCAGCGCGATGTAGCGAGTGCGGAGATACCGCCACGAGAGAAGAAGCTTGTACATGGCCAATCCTTTGGCTCTTTGGGCCAATCCTTCGGCCTGGAAAACCCGCCATCGCGGGATGCAACAGGCTCCCGAAGTTAATCCGAACCTGTTGCGGAACGCGGCCGCCTTCGTCGCGCGGCACGCGGCTTTCCACGATCGATCGATTACTCCTTGGGACGCAACAACGGAAACAGGATCACGTCTCGGATCGACGGCGCGCCGGTGAGCAACATCACGAGTCGGTCAATGCCCACGCCCAGGCCGCCGGCCGGCGGCATGCCCTGTCGCAGCGCCCGGATGAAATCATGGTCCAGGCGCGCCATGGATTCCTCCTCCGGCAACCCTTCCAGCTGCGTTTCGAACAGCTTCTGCTGGAGGTCCGGATCGTTCAACTCCGTGTACGCGTTGGCGATCTCCATGCCCTGCACGAACAGCTCGAACCGCTCCGCAACATCCGGATCGTCGCGACGGCGCTTCGTCAACGGGCAAATGCCGGCCGGATAGTCGATCACGAAGACGGGACCGGTCAACGCGGGCTCGACCGTCTCCTCGAATACAAAGCTCCTCACCACGTCGGGGTGCTTTCCCTTCGTCTCGAAACCCGCGCGTTCCGCAAGATCGCTCAGCGATCGGTGATCGTGCGGGTCGGCGCCCGTGTGTTCCGCGATCAGATCGTGGTAGCGCCGTCGCGCAAAGGGCGGCGTGAAGTCGATTTCGGCGTCGCCCCAGGGGCGTTGGAATCGGCCGCCGATGGCACGGACCGCCGCGGCGATCAGACGCTCCGTCAACTCCATCATGCTCTCGTAGTTGCCCAGTGCCTGGTACACCTCCAGCATGGTGAATTCCGGGTTGTGCCGCGGACTGATCCCCTCGTTGCGATACACCCGACCCAATTCGTACACGCGTTCCATGCCGCCCACGAGCAACCGCTTGAGATGCAGCTCCAACGCAATGCGAAGATAGAGCTCGAGCCCTAACGCGTTGTGGTGCGTCACAAACGGCTTGGCCGCCGCGCCGCCGGCAATCGCGTGCAACGTCGGGCCCTCCACCTCCACGAAGCCCTCGACAGCCAACGCCCCGCGGATCGCGTGAATGATCCGCGTGCGGTTGAGAAACCGTTCCAGAGCGCCGTCGGTGTGGACCAGGTCCAAGTACCGCATGCGCTGCCGCAGCTCCGGGTCCATCAGGCCGTGGTGCTTCTCCGGCGGCGGCTCAATGGCCTTGCAGAGGAAATGCAACTTCTCGGCGAAAATCGTCAGCTCGCCCGTGTTCGTCCATCCCAGACGCCCGTCCACTCCGATGATGTCCCCGAGGTCGAACTGCTCGGCCAACGCGAAATCCGCCTCACCCACTTGCTGCTTGCCAACGAACAACTGAATGGTGCCCGTCCAGTCGCGCAGGTTGATAAAGATCAGCTTGCCCGTCGGTCGCTGCAATAGGATCCGCCCCGCGGCACGCACCTCCGGACCAACCACCTCCCCCTTGCCCCGGGCGGCCTTCCACGCGCGAAAATCGAAACCCGGCTCCGTCATGTCCGGGAGCACGACCTCCGCGCCAGATTCGAGACGATACCGTACCTCCGGTGCACGCGCGCGAATGTCGCCAATCCACGCGCGATCGTCAAATCGCGACCCCCACGGATCGATCCCCATTTCGGAAATCGCCTGGAGCTTCCTGCGCCGCGAGGATTCGTGCATGCCGGCGCTGTCGACTTGGTCCTCGTCCGATGGCTTCGTCATGGTGCGGACCGTGTTGCCTCATGTGCTGATCGTCGAGGGACTGGTGCTCGAAGAAATCAATGTGCGGGTCGCGCTCCCGCGCGAACGACAAGATCGCTACCGCCGGCCGCCCCTTGCTCGCAAAGTCGGCCAGCCCAATCCATGGACGGCCGCATTGTAGTGAATAGCGAAGGGCGGTCAATGTCAGTCTGGCGCGGAGAGGGAGACTAGGGAAACCGCTCTGCCCGTCCGTCGACGTCAATGCTGGACGAACAAGAGCGCCCGTCCCACAATCGCCCTGCTCAGACCGGTTCGGCCAGCATGGCATGGGGCGCGGCGCGGTGGGCATTAGCCAGCAGGATACAGGAATCATGCTGCTCGCTAAGTCGTCGGACCTGCCGGGGGTCGGCGATGTAGCCAACCCCGATTCCCTCGACCACTTCCTCCGCAAGGCGACTGAGCAGACAGACGCGCTGTTGGTTTCGTGTCTCCAACAGCAAGGAGGCGGACATGGCGTAGTCCGACTTTTCGTGCCGGATTTGCCTGCGGAGTTCCGCGTCCTGGGCGTCAACCGCCAGACGCCGGAGTGCCGGACCGGGCTTACGTTTCAGGTCGGTGCACAGGACGATGGTGCCCTGGTCGGCACACACGCGAGATGCGGCATAGAGGGCTCGGCCGAAGTTCTCCCAGCTCTGATCATCGGCGTCTCCTTCGATGGCCGCGATGACGAGGCTGGCCTTGCGAGGAACCTGGATCGACCACGCCGCATCGACCAGTTCGCGACTGCGGCGAGCGACCTCGTCGGCGAGTCCGGCGAGTGCATGGAGCGTCGTATTGCCGGGCCCGGCCACAATCTGCACGGAAAGCTGCACACCCAACAGCCATGCCACTTCTTCCGCTTCGGCACAGCATCGCTGACGCGGGCCAGCCTTGCGCCCGAAAACGGCAGCCCGAAAACGCTGCGGTGCCTGGGCGTCGGAAAACGTGGGGTACAACCCGCCGTAGATCCCGCCGTACCCGAACGACGCTTCCGGCTGCGTCAGGTTGATGGGCAGAACGAAATCCGCATCGCACAGATGCCGGTTCAGGTAGATCGGATTGGCTTCCGCGGAGGCGGCCAAGTACGACAATTGCGACCGGTCACGCGGATCGTGGTGGACTACTTCCACGCCGTCCGAACCCGTTCTGGCCAGCGACTCGGAATGCCCAACGTCCGCGCGCGTCTGGAGCACCACAATGTCGGACGGACGGACGTTGCCTGCCAGGAGCGTGCGCACCACTCCGGAGATGATCTCGCATGGCTGCGGCGTATTTGGATCCACGGAAATCACGACACGGTCGCCTGGAACGATGGCACGCGCCAACGGCGGAAACCCGAGCGGCTCGGCCAGACAGGCAGACACGCGAGCCGAAGGATCCTCCAGCACCTGGCCCGGCACGGCCGTGCAATCGGCGACAAGCGTTTCAGACGGCACGTCGAAGCGCAGTGCGGAGTCCTTTCCGTAGCGAAGATACTGCGACATGATTTGCCCGGTTTGTTGAAGATTCGTCGCGCGGAAGCCGAAAACAGTGAATCATAACGGTCGGTTTGCGCACCGGTCAAGCTGCGCAGGCGGGGTGATCCGGCGAGTCCTGGCATCATGTGGAACATTCGTTTCGGCCATTTTCTTCCCGCTGGAACCTGGCAACCGAGCCATCAACTTAGGAGGCCTCGCGTTGTTGTCCCTTCATGCCGCACAGCGTCCACCGTTTGCCAAGGGCCGCCACACATTGAGTCTTCTCTTCTTGACCATCGTCGCAGCCGTTGCCGGATGTGGTCGGCCGGCCGACCGGCCGACGGTCGGCCAGCCGGCAACGGGCGAGCAGGTGCTCGCCCAAATGGTTGCTGCCTATCAGCGGGCGGACTCGTATCGAGATCGCGCCGTGGTGAGTCTGCGCTATCGCCGCGACGGGCGGGTCTACCAGGACGAGGCGCCGCTGTCCGTCGCGTGGAAATCGCCCAACCGGGTCCGCGTGCAGGCATACCAGGTGGATGTCGCGTGTGACGGATCGCGGTTGCGCGCGCGGCTCCTTGACCGCGGGACCAACAACTTCGACGGCCAGGTGGCCGTGCGCGAGGCGCCGCGAAAACTCGAACTCGATCACCTTTTCGAGGCGGACGAGGTCCTCAGTCTGGCGTTCCGCCAGGGTTTGGTCGGGTACCCGCTTCAATTGGACCTGCTGCTGTCCGATACACCGCTCAGCGCGCTGCGGGACGACCAGGTGAGCCACACGCTGGAGGGCTCCGCCACCGTTCATGGCCACGCCTGCCACCACGTCCGTTCGCAGTCTCCGGACGGCACATTCGAATTGTGGATTGACAAGGTCACCCACGTATTGCGGCGTGTCGAATACCCGATCGCCACGTTCGCGCCCGAAATCGCCGAAGACGCACAAGTGGAGGACCCGCACTTGTCCGTCGAATTCAACGAGGCCACGCTGGACGACGCGCCGCCCGCCGAGCGGTTTGCCTTTCGGCTGCCGAAAGATGCCAAGGTCGTGCGGGCGTTCATCCCGCCCCCGCGAGAGCTGCCCACAAGTCTGTTCGGTCAGGAAGCGACTCCTTTCGGCTTCACGGACATGACCGGAGCAGTGGTGACCAGCCAGACGATGGCCGACCGCCTCAAAGTGCTGCTCTGGTTCACCAATCACCCCGCGTCCCAATCGGCCGCCCAGCAACTGCAGCGAGTCTTTCAGCAGTACGCGTCCGTCGACAGCGTGGCCATGTACGCCGTGTGCGCGGAGCCGTCGGCATTCACCGACCAACAGCTCGCACAGCTCATCGCGCTGTGGCAGCTGAAAGTCCCGGTGGTGCGGGATCTGCAGGCGTACGGCCGCGATCTGTTCCGCGTTCCCGGGGCACCCACGGTCGTGGTTCTGGACGGCAAAAACGTCGTGCAGATTTTCGAAGTCGGCGCTAACCCGAACCTCGTCGTGGAGTTGCCGCAGATCATTGAGCGCCTGTTGGCCGGTGAGAACCTGGCCGCCGAGATCCTGACGCAGTACCAGCAGGAGCAAACCGAGTATGCCCGGGCGCTGCAGCGGGGAGAACCAAACCAGGAAACGGCCGTCGCCGACCAGCAGCCGCGGCAGCCCAGGTCGAGCACGCGTCTGCTCCAGCTGCGGCCGTTGTGGACCAACCGGACGCTAAAAGCCTCCGGCAACATCCTGGCGGTTCCGGAAGGCTCAGATTCGACGAGGTTCCTCGTGCACGAGGGATGGCGCTCGATCGCTGAGCTGGACGCCGCGGGACAAATCACGGCGCGCCGTCAACTGGACCTGCCCGAACAGGCCGGCATCAGTCAGCTCCACGTGGCCAAGGACGCCCAGGGACAGCCATTCCACGTCGCCTGGTCGTTCCGCAGTCCCCAGGTGCATCTGTTCGACGCCCGCTGGAACCGGTTGCTCAGCTACCCGCCGACTACGGTGGCTCACGAAGGCGTCCAGGAAGCCCTGCTGGCCGATCTCGATCAGGACGGGCAGTTGGAACTTATCGTCGGCTTCTGGGGGCTGATGGGTGTCCACTGCGTGGCCCTCGACGGACGTGTGTTGTGGTCCAATACCGACGCCTCCCACGTGCACTCGCTGGTCCTCGGCGGCTCCGGCGCGGACCACCAAACCATCTGGGTCGCCGGTGCCAATGGAGCCGTGGTGTCCGTGGACCGTGAGGGTCGGACCGGCTCGCGGCTCAATAAACAAGGTCAGTTGGTCCACCTCCTGTTCGGCGGCCGTGACCCGGGCGACGGGGCCTTGGCCTGTTGCGGAATAACGTACGGCCGGGAAGGAGAACGGCTGGCGATCGGATTCGCCCGTGATACCGAACCCCGTTGGCATTACCAACTGCCCGCAGGATCCTTCGCCACGCAGATCCGCTTCGTCGCTTCCGCTCAATTGCTCGACGGCGAATGCCGTCAGTGGTTGATTGCCGGGCCGGATGGCAGCGTGCACATCGTCAACCAAGATGGCCAGTTCACCGACTCCTTCCAGACCGGCCAAATCCTGACGGGTCTGGCCGGAGGCCAACACGCTCACCAGGGAATCCTGGTCGTCGGCACGGAAAAAACGGTAGAGGCTTGGCAGGTTCTGCCAGCCGCCACTGCCGCGCGTTAAACCGAAAACAACGCTGATTGATCGCCGCTGATACGACGAAGACAAAATCAACGACGCGTTTGGCACGACAAGTGCTCTATCGGTGCACGCTCCAAGTTACACAACGGTTGTTATGCTCCGACCAGGGCCGGAACGGGGAAGAGAAGAATTGAATCGGGGCCGGTTGAAGAGAGGTATGTGCGAGGATCGGCCGCATTGGAGAGGCATGCGGCAGTCCTCGCATCGGCGGTGCAACTGCGGGGCGTGACCGAGAGTTACGCAAGCATTGAGAGCAACACTCGTCCCGCCAGCTGATACCGCAACGGAACATGGAAGCGAGGTGAATCCGGACGGCGGAAGAGGCATCACCGTATCGCCGGACCTTGCTCCGTGCGAATTACAGGCGAGTCGGGAACTGAATACAAGCCAGGTTCCGTCTCGCCTGTTTTTTTTCGCGCGTGCTATTCCGCTGCGACTGTATCGTTTCAGCGCACCCCTGCCCGTTCGCAAGAGGGGGCAATCGCGGGACCCGTCTGTGGCTTGAGATGCTTCGGCCTCGCCAGGCGCGCGAAGCAGAGTGCCTGGTCCCCGGCTTGAGAGCTTGCTGGCGCAGCGATTCCCCTTCTGCCACGTCAGCAAACGTGATCGCTTCATCGGCGACCGCCTGATCCCAGGTACTCATCATCTGGTCCGCCACGGCACGAGGTTCGATCGGTGCCCCCAGCTGCCGGTGCCTGTTCCAGACCTCCAAGCCCTGATGCACGCGCTGCCCGAGGAACAGCGCCGGAGACGTCGCCGCGCGAATGCCGTCCAGATATACAAGTTTGAAACTCAAGGGGCACCGGATCCAGAGATTCAACCGGCTGGCGCTGATGTAATCAAACACGCTGCCACATCGATCGGGAGTGACACTTGTCGCAGGTAACGCGGTCATGAGGTGGCTCCGCTGAGGATGTCTTCCAGGTTGATCTGGCCCGCCTTGATTGCCTTGCGCGAGTCAATCAAGCTGCTCGCCTCGAGGCTGCTCACGCCGGCCAGCGGTTTGCTGAACATGCGATGCGCCAATTCGTCCAGCCGGCGCACGCCCAGCCCTTTGATCTGCCGGGCAAGCTGCTGGAGGTAGTCGAGTTGTTTCTGTGACGCGGTGTGGGCGCCGGTGCCGTTGCCACTGTTGCCGTTGCCGGTGGTGGCGGTTGAGCGGGCAGGAACTGGCGCGGGCGGTGGAACTGGTGGCAGCGTCTCCCGGGTGTCTGCGGTCTGACCGCGCTGCCGCGCCAATTCATCGTTGACGGCCTGGCTGCACGCCACGTACGCGTTTCTCACTTGCTCGTGGAACGCGGCGAGATCGTGGCGCAGCAGGAAGCTGTCGAGTTCGAGCTCCACGGAGCATGAGGCTCCAAGGGAACCAAATTCGGGGAGGCCTTGTTTCTTGCAGAGGCCAACGTTGAGTTTCATGGGCATCGGGTTTCTCCTTAAAAAGAGCGTGTGGTAACGGATCACGATCAGTAAATCGCATCGATGGCGCGGGGGGTACGGCGGTGTCGACGTGACGTGCCGGAACGGATGCTTGAGATGGCGGGCTTGACGGCGGCGCATCGTCAGGATCGGCGGATGGCTGAATGCCCGTCCACTTGGCGAGGAGTCAGAACTACCAGATCCGCGGTGGGTTTGGACCGGATGTCTGGCGGGCTGGTGGCGCGGGCGAGCGCGTGTACGTGCCGGGTGTTGCGGTCAGAGTGACTTCCCCACTGGTCGGCTTCTCCCGAGCGAACATGCTCAAGTGACTGCCTGTGCGCGCAAGCAAGATCTATATGGGCGCGTGGGTGGGGGCGACAGACGCGCGTTCGAGTAGCTATTCGGAGAGGGCGTAAAAGGCTGGACAACCGACCGCTGCACCTTCGGTTTGCGGTCCGTTTCCCGCCAGTCAATGGCGGCATCAGGCTTCAGTCCGCCCACACGCGTCCCGTTTCGGCTGCCACGCCTTGCGTTTAAGGCCTACGAACGTGCCGACTGCACGGGAGGCCCGTCATCCCACGTTCCGACGGCGCCGACGTACCACCCCAACGCGTGGAAGGGCCCGATCGCAACTACCGCGGTGTGTTTCACCGGAGCAGTTTGGACCCTGGGGGCAACTGGCGTCGGTGTGCACCACCGGTGCGGCTTGAGGTCGCCTCGCGTGATGCGATTTGCCGTGCTGGAGAGCTACCGCGAGTGAGTAATCGTCAATAGAGGCCCGGCAGTTCGCCTTGATCTGCGAGTTCGGCCCAGCTTTCCGCGATGCCCTCCGGGCGAGAATTGCCTGCCGGCGGCCGCAAGCGGCGCAGACGGGGCAGGTCAGCTGGAAATCCGGCCAATTTCTGCAACAGCAATAGATCGCGTTCCGCCGCCAGATCAATGATTCGCATCCACGTGATTCGCCATTCAACAAGCCTTGGCGAATTCAAATCCAATATCAGTACCACTCGACTCGCTTCTCCATCGAGACCGCGAACCGTGCCGTCGGTCCGAGTCACGATTCGCGTGCCACACATGACGATGAAAGGGTCGTCCACCGTTAGTTCCGACTTCACGCTGTTGCAGCGCCTACATGCGTACACAAGATTTGTGTATTCGGCCGCCAAATCCGGCCGCAATCGCTGCGGTTGGAAATGATCGATGTCAAATTCGCCTGTGATGGGTCCCCAGTGTTCGCGTTTCAAGCAGTAAGCACAGCGAAACGTGAACTCATCACGCAGCCAAGGTCGATAGCCCTCGTAGTTGGCGTAACCACGTGGTCCATGACGCCGATGATTGCGAAAATCGGGGTAATCGAAAATCATCCCTTCACGGACCTCGAATTGTCCGTCTCGAGCAGCTGTCGATGCAACCGCCTCGCACCCTTCATGGGAACCAGCTCTTCGTTGTCGACGTGCAGGCGCAGTCGTGCAGTCAGTCGATCGAGTTCGGCAGCTTCCGCTTCAGAAAGCGTTTGTTGAATCTTCTTGTCGATGAGCGCGATCCGCCGCGCATTACATTCGCTTGTCCAGCCGGCACTCTGGTCGACGTCATGATCCAGGGGAATGCCTTCCCTCAGCAGCTGCGCGATCTCGTCGGGATTGGTACCTGATTCTCTCAAGGCCGCGACAACTGCATGAAACATCGTTCGGCGGTAATCCGCCCATGTGGCCTCGGCTGACAGGCGGGCGGCGGCGTTCGTGTATTCCAACTCCAAGAACTTGACGAAATGACTGCCCCAGTCGATCGCGTCCGCCCTAACCGATTCGCCACCCCGCCTCCTTCTTTGCTTAAGCGATTCGTCGGCGGACATCGACCGATTCTCCGGAGTAGGTGTTGATCGCCTGCAGTACGTTGGCAGTTGCGGGCACCAATGCACAGCGATAGTGGTCCGCCGTGACGAGTTCGGTCCCAGTTGCCAACCGTTGGGCAGCGAGCCGCAGCTCTACTGCGAAAAGCTCCTTCCACTCAACCACCAGTCGAGCAGCCTCCAAGTCGACCGGGAGATCCGGGCAGCACTTATTGTCCATCTCCACCTCCATGTCTATTCCTTGCGCGAAGACTACTCCTTGCGCGAACTGACGGCGCCGTAACACGCCGAGAACTGGCACTCCGACCGCTTGGGAGCCATTATCATCCCGTCACCGAAATGCCGCAACGTCAATTTGGGAAGGCTGGATGGACCTGCAAGTCATTCGCGGGCGGATTCCTTGGGGCCATACGCCGTCCGAAACGGCCATGGGCAAGGTCCCCGCTGTCATGGTTGAGAGCAGGTAGCCCTGGGGCGGTGACACTCAACGAAGCTGCGCCCCGGCGCGCGTCGGTCGCCCCCACCGGTTTCACGAAGCGGATCTTGCCTGCGCGCGTCGGTGGCTTTCACCCGGAGCGTCGAAAACCGAGTCGCTGGATTCGACCCGAGACGTTCGGATCAGTCCCCAAAACGGCCGTTACCGACCCGACTTTCGGAGTCATCCCTTGGGGGGTTCCTACGCCAAGCGGCACAACTTGGATCCCCTCGTCTCCACATCCGATGCACCGTGCATGACATACCTTATGTATTTCAACCTCGGCGTCAGTCGTTGAGCCATGGTCACGTGGCTCCACGGCGAGATTGCCAGAACCGGCCGACCGTGAGCGGCAGTCGCAACTACCCATCGCGTGTGAGACAATGGCGCAGAACAACCGCGTTTTCGAAGGCTGGCCGACAACAACTGCGGATCTCAGCTCCTGTCCAACCTTGTGCCTGAGGCTTGGGCTGTTCGGCGTCCAGCTCGAACGCGCGCAGCCAGATCTCCCAGATGCGCGCCTTCTGTGCGGTCCCGGGCAGATCCAGAAAGAAGATCCCGTCGAACCGCTCCGAGCGCGAAAACTCGGGCGGCAGTTTGCTGATGTCGTTGCACGTGCAGATGACGTACACGTCACTCTCGTGATCGTTGAGCCAAGTCAGGAACGTCCCGAACAAGCGGGCCGACACGCCCGAATCAGTCTGCCCGGAACTGGCCACGCCACTGAGCGATTTTTCCACCTCGTCAATTGTCAACACGCAAGGGGCCATGGCGTCGGCGATCTTCTGCGCCTGCCGGATGTTCTGCTCGGTCTGGCCGACAAGGGATCCCATCAGGGAACCGACATCCAGGATCAGCGTGGGTCTGCCGGTTTCGTTGCCAAGACTCTTGGCGAAGGCGGATTTTCCAGTCCCAGGAACCCCGAGCGTGAGAATGCCACGCGGACGTTTCAACGGATTGGCTTGCCCCTGCCGGCTCATCGAGCGCGCACAGAACTGCTTCATGGCCTCCAGGCCTCCCACAGCTGGGCGAACGCCTCGCCGCCGCGATGGAGCGACATCAGGCCGCTCTTCTTGAGCATTTGCGACTTGAGTTCCCACACGGCCGACGGCTCGATCCGCCCGTGCCTCACGAGCGAGAGGCAGTACGCACCCTCTGACTCATAGCGAGTGAGACCGGCGGCGGCATCAGCCTGGCCGTTCTGTCCGGGAATCTGCAGACCCTGGGCGATGTCCCAGGTGGCCAGCCGCCACTGGTGCTCGTGGCACAGCTGGGCGATTTCAGTCAGCGCGTCGTCGTGCTCGTGCGACTGGATCCAGAGACCCGTGAAGCACGCGGAATTGTACTCGGAAAGTTGTTGGGAAAGTGACATGGGTGAGTGTACCTTGTTGTCAGTGAGTTGGTTCGGAATGCGACACGAACCCAATGCCGTGTCGAGAAGACGAGTGCGGACTCAAACCGAGAGAGCCTCGCCGTTGCCGGCTTGGGTTTCAAAACAAACGACGGTTAAAGGGACGGGAGCCATCCCGGCGGCTGCCCGATCATGGGCGGGTGCGGCGCATGGTGACAGAGCGTGCGAACCGCTGCTAATTGCGCTGCTGTTGGTCCTGCTGGGTCGTAAGGAACTCAAAGAACTCCCGGGTCAGTGTCTCGTCGGTTCGCCGGCCGAGCGCCTGCTCCAGGAAGCGGCTCGCCTGCTGACATTCACTACCTGCAAAGCCCTTGGTTTCGATCTGCGTCTCTCCCTTGGGCGACACGATGATGTCAATGGTCTTCACGCTTCACCTCCTTGCACCTGGATGGTGAGCTTGATGCTGCCGTCGGCGAGCCGGGATTCGTTGCAGCTGTGTCCCCGGCGCCGCGCCTCGATCAGGGCCCTTTCCACGGCGTACCGCTGAAGGAACCGATCAAGCTGGACCGGGTTGCCCCAGTAACCTTGGTAGTTGTCGTAACGCAGCTGGCCGTTGTCGAGCTGACACACGACCGGATAGCGCCAATCGGGCAGCTGAACGGCCAGGCCCGTGACCTGACCGCTTTACAACTGGTGCGTGCCTTCCACGGGGTGCGGGAGGTTCAGCCGCTGGCACGCCGCGCGCACGGCCGCCGCGTCTCTCACTTCCGTGGAGATCGTAACAAGGTGACTCAAAGCAATTACTCCTTTTCAAAATGGTGGTTCGTTATCTGGTTCATTGCCCGAAGGCAAACACAATTGCCGTTCACGACTGGGTGGTGGCAGCAACCGTGGCTGCTCGGCGACAAGTTCCTCCAGCAGCACGCGATTCAGCGTTTCCACATCCTCGCCGTTGTCCCGCAGCCGCCAGACGACCAGCGCCGCTAGTGCCAGTGGCAGCAGCGCGGCGAGGATCCAGCCGACGGTCGTGATGGCCGCTGCCAGAACCGGGTCGCGATGGCGCTGCACGGCGATCTGCCGGCGTTCCTGTTCCAGCTGGTCGCGCTGGAGGCCGATCTCGCGCTGCTGGTCGGTCAGACGACTTTGAATCGCGGCGTTTTCTCGGCGCGCTTGGGCGTCGGCCGCCACGAGTTCCTGGCTGGCCTGCACGACCTCGCCGGTCAGGCGGGCCATCTCCTCGTTCTGCCGCGCCTGCTGTTCGGATGCCTGCTGGGCAACGCGCGCCAAGCGGCCGTCATCGCTGCATCCAGCGAGTATCAGGACCACGATCAGGACTCGAACGTACTTCATCATTCCTCCACAGGCTAAGCAAGCGGCGCAGCAAGGTTTCCAGTGCGCGCCGCAAGCGGACTTCCCGGGCCAGCAGCAGCGTCAGCAGCAAGATCACCAGGCTGCCGATCAAGATGGTCGAAACGGGCAAAGCAGACCTCCTTTCTGGAGCGGAGAATGCTCCACGAAACAGAACAAAAAACACGGCCAAAATGACACCAAAATCGGGCCGAAAACGGCTTTCTACGCGCTAAGCGTGGTGCTCACATGAATGTGCCTCAAAATTCGCCGTTGTTTAGCACCGCGAGCCTTGGTGATGTTCCACCGCGATCGTGTCGTGCGAGGCGGCGGCACGTCGGGCGGTTCGTAGCTCACGGGGCTCCGCCGATCGGTCGTGGTCGCGTCTCCTTTCGAGGAACAACGGGTTTCACTTCCATCATCTCGCCGTTTTCGCCAACGATCCACAGACGCATGCCGTGCTCGCGCGTCAGGTAAGTCAGCTCGTTGACGTTTATGGCGATCAACCTCGGCTCGTCGGTGCGAGCGGAGATGACGGGTGCGAACATCACGAGGTAGCAGGACCACCTGGCGTCGAGCGTGATCGGCTTGTTGGGGTTCAGCCATAGGACTCCCTTGGCGAGCTTGTCCGGCATGGCTCCGTTGCCCTCCGCTACTGCAATCCTGCCGCTTTCTTCGTCGCGATCCCGCGCGGTCAACGATTCCAGCCAATCCGGGAAGTCGATCCTGAAACTCGCCTGATCCGGGACCGGTGACCTGGTATTGTCAATCAAAGCTTCCTGCCACTGCTTGTCGCGCGATGTTCCGAGATGCTGGCGCCGCAGTCCGCTGCGGTACACGTCCCGGCAATTGGCTTTGGTTCCCACGCGCCGGCCGTCCCAGTACTGACGGATTTCGTAAAGCGCGAGCACTGTCGGATATGCGACGTGGGTCTTGCCCAACTCCGCCAGGCGCGCGTAGGCGACAAACGTGTTGGCAATCACTTCGGTGACGGCGTCCTCTCGTGCTTCTGCATCGAGATGGCGAAAGGCGGCGCTCGCGTAGTGCGCGATGGCCGGCAGCATCGTCAAGTATTTGGCGTGATCCGCCGATTTCCTGCAACGCGGATTTCGTGCCAATGCGATCATGCGGGTGGCTCCTGATAGCTAAGCCACCCCGTGCTCGGAGCGGCCTGTTTGGGAAAACAGCACCGCCCCGGACACACTGCCCGAGGCGCACAAAAAAGCCTCAAATCGACCGTGGAAGGCCGGTTTGAGGCTAATAACGGCGGGGATCCGCGGCATGCCTACCGGCTCCGAGGAACCCGCGGCATGTGGATAGAGGCCCGCGGCGTCTCGCCCATCCGCGCGCTGATCGACGTGTCACGCGCGCTTGGGTTTCTCAGTCCTGAGGACTACCACTGGCTCCTGCGCGAAACGGACGAGAGCGACGGCCGTCGCCAGATGCAGGCCGCGGTTGATGCGGGCGCGCTGGTGCTCTCGGAAGAACGGTGCGCCTACGGACAGCTTCGCGCGGGCCAGGGCGATGTCCGCCGCTTCCCGGCGGTCCTTGCCACGGATTCGCTGCCCGTGCTCGTCCAGCAGGG
>Ga0194126_10007274_pt1 | contig 15475 bp, 13 predicted proteins | sample TA2KigC150mmetaG_FD_148641 | JGI IMG/M metagenome (GOLD analysis project Ga0194126, IMG submission 148641) | Freshwater microbial communities from Lake Tanganyika, Tanzania - TA2015035 Kigoma Deep Cast 150m | ecosystem: Environmental > Aquatic > Freshwater > Lake | place: Tanzania: Lake... | reverse complement strand
CCAGGGGTTAAGGACGGTCTTATTTCTAAAGGGTTGTCCCCTGCACTGCCCCTGGTGTTCAACCCCTGAGTCACGTAACCTGACCCCACAGCGTGGCTACCTGGAAGCACTTTGCACGCTCTGCGGCAGGTGTGTTGATGCCTGTCCTGCGCAGGCACTGGCACTTGCTGATCAAGAGAAAAGAATTACCCACGATCAGGCTAACTGCAAACTCTGCTTTAACTGTGTCACAGTCTGCCCTCAAAATGCCATCAGAATATATGGGGTTACCCTTAGCGTCGCTGAAACGGTGAAAGAGATCCGCAAAGACGAAATCTTTTACTTCCACTCCGGTGGCGGGCTGACCATCAGCGGTGGTGAACCCTTTTGGCAGCCTGAATTTACTGCTGCTGTACTGAAGAGCTGTAAAATACTTGGCATTCATACTGCCGTCGAAAGCTGCCTGCATGTTCCCTACTCACAAATAGAAACCGCCTTACCCTGGATCGATCATCTCTATGCCGACTTAAAACAGATGGACAGCAGTCTGCACCAGCTTTGGCTGGGCGAAGACAATCGCCTAATATTGGAAAACATCAAGCAAGTTGATTCTACTGTCTTTCCTCTTGATATTACAATCCGTCTGCCGCTTATTCCTGGCTTCAATGACAGTGATCAAAACCTGAAGGAAACCGTCCAATTTTCCTTAAAGCTGAACAAAGTGATCGCTATTGAAATTTTACCCTATCATCGTCTGGGCAGCGATACCTACCGGCACCTTGGTCTTGATTACCAATGCCGGGATCTGACGCCGCCTTCTGAAGATTATCTTGAGGAGAGAGCTGTCTTTATGCGTAACATTGCCGGTAACCTGCCGGTTAAAATTGGAAGTGGCCTTAGCTAAGGAGGATAACGATGCGTGCAAAACAGGTGATCCATGTAGTCAGCTGTCATGCTGAGGGTGAAGTCGGAGATGTGATTGTTGGTGGAGTTGCCCCACCCCCCGGTGAAACAATTTGGGAACAATCCCGCTTTATTGCCACAGATCAAAAATTGCGGAACCTGATGCTTAATGAGCCGCGTGGTGGTGTTTTTCGCCATATTAACCTGCTGGTTCCACCGAAAAACCCGAAAGCACAAATGGGTTGGATTATTATGGAGCCTGAAGATACTCCGCCGATGTCGGGTTCCAACTCGATCTGTGTCTCAACAGTATTGCTGGAAACCGGGATTATCCCGATGGAAGAACCTGAAACTAAGATGATCTTAGAGCCACCTGGAGGGTTGATTGAAGTGGTAGCACGTTGTGAGGCAGGAAAAGTGACCAGGGTAACTGTTCGCAACGTTCCTTCTTTTGTTGATAAAACAGCGGTCAGTTTGGAAGTTACAGGAATAGGCACTCTGACAGTTGATACAGCTTACGGCGGCGATAGTTTCGTGATCGTCGATGCCGGGAGCCTTGGGTTTAAAATTACAGCCGATGAAGCACGGGATCTGGTTGAGACCGGCATTAAAATTACCAATGCTGCCAATGAACAGCTTGGGTTTATGCATCCAGAAAACCCTGATTGGAGCCACATCTCATTTTGCCAGATTGCGGCCCCCCTGACTAAAGAAAACGGCAGTTTACTCGGGCGCAATACTGTCGTCATTCAACCTGGAAAACTCGATCGCAGCCCCACTGGCACCGGCTGTTCTGCCCGCATGGCTTTACTGCACCATCAGGGGTTATTAAAGCCCGGTGAACAATATATCGGTGAATCAATCATCGGATCGCGTTTTTACTGCACCATCGATTCTTTGACTAAAGTGGGCGAGCGCAATGCCATCTACCCTCTGATTTCCGGTCAGGCCTGGATTACGGGAACTCATCAGCACATTTTAGACCCGACCGATCCATGGCCGGAAGGTTACCGCATCGCCGATACCTGGCCGCAACTATAATTTATTCTTGATATATAGCTTCTTAAGCTGATAGATCAGAAAAGTAACAAAAAAAGCGACGCCAAAAGTGGCGACCAAGCCGATCATGCTTTCCATATATTCCGGTCTGATTAGCAGAATGAGGCCGAGAACCAGCATTAGCGTTCCGGCGACCAGCTTCAGGGTTCTCCCCTGCTCTTCTGTTATTTTTGCTGAGCGCATTTTTATTACTGCCACCATAAAGATTGCAATTTCGTCCAACAGGTAAATCAACAAATAAACGGTAAATAGCAGTGCAAAATGGTTTATTGAAAGATCCATGCCGGCTATAATCGTACTCCAAATAAACGGAAAACCGGCCGTACAGGGCAGTTCGACCAGGGCGATCCCCAGCCCCATCAATGCCGTCGCGCCGATCATCGGCAGGACTGAATTGGTGTAAAATATTTTCCTGACCTGCTTGTAAAACTGCGATTTATGCTTTTCCGGGATCGAAAATGTCGGCCCCTCCTGGCTCACCAAAAAGTCTTTGATACCGAACAGTCCAACCACGATTACAAGCGCGGCAATAATGTTACGGATCCAGAAAAGGCGGGTGGCAAAAATCATGATATTAAGAATACCAAGCATGAAGAAGCCGTAAACAGCAGCCGTAACGAGCAGAAAAGTAAAACCGATGATGAAAATCTTTTTACGGGAAGCAGAGTGAATAATGATGGCCAGCAGAAAAGTTAACACAAACAGTGAACAGGGGTTAAAGCCATCGAGAAAGGCAATCAGGATAGTCGTGAGCAAAATCGGAGCAGTCTGAAGATCAAATTCGCCGATTAGCGGCAACCTGACAATACTCTTTTCGCTTTCAACTTCTCTCTGTTCCAGCGAAGCTTCAATTGCTGCAACGATCTCTTGCTGAACTGTTTCGGAAAAACCGAGCCAGTATCGATCGTTAAAAACCAGGGTTGGAAAGCCCATTGTAGTTATGCCAAGCTCATCGCTGACTTGGTCATACTTATTCCTGCCTGCTTCATCCAGAAAAACTTCATATATTTGCACTTCTATTGGATAATCAACAAAAAGCCCGACATGCTCTTCCGGCTTACTGCATATCGGGCAGTGCCCCCAAAAATAATAGAGGATATTTTCTTCGATCACCGGTTCATCTGCAGCTGCCAACGCCTCTACGGGGCAGATCAGGAATATGATTAACGCAAGAACCGGGAGGAAAGCATATGCAGTTAACCTACCATTTAGAATCGCTTATTCACTCCAAAAAAGTGTGGTGATAACCTTTTTTTATTCGCCTAAGTACGCCTTAACAATACTTTCATCCTGACTGAGGACTGAAGCATCGCCTTCCATGACAATTTCACCGGTCTCAAGCACATAACCGCGGTCAGCCATTTTAAGCGCTGCCTTGGCATTCTGTTCAACTAACAACACTGTAGTGCCCTCATCATTGATCTGCCTGATGATTTCCATTATTGTCTGGACTAAAATTGGTGCTAACCCCATTGACGGTTCGTCAAGCATTAGCACCTTCGGCTCCGTCATCATCGCCCGACCGATCGCCAGCATTTGCTGTTCGCCGCCGGACAGAAAACCACCCATCTGTTTGTGCCTCTCTTTAAGCACCGGGAATTTATCAAAAACTTTCTCCATGCGTCTGTTCCGTTCAACATTGTCTTTTAAGGTAAAAGAACCAAGCTCCAGGTTTTCACGAACAGTAAGCTCTTTAAAAATCATTCGGCCTTCCGGTACATGAATTACACCCATCTCTACAATTGAGTGAGGCTGCTCGTGAGTTATTTCCTGGCCCATAAACAGCACCTGACCGGCACTGGCCGGCACCAGGCTGGAAATAGTCTTTAATGTCGTACTTTTGCCGGCACCATTTGCCCCCAATAGGGCAACAATTTCACCTTTTTTAACCTGAAAATTGATGCCGCGCAAAGCATAGATCTGACCATAGCGAGTTTCGACATTTTTCAGCTCCAGGACAACTTCGCTCATACGGCATCCTCCTGTTCTTCTTTGCCAAGATAGGCTTCAACCACCCGTGGGTTGTCCTGCACTTCCTTGACAGAACCCTCGGCAATTTTTATTCCGTAATCGATCACGAATATTTTCTCTGATATCTTCATCACCAGGCCCATATCGTGCTCAATTAAAAAGATCGTAATTTTTCGTTCGTCTCGAATACGGGCAATTAAATCAATCAGCCTGGCTTTTTCTTCCTTATTCAGGCCGGCAGCCGGCTCATCCAGCAACAGTAACTTAGGCTGGGTGGCGAGCGCCCGTGCCCACTCTACCCGTCGTTGATCGCCGTAAGGCAAGTTTTTGGCCATATAGTGCTTTTTATCAGGAATACCGACAAAATCGAGACACTCTTCCGCTACTTCACGGATTCTTCTTTCTTCAGCTTGCTGGCCTTTAGTTCTAAATACGGCAGCAGAAAAACCGGCGCTGGTCCGGCAGTGCATTCCTGACATCACGTTTTCCATCACACTCAACTGTTTAAAGAGCCTTAAATTCTGAAAAGTGCGAGCCATACCGCCATAGGTAATAATATGCGGCTTTGTATTGAGGAGGCTTTTGCCCTGAAAGAGCATATCTCCGCTGCTTGGCTTGTAGAATCCGGTGAGGCAGTTAAAAACACAGGTTTTGCCGGCTCCGTTTGGCCCGATCAGGCTGCGAATTGAATTCTCTTCTATTTCTAACGACAGGCCGTTAACTGCGCATAAACCGCCAAAGCGTAAAGTTAAGTCCTTTATCTCAAGTAGTGCCACTGCAACACCCCATTATTTTTTTGTTGATATAAACTGTCTTTCCGGCCAGAGGCCCTGCGGGCGGTAAAGCATCAGAACTAATAACACCAGAGCAAAGATAATCAGACGGTACTGGCCAATATCCCTTGAAACCTCCGGGAATAGGGTAACGATAATCGCACCAAGCACAACTCCTGGAATCTTACCCATCCCACCCAACACAACTGCGAGAAGAATCATTACCGAATGGATAAACATAAACGAGTCGGGAGAGATAGCTGTCATCTTCGCAGCGAAAAAAGATCCGGCCAAAGCGCCAAAACAGGAACCAATAATGAAAGCGTATAGCCTGGTGGAAACAACATTAATGCCCATTGCCGCCGCGGCATCTTCATCCTCGCGAATATATTGCCAGGCCCTACCCAACCGGGAATCATGCAGACGGTAGGATATGAAGATTGCGATAATCGACAGAATAAAAAACATGTAATAAAAATGTGATATTTTGTCTAAAACAATGCCAAAAAAAACCGGTCTTTCAATACCAATTAGCCCTATCGCACCTCCTGTAATGCCAACGTTACGCACTGTATACCTGATAATCTCACCAAATCCGAGAGTAACAATGGCCAGGTAATCGCCGCGTAACTTTAAGGTGGGAGCAGCAATAGCCAGACCGGCAATGATTGCCGCCACCATACTAAAAGGCAGGGTTAACCAAAAATTAATGCCGTACGTTGCACTCATGATTCCGGTCACGTAGGCGCCAACCGCAAAAAAGGCCGCATAACCCAGGTGCAACAGCCCGGCGAAACCGATCATGATATTCAAACCAAGACACACCACAACATAGAAGAACATGTTGGTCATAATTTCCTGTGTAAAAAGGCTTGAGGAAAGTGGCAGATAGACCAGAAAAGTAACCATTAAAGCCAGCACTGAGTAGCGCAGAACAGTGTTGTCAAAAAGTTCATAAAGCTTTTCAACAGCTGTTTCAAAAGGGTTGAGGTTTTTCTCTTTTTGTTTTATTTGTTCCATAGGGCGCTACATCCTTTCACTCTCTGCACGGCCAAGAATTCCCGTCGGCCTAAATAATAAAAATAAAATCAGAAAAACAAATGAAAAAACATCTTTCCATACCGTACCGACAAAGGGAATTTGCGTGGAGAAAGATTCAAGTAACCCCAGCAATAAACCTCCGAGCATTGCACCGGGTATAATACCGATACCGCCAATAACCGCAGAGGTAAAGGCTTTCAATCCAATTAAAAAGCCCATGTAAAAGTGAACTGTACCATAATAAACACCGGCCATAATACCTGCTGCCGCAGCAAGGGCAGATCCGACAAAAAAGGTAATGGCTACGATTTGAAAGACATTAATGCCCATCAGCTGGCAGGTATCCCGATCTAAGGATATCGCTCGCATCGCTTTGCCATACATGGTTCTCGTTATAAATAAGTGCAAAATAATCATCAGCGCTATCGCCGCCACCAATAGAACTACACGGGTTTCAGTGAGGCGCAGTGGGCCTACAAAAAAACTGTCGTGAGTTAAACCGGTCCTGAATGGTTTGTACTGTCCTTGAGTTAAAAGCATCACCGTGTTGTAAAGCAGCATTGACACGGCCAGGGCAGTAATCAGGATTGAAAGACGCGGCGCTTTTAACATTGGGCGGTAGGCAACTCTTTGAATCAAAACACCGAGCATCCCGACAAGAAGCATGCTGATCAGCAGGGACAATACAATTCCCAACCAGGCATTGCCGACAAAAGTATTCGCAAATAACGACAGGGTTATTAGTCCCACAAAGGCACCGCTCATGTAAATATCGGCATGGGCAAAGTTCAGCAGCTTGATAATACCGTAAACCATAGAGTAACCAATTGCAACAAGTCCGTAGAAGGAACCGATCAGTAAGCCATTGAACAGCTGCTGCAGAAAAATCTCCCAGAATGTCATCCGTTCACCTCTTAAGAAGATGCAGGCCTGGTTTTACCCAGGCCTGCACGCTAGTTTGATTCAGTTACTTATTCAGCCAAGGCCCATTTGCCGTCCTTGGCAACGATAATCACAAAGTTACTCCTGTTCAGGGTATTCTGGGGGGTGAACTCGACAGGACCTGACAATCCTTCAAATGAATCGGTAGCTGCCAGGGCAGCCTTAATCGCCTCACCATCAAAGGAGCCGGCACGTTCAACAGCATCTACCAGCAGGTAAGTAGCATCACGCATTAAACCGGCATAAGCACCCGGTTCACGCGGGAACATTTCTTTGTAACCACTGATAAAGTCCTGTGCGGCAGGTAGAAAGTCCACTTTCGGAGGAGCTGTGCAGTAAACACCTTCTGCATCCGGTCCGGCCAGGTCAATTAACTCCTGGGCGCTGGAACCGTCACCCACCATAATGATGCCTTCGTAACCATTCTGGCGTAGCTGCATGATCAACAGAGCGCCAAGGCCCTGGTAAGCTGTCCAGTAAACGGCATCTGGCCCAGCGTCCATAATCTTGGTTACTACTGCCGAGAAGTCCTGGGTTCCGGTTTCAACCCTATCTTCGGTTAAAACGGCATAACCGGCAGCTTCCCATGCTGCTTTGGTCTGATCCTTTAAGTCAACGGAGAAAGCAGAACCATCGTCGACGAGAGAGATGGTCTCGACGCCTAAGCCTTCAAACCATTCTAAAGCTTTTGCGGCCTGGGCATCACCAGTGCTGTTTATCATAAAGGCCCAGCCTGGGTTTTCATCAATCAGTGTGGTAGCATTTGAAGCTGCTATAACAAAGGGAATACCTGCATCACCGTAAAGCTTCAGGGTCGGCAGTGTAGCGCCTGAGCAGTAACCACCGACCACACTGAAAACCTCTTCCGAGATCAACTTGCTGGCGGCAGCTGTAGCCTTTGATGGATCGCAGCCGTCATCACCGGTGCTGGTGACAATTTTGTGACCTAAGACACCACCGGCAGCGTTAATTTCCTCAACTGCCAACAGTGCGGCGTTTTCCATGTCACCTCCGTCTGAAGCTTCTGAACCGGTAGTCGGTACCATAATCCCTAAAAGTACTTCACCTTCAAATTCAGCGGCAGGCTCTTCACCTGCATCTTCATCGGCAGGCGGAGTTGCCGGCCCACCACAGCCAAAAACACCAAACACTAAAAATACAGCAACTAACATTAACAATAAAACGTTTTTGTTCTTCAACAACTTAAATGACCTCCCCTTAATTTTGGGTTTTGCTCCGACCTCTTTGTTTAATAAAAACAAAATGGCCGGTAACATAAAAGATTGAAACATTAAAACAGATTGCTGATTTCTTAAGCCTGGATCCCCCTTTACTTAAAAACTGTAAAAGGTAAAATTCAGCCAATTTATCTTCTTCCCCACCTCCTTTGCTGATTACTGACTTAGCATACTATTATAGTCAATACTCTATCCTTTAACATGGAATCTTCTATTCGCTATGCAACTTAAAATACCTTTTTAAGGATTTTAAAGTTTCCATAAATATTTATTAGCCGCCGGCAATCAGGTGGTGGGCTTGCACTTCTGCATCGTTTGGCACCTTGTAAGCAGACCACATTTTCTGTTCAACCACTTTGCCGTTTACCCGGACCACGATCTTGGGAAAGCTATAATTCATTGTTTTCAATACCCTATCGACGGTTAAATTCTCCTCCCACTCGATCTGCTTGCCGTTTACAGTAATCACTTTCAGCTGCTCCCTACTCTTTTTGATTCAGACTTTTATAGATGCTTCTTTACTACCTCAACGACCTCTGGGAAATCAATCCCCAGCTCTTTCAGGTGTTCTAGTTTGGGCACGCCGTTTTCATTCCAACCCCGGCGCTTGTAAACCACATCAATTAATGTTTCGTAGCGACCCTGACGGTAACTGCGCATCGCCGCAACCTTTTCGGCCGTGCTCATCCCTTCCGGGTTAATGCCTACATCTTCCTTCAGTTGTTTGTCGTATCGTTCCTGGCGCGATTCGTATTCTTCTTCAGTTACCGGGCCAAGCCCCCGGTAGGGAGCGGCATCATGTTTCCTGGTCCCGAAACCCATCCTTAAGTTAAAGACCCGCTGAAAATTGTAAACCCGTTCCGATTGGCGAATCATTTCATCCTGATCAATACTCTTACCGGTTACGGCGTTAAAGATATCCACGTAATTCTGGACGTGTTCAGGTATTTTCTCCGGACTCTCGGACGTGGCATTGCTTTCCGGAATAATATCATTCCAGGGCAGTTTGCAGAGCCCCTGCAGGCCGAACCAGGTTCTGAACATCGGGAAGTAGTGCAAAGCCTCTGCCTTCTTCTCGAAAGTGGGCAGCTGATTGTTGACCATATCCATGAAGATCAGCCATGCTTCGTCATGCTGCGGCCCTTTATTGGTCAGGGCATAGCCGCCCTGCTGGGCCAGTGATTCCTTAGCCTGATACTGCGAATACTCCAGGCCTTTGTTTTCCATGCCGATATCCTGCATAAAAGCCGGATCTCCGCCGTACTCCTCGGCAAAGATCTTCTTCAACCGGCGCACGCCCTGTCCGGCAATGTTACCAAAACCGCGACCCTGGCCCATCTGGTGGATCAGCTCCATTGCCGCTTCAGCATTGCCAAAGTTTAGCTCCAGACCGCCAGTGATCTTTTTGTTGACGATCCCTTTTTCATAGCACTCCATGATAAAAGCGATGATCGTGCCCGTCGAAATAGTATCAATGCCATAAGTGTCACAGTAAAAATTAGCCTCAATCACATAGTCGGCATCAAAAATACCACAATTGGCACCCAGACCGGCCGCATTCTCGTATTCGGGTCCGTCCACGATCACTTTTTCGCCTTTAAACGGTCCGGTTTTCGGCACAAAGTCATCGACTGCTTTACAGCAGGAAAGAGCGCAGCCGACCCAACAGCCGTCAGGCATTTTCTGGGTAAAGCGACTGCGCAGTACCTCCGATGATATGCCGACAGCATCTTTGTGGGAGCCGTATTTAAAGTTATGCACCGGGAGCAGGTCGTAATCGTTCATTGGGGTCATCAGGTTGGCAGTACCAATCTGGCGCATACGGAACTGGGTATCATCAAATTTATTGATTTCCCTGGTGATCTTGACCCCGGTCCTGGCAATTTTTGCCGGATCGGCAGGGTTATTGCTTTTACCGCTTAAACCTGAGAATTTAACGACCAGGGCAGCCAGTTTTTTATCCCGGAAGACCGTGCCGATACCACCCCGCCCAGCTTGCTTCAAACGGGCTGCTTTGCGCCGTAAATCATAAAAGGAGAAGTTCAGGACGCCAATCCGGGTATGTTCCGCCCCGCTGCCGCTTGACACGACAGAAACGTTCTTTCTACCCTGTTCTGATTCAGCCATCAGTTCTGTCAGCTGATCGCTGAGCAGGTGGCTGGCCGATGGGTCGAGATCCACCTCTTCAATGGTGACTCTGCCATTATCGCCATCGATAAAAACGACGACATCTTTATCGGCCTTGCCCTGAATCTCTAAGGCATCCCAGCCGGAGAACTTAAAATAAGGGCCGAAAAAGCCGCCTACATTGCTGTCCATGATCGAATCGGTTAAAGGTGACAGGGTAACAACCAATGATTTTCCGGACCCCGGATACTGGGTGATTCCGGAAATCGGTCCCGGTGAAATAATAATTTCGTTCTCCGGATCATTCCATTTAGTATCAGGCTTAACGGCATTCCAGAGGTACCAGAGTCCGAAACCCTTCCCACCGATGAAAATATCTTTCATCTGTTGGGTAACATCTTTGGATATGATATTTTTATTAGAAAGGTTTATATAGAGGGTTTTACCGGCATAGCCCCGTTCTATCTGTGCCGGTTCATAATTGTACTCGGCCAAAACTTTCCGCGATGCGCGCATCTTTTCAACAACACCAGACATTAATGAACCTCCCTTGTTAAATGAGATCTAAGTAGCTGCTTTAGGTTTACACTTCCTGCATGAAAATTGCCTCTGTCGGGCATTCTTTTGTGCAGCGCGCGCAGGCAATACATTTAAAAGGCTCGGTTAGATCTTCATGCCAGAACATCGTTCCCGTTGGGCAAACCCCAACACAGTTATAACAGCCGATACAGAGCTTTTTGTTGAGCACCACAACCCCGCTCTGAGACTTCTTGATTGCCAGCACGGGACAAATTGCTATGCAATCACCGCACTGATTGCAGACACTGATCGCTGCGCCCCGCTGATCCGGAAGCTCTTCAACCTGGATTGTTGATTTTTGGCGATTGTCCTCCTTATAATAGAACGTGGAGCAAGTGGATTCACAAGCCCCACACAGTGTGCACTCATTCACATTAGTCCCGACTATTTTCAAAAGATACACCTCCAAACAGATGCTTACATGGCCGATTTTATAAAAGTTATAATGTTTCTAATACATTGTCTATTATAGCATATCAACTTGGTGCGATCCAGAAAACCGCCGGGCATGTGAAATAATTATTTATCGTTTTCGGCCAGTCTTTTGGCCACCGCTTCAGAAGCTGTCGTGACCGAAAGCCCGGCTTTCCCGGTGCAGCAGATTGCTGCCGGCATTAACCGGCCGACCTGATCCTGGGCTGCGATAGTCTGATCAAGCGGGATAACCTGATCATAGCCGGCCAGTGCCATATCGGCTGCAGCTAGCGCATTCATCCCGGCTAATATATTTTTTCCAAGACAGGGTACCTCCACCCGGTTGGCCACTGGATCACAGGCCAGCCCAATCGTGTTTTGCATGGCAAGCGACGCAGCAGCCAAAGCCTTTTCACTGCTTCCTCCGGCTAACTGCACCAGGGCAGCGGCAGCCATCCCGGAACCGGAGCCGCATTCTGCCTGGCAGCCACATTCTTCGGCTGCAAAAGTGCTATGGGCGGCAATAAAGATACCGATCAAACCGGCAGCCAAAAGAGCTCTGGCTAGCTCATCTTCTGATAACGAAAGTTCGTCAGCCACAGCCAATATTGTTCCCGGCAACCCGGCGCAGGAGCCGGCGGTCGGTGCCGCTACAATAACGCCCATGGCGCTTTTGGTTTCCATGATCGCTGTAATATAACTAATCACCCGCCGGTTAAGCATACCGCCAACCAATAAGCCGCCGTAGCTATTTAGCGTCGCGGCCTGCGGCCCTAAAATCCGGTCCCGGTAATCGGTTCCGGCCAGGCCATCTTTAACCGCGCTGCGCATCACCCGCACCAGGCTGCAGGCCATCTCTACAACAGCTTTCTGATCAAGACCGCTGCGGGCTCTCTCGTAAATTATCGCCAGATCAGCAAGCGATTTTTGGCGATAGCGCTTATTTTCGATGATTTCCGCTGCGCTTAAAAATGGTACTGTTATATCTTTGCGCGACCGCACCGGCAAAACCGGCTCGAGCTTTACAACTCTGTCTGGTTTGCTGTCGTTTATGAATAGCTTTGCCAAATCCGCTTCAGAGAGCGGTTTGCTGCTTTTGATGTCGATCAAATAGTGATAAGCAGCTTTGCTGATCTGTATTTCATCGGCAGTGGGAAGATTGTATTTAAGGTCTGCCGCCAAATGATCTGAATGATTAAAATCTTTTATCCCAAAAAAGAGCAGGGTTTCGTAATAATCGCCTTTGATTGAGGTTGCCGCCCCGTTAATCTCCTGCAGCTCAATCATTCCGCCACCGGTTGAAATAAAGGTAAAACTGTCTTCACGAGCCTGATCAGCTATCACTCTTACCCGGTAAGTATTAGGATGTTCCGCCGGGTAGGGTGTTATTTTAAACTCGACCGCCAATCCTTCTTGTGGGGCCATTTTAAGAGCATCGATCAGGCGAGCGTCAGCCGTATCCATCCCCATAAGACCGCCGACCAGCCCGATATCGGAACCCTGGCCGTTATAGGTGGTGGCCAGTGAGCCCTGTGGCTCGAATTCAAAAATAACTTTCTTTAAACGGCCGCCGTAAAACTGGTGCAGTAGCCTGCCAATCCTCACCGAAGCTGCCGTATGCGAACTTGAAGGACCGCGCATCACCGGGCCAATTACATCATTGAAGATACTGGGTGGTAATTTATCCAATCAGCGCAGCCTCCTTTTGCCATAGCTCTAATCCAGCTGAGTGCCAAGACCCTGATTTAACGCTTTGTGATAAATGCTTTCTGCTACAGTCAGGTCAAAAAGGGCCATCCCGACACTTTTAAAAAGAGTTGTCTCGCCATCTTTACGCGCCGCGGGACTACCCTTGATATATTTTCCAAAAGGAACGATCTTTTCTTTACTAATCCACCCATCTCTTAGTGGGGTGATCAGGTCTCCCGATTCTTCCAACCCATGTTCGGTATCAATCAAAATCTGATCGATTAACTTATAAAGAGCCTCGGGTAGCTCACGCATCTCAGGCTTGTATGAACCGATTGACACGTAACTTTTATTGCGCAGCAGCTCACTCTGATCAGGCAGCACAGGTTTAATAGCCGGTGTTGCCGTTATCACCAGGTCAGCTTCAGCCAGCAGCTCTTCCACCGTCCCGGCAATCTTAACTTTAAGATGCGGCAGCTCCAGCTCAATGCGTTTACCAACAGCCTCTGCTTTAGCCCGGTCATGGTCAAAGATTAATGCCTTTTCAAGCTCTCTGGCCCGGCTGGCAAAAAGAACCTGGTAAAAACCCTGGGCGCCGGCGCCGATTAAGCCGACCACCCGGGATTCAGATTTTGCAGTATAACGGATGCCGAGGCCGCTGACTGCGCCTGTCCGGTAAGCAGTTACAGCGGCCCCGTCCATGATGGCCAGGGGTAGACCGGTTTCGGCATCATGTAGAAGCACCAGGCCGCTGATAACCGGCAACCCGCGCTTAGGGTTATCCGGAAAGAGGCTTAATACTTTGGTCCCGAAAACAGAGTTTAAAAAACAGGGCATGTAGAGCAATGTGTTGCCCTGATGTTCCAAATGGATACGGTGTGGCATAGCGTAAGAGCCTGATTGTTCTAAGTCGTAAGCCCTTTCGATAGCGCTCATCAGCTCATCGCAGTCAGCCACCTGCGCAAAATGTTTAGAATTTAGATAAAGCATCCTCATCAATCGCTCCTCTCGACGGTTTAATCGTTGCCTTCTCCTTTTAAAACAGCCAGTGGATTCAGTCTGGCCACTTTACTGCTAAAGCCGATCTGAACCAGTGTTTCGACAACCTGATCAATATTCTTGTAGGCCTGGGGCGCTTCATCAAGGTAAGCTTTGTAACTGCGCCCAGAAACAATAACCCGACCCAGTTTCTCTTTCAGAGCCTCTACAGAAATCTGTTTTCTGGCTGCCGTACGCGATAAAACACGCCCTGCCCCGTGATTAACGGAGTTATAAATTTGTTCAACACCCTTTTCAGCCCTGATCACATATGATGCTGTTCCCATGCTGCCCGGTATCAACACAGGATGGCCATAATCTTTGTAAAGTTGAGGATTTAAAGGGTTACCCGGAGGCAGGGCACGTGTGGCACCCTTGCGGTGAATCAACAGCCTCCGGCCGCCTATCTCTTCAAATTTAGCCGTATTGTGGGCAACATCGTAAACCAGGCCCAGATCGTAGTCTTCATCGCTACCGCCAAATACCTGTCTGAAAGCCTGCCTGATATCATCAGTAATCCACTGCCGGTTACAAAAGGCAAAATTAATGGCGCAGGTCATCGCTGCCAGATATCTTTTTCCTTCGCCGGATTTTATTGGCACGGCAGCCAAACCGGCACTGGGAATTTCAATCTTATATTTTGCAGCCGCTTTCTTCATCTCAGCTGAATAGTCAGTGCAGATCTGGTGTCCGAAGCCCCTGCTGCCAGTATGGATTAGAACAGACAAAGTTCCTTCTCTCAAGCCATAAGCCTCGGCGGCGTCAGGATCGAATATCTTTTCAACCAGCCCCAGTTCCACAAAATGATTGCCACCACCAATCGTTGATAACTGCAAGCCCCTTTCTATGGCTTTACTGCTCAACGAGTTTAATGCTGCTCCTTTTAGTGCCCCTCCGTCCTCTATTGCCTCAGGATCGCTCTTGCGTCCGTATCCCAGTTCAACCAGGAAGGGTACACCTTTGAGTAGAAAATCTTTAAAGTGATCCTTAATCAGGGCGGCATGCTTACTTTTGGTGCCAATTCCGCTCGGCACCCTCAACCCTATTGCCCTGATCAATGCTGTTAAATTATCATTGCTCAGTTCTTCAGCACGGATATTAGTGCGCAGCAGCCTCACTCCGCAGTTGATATCCATGCCCACCGCCCCGGAAGAAACCAGGCCTTGTTCGGCATCCATCGCCATTACCCCGCCGATCGGCAGCCCAAAGCCGCTGTGGATGTCGGGCATGCCGACAACAGGGCTGACTACCCCAGGCAATGATGCAGCATCAATCAACTGCTGCAGAGACGCATCTTCGGAGAATTCAGCGTAGAGCTTCCGGTTCAGGTAAACCAGAACTTCAGCTTTCATGGCGCCCCGCCTGGCAATGCGGTAGCAGTTTTCACTCACTTTTTCCAGCATTTTCATCTTTAGCTACTCCCTGATGCAAATATAGAGTACCGTTTATAATTCAAACGGTATTTTTTGCAGCATTTTTTCCAAACCCGGAATTGCTTCCCGGTCAGTCAGGCTAAAGTGCACCGGGGTAATTGAAATGTAATTTTCGCGAATCGCCTTGGTATCGCTGTCTGCGGTCTCCGGATCATCATCAACAAGTTCACCCGCCAGCCAGTAATAGATTGACCCGCGTGGATCGATCCGCTGGTCAAAGATATTAATATACCTCCTGGTGCCAAGGCTTGTTATCCTGGCTCCTTTAACCTGATCAGTATGAACAGGT
>Ga0194126_10007271_pt1 | contig 15485 bp, 14 predicted proteins | sample TA2KigC150mmetaG_FD_148641 | JGI IMG/M metagenome (GOLD analysis project Ga0194126, IMG submission 148641) | Freshwater microbial communities from Lake Tanganyika, Tanzania - TA2015035 Kigoma Deep Cast 150m | ecosystem: Environmental > Aquatic > Freshwater > Lake | place: Tanzania: Lake... | reverse complement strand
GCGCTGTTCCGAAATCGAGGGCGCGGCGGGCGGGCAGTTGTCGCGCCGGGCCTTGCTGACGCGATTGCCGAATAAGTCGCAAAGCAAACAGTTTCCTCGCGGGCCATCGAGAAATGGCTCAGCTGCGCCGGCGGGCGCTGATACGAAGATCGAAACGGCGACTGCAACCGCCCTGCCATACATGCCGCGACAGCCTTCTCTGGAAACGTTTCGGTAGCTGCAGAGCAGCACGCCTACGCACTCTGCGAAGAAAAACATGTCGCCGCGCCGGGAAAAATTTGAAATTTTCTAATGCAGCTATTGCAACTGCCGTTAACCTCAAACGCATGCTTACTGGTGCGCCTCGATCGCTACAGGAATGTGATGGACGGAGGTCTCGCGATGTGATCGCAGAGGCTGCGGCTCGCCAGGGCGCTCGCGTCTATAGCTGCTATTCCTTTTTTCTATTTCTCTTAGTAGCCGGTGACGGCGAATGTGCCTCACGCAAACGCACTACGAACTTGTGAACTGGATTAGATACGCATGCTGGTGACTGAAAGACACTTGAAGTTGCGCCTTCAACGCATAGGTCGCTATCTAGCGATCAACCAAAATGTCGGGAGGAAACGATGCGTCGGTTCGTCGCGCCTTTACTTGGCATAGCTCTTTCATTTTTGGCCGCGCCAAGTGGTTCCGCGGCTGCACAAAAATCATCTTTCGGAGGCGATCGCCCACGCGCGAGAGGCTGTCGTTGCCGGGCGTGAGGGGAAGCCGAATTCGCTTGTACTCCACGCTACGAACGCTTTGGAGCACGCGCAAGCCGTTCAACGTCAAACGCCTGACCGACATGTTGTGAAGGCGATAACCCGTCTCAAAGAGGCCGTTAAGTTTGGCAAAGCGAAGCGGCGGTCCGCGACGACAATCGCCGATCGCGCCCTGCAGGAACTGGAACGTGCGCCACATGCGCGATGATGTACGGCGGTAAACTGCGCGCTCGTGCCTGAGGCGACGCGCCACTCACGGCGCAATTATTTTTCGCATAAGCCGCTAAGTTGGAAGTCGGCGGCGGCGAGGCGAAGTAGCCCAAAATCTGAACGGTCTTCGATACAAAGGGAGTCAACTCATATGAGAAAATTCCTGTCATGTGCCGCCCTTCTTGCTGCTTGCACCGTTGCAAGCACGTCCTTGCGCGCAGAAGACCAGTCCAATCCGGCAACCTCAGAGCATAGTGCGCCAAATAATCTGACCGCACCTGCGATGCCTACGGACACAAGTGCCGTTCCAAACCTACCTAGCGAATCCGTGCCAACCAATAATCCGCCAACGCCGCCGGATTCGGAATGGGTGCATCCCACGAGATAAGAAAGTGACTTACACCGGGTTGGCGTCAGCGTAAGAAGAAATGGCTCTCGGCGTGCAAAGTTAAGCCGACATCGGGCCGTCATTTGAGAGACGGCTCCTTAGGCTTCGCGAGTGCATGCCGCGCGGCGTGAGTAGGGACTTCCCGCTGCGGCGCGATGGAGAAACCTGTGGTAGAAGGACGTTTCAGAGGAAGCCAAACATGAGCCATTATCCTAAACGATCGTGTTGGTCGCGCTTAACATCCGTTATCGAATTATGAGCGCGTACCGTTCCATCGCGGGCGCAGACGCATGGAACGCCTTGGGACGCTTAGAACGACTATAAGAACGCATGTCATCATCAGCTTTAGCAACACCATCGTGATACATCATGATGCTTAGAGCTTGCTCTTGCCTTAGCAGCCTGTAGACGGTTACCGCGGCTTGCATTAACATGAAAAAGCCATGAGCAGGGAAATTGCGCTTATTGTTATCATCGCGAGTTTCATAGCCGTCGTTCTCTGCGCCTTCACGCTTCAGCGTTGGAATCGACCAAAAATGTGATGCGTCTTAAGAAATATGGACGCTCACCGTAAGTCCGCCAACCATTCTACGTTCCATCAGCAATGCGAACTCATGGAGCACCTTGAGGGACATGCCGATGAGCAGGACGTCGAACAACGGCGAGGCCGGAAAGGTCTCGGTCATGATCTGGCCGACCGCACTTAGCACGCTACCAATGCAGTAGACCGGCAGCGCGTGCCGTCCGAGCAATGACGCGGCGGGGTAGATGGTAAGCGCCTTGAGGCGGGCCGTCATACGGGAACAATAGATCACGTAAGCGAGCGCCGTGAAGTCGAGGATGCGGATGGTGCCGAGTTGGGTCTTGTCCCAGTCGAGATATTGACCTGCGGCATCCACCAAACCGGGCATGAGGCCGAAGGCGTTCGAGACGATGACGGCAGCAGCCAACGTAAAGGTGTGCGCGGACCAATAAACAGCCCGATACTTTGAGATGCCACCCTGCTGCGCGCCGAAGCCGCAAAACATTCCAAGGGCAAACATCAACTGCCAAGACATCGGGTTGAAATACCACACGCCGCCGTCGGGCCACGACGGCAGGTTAAGCCCAGAAACGCGGGCGATTGCATACATGCCGATGGACGCCGTGAGCATCTTCCAGCGATCACGCAGGCCGAGGACGAAGAGCGCCGGGGTGGCAACCATGAAGATGACGTAGAGCGGTAGGATGTTGAAATAGCCAATCTGATGGGAGAGCGTCAGGATGCCTATTGCTCCTCTCAGGGGGTCGGAGAACAGCGTCCCGCGCCCATGTTCGGCAAGCAAGGCGTCGCGTCCAGTAATCGCCGCAGCAGCGCCGAAGAGCAAAACGGCGACGACGGTCAGCATCAGATGGATATTGTAGAGTCGCACCGCGCGCAAAACGAGGGAAAGGTTGCGGCCATCGGCGCTTCCGCCTCGAAGCGTCTCCGATAGGCGTGAGCCACCGACAGGCCCGAAAGAAAGACAAAGGCCTCCGCTGAGTCGGAGAAGCCGAAATTCCGTGGGGTGAAGTTCCCGAGTATGTTCCCCGGGATATGGTTGATGAGAATGGTGACGAGCGCCGCGCCGCGCCAGAAATCTATCGCCTCGATCCGTTCATGCATCGGGGTCGTCAGCCACCTCTCTGCTTATTCGCAGGAATTGCCAAGCCGCAGGCGCGAACCTAGCATTCTTGCGCCAGCCCGATCAATAAAATTGAACCGTCAACCAAACAGAAAATCGACCTGCGCGAAAGTAAATGTTGGGAATGAACCAAGCTTGGCGACTACGGTCGGAATTGGTGCAACGGCGCCGGCGTGACTCGGCTATGACAGTGTCACTTGTCTCGGTAGGATAGCTGCGCCAGAGCCAGTAAACTGGAATTTCGGCTCGATCAGGGAGCACACTTGTCGGCAGGAATTAATATCACGGTGTACAGCGATGTGCTGGTCGTCCTTGCAACGGCCGGCGTGGTCGTGCCGATGGTGCGCTATTTCGGCCTCAATCCAGTGCTCGGCTATCTTGGCGCCGGCATTCTCCTTGGACCGCTGGGCCTCGGCTCATTTATCGACCGGGCGCCCTTTCTCTATTGGTTCACGGTCGTCGAACCCGAGAATGTGCGCGGATTCGCCGAACTCGGCGTGGTATTCCTACTATTCTTCGTTGGGCTCGAGCTATCCTTCACGCGCCTGATGTCGATGCGCCGGCTCGTCTTCGGGATGGGCGGCCTGCAATTTCTCGTAACCGCCGCCATTCTCTCGCTCATAATAGCGTTTGCGGGTCACGCTCCTTCGGTCGCGATGATTTTAGGCGCTTGCCTCGCGCTTTCGTCGACGGCGATAGTTCTCGAAGTTTTGTCGGTGCGCGGCGAATTAATGAGCGGCGCTGGCCGGGCGAGCTTCTCTGTCCTGCTCGCGCAGGATCTTGCCGTCATACCAATCCTGATGTTCGAGTCGATACTCGGCGCGAACGGCACCGGGCCTTTGCCGTTGACGGTGGCCAAGGCGCTCGGCGACGCCGGCGCGGCGCTGGCCGCCATTATCGTCGTCGGCCGGGTTGTGCTGCGGCCCCTTTTCCACCTCGTTGGCGCGCTGCAATCCCAAGAGCTGCTGATCGCAGCGGTGCTGTTCGTCATCATTGGGACGGGCGTGCTCGCCGCGATTGCTGGCCTGTCGATGGCGCTCGGCGCCTTTGTCGCGGGGCTGCTGCTCGCCGAAACCGAATATCGCAAGGCGCTTGAGGCGATCGTCGAGCCGTTCAAAGGCCTGCTTCTAGGCCTGTTCTTCTTTACTGTCGGCATGGGCATTGATTTGCGGGAAGTTGTGCGCGATCCGCTTGCGATCTTGGCGCTGATCCTCGGATTGATTGCGTTGAAATGCTCGATCATCATCGCGCTGGCGCGCCTGTTCGGCCAGCCCTGGCGCGTCGCGATTGAAACCGGTCTGCTGCTCGGACCAGGCAGCGAATTCGCTTTTGTGGCCGTCGGACTCGCGACGAGCTTAAAATTGATACACGTCGATCTCGCGAGCTTCATTCTCGTCGTGACGTCCCTGTCGATGGCGCTGATCCCGGTGCTCGCACATGGCGCGAACTGGATCATGCCGATGGTCGAGCCGCACAAACCGACGCACCGGCTTCCTCAGCCGGCGCAGGACGAAGAAAAGAAGCGGGCTATAATTGTTGGACATGGCCGCGTCGGCAAAGTCCTCGCCAGTCTCTTCGAGGAGCACGAAATTCCTTACGTCGCGACGGACATCGATCCGGCGCTTGTTGCGGAAGCGCGCCGGATCGGGCGCGAAGTCTATTTCGGCGATGCAACCCATCCCGCATTTCTCAAAGCCTGCGGATTGATGAGCGCTCCGGCGCTCATCGTCACGATCGGCGCGCAAGCAACCGTCAACGCGATTCTTAATGGCGTTAGACCGCTGCGGCCCGAGATTTTGATCGTGGCGCGCGCCAAGGACACCGAACATGCGCGCCACCTATACGAGATTGGCGTCACAGACGCCGTGCCGGAAACGGTCGAGGCGAGCCTCCAGCTCGGCGAAGCCGCGCTCGTCGGCCTTGGCGTGCCGGCCGGGAAAGTGATTGCGTCGATCCACGAAAAGCGAGACAGTTTTCGCGCCGAGTTGCAGGAAGCGGCAAAGAAAAATATGCGCGTCGCGCCAAAAGCGGCTCGCGGCGTTGCCCTCGAGCCTGCTAAGCTATCGTCGCAAAACATGGCTGCACGCCAAGACGCGATCACAACATCCTCGGAGCCAAATGCGGAAGCTGATAATTCTAATCTCGATCTTCTCGGCTCTGTCACTCCCGGCGGCGGCCGCTGAACGGAAGCCCTCGGAACGCGACCCAATCGTCGTCAGCCCGGAGGCGCTGGCGCCGCCGCCGACGCCTATTCCCGCCAACATTGGCCGCACATTCGTTGCGCTGCATTCGACGCTCGTCGGGCAAGGCGGGATGAAATATCTCAATTTCTCGGGCGCGCTGTCGATCCACAACACGTCCGCCTCCGATCCGCTGGTCATCGAAAAAATCGACTATCGCGATGGAGCGGGCCACATCGTCGAGAGCTACGTGACGAAGCCGCTGGCGTTACAGCCCTTCGCCTCGCTCCAAGTGCTTATTGCGCAGGATGATGTGCGCGGCGGAACAGGAGCAAGCTTCACCGTCGACTGGGCGATCGCCGGTAACGAGGAAGAACCAGTGATCGAGGCGCTGATGACGGCGACCGCCGGCACGCAGGGCTTCAGTTTTTTGTCGCAGGGACGACGCCTCGCGCGACGCTGAAGCAGCACGAAACGAAAAGGATATGAGAAACGTTGCACGAAGCGCTTAGCTTGTGCAACATATTGGGGTCAGCGTGACTTTACTTGACGCAGACCGTAATGAATGCATTGCTAAAGTTTGAACCAAATCCAAAACGTGAAGAAGAGCGGAGAAAGTTAGTCATTTCGGCATCCAAGCGTTAAACGTAGGGGAAGCGCCTCGGAAAACAAATTGTGTTTCGTTCCGTAAATCTCACGGACGATCGGGCCGAGTTCATAGACCGCATGTCCTTCTGCGGTTTCGGGGGAGCGGGTTCCGGATCCGCGCACGATTTGGTTATTTTGCGAGAAGCTCACCAAGGCCAGCGCCGTCGGGCAGATCGTCGACGCCACGTGGTCTCAGCTCCAACGCGCAACACCGAAGACGAGAAGAAAGCGATCAAGGACCGCGCATCGCAATGGAATCCGGGTGAAGTGAACGAGCAGAAGGTCCGCTTTGGATCCTCGTTCCAGAATGAACCTTATGCGCCGGCACACATGTAGAACCCCGTTAGATAGGTCATATCACAGCACAGCATCGAGATCCCTGCTCGACGCCCGACCAATCGCTCGCGAAGTTGCCCACTGCACGGCGAACGCCGCCGCTGTTCGTCCTTCTTTGCGCTTGCAGTTTCCTAGCGCGTGCGCCGATTTCGCGGTCGTGCGTCCGATCGCGCATCGTCCTGTGGCGAACGGCGTCTCCGATTGACGATGAAGATCGCCTGACCGTCTTGCTTCGGAGCCGCATCCATGGCCGCCGTGCAACTGCGATCAGTTTGTCTTACGTTTTGCCCGCGACCATATTGTTTTCGTCGTTGCTGCAGCCGCATCTATTCCTCGTAGACATCTTTTCTTCGCCGGAGACATCCTGCAGCTGGTCGTTATGAAATCAAAACGGCGACTTGCCGCGTTCACGGAACCTGCCGCTCCAGGATCCGGGTTCGTCGCACTTCTCATCGCTCTCCTCTGAGCGCCCGCCTCCGGTTGCATGGCGTTTCGTCCTATGGCCGCAGTCGCCGCCCAAAACCCTGCGACCGCGACAATTTTCCCCTTGGCGCTAAAGCGCCAATTCCTCGCGCGCCAAAATTGCCTCGGCCTTCGGGTCCTCCGCACTGCTCCGGCCTCGCGCCTGTCGGCGCTTCGGTTCTGGCGTCGCCTTTGCGGCCATCACGGACAGCCATCGCAACCGGGGCAGTCGCCCCAACGATGGAGAGCAAGATGAAGACTTTCGCTGAATTCCAGATCCTCGGCCGCATCGGCAAGGTGCGTGAAGTCGGACAGACGACGCGGGTTTCGATCTGCGCCAACTACGCCTTCAAGGACCGCAACGGCGAGACGAAGGACAAGCCCTACTGGAACGAAATCACGATCTGGAGCGACAGCGCCCGCAAATATGTCCGCGATTACGCGAAACCTGGCGATCTCGTGTCAGCCCGCGGCACGCTGAAGCAGGGAAGCTTCGAGAAGGAGGGCGAGAAGGTCTACACCGTCGACCTGAACTGCGACGACTTTTCGATCCTGGCCTCCGCCAAAACGGACAAATCCGACGAGGAGACCGAGGCGGCGCCCGAAACGGAGAAGAAGACCGCCAAGCGCAAGTGATGCGAAGAACGGGGCGGCCGCGCGCCGCCCCGGTTGCTGAACCTTGTTTCCATTTCAACTGGCGCCTGTGTTTGTTTCTGATTGAGCGCGATTGCGGCCGAATAGAATGTCGTCCAATGTCTCAAACAGGGTTCGTCGCTTTCGATTTCAAGCGCGCGCCTCGCCGGCGCGCCGCATGCGGCCGTCAGGACCGTTGTGCGGTATGCAGCATGGTTCGGGGGATCGGGATGCAGAGCAGCACTGTGGTTCAAACCACAGCTTGCACCCCCGGCGGCAGCATGGCGCATCATTTGGCCACTGCCCGTAAAGCGGCAATATCAATCCGTGGTTTGAACCACGCGTCAATGAGTTGTTCGTAAAAATTGTCGTGCGGCGTGTAGACGCGCGCGCCGATCGCTATCTCCGGATCAATTGCTCACCTCCCTGAATTGCCGGATTCGTCGCTCCACGATCTCATCCTGCAAACGAGGCGCGACCGGCCCTCGCTGCGTCCCCCTGTCTGTTGTGACAGGGCGACTCGAATCGTTCGTCGCGCCATTGGTCGCATCAAGCTGGCGCCGTGGTTCAAACCACGGTTCCACCTGCCGCCCTGGCGGGGTTCCATTCTGAAGGCGACCGCCCGCATGAAGACGATTGTGATCAACAACCAGAAGGGCGGCGTCGGCAAGACGACGCTCGCGGTACATCTCGCCTGGTATCTGGCGGAAATCGGTCGCCGCGTCCTGATCCTCGACCTCGACGCCCAGGCGAACGCGACCGACACGCTTGCGCGCTACGTCGGAAACGCCACCGCCGCCGAGCTGTTCAAACCCGCGGTGCGGATTGCTCCCGGCGGCGTCGACGACCTCACCCTTGCGCCCGCCGACACCTCCTTGACCGACGTCGATCGCGGTGATGCGGCCTCGATCCTGACGCTGCGCGAAAATCTCGCGGCGGCGAGCGGGGATTTCGACGCCTGCGTCATCGACACGCCGCCGTCGCTCGGGCTGCGCAGCGTGGCGGCGCTGGTCGCCGCCTCGCATGTGCTCTCGCCCATCTATCTTGAAGACTACTCAGTGAAGGGGGTGAAAGGATTGCTGCAAACCTTCCTTGGCGTCCAGAAACGATACGGACGGTCTGACGCCACCTTTCTCGGCCTGTTGCCATCCCTCTTCAATACAAAGTCCCCACGTCAGCGCGAGCATCTCGAGCAACTGCTTCGGGACGCCGGCAAATACGTCTTTCCCGGTCACGTCGTCGCGCGTGACGGTTATGCGGAGGCGGTCGCCGAGCGAGCGCCGGTGTGGTCGTTGAAGCGGCGCTCCGCCCAGGAAGCCGGCCGCGAAATCAGGGCCGTGTTGGCCAACATCGTCGAACGCGCCGGCTGAGGAGGGGGATCGAATGGCTTTAGACCTCAGCTTCAAAGACCTCGCCGACGTCGCTGCGCGGAACGCGGAGATGGATGGCCGTCCTCTGCTCATTCCGCTATCCCAGATCGACGAAGATCACGACCAGCCGCGGCGCCTCTTCAGTGAAGAAGAGCTCGCCCAGCTTGCGGACTCGATCCGACTCGTTGGCGTATTGCAGCCGATTATCGTTCGGCCGGGTGAAATTTCCGGGCGCTACATCATCGTGATGGGCGCGCGCCGGTATCGGGCGGCGCGACAAGCCGGCCTCGACGCGGCGCCCGCCATTGTCCAGGAAGGCGTCGCGCCGGATCGCTACGCGCAGATTATTGAGAACATCCAGCGCGACGATCTCGCCGCCGCCGAGATCGCTGACTTCATTCTGGCACGGCTCGAAGCAGGGGAGAAGCAGGCCGACATTGCGCGAAAGCTCGGCAAGCCGAGAGACTGGGTCTCGCGTTTCGCGGCGATTCCAAAAATGCCGGCTTTTCTTCAGGCGAAAGTCCATACGTCGTCTATTCGCGCGGTCTATGAGCTTTACCAGGCATGGCGGGGTCGCCCTGAGGCGATCGAAAAGGCGTGCGCTGACTATGAGAGCTTTACCGATGCGCATGCGCGGCGGATCGCGCACGAGCTGCGTGATCCTTCGTTCGCGGCTGTTCTGGAAGCGACAGCCAATATCCCGAGTGCAACTCCAGCCATCGAGCGTTCAAGACCGAGTGCTCCGGGGTCTGCTCAGAACGAGCGCCGGGAGATTTCTGAACGCCTGCGTATTCCCGGCGAGCAGCGCCGAAGCAAAATTGCCGTTTCGATCCTGGTGCAGCACGGTGATCGCGCCGGCCGCTTGCTCACCGATGGACCCGCGAATAAGGGAACCCGGTTCGCATCGGTGCGCTTTTTCGGAACTGGTCAGACAGAAGAAGTTCCGGTTTCCGAACTGCGCATTGAAGAGATCGCGCCATGTTGATGCTTGCGGTCTCGGCGCGGCGCGTCTTGCCCTTCACTTGCCTGATAGCTCATGAGAAACGATCTTTTCGTTTGAGGAATTGCGAAGCGATTGGAGTGCAGGATAGGCTTTGCGCCAGCGATGTACTACATCGCGACAGGGTCGGCGGCCGATGGCGCTGATCTCTCTCCGCATCCCGGATGACGTGGCGGCGCGCTTCTCGGCTCTCGCGGTTGCCGAGGGCGGCAAATCCGCGCTCATGCGGCGACTCATCGCTGATGCGCTCGACGGGCGTTCGCCTTGTGCCGCGCCATTGCCGACCGGCAGGCCTGAGAAGGTGACGCTGCGGTTCCGCGAGAGCGAAATGCGCCAGCTTGCGGAAATCGCACAGCGGCGGGGCATGACGCGCACGGGCTGGATCGTCGCCCTCGTGCGTGCGCGACTAAGGTCGCCCATGCAACATTCTCCCGACGAACGTGAAGCGCTGCGCGCGATCGTGCGTGAGCTCAATCGGATCGGCGCCAACATCAACCAGATCGCGCGCGCGGCGAACGCCGGCGTTCAACAGGGCAGGTCGATCGAAACTGGTCTGTCCGAAATCCGCGAAGCGAAAGCTGTTGTCGAAAGCGCGCTCACGGAGCTGCGCCGAACGTTTGGGGACAATGCCGATTACTGGAGAGCAGGCAGATGAGCCGGCGTCGCTCGCCGCGCGAGGCGGACCTGTTCGCGGAACTTCCCCCGATCTCTTATGTCTGGCAAACGCCCATTCGCCGTCCGCGGCCGGCAGAATGGGATATCCCCGATGGTGCGCAATCCGGACGGCTAACCCCGGCGATGCGCGCCAAGTTGGGGCGCATCGTCAAGCGCGCGCCAGAGGTGATGGTGAAGATCACCGGCCGCACCAAGAGTATTGAGCATCTCAAATCGCACCTCGAATACATCACCCGCAAGGGCGAGCTCACAGGCGAAACGGAGCAGGGCGCGCTGTTGGTGGGGCGCGGAGGGTTAAAAGATTTGCAAAATAGATGGGCAGACGACGCCGCTCTCGATGATCGGCGCCGCCGTGACGGTTCGCTTTCGGTAAACATTATTCTCTCGATGCCGGCGGGTACCGACGCGGCCGCCGTCAAGGACGCGGCCCGGGCTTTCGCCATCGAGACCTTCGGACACAACCACGACTACGTCTTCGTCCAGCATCTCGAGGACAAGCACCCGCACGTTCATTTGACGGTTCGTTCGCTCGGCCATGACGGGAAGCGCCTCAATCCTCGCAAGGCCGACCTGCAGGTTTGGCGCGAGCGGTTCGCCGCGGAGCTGAGACTGCGGGGGATCGCGGCGGAGGCGACGCCACGGCGCACGCGGGGAAGAGTGCGGAAGGCGGATCGCGGCGCGGTGCTGGCTTTGCGCAAGCGGAACGTTATTCCTTATGTTGATCGGCGTGCGCGAGAAGAGGTCCTCTGGAGGGTGCAGAACGGAAAGAGCGGCGGGCGCCCTTGGGAGACACAAATTCAGGCGCGCCAGGAGGGGATCCGGCGGAGCTACCTGAATTACGCCGCGGAACTGGAGCGCTCGGGTTCATCCACAGACCACGCGCTTGCGCGCGAAATCCGTGAATTCGTACGCGACATGCCGTCGATCGAAACGAGATGGCAATTGCTTAAGAAGGAACTGGCCGAGTTTGCCGAGAGCCGTCGGCGGGATGCGGCGCGCGACACGGAATCTCCTCGACGTTCCGAGTCCGAGAAGGATGAGCGTGGGAAATAGCCGTTCCCCGCGGGCCAATCTCGGGGTTGCGAACAAAACAAGAAACAATGCAAGATGCGCTTCGCAACAAGAGAATGATTCGACGTGCCCGCCGCCCATCTCGAAACACTCAATTCGCAGCAGCGAAGGGCCGCCGAGCACGGCGTCGAGGGACAATCCGCGCTCCCCGGGCCGCCCCTCCTCGTCATCGCAGGCGCCGGATCTGGCAAAACTAACACGCTCGCCCATCGCGTCGCCCATCTCATCGTCAATGGCGTCGATCCGCGCCGTATCCTTCTCTTGACGTTTTCGCGGAGGGCCGCCGCGGAAATGACGAAACGCGTCGAGCGGATTTGCAGCAAGATCGGAGACAAGCGTGGGGGAGCGATCGCAGCAGCCCTCGCTTGGGCCGGGACATTCCACAGCGTCGGGGCGCGCCTCTTGCGAGAATACGCTCACCAGATCGGTGCCGACCCAGCCTTCACCATCCACGATCGCGAGGATTCGGCCGATCTGATGAATCTCGTTCGCCATGAACTCGGGTTCTCGAAGACCGAGTGCAGGTTTCCGACCAAGGGAACGTGCCTTGCAATTTATTCGCGGTGCGTGAACGCCGAGGAGCCGATCGAAGAGGTGTTGCAGACGTTCTTCCCCTGGTGCTGCGGATGGGCCGACGAGCTGAAGCGGCTGTTCGCCGCTTACGTCGAGGCGAAGCAAAGGCAGAACGTGGTCGATTTTGACGACTTGCTGCTCTATTGGGCGCAGATGGTGAGCGATCAGGTCCTGGCGGAGGAAATTGGCGGCCGCTTCGATCACATCCTCGTCGACGAATATCAGGATACGAACCGGCTTCAATCCTCGATCTTGCTCGCTATGAAGCGGGATGGCCGCGGCCTAACGGTGGTCGGCGACGACGCCCAGTCCATCTACTCGTTTCGCGCCGCCACAGTCCGCAACATTCTAGACTTCCCAAATCAGTTCAGCCCGCCGGCCGAGATGGTCACGCTCGATCGCAACTATCGGTCGACGCAGCCGATCCTGGCGGCGGCGAACGCCGTCATCGATCTGGCGAGCGAGCGCTTCACGAAGAATCTTTGGACGGATCGGACCTCGGAGGAGCGGCCGCATCTGGTCACGGTCACAGATGAGGCGGAGCAAGCCCGCTACGTCGCCGAACGGGTGCTGGAGAACCGTGAAGCGGGAAGTAGACCGAAGCGGCAAGCGGTGCTCTTTCGGACCTCACACCACAGCGGTCCGCTGGAAATCGAACTTGCGCGCCGCAACATTCCCTTCGCAAAATTCGGCGGCCTGAAATTTCTCGACGCTGCGCATGTAAAGGACGTGCTGGCGCTGCTGCGGTTCGTCGAGAATCCGCGCGATCGCGTGGCCGGTTTCCGATCGATTCAGCTGCTGCCCGGCGTCGGGCCGAGCGGGTCGCAGCACGTCCTCGACCAAATGGCTGAGGCCGCTGATCCGCACCGCGCCTTTCTTGAAACGTCTCCTCCGCCGCGCGCCGGCGCCGATTGGCGCAACTTCGTGGAGACAATCGGCGCACTCCGGTCAGGCGCGCTTGGCTGGCCCGCCGAATTCGAATGCGCGCGGCTCTGGTACGAGCCACATCTCGTGCGCATTCACGAAGACGCCGCGGTGCGCCGCGCCGATCTCATGCAGCTTGAACAGATCGCCGGCGGTTATCCGTCCCGGCAGCGTTTCTTGACCGAACTCACGCTTGATCCTCCGGACGCCACGAGCGACGAGGCCGGCGCGCCGCTCCTCGACGAGGATTATCTCGTCCTCTCGACCATTCATTCCGCCAAGGGGCGGGAGTGGAAGTTTGTGTTTGTCCTCAATGTCGTCGACGGCTGCATGCCGTCCGACCTATCAACCGGATCCTCGGCCGAAATCGAAGAGGAGCGGCGGCTGCTCTACGTCGCCATGACCCGCGCCAAGGACGAACTACATCTCGTGACGCCCCAACGTTTCTTTACACATGGGCAAAGCGCCCAGGGCGACAGGCACGTTTATGCGTCGCGCACGCGGTTCATCCCAGACTCAATACCTTCGCTATTTACGAGAAGGGCTTGGCCGAAGATCGCGCCAGAGGCCGAGCTGGCGCCGACGGGGCTTCGAAGCGTCCGACTCGACGTCGGAGCGAGAATGCGAAATATGTGGCGATGAGCAATGATCGAACTTGCCGTTAGGGTCGAGCCAGTAGGCGCGCGCTTGAACGATCTTGCGCCTGACCGTTTGCGCAAGATCATCCATGTCGACATGGACGCCTTCTACGCCTCCGTCGAGCAGCGTGATCGCCCCGAACTGCGCGGCAAGCCAGTCGCGGTCGGTGGCGAGCGCGAGCGCGGCGTCGTGGCGGCTGCTAGCTATGAAGCGAGAAAATTCGGCGTGCGTTCGGCAATGCCTTCCGTGACCGCGCGCCGGAAATGTCCCGATCTGATTTTTGTGAAGCCTCGCTTCGACGTCTACAAAGAAATCTCGCTGCAGATCCGTGCGATCTTTGCCGAATATACGAGCATCATCGAGCCACTGTCGCTCGACGAAGCCTATCTCGACGTGACGAAGAATCTGAAAGGATTCGGAACGGCCACCGAGATCGCGCAGGAAATCACGAGAAAGATTCGCTGCGAAACCGGGCTGTCGGCTTCAGCCGGCGTCTCCTACAACAAGTTTCTCGCAAAACTCGCATCGGATCATCGCAAGCCCGACGGGCTATTCGTTATCACGCCAAAGATGGGAGCGGCCTTCGTCGAGGACATGTCGGTCGGGAAGTTTCATGGAGTCGGACCGGCGACGAGCGCCAAGATGAACCGGCACGGCATTTACACGGGCCGCGACCTTCGCGCGCAAACCCTTCCGTTTCTGGTCAAGCACTTTGGCACGGTGGGCCAGCACTTCTATTGGATTGCGCGCGGCGTCGATCACCGGCCGGTGCGAGCCGATCGCCTTCGTAAATCGATCGGCGTTGAGAACACATTTCCTCAGGACTTGTTCGAATTCGACACGATGCGCGAGGCGCTGCGGCCCATGATCGACAAGATCTGGCGCTTTTGCGAAGGCGCTGGCGTGCGCGGGCGGACTGTGACATTGAAAGTAAAATTCGCCGATTTCGAACTGATCACTCGTCGCCGCTCCCTCTCAGAACATTTCTTTGATCGACGGGACGTCGAGCACATCTGCCTTGATCTCTTGGCGCCCTTGTTCCCGCTTCAAAAAGGCGTGAGGCTGCTCGGCGTCTCACTATCATCGCTCGGTCAATTGCAAGCCGGCGATGCCAGGCAATTGACGCTCGGTGTTTGAAAGAACTGTGAGACATCCGCCGCGTGAGCGACCGACTATCACGCGACGCTGATCGAGATAGCCTCCTATCAACGGACGTCTTCCTTCATGGCTCCCTTCTCCAGTCTAGGCTCGCGCTTAGCTGTCCGAGGGTCGCGGCAGGCATCATATTCGGCGCCGGTGCAGGATTAGCAGGGTAAGACGCTAGTCTTCCGGATCTTTAACTTCCACGGTGGGCTCTTCCGCCACTGCGTCATCATCAACAAAATAAATTCGCAGGCCCCATCCCGCATAGGTCGTGAGCATCCTACCGAATTGTTGAAGGTCCAACTTTTGATCGTCGACGTAGACGACGAGCTTACCCTCCTCGTCATCCTCAACGTGGCATCGTAACACTTGCGCGCGAGGGACCCACTGATCGCCCTCTTCAAAATACTTGATCTGCGGCCGCCCAAGCGGAACTTCGATCACTCGATTCTCGGACTGGGCTGAAATTTCGTCCCGAGCGTCCACGGTCAGGTTGAGCAGAGCGAGAATCGCTGCGTCTGTCATCTTCTCGTTCTCGGAACCGAGCCGCAAACGGACCGATGAGATAGCGGGGTCAGCATATTCAATAATCGCCCATTCCCCTTCGCGAGATATTCGAACCTCCTCCGGTGAGGCATGTCGTGGTCGTTTCAGGCGCATAAGATGAAATCCCTCAGAAAGTGTCAGTGTTTGACAGTTATACCAAAGGCTCTGTCATCTGACTCACATGGGATTCCGCTGAGGCGATTTTTCTGACTCATTTGGCACGAAGGAGATTCGCGCCATGCCAGCAGCGGTGAAATTGCGAGAGGATTTTTCGGCAAAA
>Ga0194126_10007270_pt1 | contig 15486 bp, 15 predicted proteins | sample TA2KigC150mmetaG_FD_148641 | JGI IMG/M metagenome (GOLD analysis project Ga0194126, IMG submission 148641) | Freshwater microbial communities from Lake Tanganyika, Tanzania - TA2015035 Kigoma Deep Cast 150m | ecosystem: Environmental > Aquatic > Freshwater > Lake | place: Tanzania: Lake... | reverse complement strand
CTGTCTTTCCGCAAGTTAAAAATTAAAAAAATCCGATTTAATTATACTCTTTTTTATCTCTGGTTTGCATAATTATTTCTTTCAAATACTTACCAAGAAGATTAAATAGGATACTGTCATACTCTTTTATCTTTTTGATTCCTTCTTTAAAATCCCGGTAATTTTTATTAACTTTTTTTATCCAGCCAACATTATCCTCATTAATTGATTTAGTTTTTGGCCTTCCACCCTCAGAAAAGACAATACGGCTGTATGGATGTCCCTTACCACTGCTGCACCAGCAGTTTGGCCTGCCACACCTGCAGTATACCCTGCCATATGAGCCTGGTGCCATAAGCTTAGCTGATAATATCTTACTAAGAGCAGCAGCTCTTTTTTCCTCTAAGGCTTTTATTTGTTTTAATGTTGACATCTTAACAATATAATATATAATATATAGTTAAGATGTCAAGGGATAATAGTGAGAAATTAAAAAGATTTAATATATCAGGCATACCCCTTATTAAATCAGTTTCTGAAATGCTATGTCTTGAATCTATATTTTCAAAATACATTTACTCTTATGGCAATGAAACAGTAGCTTCTGTTGATGCACTTTTGTTTTTAATCTGGAATATTACCCTTGGAAGGCAGCCCTTGTATGAGCTTAGCAAATGGATAGAAGATATCGAACCTGGATGCCACGGGCTTGATAAAGCCCAGGTTGCATCTTTTAATGATGATAGGTTTGGAAGAGCTTTAGATAAGCTCTACGCTGCAGACAGGGCTACCCTTATGACTGAAATAGTAGTTACAATGATAAAAAAAATAAATCTTAATATGAAAAGAGTTCATAATGATTCTACAACAGTAAAGGCTTATGGAAAGATTGCAGGGGTAACAAAAGATGGCCTTAGGATGGCAAAGGGAAACAATAAAGATAAAAGACCAGATCTTGTTCATCTTGTCTTTAGCCTAACTATATCATCGGATGGGGCAATACCTGTTCATTACAAAACATATGCTGGAAATAGAACTGATGATACCACCCATATAGAGACATGGAATACAGTAAAAAAGATTGCAGGTAGAAGTGATTTTGTCTATGTTGCGGACTCTAAAGTCTGCACATCATGCCAACTTAGCCATATTGTATCAAACGGGGGCAGGGTAATAACTGTTATGCCTAATACATACAAAGAGACAAAGATCTTTAAAGATGAGCTTCTTAGTACAAATATACAAAGAAAGGTAATCTTAAAAAGAAAAGTAGAAGAGGGTGAGCACAATAATGAATACTTCAGCCTGTTTTTAGGAAATTATGAAACAATTGATAAGGGATATGCAATATACTGGTACTTATCAAGCCAGAAAAAAAAGCTGGATAAGCATTTAAGGCAAAAAAGAGTAGGCAGAGCAGACAGCGCCCTGCTAAAGCTATCTGCAAAACTAAATAAAAGAGATCTAAGAACAGAAGAGGCCATAATAGATGAGGCAGGGGCAATATTAAATAAATACGGCATTGAAGATTTTTTTACAATTACTGTATCTAAAGAAAGCGAAGAGATAAGAAAAAAGATCGGCAAGGGAAGGCCGGGGCCTTTTGCAGAATACAGAAGTATTACAAAAACTATATATTTACTTGATTGGGAAATAGATACCAAAAGATTAAAAAAAGAAGAGAGGGCTGACGGTATATTTCCCCTTCTTTCTACCGACAAATCAATTGGCCCAAAAGAAGCCCTTATCTCATACAAATATCAGCCCAGGCTTGAAAAAAGATTTAACCAATTTAAAAGCGTTCATGAGGCTGCCCCCATTCTTTTTAAGAATATACAAAGAGTAGAGGCAATAATGTTTCTATTTTTTGTAGCACTTATTGTGCAGGGTATAATTGAGCGAAAAGTAAGGACGTCAATGAAAGAGAGGGCAATTAAGTCACTTCCTATTTATCCGGAATACCGCAGGTCATTTTATCCTACAACATCAAAGATTTTCTATAATTTTGATGGAATCTCTTCGTATAAAATATTAAAAAATGGTAAAGTAATAAAAGAATTTAAAGACGAGCTAAGTCCTATCCAGAAGTTATTGCTTGATCTTTTAGATATTGATGAGAATGATTTTTGGGGTAAGTAACCCTGTAATTTTTAAGAAATTAATTCGGAAAAACTGAGTTTTTAACTTGCGGAAAGACAGTATTAATTATCAATCTTTTTCAATTTAATAAGTCTATCTACATGCTTCTTAACTGTAATAAAAATACTATTTATAGCCATATCCCCGTCAATTACAATAAACCTGTTTTTATTCTGCCTTGCTATCTTTAGGTAACCTTCCTGTATTTTTTGCTTGAAGTCCCTTTTTTCGTTTTCGATTCTATCCGGAACTTTTATATCAAGCACCATTCTGCTCTCACATGCATCAATATTTACTGAAAGCAGAAATGTTAAATGGGGTTTAATTCCCGAAGTTGCCCATAAGCTCATCTCAAGCATTTTTTCAACTCCAAGAGATCTTGCAATACCCTGGTATACAATTGTTGAATCAAAAAACCTGTCACATATGACTACTTTGCCGCTTTTAAGTGCAGGAGCAATAACTTTTTCCACAAGCTCAGCTCTCGAAGCTAAAAATAACATGGTTTCCGCCCTTGCAGACATCCCTTTATTTGCAGGGTTAAGAAGCATGTCCCTGATAGTATCACCCAGAGATGTTCCGCCTGGTTCACGGGTCAAAAGCACATTATAGCCTTTTTTCAGCAGGTAATCATTGAGCAAATTTATCTGTGTGGATTTACCTGACCCGTCAATTCCTTCAAATGTTATAAAAATTCCGCCCATTTTATAAATTAATTCATGGTTGAATTAAACACATTTAATGCAAGCACCTACATTAAAACTAATATAATTGCATTATAACTGAATTTAAATTATCCATTATTATTTTTTTTGTTATATTTAATATTTTAACATGATTATATATTTGTTAGAATTAGGTTGTTAGTATTGGAAGTTAATATGGCTAAATTTAAATCTTTTATTTTTATATTTAAATCCTTATTAATTAAATCTTTAATACCTATGCTTAGATCCCTATTAATTGCTTTAACCTGCCTGTTTATGACATTGTTTATCTCTTCATGCGATGAAACCTTTTTAGATATTTATACCCAATTAAATACAAATTATTCAGGCACAAGAACTATTGATCTCGCTATAAAAACAGAGTACCTTAAAAAAGGTGAAGTGATTTTCAAAGACGACCAGCCATTATACGACAAAATTTTATTAAATCTTCCAAAAGGAAAAATTGAAACCTACGAAAAAGATGAATATACGCATTTCAAGTCAACCCAGGAATTCAATGACATTAATTTTTTAAAACATGTATCAATCGATAATTATTCAGAAACCCCACCGGAATATTTTTATGCAAAGATGAAAGCAGATAATTATTTCTTCTACAGCAATTATTTCTTTTATGATTATATAGATATGAATATAGATAAAACAGTAATAGAATCTGAAAGCGAAAATGGGGACTTTTCAAAAACCAGCAGTTTCTTTAATGCTGATAAGGACCTCTTTAAAATAACATACCAGGTTAAATTTCCGGTAAAAATATTAAATTCAAATTCTGACCTTATCGGTGACAATAACATTGCAATCTGGAATATACAGTACGGGGAACAAAAAAGTATTTACATTGAAGGTAAAAGAACAAAATTTCTAACTTATTTCCTTATAGTAATACTTGGAATTGTAGCGTTATTCATTATATTTCTAATATTTGCAATAACTTTCAGCAGGAGACGAAGAAGGGTCGGTGGCAATAAAAAACCCTATTATACCCACGATAATTATTTTAAAAAAGACAGGTATTTTGACTCTATTGATGATTAACTAATGACTAAAACAGCTATTAAATTAAAATCACCACTTGACTTAAAACAAATATCAAGCCTTAAGTCAGGTGATATTGTTAGCCTTTCAGGAACAGTATTGGGGGCAAGAGATGCTGCACATAAAAGAATGGTCTTATCTATAAAAAAAGGAGAAAAGCTTCCGATTGGCTTAAAAAATGCTGTGATATTTTATCTTGGTCCATCACCTGCACCTCCAGGAAAAGTAAGTGGAAGCATAGGTCCTACAACAAGTGCAAGGATGGATATTTATTCGGAAACACTGCTTATGCAGGGATTAAAAGCAATGATTGGCAAGGGCAAAAGAAGCAGTGAAATAAAAGAACTTCTAAAAAAATACAGGGCAGTTTATTTTATAGCACCGGGAGGAGTTGCTGCATACCTGTCAAAAAAAGTTAAAAAAATTGAGATAGTAGCTTATCATGACCTGGGACCTGAAGCTATATACAGCCTTGAAGTCGAGGATTTTCCCTTAATTGTTGCCAATGATATTTTCGGCGGTGACATTTTTAAATAACATACTTAAATATCCTTAAGTTTTTTACAGTAATTTTACAAAGAAAGCATCCCCATTTTCGTGATAAAAACAAAATTATTAGGTTAAGGATGATTATTGAAAAAACCGTTCGAAAGATGAGCGGGCATGGTTCCTCCAGAGGAGGAGAGCGAGCAATGAGACCGAGCAAGATTTTCCTCGCCGGGGAAAATATTGCGTGTTTTTGAAATAATCATCCTTAACCATTAAAGTTTTATTTTAATTGTTATCACGAAAATGGGGGCGCTAACTTTTACAATAAAGTAATTGTTTATTTAGCTGTCTGCATTTAAAATTAATCAATATTTCATAATCAGTATTTTAAAAATACAGATAAAGTCTTAAAAATTATAAAGGGTCTAGTTATTAAAAAAAATAGATCTAAGCTAACCTGACGTCAGTGTTTTTTATGCAGTTTTATGCCTTGGGTGAAGCAAAAAAGCGAAAGGAATGGTTCTAAAAATGAGTGACACTAACCGATTTGAAATCAGTATATATATGCCAAAAAAAATAATATGTGTCGGGATGAATTACCGCTCGCATATAAATGAGCAGGATGGCAGATTTCCTTCAAAGCCCGTACTTTTTTCCAAATCCAGCAATGCTGTAATAAAAGATGGTGATTGCATAATATATCCCCCGCAAACTAAAGAACTGGATTATGAAGTGGAGCTTGCAGTAGTAATTGACAGAAAAATGAAAAATATACCCGAGCCTGAAGTTATAGATTACATCTACGGTTATACAATCATGAATGATATAACCGCAAGAGATATACAGAAAGAAGAAGGCCAGTGGTTCAGGGCTAAAAGTTTTGATACTTTTGCACCTGTCGGCCCTTCAATAGTTCCAAAATCAGAAATTATAAACCCTCAGAACTTAAGACTGAGCTCTTATGTAAATGATGAACTCAGGCAGGATGCATGCACAGATGATATGATATTTAATGTATTTGAACTTATATCATTTATCTCACAGTCAATTACTCTTGAGGAAGGTGATCTTATTGCCACAGGTACACCTGCAGGTGTTGCAGCATTCAGCAAATCCAAAAAATTCATAAAGCCCGGAGATGTTGTTATATGTGAAATTGAAAAAATAGGAAGACTTGTAAATAAAGTTATTTGAAATTTATGTGTGAAATGGCAAAATTTTTTTAAAACTCTGGTTGCTGCCTTTTCAGGAGCAATAATGCCTGGTCCCATGGTTTTTTATTTTAGTACTTGATAACTTATCTTAAAATGCTTCTAGCCTTATATTCAATCCAGTCAATATCGGTATCAGCCGGTGCAACACCAGTTCTTACTGCCCCGGCTGCAACAGCTGTTGCAACAGCAGACAGCACACGCCTGTCAAAAGGCTTGGGTATAATATAGTCAGTGTTTATTTCGTTTTCAACAACTGAAGCAATGGCTCTGGCTGCAGCAATTTTCATTTCCATATTTATATCAGTTGCATTGCAGTCCAGTGCTCCTCTAAATATACCTGGAAAAGCTAAAACATTATTTACCTGGTTTGGATAATCCGAGCGTCCTGTTGCTATAATTTCTATACCTATGCTTTTTGCAAGTTCATATTTTATTTCAGGTTCCGGATTTGCAAGCGCAAAAATTACCGGTTTTTTAGCCATACTCGACACCATTTCAGCGCTTAGCTGGTCAGCTACAGAAACACCAATAAAAACATCGGCGCAATTTAAGGCTTCTGCAAGAGAACCTTTTTCACCTTGAGGATTTGTAAGTTCTGCAATTTCAGATTTTGCAAAATTTAAATTTGGTCTATTTTTATAGATGATACCCTTTGTATCGCACACTATAATATTTCCTACACCTAAAAAGGAAAGCATTTTTACAATTGAATACCCTGCAGAGCCTGCCCCGTTAATTACAATTTTTATTTTTTTTAAGTCAAGCTTATAATATTTTACTGCATTAAGAAGACCTGCTATTGTTACAATAGCTGTTCCGTGCTGATCATCATGAAATATAAGCATTTTTGTTTCTGCTTTTAATCTTGACTCTATTTTAAAACAGTGCGGGGCAGCAATATCCTCAAGATTTATTCCTGAAAAAGATGGCTCAAGAAGCTTTATTGTATTTACAATAACATCACTATCCTGACTGTCTATACAAACAGGAAATGCTGAAACTCCCCCGAATTGTTTAAATAAGACACACTTTCCCTCCATTACAGGCAGTGAAGCTCTTGCACCGATATTGCCCAGTCCAAGAACTGCTGAGCCGTCTGATACAACAGCAATCATATTTGCTCTTGCAGTATAAGTGTTTAAAAGGTCTGGATTTTTGGCTATTTCCCTGCAGGGCTGTGCTACACCTGGTGAGTAAGCAAGCGCGAGGTCATGCTCATTTTCTGTCTTTACCTTGCTTACTACATCAATTTTTCCTTTATTTTCTTTATGGAAAAGCAGCGCTTCTTTGTATATGTCCATTCTTTCCCCCTATCAATTATTTATGAACAGATATTACACTCCATCCAGTGAACCGGGTTTTACCTGGAACACCAGGGTCATCAAAAATCAAAGGAAAGTTCTTAACCTTTGTTATTTTTATTTTTTATCTTAAAGAATTTTATAAAGTAAAAATTATTATATTACCTGTATACTGGCGCTTTAACAATTTTTCCTTTGGGGCATGCTTCTACACAAAGGCCGCAGCCATCACATTTTGACAGGTCAAACTCAGGCATAGCTTTTTCCTTGTTCCATAAAATAGCTTCTTTGGGACATGCTTTAAAGCATTTCCTGCATCCAATGCAGCCGGATTCGCACTTTTCCCTCCCGGGTATGTTTCTGGCATCCTGATAACTGCACAAATACAGAATTTTTGTGTTTGCAGGCACAAGACTTATAAGATTTCTCGGACAGGTTTTTACACATAAACCGCACCCCGTACATCTGTCCCAGTTGACAGCAGAAACGCGGGTTCCTATATCAATATTTATTGCATTTGAAGGACAGGCTTCCACACAATCACCAAGGCCAAGACAGCTGTATGGACACCTTTTAAAACCCCTTAATATTTTCGTAGCAGTTTCGCAGCTTTCAATACCCAAATAAGAACCCACATTATCACAGTTGCCCGAACATGCAACAACAGCTTTTTTATTTAATGTGGATTTATCAACCTGTATATTAAGCTCATCCTCAAGCCCTGATAGCATCTTTTCGTCCCGAAGTACTGTTGCACAGGTATTGCTAAAAAAAACTTTCGGATCGCGTGAAAGGGCCTGGGCATAGGCAAAACAGCCGGGATAACCGCATGCACCACAATTCATCCCGGGAAGCTTTTCATTTATCGTCTCAGCTTTCTTAAGACTTTCCGGCTCTTTTGGAAGAAACCTGTATACAAGGATTATCAACACTGCACAGACAAGTCCTATTGATGTTAAAATTAAAATCGTTTCCAACATTTTATAATTAATAACTCCTTAAAAATATTATAAGCAGCACAACAGTTTTATACTGCTTATCCAATCTTAAAAAAAATACTACAGAAGACCGCTGAAACCCATAAATGCAATTGAAAGAATTGCAGCAATTATAAATGCTATCGGCAGCCCGCGCATAGATTTGGGTACTTCAGCAAGTTCAATTCTTTCCCTTATGCCCGACATTATTATTAAAAGAAGGGTAAATCCAATTCCCCCGCCAAGTGCGCTGATTATGCTCTGTACTATTGAATAATTATTTGTTGCATTAATAAGTGTTATTCCAAGAACTGCACAGTTTGTTGTAATAAGAGGAAGATAAATACCAAAGGCGTTATAGAGGGAAATATTTGTCCTTCTTATAGTTATTTCCACAATTTGAACAAGAGCTGCAATAACAAGAATATAAATAATTATATTCATATATTCTACTTCAAAAGGAACAAGTATATAGTTATAGATCACTGTCGTTGCAATTGATGCAAGCATCATGACAAGTGTAACAGCAATTCCCATGCTAAAAGCATTGCTTAATTTTTTGGATACGCCAAAAAAAGGGCATAAACCAAGAAATTTGGCTACAATAAAATTATTAATTAGCACCATGCTGATAAATATCGTTATAAGACTGGCACTGTTATTCATTTTTTAAAACTCCTAACCATCTAAAAAGTGCAAGCAGAAGCCCGAGCACTAAAAAAGCTCCGGGAGGCATTATAAAAAGTGCCAACGGACTCTCTGACAGAACAGGTATTGAAAACAATGTACTGCCGAAAATGGAAAGCTTCCCCGTTCCAAGGATTTCCCTTAACAGGGATACTATAAGGATTGATATTGTAAAACCTACACCTATTCCAAGAGCATCAGCTATTGAATAAAGCACCGGGCTTTTTTGAGCAAAAGCTTCCGCCCTGCCAAGTATTATACAATTTACAACAATAAGAGGCAGATAAATCCCGAGAGATTCATACAGCGGAGGGATATATGCCTCAAAAACAAGGCTCAAAATTGTTACAAAGGTGGCAATAACAACTATAAACACAGGGATTCTAACCATATTTGGTGTGATATTTCTTACAAGCGATATGATTATATTTGATCCAAGAAGAACAAAAATTACCCCCGCACTCATGCCTATGGCATTGTCCACTGAGACTGTAACGGCAAGTGTCGGGCAAAGGCCAAGAACTAAAACAAATACTGGATTTGTGATAACTATACCTTTTAAAAACTCAAACCAGAATTTTTTTCCTGTTGATTTTTCTTTTAATTCAACCATATTTTTAAATACTTTTTTAGTTGTCTTATAACCTCCCGGGCCTATATGTCAGTATTATTTACCTTAAGACCCGGGGTCACTTTAGCTGATAGCCTTAGTTACTTATTGTAATTTTATTATATTTTATACCTGATATCCTCTATTTATTTTTTTTAATAGTTTCTATTTTTATTTCTATTTCATCCCTTACAGCATCTGTTACAGCCCTTGAGCTTATTGTTGCTCCTGTGATTGCGTCTATTTTCCCCCCATCCTTAGCCAGCCTTATATCTTCCAATCCAAGCCCTTTAAACTGGTCTGTAAATGAAATTTCAGTTATTCTTGTGCCAAGTCCGGGGGTTTCAGTATTTGAAAGAATTGATATGCCCTTGATCTGGTAATTGCTGTCAATACCTATAAGTATACTTATATCCCCACCATAGCCTTTGCCTGTTGCAGTAAAAGCAAAACCGATTACATCTTCATTCCGGTATATTTCATAGTATCCTTCGGCTGTTTTATAATCCTGCATATCAGAGAAAATACCCTTAAGCTGGCTTATAATCTCTGCTTCCCTTTCTGCAACAATTTTGGCTTCAGTCATATTGCCAATTACCATCATAAGACTTACCGATACCAGCACAACTAAGACAAGGAATATCAGTGGATAAATCCTGTTATTTAATATTTTTTCACGTACTGATTTGCCGCTACTGTTTTTTTCTTTTCCCATCTTTTTTTACAAAACCAAAAGGCTTTGGCCTTATATATTTATCAATTAAAGGCGTAAATGCATTCATTAATAAAATTGAAAATGCAACACCTTCAGGCATGGCACTAAAATTTCTGATAATCAGTGTTATTATTCCGGCTCCAAATGCAAAAATTATCCTGCCGGTTCCGGTTACAGGAGATGTAACATAATCTGTAGCCATAAAGAAAGCGCCGATCATCAATCCGCCAGCCAGAACCTGAAATAGTACATCATTACCAAAAATAAGTGAACCTAATGCCACAGTGCCTATATAGATTACAGGTATTTTCCAGTCAATCAGGCGCAGGCCAATAAGAATAAGACCACCTAGCAGTATGGCAAGCGCTGATGTTTCACCGATAGACCCTGCTCTATTTCCAAAAAAAAGATCTTTGTAAAGGGCAAATTTAGTTCCTTCATATACATAGCTTTCATTTAATGGACTTGCCGATGTAAGCGCATCTGCAGCAATATTTCCTGAAATATACCACTTCACCGGCAGATACCAGCTCGTCATCTGTGTGGGAAAACAAATAGCCAGAAATGCCCTCCCAGCCAGTGCAGGGTTAAAAATGTTAAAACCAAGCCCTCCAAATGCCTCTTTTGCAATTGCTATTGAGAATGCAGCACCAATGATAACCATCCAGAAAGGAATTTTTGGTGGAAGGACAAGAGCAAATAAAAGCCCGGTGATTGCTGCACTTCCATCCATTATAAAAGGTTTTTTCCTTAATTTCTTAATTGCAAATTCTATAAGTATTGCTGTTGCCGTGGATACGAGTATCATCCACAGGGCCCGCAGCCCGAAAAAATAAACAGCAGCAGCACCAGGCAGCACAAGGGTTGCAAGCACTATATACATAACCTTAGTGGTTGAAAATCCGCTCCAGATATGCGGGGGGTAGGATATTATTATTTCACCTCTGTCTATTAACCTTGTATCCATTTTATGTAAAATTTACATTAAAAACTGTTTAAAAAATTTTAATTTTAACTTAATTTAATTCATACTGAATAATTCATTATTTTCTTAAAATTTTAGTTAATTGAGCATAAATTTTTTTATTTTTTTTAAATTTTAGCCAATTATTCTGCAGAAACTAATTTATTTACTTTTTAAAAAATTTACAAGAATATATAAACTAACAAGTTTTTTAAAACTATTTACCCGGCTTCCGGCTACTTCCGGCTTAAAACAGCCTTTCCCGTTTTTATATAACCGACTATTGGAATTGATGCAGGGCAAATATAAGCACAGGAGCCGCATTCAATGCAGCTTTCAATATAATAACTGCTGCAGTCCTCATACTTATTGTTTTTAACAAAATTTACATACATAAGCGGCTCAAGATTCATGGGACAGATGCTTACACACCTGCTGCATCTGATACAGTTGCTCTCAGAACGGGGGGAAACTTTCTCCAGCAGTATACAGCCTGTTCCCTTCGTAAGAGGAAAATTAATATTGCCAATTGTAAACCCTGTCATCGGGCCGCCAAAAATTACCTTATATTTTTTATCCCCGATTTTACCAAAATATTCAGCCATATCTGTAAGAAGCGTTCCTATTTTTACCATCAAGTTTAGTGGATGTTCTATATCTCCGGTAATGGTAACAACTCTTTCAATTAATGGTTTATTTAAGATCACTGCATCAAAAATAGCCTTTGCTGTTGCAACATTCTGGACAACAACTCCAACATCAAACGGAAGACCTCCCACCGGCACTTTTCTTTTTAAAATGTTTTTTATCAGGGTTTTTTCAGCACCCATTGGATATTTTGAAGGAAGCAGTACTAATTTAAATTTTTCCTGAAGACCAAGGGCAAATATTTTTTGTTCCAGGCTTTTAGCTGCATCTTCCTTGTTATCTTCAATGGCTATAATTAAACCAGCAGGATTAATAATCTTAAAGATTATAAGTGCACCAATCAACATTTCAAAACCATATTCAATCATAAGTCTGTGGTCAGCAGTAATATATGGCTCACACTCACATCCATTTAAAATAACCGTATCAACAATTTTATCCTTTGGAACCGATAATTTAACATGAGTTGGAAAAGTGGCTCCGCCAAGGCCCACAATTCCTGCTTCCTTTATTTTCTCTATAAACTCTTTTGGCTCCAGCTTTTCAACTGTCTTTAAATATTCTTTATATTTTCCCTCATAATCTTCATATTTATTTTCCTGGCTACCTGATTGTCTTCCTGACAGGCTGCCTGATTGGCTTACAGTTTGGTTATTTATCTGACTGGGCGGCTGATGAGGCTGCTGGTTTACCTGTTTATGATGAGGCTCTTGATTTACTTGTTGAACCTGTTGATTTTTTTCATCATCAAGCTGATTATTACTAATGATGCCCTCTTCAATTTCCTCTGATACTATCTCCACTGCACTGATTATTCCACTGGTTACAGGATTTACAATTCTAAGTATGCTTTTTACTTCCCCGTCTATTGAAGCATGTATTTTTGCCGAAACAAAAGAAGCTGAGTCTCCTATAAGCTGACCTGCCTTTACAAAATCACCCCTGTTTACCACAGGCTCACATTCAGCACCCAGATGCTGCTGCATGGGTATTATCACTCTTTTTGGTGAGGGCATTATTTTTATGGGGATGGAGCTTGATTTTTTATTTTCTCTTAATTTTAATCCATGGAATAAACCATATTTTTTTTGAACAATATTCATTTTTTTCTTAACAGACTCCTGCCGATTATACTGTGTATATACCGAATATATAATAACTCAGGGTAGAATATATTTATCCATTCCTGAGGATTTAGTTATATTTTTTTCATTATCAATTATCAGTGCTTCAACATTATCCAATCTCTCAACAAGCTGCATTCCATCAAGAGGCCCGAGTACAAAAACAGATGTTGAAAGTATATCTGCAATTGTTGCAGAATCAGCAATTATTGTAGTGCTGATACACAGATTTGCTGAATATCCAGTTCTTGGGTCAATTATGTGATGAACTTCTTTTGACGGGTCAAAATATCTGTAATAATTCCCTGATGTTGCAACAGCCTTACCTGTAACACCAAAAGTGGCTATTCTCTGGCTTGTATCATCAGGGTTTTCAAGACTTATTGTCCATTTTTCATTACCAGGTTTAGAACCCAGAGCCATTATATCTCCACCAGCATTAACAAGAGCACCATTTACTTCATTTTCCTTAATATATTCAATCATCTTATCAACAATGTATCCCTTGGCTACACCACCCAGGGTTACGGACATTCCATTTTTTTCAAATTCAATAGTATTTCTATCAATTTTTACTTTATCTGAGCCTACAAGTTTCAGCACCTCAGAAATTTTCTGATTCTGAACCTCTTCTGATTCTTTCCATAGGCCTTCAGACCATAATTTTAAAACCGGGTCAACAGTTATTTCAAAAGCGCCGTCTGTAATTGTATTATATTGTTTGGACAGGCTAATAATTTCTATTAATTCCTGCGGTGCATTATCAATAAAACCATCATTGTTCAGCCGGGAGACACTGCTTTGAGGGTCATAATTTGATAGTATTTTTGAGAGCTCATCTATTACTGCGTAGGAACCTTCAATTACCTCCTCCGGATTTGTTAAGGAAGAATACATAACAACATTTACATAGGTTCCCATCTTATCTCTGGTCTCTTCTGTTTTTTCTAAAGCATTAGAGCTGGAAGTGAGGCTAAACTTTAGTATATAAAGAATTGCAATAATTATTGCAAAAATAACAAAGGGATTAGAAATAATAAATAAAATTTTTTTTAATTTGCCCTGTTTTTTATCAGCAGATTTGAAATCTTTAGAATTAAAATTCATTTTTAAATCATGTTTTTACTTTTTTAATTATAGCCAAATGAGCAAATAAAAACCAAATGAACAATAATTATGAACAACAATTATATCAGATACCTGCAATTAAAAATGGCTATTTTAAAAAAATATCCATATAAATACAAATTTAAAAAGTTTATCACATTTTTATAAAAAAAGAATAGTCAATAATGATTTTTTCTATTTGAACTGATTGGTTTTATGCTTATTGGCTTTATGCTGATTGGCTTTATACTTTAAAGCATAAATATTTCGGGTATTAAAGAATTTATACAAGCTCAGTCTATTAACCTGATAATACGAATACCATGTTCGTCAAGCGGTGCAATACTGCCTTCGGTAATAATTAAAGCTTCATTTATAAAAGTTCCATAAACTTGATGACCGGTGACATTTGTTATAATAAAAGGCACAAAAGCAAGTATAGTAACCTCACCTCTTCCGTTTGGAACCCAATCAATTAAGGGGCACATGACAAACTGGCTGTCGGCACTGTCAGTAAGAACATACTCGCCATTTACAACATTAGTTAATTCCTCAAAAGAGTTCAAAATATAATCAGGATAGTTATAAATCCTGTCCTCTGTTCCCTGAAGTGTTGGACCACGCATATTTCCCGGCTCTGTTTCCACCACATCACCAACATGTAATGCTCCATCAAATCCTTCTCTAATATTTTTTCTGTAATTGTTTGCACCATTGCCACCAAGTGCGAGAGCTCCAAAATTACCCCTATTGCCAGGAGGACCCCATTTCAATTCATATTCCTCACCTGGTACCCAATCAGACTCCAGTATGCCAAAAGGTACAACTCTAAAAAATTCTGCAGGGGAACCTGCTATAGCAGCTGCAGATGCACCTACCGGTGTTGAATCAATGCCAAATACACCAGCAAAAAATGTTTCCTGATTCATATCTGCAGCAGTAACTCTGATTGTATCATTTGGAACTAATGTATCTTCTATTACAATAGTTAATAAATCCGATGGAACTTCATTCATTTCTGCATAATCTATTGCAGCCTGTACTGCATCTGATGCATCAGGTAATTCCTGGGCTCCTGCAAGAGCAGAAGAATCAGCAATAGTCTGAAAAGAACTTCGTGATTCATACAATGAACCCTCATCTATAACATACGCAAGTATACCTACTATAGCTACTAATAATAAACCTACAAAGATGGCAACCTGCCCTCTTTGATTTGTAAAATTTTTTTTAATTTTTTTTATTATTAGTGAGCTCATAATTGTTTATAAAAAACTACCATTTAATATCGGTAAATTAATATAAGAACTTCATATTTTTTAAAAATAAAACCTGATAATAAAAAAACCGGCTAAAACTAGCCGGCTTCACTCTTTGACCCGCTTTTTCCATGCGTCCAGTTTTAGAAAAAGCTCTAAAGCTTTTAATTTAAAAGAATTTTATTTATTATTTTGTATTTATATTATACAACAAGTATATATATAATTGTCAAGATATGTTATTATGAATATATTATTAACATAATAATTAATATTATAATATAAATATAATAATATTTAATATACTTTAATATGTGCTCGATGTATTCAGTAAATTAATAACCCGGTTTATTCATTACTGCCATATTAATGCAGGCAACAAGTTTTTTAATATACTCTTCATTATTACCACAACCCAAACAGATCTTTCACATTGATAGCATCCTGTATTTTCAGTAGCATCGGGTTAATTCAATTTTATTTCTGATTCTGCAATATCTTCTATAT